>Ga0210383_10005411_pt1 | contig 11211 bp, 13 predicted proteins | sample IncBWC14OmetaG_FD_160072 | JGI IMG/M metagenome (GOLD analysis project Ga0210383, IMG submission 160072) | Forest soil microbial communities from Barre Woods Harvard Forest LTER site, Petersham, Massachusetts, United States - Inc-BW-C-14-O ...
ACGCCATGTCCGGTACCGAGCTGTCCCGCGTACGAACCGAACTCCGGCTCCTTCCTCCTGAGCCTAACAACCAAAGACTGCTCGCGTCGAGAGGAGCCGACATTGTTATGCAATCAAGTGGATGAGTTCGCCTGTTCCACTTGGATCGATAACGCGTTAATGGAACAGCCCAAGACCTATCAGTTCGGTCAGAAGCGCGGCGGCGTCTGTAAATAGGATGCCATGCATACCAAAGGCCATCGCTGCCTCCACGTTGGGTTCGCGGTCATCGATGTAAACAGTCAAGGCAGGGTCGATTGCAAAAGTCTCCAGGAAAAGCTTGAAAATGCGTGGATCAGGTTTCAGCAGTTTCACTTCGCCAGAAAGCATAACTCCCCTGAACCACTTCAAAAACTCGAACCGCTTCAGAGCGGCAGGGAAGGTCTCAACAGACCAATTGCTCAGCGCATATAAGGGAACTCTGTGAGAATTTAGCTTCGTGAGAATGTCAACAGTGCCAGAGATCGGCCCGGCTAGCATCTCGTCATACCGTCGGACCCAGGCATCGATCAACGGTGCCTTATGCGGATGAACTAGCTTCAGTGAAGAGCAGGCATCGGCAAACGGGCGACCAGCGTCCTGTTGTTCGTTCCAGGATTGCGTACACACCGTGGCGAGAAACTCCTCCATCGCTTCCGTGTCGCCATCAAAAAGCTTGCGATACAAATACCGTGGGTTCCAATCAATTAGAACGCCGCCGAGATCGAACACGGCGATGGAGCATTCAGCCATGAGGAGAAAAATTCTAACTGAGAGAATGACTCCGGTCGAGGTGTTCAGTATTCAGCGAGCCTGTCACGTGTAAAGCCCAAGAGGGAGACTCAGCTAAACTCGTTTATCGGGACCTAGCTCGGAGTACAATGCCGGCCTCTTAAGTGTGTCTCCCACTCTTCACGGAGGACAAATCATGAGCTACCTTGCTCGCATTTTCGCCGCGCTCTGCCTACCTGTTGCTATGGTATCAGGTTCGGACCAGCCAAAGCTCTCTTCCGCCCAACAAGAAACGGGCGCCCTTTTATAATGCGTTTACCCGGACTCCGGTTCGCTCGTCATCCATTCCGTATCTGACTTGCGCGAAAACCAGTGAAGTACAATTGACTTCGTGCCTCAAGAGTCCGGCCACGAGGGCGCGGTTTCAAACGCGGTAACGATAGCCTAGAATTTGTGCCAATTCCACGGAGAGCGAAAAACAATGCGCCGGTACCATCACATCGGAATTCCCACTACCGAAGTGAAGCCTGGGGAGACCCACTTGAAACACCTGAAAGTCTTTGTCGTCAGCCACGAGAAAAGCGAATTCGGCGTGGAGTGGATGCGTTTCGAAGCGGACGCAGCGGTCCCTGATCTCGTCCGGCACGTTCCGCACGTCGCGTTTGAAGTGGCTGATCTCGCCTCCGAGATTGCTGGCCGCGAAATCCTGATTCCTCCTAACAGCCCATCCGACGGCGTCCGCGTCGCGTTCATAGTCGAAAACGGCGCGCCCATCGAACTGCTCGAATTCACCGACCCCAACCACCCTGGCCGCCGCCAGAAGAGCAAGATGCCGATACAAACGCCCTCCATCCAAAGCACCTCTTAGAACGAAGGCGAGCACTCGTGACACTTTCAAAAATAGCCCGCTAACGAGCTGAGTTCCATCAAAGCCTTTCCCAACCCTACCTCCAAGCCAACCTGACTCCCTGTTTGTCGGCAACACGGAAGTTATCCTAAGTCCCGATAAGTCGTGCCGGACAAGTGTCTTATCAGAGTCGGTCCTGTTGGGAACGAAGCCCTGGTAGGCGTATCAATCCGGTTTCGCTGATTCTGTAATTCCAGCATTGTCATTTTCAAACGAATTCCATCGCCTCACAGCGGTGGCGTGTCCGACGACAACGTTTTGCAGTCTCGATCGTTGGATGCTGGAGGCGGTAAATGCCTGCTGTACTTCCAAGCTAAGCCGAAGATCTACGATGCTGTCTGGCAAAACCGCCAACGTATCGCCTTGATCAGTCCGGATGGGAATGACCAACTCTGGTGTATCGCCAGGCCAGCGGAGTGGCTCAACGCGTCCATCTGCCATCACGATGCAATTCGGTAGGGTTCCACCGCAGGCATCGTTCGTGCGAGATTCCTGGATTGAACAAAATCGTAAGCGGAGTTCACGGTAGGTTTCCGCCGGGATATTCGCATTCTCCACCAATCTTTCCGGCAGGGAATTACCCACCAAATCCATCTGCCGGCGTTGGTTAGTCAACTCGGGTGCAATTTCGAGCCAATCTTTGCTGGCGTCATCCGTCCCGGCAGGATGTAGTTGAATGCCTTGCACTGTAACAAACACATGCTCCACACGAGCGTCGGTCGTACAGGTTTCGCAAACCGCTGACTTGAGCGCGACCACGTTCATCGCCGCCCTCGTTTGCTTGAGCGAACAAGGCGGTGACGTATTCGCGGCTCCTACGATTACAACGCCCATACCACTGTTGACGAAGCCGACAATGCAGGTATCGCCGCAGCCAGCAAAACCAATAGCGGCGACGATCGCTACATAACGATAGACATTTCGAAGATTAGGCCCGTCCAACCGCATGGTTGGCCTCGTGAAGGAGTCTGAACTGCGGGAAACTTACCGATCAATCTGCAATCGTGGCGGGGATGTGGATACTGTCAAAAATATCAGTGCTCGGGATGTTGACGGGATGAAACCAGTTTGCGCGCGCGCTGTCTGTCAGTATGGAGGGGCCTGATAAGAGGATAGAGCAACGCAGGGATGCGACCCGAGCCCAGCCTAGAGTATCTCAACTAGATGAATTTCGCCGGTTTGGTTTGGCTGGCGTTTCGCCCCACGACGTGAACATCAGAGGGACCTTCATAGAAGGTCTGACGAGGTGTCAGAGTCACTTCTTTGTCGCCCCTCACCAGCATCACGATTGAGCCCTCAAGCACATATCAAAAGCATGTGCGTTGTGGCGATGTATTGGGTCCGACGCGCCCGGTGGATACTCAACCGTGATCATCAAACCTTCCTTGCCGGCAAAGTCCGTCAGGTCTTTTGAAAAGAGCGGCGTTACTTGCGCCTCTTTGGGTTCCATTGTGACCGACATTAGACAAACCAGCGTCAAAGCTAGTTTTGCAATCGTCATAAATGAACCTTTCGTTTGAGTGAGGCCGGTTCACGCAGACCGGCCTCTCTTTGACGGAACCATTAGTGGGCCACCGCCGCCGCTTTCGCCGCGGGCTGAGTGAGCCAGGTTTCGAAACGGGTCTCGCTGAGCCGCGCGCCATCGCCGGGAAGGAGGGTCCTCTCGCTAATGTCTACGCCGTAGTAACGCGCCTTCGGGTCTGCGACAACCTCGCGCGGATCCTTGTTTGCGGCCAAGTATTGCCGGACGAGTTCATCGAGGCGAAATTTTTCCGGCCCCCCTATTTCAACGGTGCCATTCACTGGTGAGCCCGTTGCGATCCGGCCCACCGCACTGGCAACATCGTCGGCCGCCATAGGCTGGATAAGCGCAGTTGGCATGCGTACTTTGTTGCCCTCGGTGGAGAAATCCGTGATGCCCTTGACGAACTCGAAGAACTGCGTCGCGCGCACAATTGTGTAAAGATTCGAGGAGGCTTTGATCAAGTTCTCCTGAGCCATTTTTGCGCGGAAGAAACCGCTTGCGAGCAAGCGTTCCGTTCCCACGACCGACAACGCAACATGATGCTTCGCGCCCGCGGCCGCTCCATAGGAGAGGATGTTGCGGGTTGATGTCTCGAAAAACTTCAACACCGCCGCGTCCTCCCAGGAAGGAGAGTTCGTTACATCAACGACCACCGATGCACCCTTCAGCGCTTCAGCAAGTCCCTCGCCGGTGACGGAGTTGACACCCGAATTGGGTGACGCCGCCACGGCCTCGTGTCCCTGCTCACGAAGCTTCCTGACAAGCTTTGATCCGATAAGTCCACTGCCGCCGATCACTATGATTTTCATAAGTCCCCCTTCGTCTTGGACCCACAGAATTTGGAGTTTTCAGCGATCAAACTGCCTGAGTGCAACAGCTATGACTGCGCGGCGTCGCCCGCTGGTGACTGTCGTGGAACGAGACCGCGGACGGTAAAGCGATTAGCAGATTTTCAGTGTACGTGCGCAGGCAAGATGCTGTGATGGGCGGGCCGCAATTTTTTGAGCGGAACCAGAGTCAGGCAATTGTTCTCATCTGCCCACGTCTTTTCACATCGCCTGTGAAGGGCAATGATGATTTCCCCAGCTGGGGTCTTCGCCAGCAACGTACTTCCGTTGAAAGGGGATACAAAATCAGTGACATCGTTGCATTGGCTACAAATAAGACCGGTTATTTGCATGGGTACACCTACGTGGAAAACTAGCTTCCCGCCGAGCGGGAGGCTTCTAGAAATACCAACGCTGCTGAAGAACCCGAAATCGGGTATCTCCTGTAGAGACCCTTAGATGGTGGAAAAGTGTTGAAAAACACGATGGTAGACTTAATTTCTCCGGTAAATGCTGCGTTTATCAACCATGTGACTAGATGCGGTCCTGTTGGGCCTACCGCATCCTACCTGTTTATGCCATCTCGGATCGGTGTTCACTACTCTCGATAGAGGTCCTCTGCGAGATACTTGAAGCCAGTGTCGACTGCGACCGTTGCGACAGTACTGCCCGGCCCCAGTTCATGCGCCAGTTGCAGCGCGGCGGCGACATTCAGGCCGGAGGAGGTCCCCGCGAATATTCCTTCCTCCTTCGCCAAGCGTCGGGCCATCTCGCGCGCGGCCCCTTCCTCCACCGTGCGCGCTTCATCGTACTCGCCGTCCTTCAAGTGCGGCGGCCGGAACCCTGCGGCGATTCCCTCGACCCGGTGTGGACCTCCTTTCCCCGTAGTCAGCACCGGCGAGGATGCCGGCTCAAGCGCCACGATACGCGCCTCGCATCCAGCTTCCTTAAGCGCGCGTGACACGCCCACAATCATCCCGGCCGTGCCCACTCCGCCACAAAACGCGGTTAGACTGGTACCCGCTTGTTCGACTAGTTCCTTGCCGATTTTCATGTAAGCGCGAAGCGCATCCGCATTGTTGAATTGGTTTGTGTAGAACGTGCCCGGCTGCTGTGCCAATTCTTCCGCACGTCGTTTCATCCGCTGGTAGAGCTCCGGCACAAGTTTGCCGCCCTCGGCCGGAAAAATCTCCAGGTCCCCGCCGAAAAGACGCATCGTCCGGAGCTTTTCGTCCGCAAATCCGTCCGAGGAAATGGGCGTGAAGGGATATCCCTTAATCGCACAGACCATCGCCAGCGACGACCCCGTGCTTCCTCCCGTCCACTCGACCACGCGCATGCCCGGCCTCAGCTCTCCGCGCGCCTCAGCCCCTTCAATCATGGCCAACGCCATGCGATCTTTGTAAGAGCCGGTGGGATTGTAGTACTCCAGCTTCACCAGAACCTCGCCCATCGACGGCGATACGACCTTCCGCAGCCGGACCACCGGCGTATTCCCGATCGCTTGCAAAACTGAATCTCGAACTTGCTTGGTCCCTGCCATGGTTCCTCTCCTGCACCCCGCGGCAGCTTACGCTTGTAGAATCGATCGCAGCAAGACGCGAATCCTCGCCCCGCATCGCATCTCGTGGATGACTCTCGATCCTCCGACCAACTCCTGGTGAGTCGCAGAGCAGGACATTGAGCGTTCCTGTCGCAAGCATATGAAACGGAGGCCGCGCGGGCCTTACCTCATCGCAGCTGCTGAACCTGTTTGGACATTCGCTATCGGGAGCAATTCAGGACTCACGACGCCTCTCAAGGCAGCCAGCGTTCGAGCACTGAGTGTTATCTGAAGCCGATTCTTTTCGAAAGATGAAAAAGACGGGCAGCGCTGTTCGGCGGCCAGGAGTTCCTTGCCGCTCCAAAAGGCGCGCATTACTCCGTGGCTGGAATGTGAATTTGTGCCCAACAGCAAATGAGCAAGTTCGTGAGCCATCGCCAACCCCAAAAGCTGGGGCAAATCCAGTTGCCATTGCGCCGCGCAATCCTTCGCATTGTCGTAGAAAACGGATGCGAAGACCCCGAAATTCTCTCCCGTAGCCTCTACTGCGACGCCAAGTATTTTGTCCTGAAAATGTAAGTGTTCCGCCTGGGATCGAGGGAGCAGGTTCAGCACCAGGTCGAGTGGAGTCATCGGACTCGCGCACGAGGCCTCCGGCAACTCGGTTTGGCCGACGATGCACTCGACCCAGACCGAGTCCACACCCGCCTCTCGCAATATGTCGCCTGCGACTCTCCTAGCTGGGAGCAGCACGGATGGTTTGACTTCGGCATAGTTGTGGATGCGAATTGTGATTGTCCTCTCGCTCGTAGTTCGAGGCATTCCAGCGTCCTGCGGGGCTCCGTGGGAACTGGCCGCGAGAACCAAACTCAACGCCACGCCACTGAATAGGTGCGTCTTCATCACTCTTTCCTTCGCCCATCGCTTTTGAGATTTCGATTTCTTTGAATTCGTGTGTACGGATGCTCTCGCGTACGTTTCCCACTATGCTGCTGCTTGGGGTAGGCCCAGGACGCGCTCGCTGCCGCCTCCCGGGCCGTTTTGCTCCTCGACAACCTTCATTCTTGGCGCCTTCGACACGCGATGCTCGCACCTTGACTTGAGTGATCCTCTATCGTGCGCGCCCGAGTCGGCTACTTGTTCTTGCTTGGGTCGTCGTTCGGATTGATGTAGTTGAATTGAAGGGGAGATTGCCCGTGGACCTGCACGATGGTTTCGCCACAAGCCATTGCGAAGTGGTGCATTTCGGGGTCGAGAAAGGCAAAGCTGCCTGCGGTGAACGCTTTCATCTTGTTGGGTTCGAATTCATCGCCCATCCCGACTTTGAAGGTCCCGGAAATGACCGTGACGTTTTCCCGTAGCGGGTGAAAGTGGGGTGCGATGCGGAACCCATCGGGCATCTTCAAGCGAATCGTGTAGTCGCCGGTGGAGGCGGTTGGGTCCCCTTCGAGGACTGCAAATTGCGCTTCGGGACGCACCACGGGCGGTGCCGGCCCCCAGGGAATCGTGTCCGGGGTGAAAGCGTTTCTTTCGTGCGCGTGATCGTGCGACGCGGCACTGGTGAAAACCAGCCCCGCACACAACAACATTCCAGCCACTACAAGGGTAAGGAACAAGGTTCGTTTCATGATTGAGCCTCCGTTGCTCGGTATTGAACGGTGGGATCATGTCTTGAGTAGCGGACGATTCCAATGAAGAGGAGATACAGTTTGTCTATCTTTTCCATATCGTCGCAAATTACTGATTCTTAGTGGACAATGTCCCGAGAGAGCCTTATGCGAACCACAAAGCCGGGACTGCGCGAGATCGAACTGGACCTAGGGCGATACGAGCTTCGCCGCCAGGGACGGCGAGTGAAACTTGAAAAGAAGCCCATGGAACTGCTGATTTTTCTGGTGGGCCGGCGGGAACAACTGGTTTCGCGCGAGGAGATCGTCGCGAAATTGTGGCGTTCGGATTTGTTCATCGATACCGAGCCCAACATCAATAACATCGTGCGAAAAATTCGCACCGCCCTGGGTGATGATTCCGCTAGACCGCGGTTTCTAGAAACCGTGGTGGGCAAAGGGTACAGATTTATCGGACCGGTCCGTGTGATTGACGCCCATTATCCACAGTCCGATTTGGGTTCGGGTGCTGTTCACGCGGCCGGGCCAGAGAAAGGAGGCGGGTGGGAGCGCTCGTCATTGGCGGTCTTGCCGCTACTGCTTCTCGGAAAGGCCACGGACGACTCTGGCATATGCCTGGGGTTTGCAGATGCACTGATCATGCGACTCGGAAATTTGCCTGGTGTCGACGTCCTGCCGACTTCTGCAGTCCTCAATGTGCCGGGCGAGGCGACACCTGCGGAAACTGCGCTTCATCTTGGCGTGCGTTTTGTCGTCTATGGTGCCATTCAAATGTCAAAGGGGCTATATCGCCTCTCGACGGAAATGTTTGACACCCGTCTGCAAAGTGCTTGCTTCACAAAGAAATGCGATCTCGACGTCAACCGCCTGCCTGATCTCGAGGACGAAATTGCGAAGCAAATCGCGAAGGCACTGAACCGGCCGCTACGTTCAGGGATCGTTCAACGTTCTCCACGGTATAGCAAAGACCCCATGGCCTATGCGGAATTTATGCGGGGTTACCGGCTCAGTTCCTCCGGCAATCCAGAGATGCTGGACGAAGCCGCTCAGCACCTGAGTAAGGCGGTCACTCGAGATCCGGGCTTTTCGCTGGCGCATGCCGTTCTTTCCGTAGTGTGCGCGACGCGCCACTTTGAACTTGATCCGGCGAGTGCGTGGTTGGAGAAGGCCGAGTTTCATTGCCAGCGCGCCCTTGAACTGAATCCGGATTTGCCCGAATCGCATGTCGCCCGTGCTTTTCTGCTATGGGGGCCCTCGAAGAACTTTCAACACCTTGAAGCGATGGCCGAACTCAAGAGAGCCCTGACCCTGCAGAGCAATCAGCCCCAAGCCTACAACCGGCTTGGCACCATCCTGGCACACATCGGGTTGCTCGACCACGCTCGTGAAGTGTATGAGCGGGCAAGGCCATTTCATCCCAGAAAAGCGGTTAGTCATAGCATCGTGCAAGTTTACGTTTGGAACCAGGAATACGACTTGGCGCGGGAGGAAATCGAATCGTGGCGCGCTGAGAATCCAGACAACAAGTATCCAGTCTACTTTGCTCCTCAGCTGGCTATGATGACCGGGGATTTAGTAGGAGCAAGAATTCTGCTGGATGAGGCGGTCCAGCTCTTGCCTGGAGAACCACTCATCGTCAGTTTGCAGGGCGTCTACTACGCGTTGACGGGGTTAGCCGAACAGGCGCTCGACTGCCTTGCAACGGCCTGTGCAAGCCCAAAATCCTTTGGACATGCGCACCACACCTACTATCAATTGGCGTGCATACTTGGCTTATTGGGGCGACGTGAAGCTGCGTTTGAGTGGCTGGAGCGAAGTGTCAGCAACGGCTTTGCATGCTGGCCTTTCTTTTTGAAGGACCCTTGCCTCAAAAATCTACGCGAGCTGCCAGGATTTGAGGTTCTGGTCGGTTCTTTGCAAGCAAAGTATCCGGACCATCTCGGATTGCTCTAGCTAGAAGTTCACGGTCCCACGGTCGTGTTTCTTGACCGGAATAAACTTGAGAAGATTATACCAGGATAGAGCAATTCTTTGAGACGGAGATCGAGAAATTAAATCAGCGAGTCATGCCCATTTGGTCTTCCTGGGCAGACTGCTCTGCGTGCCGGAGACTCCACCTGTAATTTTTGCCAGTATTGCAAGGAAACGTTATGACCTAGTGTCAAAAAAACGGACGGGCACGTCGTGGACAAGCCGCGAAGGGTGTGCGCAGGCCTGTTCGATGGACTCAGCTCGTTCGAGGGGGCCATCCCAGAGCAGAGGTAGCCGTGTGGAGGCCGCAAGGGTCTGGGCTAGCATCGGGTCTGGACAACAAAGGGGGCGGAAACCGCCCATCGCAACAGCCGAGCCGTGGGGGCGGAGGCCGTGGAGATTCCAGCTGGAAGCACAATCCGCAACATCGCGGTGGCGCCCCCTATGGCGACCGAGGTACCGCAAACAAGTTTGGCGGTACCACACGTGGAGACTCGTTATCAAATCGCCAGGCGAGTGCCCGACAGCAGGTTGGCCGACAGGGCGGAAATTTGGCCAGCAGTCGCGGCGGAGGAGCTGGTGTGAGCAATCGGGCCAGCGGCGCCGGCGCTGGTAACCGAGGTGGTGGTGCAGGCGTTAGCAACCGGGCGGGCGGAGGCGGAGCGGATCGGGTAGGAAGCCGGGACGTCTCGCGCGGCGGTGGGGGGAACCGGGATGCTTTCGGAGGCGGCTCCAGGGGCTCCAAGGGTTACAACGGATCGAGCGCGCGCGCCAGCAGCAGCCGCGGTTCCTCTAGCATGGGATCTCGAGGAGGCGGTGGAGGTGGCGGTCGTGGCGGCGGAGGGCGGCGGAGGTAAGCGGCCAGGGGTCACGGAAAGGAAGTCATAGGAGCATGGATATGAACTCAACATCTGTAAAGGCAGCGCCCCTCAGGCTTCTTTGGATCGCCGGTACGTTGGTATTTTTGTCGGTGCCCGGTCACCTTGCTGCGCAACAAACTGTGGCAAAAACTGCCCCTCCTTCTATTACCGTGGGGGCGAAAACCTTCGATACGCCGCAGCAGGCTGCCGATGCGCTAGTCACTGCGGCCGAGCAGTTTGACGAGCGCGCGCTCAATGAAATTTTCGGTCCGGGCGGCGAGGACATAGTTTTTTCCGGCGAATACCCACAAGACCGGAAGCGAGCCGCTGACTTCGCTGCCGAGGCCCGCGAGAAAAAAAGCGTCTCCGTGGATCCCAAAAAAGAGAACCGGGCATTCCTCCTCGTTGGCAACGAGGACTGGCCTTTCCCCCTGCCAATCGTGAAGCTGGGCGCCAAATGGGCGTTTGATGCCAAAGCCGGCCGCCAGGAACTCCTCTATCGTCGCATCGGAAGCAATGAACTGGACGCCATTGACATCTGCCGCGGCTACGTGGAAGCACAGCACGACTACGCGCTTCAGAAGCGCGAAGGCTACGACGCGAACCAGTACGCCCAGCGCATTGTAAGCACTCCAGGCAAACAGGATGGCCTGGCGTGGCAAAACCCGGACGGCAGTTGGGGTGGCCCGATAGGCGAAAAGATTGCCCGCGCGATCGAACAGGGCTATTCCACCAGCGCGGAGCCTTACCATGGCTATTTTTTCAAAATTCTGAAAGGTCAAGGCCCTGCGGCACCACTTGGCGAAATGGACTTCGTCGTGAAGGGTGTAATGATCGGGGGCTTCGCCCTGGTAGCTGCACCGTCCGAGTACGGCGTGACCGGAGTGAAGACCTTCATCGTCAGTCAGGACGGCGTTGTTTACGAGAACGATTTTGGGCCGGGCACCCTCGATCAGTTTGGAAGGATGGACCGCTTTAATCCGGACAAGTCGTGGACGCCGGTCCCGGAGGAAGACGAATAGCGCAGTCGAAGCAATGTGAAGTTCTGAGTCGTCGACCGCGACGCAAATTGGGTGGCGATCGACGAGGACATAAACAAGGACGACTTTGAAAGGTCTTTCAGTCCGCGGTTAGTGGAATCGAAGGAGGAGAAAACAGCTATGAGGAAGTTCATCATTCTGGGTGTCGCACTGTTGGTAG
>Ga0210383_10005412_pt1 | contig 11210 bp, 7 predicted proteins | sample IncBWC14OmetaG_FD_160072 | JGI IMG/M metagenome (GOLD analysis project Ga0210383, IMG submission 160072) | Forest soil microbial communities from Barre Woods Harvard Forest LTER site, Petersham, Massachusetts, United States - Inc-BW-C-14-O ...
CCCACCGTGGTGGAGGCAAAGGTCAGGCTGGTTGGCGTCAGCATTACGGCCGCTGCCGCAGCGCCTGTGCCGGTCAGTGTTACTACTTGCGGAGACCCGGTCGCGTTGTCGGCAATCGATAGCGAAGCCGTCAATGCACCCGATGCCGTTGGCTTGAATTCGACCAAAACCGTGCAGCTAGCCGCCGCAGCCAATGAAGTCGTGCAAGTGTTTGCCGAGATGAGGAAGGAGGTAGCGTTTGTGCCGGTAAGGGTCTCCGACGTGAGCGTTAACGCCGCAGTCCCGGAGTTCTTCACAGTGACGATCTGCGCCGCGGTGGTCGATCCCACCGTGGTCGAGGCAAAGGTCAGGCTGGTTGGCGTCAGCGTTACGGCCGCCGCCGCAGCGCCAGTGCCGGTCAGAGTCACCGCTTGCGGAGAGCCTGTGGCGTTGTCGGCGATCGACAACGAAGCGATCAATGCGCCTACCGCCGTCGGCTTGAATTCGACCGAAACCGTGCAGCTAGCCGCCGCAGCCAAAGAAGTCGTGCAAGTGTTTGCCGAGATGAGGAAGGAGGTAGCATTCGTGCCGGTAAGGGTCTCCGACGTGAGTGTTAATGCCGCGGTCCCGGAGTTCTTCACCGTGACGACCTGTGCAGCCGTGGTCGATCCCACCGTGGTCGAGGCAAAGGTAAGGCTGGTCGGCGTCAGCGTTACAGCCGGGCCTGCTGCCGCCGTAGCCGTTCCGGATAGAGTTACAACCTGAGGTGAGCCGGTCGCGCTGTCGGCAATCGATAGCGAAGCCGTCAATGCACCCGCTGCCGCCGGCTTGAATTCGACCGAAACCGTGCAGCTTGCCGCCGCCGCCAATGAAGTCGTGCAAGTGTTTGCCGAGATGAGGAAAGAGGTAGCGTTCGTGCCGGTGAGCGTTTCAGACGTCAGCGTCAGAGCCGAAGTTCCGGAGTTCTTCACCGTCACGACCTGCGCCGCGGTGGTCGATCCCACGGTGGTCGACGCAAAGGTCAAGCTTGTCGGCGTCAGAGTAACGGCGGGCGCCGTTGCGGCTGCCGCCCACGCATTGACCAGGTTGGTCACGTTCATCGAGCCCAAGCCTGTGGTCAGGTCGTACCCCGCCGTCGCGTTGTAGCCGCTCAAAATGCCAATTGCGTCGCCTGTTGTGCTAGTAACGCAGTTGGTGTCCCCGGTTGTGCAGTTCATTGCGTTGGAGCCCGTGGTGGTGTCGTAGAAGACGCATGTGTTGCCGGCCGCCACGGTGTTCGAGTTGCAGGCCGCGTAGTTCTCCTTCGCCGCCAGGCTGTAGAAGACGGGATTGGCCAGGCCCTGCTTCGCGCCTCCCATTTTTTGAACCACAAGGGCCATAATCCCGGCCGCCATCGGCGAAGCGGCCGAGGTGCCGCCGTTCTCCTGGTAAACGATGGAGCCCGGAGTGCTGTAATTGCAGGGCGTTGTGGCTGAAGACTCGCAGATCAGCAGAGTGCTGCCGGGAAGCCCCGTGTTGTCCCCCTGACCCCAACCGTAGGATCCAAACAGGGAGATATCAGGCAGATCGCGCTTGCCGTCGGCTGGAATGCCGGCGACACCCGTTTGCCACGACGGTTTCGCGTATCCGCCGGAACAGCTGTTTGGGAACCATGTGGTGCTGGTGGGAGTGCTGGAATTGGTGGTGCAGGCGCTCACTCCGCCGCCGCCCGACGCCATCTCAACCAGCGACCAGGTCGAGATCGTGGTCGAGTTCAGCGCGGCATTGCACAACGCTTCGACATTCGCATATGCGGTGTACACGTTCAGGAGAAGCGGGTTTGAGCAAGTAGTGTTCCACGACATCTCGGGCATGTAACCCTTGGCGGTCGCTCCATGCGCATCCGCGGTAGTGTTCCAGTAGGTGGTGTACGGATGGGTGGCTGCAACAAACGGCCACTGCAGATCGGTTCCACCTACAGCGGTCACGTATGGGCTCGAAGCCATCCCGCTGACCGCCAGGCCAAAGGGATCTGAATAGGGAGGCGTGATTCCGTTCTGCGGGGTGCAGGTCGCCGATCCCGAGTCTCCGGCGGCTACAAACGAACTGATACCGGCCGTCGCGGCTTGCTGGAATGTCTGGTTATACAAAGTGTTGCCAGCGGTACCGAGTTTGAGTTCGCATGTTCCGTAGCTCATGCTCAGGATAGGCGCCACACCGTTGTTAACGATGTAGAGAATTCCGGTGGTGAGACCATTGGTCGTGGCGGTATTGACGTCCGAAACCAGCACAATTGACGCGCCCGGAGCTGTGGCCGAGACCATCTCCACGTCCTCTGTGTTCTCTAACTGGCTGGTCGTGAGTCCTGGATCGGTCCCGCTGTGCACAGTCGTCAGTGTGGTCGCCGGCAGTCCAAAGGAACTGCGATAGGTATTGAGGTCGGAGGCGACAACGTCGCTGAGCGCTACGATGGCCACTTTCACGCCTGTTCCATTGATCGGCGTGGCCGCGTTCCAAAGCGGCAGAATGTTATAGATGGCGGCTAGATCGTAAGGGGTGAGATCTTCGCGCTGGTAACCGGTCGTCGGGTCCACCCAGCCCAACATCGGTTGCACTCCGCCCGGAGTCGTCCTTCCGGTATTCGAACCGGGCACCGCCGGTTGCAAGCCACCGGGGAGGTGAGGCGTCGGCTCGAGCGCGGCGCCAGTCACGGGCGGGTCAGGCGGCAACACGGTGTACGTCCCCTTCTTCAGATCGCGCTTCACAAAGCTGCCGGGGTGGGAAAAGTGCGTGGGGAAGAAATCGTGCAGGGAAGCGATGCCCGTGATCACCGGCGAGAGCGCGGCGGGGATCTGCGGATCACGGTCATTGGCGAGGTGCATTTTTCCTTCGGCCAGGTAATTGTGCATCTCCAGCTGAAATGTTCGTTCTACGTCTCCAACCGTTCCGGTGAATTGAATATAGACGCGCCCCTTACCCACCTCATCAATTTGCATCCCGTGGTTCTGGAGCCAATTGGTAACCGAGGCGATGTCGGCGTCGGACGGTCCGTAGAGTTGGCCGAACTCCTCGGCAGTCAGCCAGTGATGGAAATCGGGCGAGTTGGGGTCATACTGCCGCTCGTTGAACGCGGCCAGCGCCGCGTCCTGTTCCGGACTGCGCTTCAGCACCATCACCACACGCTCGAGAAGTTTGTTGGAGTCAACCCGGCCCATGTCGAATTCGGTCCGGGCCATCGGATGTACATTGCCGGCCAACCTCACCCGCTTTGCATCGTCCACTTGCTCCACCACGCGATCCATTACGCGCGCTGGAATCGCTTCGAACTCCGCAGGGCCGTCGGAGGGGCCTGATTTCTGCGCTGTTGCCGAGGTCGCCATTCCGATTCCCAGAAACAGACCAGCCAAAACTTGAGTGAATCTTTTAATCCGCATCGCCGTCTCCCTTTTGGCTGGCCGCGGATCTTTTGGATTCCGGCAGCTCGGTTGGGTGGATTCCTCCACGATTGAATGATTGGCTGCCCGGGAGGAGTGATCCCTGGTCGGCAACCGGCGAATACTTAGCTCGAAGTGCTCTTCCACTCCGGTCCCGGCCTCACGAATCACCGGAATCCTTTTGCGGTTCAATTGAGAAGGCGCAAAGTCCGCACGAAATGAATCAACTATTCTTGGGGGTGTGATTTCAGGGCCTGGAGATCCTGCCGATTCGGGCACTCGAAAACCTGCCCATTGATAATCCCGGAGGCAAGAACCCCCAAGGCCCAAAGAACGGAGAAAGTTTGCAAGCGGAAACCGGAGATATCACTCTGCTTCTGGCGAAGTGGCGCGACGGCGAGGACTCCGTCTTCGAACAGCTAATGCCGCTTGTCTATCCCCATCTGCGCCAGGTCGCCGCCGCCTACATTCGCAGGGAACGCAACCCTGATCTGCTGCAGGCGACCGCGCTCGTTCATGAGCTCTACCTGAAGCTGCTGAATCAGAAGAAAGTCGCCTATGAAGACAGAGGGCATTTCTATACCTTCGCCGCAAAAGTGATGCGCAGGATACTGATCGATCATGCTCGCGGGAATCAGGCGTTGATTCGCGGAGGCGGAAGTATTCACGTACCCCTGAGCAACGACCTCCCGTGGGTAGATGTCGGCAGCCTGGAACTCCTCGAACTCAATCGGGCGCTGGATGAACTGAATGCCGTTGACCCATATAAGGTTCAGCTCGTGGAATTGCGCTTTTTCCTGGGCTGCACCGCCGAAGAGGCCGCGGCACTGATGCGAACATCGAAGGCTACCGTTGATCGGGAAATGAGGTTCATCAAGAGCTGGCTCTATCGCCGAATGCATCCGGAGTCTGGCGAAGAATCCAGTTGACTCCTGATTCATTTTGTTCGCGCCTTCCGCATCCCCAATAGAGTCGATTCATCTTCATTGCCCCGTAAGGTCGGTCATCCCATGAACCATTCGCCCGAGATGCTGTCGCGCATCGAAGCAATCTTCAACGAAGCGCTGGCGCTCCCCGCAGGTGATCGGCATGCACTGATCGAGGCGTGTTGCCACGGAGATGCCGCTCTGATGGCCGAGGTGCTTTCGCTGCTGAAAGCATGCGCCGACGAAGAGATACTCGCCAGCGACCGCCTTTCCCAAGCACAATTTGACGCGTATGCCGGCAATGAAAGGAAGCGTGTTGGCGCCTACGAGATCGACCGGCTCATCGGTCGCGGCGGAATGGGCGCCGTGTATGTCGCTCATCGCGCGGACGGCAATTTCGAGCAGCAGGTAGCCATCAAGTTGATCGATCTGCCTCTGGCCACTGAGCTTTTCAGAGAGCGATTCCGCCTCGAACGCCAGATTCTTGCGGGGCTGAACCATCCGTTGATTGCCAGGCTGCTCGACGGTGGCGTGACCGCCGAGGGAGAGCCCTTTCTTGTCATGGAATACGTCGATGGGGTTCCGATCCATCGATTTTGCGAGAACAATCGTCTTTCCATTGCGCAGCGCCTCGTGCTCTTCAGGGGCGTTTGCGAAGCCGTCCAATTCGCCCATCAAAACCTGGTAGTGCATCGCGACCTGAAGCCGGACAACATCCTGGTGATGGACGATGGCACACCTCGGCTGCTCGATTTTGGCACGGCCAAGCTGCTCTCTCCCTCGGCCGACGGACCGGGAAGCGAATTTACGCGTCAGGGGTTTCAATCATTCACGCCGCAGTACGCCAGCCCCGAACAGGTGTTGGGCAATCCCATTACCACGGCGTCCGATACATACTCGCTTGGGGTTCTTCTCTATCTCTTGGTAACCGGCGTTCTGCCATACGAACTCAAAGAATTTACAACCGCTGAAATGGTGCGCGTGATTTGCGAACAGCCACCTCGCAGGCCCGTCCTGCCAGGTGGCGGCGAAAAACGCCTCGACGCTGATCTGGAAGCGATTGTGTTCATGGCTCTCCGCAAAGGGCCGGAAGAGCGTTATCTGACAGCCGTGCAGTTGGCCACCGATATTCAGGCGTATCTCGACGGGCGTCCTGTGACCGCGCGTCGCGGCACTCTCCGCTACCGTGCTGGCAAATTTGTCCGAAGGCACGCCATTGCGCTGCTTGGAGCCGGGTTGGTACTCGCCAGCTTGACCGCGGGCGTGGGAGGAGTGCTTTGGCAAGCCAGGGTTGCGAATATGGAACGGCGCAAAGCCGAGGCTCGCGCAACGGATTTGCAGCAGCTGAGCAACAGCCTTCTTTCTGAGTTGGACGATGCCATTAAAGAGCTTCCCGGTTCCACCAGTGTGCAACGTCTGCTCGTTACGCGCGTGCTCGAGCATCTGGATCGAATGTCAAAGGATGTCGCCGGGGATAGGCTTATTCAACTCGATCTGATAAATGCGTATACCCGCCTGGGAAACATCCAGGGGAATCCCTACGATCAGAACCTGGGTGATCCCGCCGGCGCCCTCGCGAGCACTGACAAAGCCCTCGTCATTGCGAAGAGGCTCACGGCATCGACAGCTCTGGGCGGCGGAGCGCTGCACGTCCTGGCCATGGTGCAACAAGCCCGTAGCGAGGTGCTGTGGGGCGTCGAAAGGACGCCGGAGGCGGTGGCATCGATGCGTGACGCGACTCAGGCCTTCGAGCGACTGGTCGCGGCGCGCGATGCAACCCCTACGCTGATCTCGGAGACTGCCTCGGCGTACGGCACGCTTGGCGATGAGCTGGGTCAGCCCGGCACCCCAAGTCTTGGCGACACGGCCGGAGCTCTCGCTGCGTATCGCAGAAACCTCCAGCTCTATGAACGAGCTCTCAGCATCGATGCGAATCTTCCTCGCGCGCAGCGGGGGCTGGGCATCGCCACGCTCAAGATCGCTAATATCGAGATCGAGACCGATCCAGCCCAGGCATTGAAGGATTACGAGTTCGCCGAGCGGCGATTCGATGCGCTTCCGGAGTCGAAACAGAGCGGCCTCTCCTCAGCACGCATGCGTGCCAATCTGCTGCGCAAAAAGGCCATGGCGATGCGCGAACTCGGTGAGTATAGCCAGGCAGCGCCACTCTTTGATCAGGCGCTGACCATTCAGAGGCAGATTGCTGCCGCCGACCCCAAAGACTCTCGGTCGCTCTTCGACGTTTATGTGGATCTCACGCAGGCGGCCTACGACTACGAGGAATCCGCCGATCCGGCATTTGCAACCGACCCTCGTATCCGTCGTCGTAGTATAGCCCTGGCAGCTCCGCTTTTGGAGCAAGCGGAATCGATTGCGCTCCAGCTGTTGAAGCAGAATCCCTCCAACGATGACTGGAAGGCCTCACTGGCCGATGTTCAGGTGCGCCTGGGCACTATCGAACAGACCCTCGGCTCCTCAGAGGCTTCGGCGGCACTCTCGGCAACTGGCCTTGCGACGCTGGAGGAGTTGGCAGCAAAGCACCCGGATTCCGTCCTGATACTGGATATGGAAGTAGCTGCTCTTCTAAATGTCAAACCCCGGACGCTGCGCGACCCTCCGTTGGCGATCGGGTGCGCCGAGCGCGAAGCGCTGCTGACTAAGCGAAATCAACCCGGAGTCTTGCTCTCCACGGCCCAGGCCTATCGTGCCGCGGGTCAGATCGAAAAGGCTAGCGCCGCTGCCAGCGAGGGACTGGCTCTACTTCCCGCTGTGAACTCGGGAGCTGCGAGGACGCGCACTCGAACGCTCCTGGAGTTGGAGGCGGAAGCGAAACCCACCTCAAGATGAACTAAAGCTCACAACCGGATCCAGTGCCAAATGTTAATTCCATCTCGGCGGTCTCGTGTGGGCGAGGAATATGAGCGTCCACTCGACGATTTTCTCGCACTGCGACGCTAGGTCGCCCGGGAATTGCGGGACAGACTCGAAACAAGCTCCTGAGCGCTACCGGAGAAGACCTACTGCGCCGCTGTCATGAGCTGCCAGGACCCAACCTCGCCTGCCTTTTCCGGGGTGTAGTTGGGATCATCGGTGGTGCGGTAGTTGCCAAAGCCGTCGGTGAAGTGATACTGGCCCAGGTTGGAGAGTTGCGTTGTACCGCCATTGCTGGGATCATTGACCGTGTCGACGCCACGGATCATATCGTCCCAATGGTCGGAAGCGCTGCGCTTGCCGCCATCGCGCAGAAAACTGTCGTCAACACCGCCGCTGTTGCGGAAGGCCTTCTCCTGTTTGTCGAAGTTCGCCTGGAACGCTGCCTGCTGCTTCATCGTCTGTTCCATGATCGCCTGAGCCGCGCGAAGTTGGTCGTAGCCTTGTTTCAGCTTCTGATTGAAGTCGGCGAGCATTTTGTCGTTGATCGCTTTGGAGAGCCGGACCCACTCTGGATTGACGTACATCGACTTGGCGATCACACAAAACATAGGCATGCGCTTGTCGAGCGTGCCGGTCGGCGCGCGCATGCTTTGGAGAGCCTGAAATCCCCAATTGGTCTGCTTGATCATGCCTGCGTTTACTCCCGCGTTGGCCCCTTGCGAGATATAGTAAACGCCAAAGAATGCCTCTTCGATGGGTTGGCCGTTCAGGTCGTAGCCGATCTTGATAGCAACGCCATGCTGGTTGGGCCCGGGGTCCAGCTTCAGGGTCTTGGCCAAGTCCGGCAGGTCCTGTTGCCCAATCCACTTGAGATCCGTGACATCGGGGCGAACCTTCCGGATGAACGCGGCCAAAGCCTGCATAGGAGGTTGCGGGGGAGCGGACAGTGCGCCAGTGGGCAGGCGCGAACCGGGCGGAAGGTTGGGACTCTTGTCGTATTGCCTGAATTGAGGCGCAACCTCGGTGGACTCCAGCCGCAAGAGCGGGTATTGGAAATAAGCCTCGGCGTTGTCGGGATTCTCAGCATGAGCGGAATAGGAAAGGGGGTACTCGACCCAGTTATAGTGCCACTCGATCTTGCTTTCGAAGTGCCACTTCTCGGGGACATGAATGGTCGCGGCGCGCATTCCCTCATGTTCTGTATCAGTGATGACGCGTTCCACGAACCTCTCTCCGGCGACGACCGAAGCGGAGGTAGCGGGAGCGGCTTTGGTGGCGAGGGCCACGGGCGAAGAGCCCGGCCCAGGAACAGAGCCAGACGACGAAGTCGGGGAGCCGACAGTGGCATCGGCTCCGACAGATGGCAATCCAAGTGCAGCGCCAGGTGCTGAGCTGCTACCCGGGTTCACAGCCATGCCGGCGGCCTGTTTGCATCGATCCGACAGCGCGTCCTGGTGCTCCCTGAGGCAGGCCACAATGCGGCCTCCGCCCGGTTGCACTCCCGCGCACAGCTTCTGAGCATCGTCTGCGCAGACGGCGCGAATCGCAGCTACTGACGGCTGGCCACCCGCCTGCGCGACTGCGAAGGAAACGTAGGAAACTGTCACAGACAACAGCAGGCACGATGCATTGGCGATTTGTCTCACATTCATAGAGACCTCTCTCGAGATGGACCGGTTGAAAGGGGGATTCTTTGGGACAGGATCCATCCGACTCCGGTTCGCCTACCTCCGAATCTCCCTTTTTCGGTGAACGACGCGGCGATACACCTGAGTAGGCGCATTATCCGGACGAAATGACTCAATTGTTTTGGAATTATTGTGAATCGTAGCGACATTCGCAGTCTGGAGACGCGTTGAACAACTCATTGCGGGCAGAACATGACCAATTCAACGGTTCAGAGCGAATGGTTACTAGCCAACATGGACACTTGGCCGGCTTTCGTCCAAGTGAGGCCAATTCCTCTATGCTCCCGACATTTAAGTACCGATCGAATGGTAGCAACGTTAGTTAGCGCAAAAAAGCAACTACTCGCTAACGAAATCCTCCTCGTATCGCATGGACCCATGGTGCGGCCTTGTCTCCTGGCTCCGGCAGTCAGCCCGCTGCATTGGTCGTTACCAATACTGGGCGCCCTTTTATTGTTTCCCTCCCTTCGCGAACCGTGCTCGCGCTCCTATTTCAAGAAGATTTTCTCCACCATTTGATGGATTGTTGAGTCCTCCTCAAGGGTGAAGACAGGGTGAACTGTTGGAGCTAAAGTTCGCGTTGCGGAGCCAACACGAGCGGATTCCCCATCGAAATCCAAGCTGCTCGGATTCGGCTCAGTGACTTTGTTTCCATCGAGGCCAACCCATGAGGATTCCCCGTCCGCATTCGCTGGGCGATCTATGTGCATCTGCGATCGCATTTGTTGCTCTCTCCGTTGTCTTTAATGCGTCACTTTCGAAGTCATCCTTTGCCCAGGATGCGATAGGGGCCCTCGAAGGGGCATGTCTCGGACAAGACCGGAGCGGTGAACAGTGGAGCAACCGTGTCCCTCAAGAATCTGGAGACCAATGTCGTCCGGGCTCAGACTACGGACAACTACGGTCTCTACCGTTTTGTTCAACTCGGAGTCGGGCGCTATGTCCTTACGGTGGGCGTGCCCAAGTTCGCACCGTATTCACAATCTCCGATTGAGATCCGGGTGAGCGAGTCGAATCGATATTGAGCTTGCCCCTGGATCGGTAAGCGAGTCGGTGCTGGTGAATGGGACGACGCTCGCAGTGGATACCAGCACCAATACGTTGGGCAACGTGGTCAGGAGCCACGAGATACTCGATTTGCCAATGAACGGCCGGAACTTTGCGCAGCTTGGGTTACTGCAGACTGGCCTGGCTCCGCTAACCTCGGGGGTCATCACGGAGGGCGGTTCGCTTCGGCAGGGGCAGAGCTACGCCGTGAACGGGCAGCGGCCGGAGAGCAACAACTTTCTACTCGACGGCGCGCAGAACGTCAATCGTATGGATGGGGGCTACGCGCTGAAGATTCCTGTCGACGCGATCGCGGAGTTTCGCATCCTGACCAACACCGCGCCTCCGGAGTACGGAACAAATACAGGATCAACGACGTGCGTTGTCACGCGCGCCGGGACCAACGATCTGCACGGCACGTTATATGAATTCTTTCGAAACGATGCACTGGATACGCGGAACTATTTCTCCTCGGAGGTCGAACCCCTGAAGCGAAACCAATTTGGGGCGACCGCGGGAGGGCCGATTCGCAAGGACAAGGTGTTCGTGTTCGGCTACTATGAGGGTTTCCGCAACCGGCAGGGGATCACCACCTCTTCAGTGGTGCCCACTGCGGCGCAGCAGAAAGGGGACTTCTCCGGCATCGGTTATCCGCTCATCAACTTTGCCGCCGGAGGTGCCGTTCTCCGACAACCAGATACGTCCAGGATTGATCAACCCGGTTGCCGCCAATGACGACGATCAGACCGGCATCCGCGTCGACCTTCACCAGGGCGACAGGAGTCAGTTCTTTTCTCGCTATTCGTGGTTCACCGGTTACAACATCAATCCGGTGTCGGTGCGCGGGACCGATCTTCCCGGTTACCCGACGCGCGACGATTTTACCGCGAATTCATTCCTCGTCGCCCATACCGCGCTTCCGTCTTCGTCAATGACGAACTCATTCGAATTCTCGTTCTTTCGCTAGCCGCCATTCACCGTGTTCGTTAGCGCAAATGTCTCGCTGCAGGCTTCCGCGCCTCCCATCTCGGGATACTACGCAAGCCGCCCCAATCGCGTCGGTGATCCCAACAAGGGGCCGCACACCGTGCAGCAATGGACGAACCCTGCCGCCTCTCAGCGTCTCGATCCGGTTACTCAGGCAGGGCAGTTCGGCAATTCCAGCCGCAACGTCGCTCGCGGTCTTGATTACGCTGACTTCGACGCCTCGGCCATCAAGGCATTTCGCGTGACCGAACGGGTCGGTATCCAGTTCCGCGCCGAATTCTTCAACGTTCCCAATC
>Ga0210383_10005414_pt1 | contig 11203 bp, 9 predicted proteins | sample IncBWC14OmetaG_FD_160072 | JGI IMG/M metagenome (GOLD analysis project Ga0210383, IMG submission 160072) | Forest soil microbial communities from Barre Woods Harvard Forest LTER site, Petersham, Massachusetts, United States - Inc-BW-C-14-O ...
AGAAGATCGCGGTGATGATGTCGATCGTCTCGAACACGCGCGTGGACATCGTCGCGCGCGGCGTGATCAAGGCTTGTCTGGAGCTCGGCAAGGACCCCGGCGAGACGATCGCGATCTTCCGCATCCCAGGCGCCTGGGAGGAGGAGGGCTTCAAGATCCTCGACCGCTACGGGATCGAGTACTGCGATCGGTCGGTGTCGTTGTGGGAGGCCGCCGGCCGCGCGGTTGCCAGAATCGAATCCCACCCACCCGCGGCGGCATAGCCATGTCTATCCTCATCGACCAGGACACCACCTTCATCATCCAGGGCATCACCGGGCGTGAGGCCGTCAATCTCACGCGCGAGTGCCTCGACTACGGCTCGAAGATCGTTGGTGGCGTGACACCCGGTCGCAAGGGCCGCGAGGTCCACGGCGTGCCCGTCTTCGACACCGTCGAGCAGGTCGTCGCGCACAACGGCGGCGTCGTGCCGGACGGCTCGGTCGTTACGGTCCCGCCTGCAGGCACGCGCGACGCCGTCTTCGAGGCGCTACATGCCGGCATCAAGACGATCGTGATCGTCACCGAGAGGATCCCGCGCCGCGACGTCGCGATGATGGTCGAGCTCGCCGACGCCAAGGACGCGCGCATCATCGGTCCCAACTGCCTTGGCCTGATCGTCCCCGGTGTCGCCAAGATGGGCGGCATCGGCGGCCCGGCGCGCAACGCAGCCGTGGCCTATCAGCCCGGCGCGGTCGGCGTGATGAGCCGTTCCGGCGGCATGACCACGGAGATCTCCTCGACGCTGACGGCTGCTGGGCTGGGGGTTTCCACGGCAGTCTCGATCGGCGGCGACGCGATCATCGGGTCGACCTACGCCGAGCTAATGCCGTACTTCGAGGCCGACGAGCAGACCCAGGCGATCGTTATCTACACCGAGCCCGGCGGCCGCATGGAGGCCCAGTTGGCACAGTGGGTCAAAGACAACAACTCGCGCCTGCCCATCATCGCCTTCATGGCCGGCAAGTTCATGGACGACGAGGAGATGCAGGGGATGTCCTTCGGGCACGCCGGCACGATCGTCGAGGGCAAGGAGGACAGCGCGACGGAGAAGATCGCGCGCCTCGAGGCCGCCGGCATCCCGGTCGTGCAACGGATCGACGAGATCCCCGACCTCGTCAAGACTAAGCTCGCCGAGAGGGGCGTAGCGTGAGGAAGGACGGGACCTTCATCGCTGTGGAGGTAGACGACAGCGTCGCCTCCGACCCTGCGCTCGCCGCAAAGCTCTCAGAGGTATGCCCTGTCGACATTTTCGCTGCTATTGACGGCAAGGTCGAAATTGTCGAGAAGAACTTGGACGAGTGCGTGCTCTGTCGTCTCTGTCTCGACGCAGTTGACTCAGATCCCACCCACCCGGTGCATGTGCTGAAGCTATATGACGGCGGCGCCGCGCTCTAGCGCACCGCGCTTTCGACGGTACGCTCGCAGCAAGCCGCCGCGTCCACTATCGTGACTACAAGCCGATGAACGAAAACTTCTCACTCGTCGTCATGTGCATCTGTCTGCTGGGCTCCCTGGCGTTCCTGGCAGAGCAGCTCTCCGCCTACCACTAATCGTCCGCATCCCCACGTCGCCTGAACCTTGCCGGCGGGGCGCCTATGCATGCTTGCGCGCCTTCGGTGTGCGTTCACGCTCTTGCTGGCGCTCGACCACGTTGACGATCAGGCGGATGAACTGCTCGGGCCCAGAAGCCTTGGCTTGACCGTACGCGAAGGCCTCGACCCAGTCCGCGACCTTTCCTTCACGCGCCATCACGTTGAAGAACTCGCGGCGCATGTCCACGCGCACGCGAGCGTCTGCGGCGGGCCCCTTGGTGACCTTAACGTCCGGCATCTCCAAGCGGAAGTGCTGCACGTCACCCCGTCCGCGAAGTTCGACGCCGACGACCAGCTTGATCGGCTCGAGCGCCGGCACTTCACCAACAAACCTACGAGTTGCGAGTTCGATCAAAGACTTGGCGTCATCGGCCATATGTCTGCTTGTCCCCTCCTGGACCTCGTAAAAGGTCCATGGCTGTTCTGTCAGATCTTATGACGCTGCAGCAGCTTGCGCCCAATCACCATGCGCTGAATCTCTGAGGTGCCCTCGCCGATCAACAAAAGCGGCGCATCGCGATAGAGACGCTCAATCTCGTACTCCTTGGAGTAGCCGTAGCCTCCGTGGATACGGAAGGACTCCTCGACGCAGAAGCGCCCGGCCTCAGACGCGAACAGCTTGGCCATCCCCGCCTCCAGGTCAGAACGATCGCCCGCGTCCTTCAAGCGCGCCGCTCGCAGCGTCAGCAGGCGCGCCGCTTCGACCTGGGTGGCCATGTCGGCGAGCTTGAACTGGATCGCCTGGTGCTCTGCAATGGGCTTGCCGAATGTCTTGCGCTCCTGCGAGTAGCGCAGCGCCAGCTCAAGCGCGCGCTGGGCGATGCCGACGCCGCGAGCTGCCACGTTCACGCGCCCGACCTCCAGTGCGTCCATCATCTGCGGGAAGCCCTTGTTCAGGCCGGCGTCCTCGCCGCCGAGGATATTCTCGGCCGGGCATTTGTAGCCGTCGAACACGAGCTCCGTGGACTCGACGCCCTTGTAGCCCATCTTTTTGAGCTGGTCCGGCACCAGCAGGCCGGCGTACGCGCCGGTGTTCTCTTTGACGCCACCCTCCTTCTCGGCGATGAAACAGGTCATCCCCTGGTATGCCTTCGTGGCACTCGGGTCGGTCTTGACGAGCACGAACACGAGGTCCGAGCGCAAACCGTTGGTCACCCACATCTTCTGGCCGTTGATCTCATAGCTGCCATCATCGGTCTTCACGGCCCGAGTTTTGATCGCCTGCACGTCGGACCCTAGCTCCGGCTCTGAGAGGGAGAACGCTGCCCGGATCTCGCCGGTAGCCATGCGCGGCAGGTACTTCTGCTTCTGCTCCTCGCTACCGAACTTCATCAGCAAGTAGGAGCCGATGAAGTGCGTGTTGATCACGCCCGAGATCGAGATCCAGCCACGTGAGAGCTCCTCGACGATCATCGCGTAGGTCGTCAGGTCTAGGCCCATCCCGCCGTACTCCTCGGGAATCGTTACCCCAAACAGACCCAGCTCCTTCATCTGCTCGACGATCGGCTCCGGGAAAGCGTCCTCGTGGTCGTAATGCTCGGCGTTGGGCAGGATCTGCTCGTCGGCGAACTGGTGGACCATCTCGGTGATCGCCTGCTGCTCGTCGGTCTTCTCGGTGTACTGGGAGGCGGCTACGGCCATTCTGATCTGCGCTCCAGGGTTCGGGTGGTGGGCTACGTATCTTTGTTAGACGTAGCTACTTTGGCTGATTTTGTCTCGCTTCTAGGAGAATACCGGCGTGAACTTCGCGCGCGATGTCCTAGAGGCCGCTGCACCCGGACAACTAGCCCTGCTCGAGCTCGCCCGCGACGGCACGCGGCGCGAGTGGAGCTTCGGGGAGGTCAGTGAGCGTTCCGCGCGCATGGCCGGCGCGCTGCGAGGGCTGGGCGTGGATCGAGGCGACGTTGTGATGACCCTGATCGGCAACCGGCCCGAGTGGGTGCTGACGATGCTCGCGTGCTTTCGCATCGGCGCGGTGGTGCTGCCATGCACAGAGCAACTGCGCAGGAAAGACCTGCGCCTGCGCATCGACACGGTCGCCCCCACGCTGATCATCGCCGATGAGCGCAACCGTCAGGAGCTCGACGCTGCGATCGCCGCTGGGTCCAGGCCCATCCCGGTCGCGTATGTGCCCGATGAGCTGCTGTTCGCGTCAGCGCCAGTGCCCGCGGTCGACCTGGGCGGCGATGATCCGTGCCTGCTCACGTTCACGAGCGGCACGGCCGGCGAGCCAAAGGCGGTGGTGCACGCGCAGCGCTACCTCGACGGTCAGCGCGTGCAGGCCGCGCACTGGCTGGGTGCCCGCCCCGGCGATCTGGTGTGGTGCACGGCCGCCAGCGGCTGGTCGAAGTCGGCGCGCAACGTGTTCATTGCACCGTGGCTGTCAGGCGCATCCGCCTTGCTACACGATGCGCGCTTCGATCCAAACGAGCGCCTGGAGCTGTTGGAGCGCGAGCGCGTGAACGTGTTGTGTATGGCGCCCACGGAGTACCGCGTGATCGCCAAGCGCGCGACGCTTCGCCCGCTGGCGGACCTGCGCGGGATGGTGGCCGCCGGCGAGGCGCTCAACCCAGAGGTGTTGCGTGCGTGGAAGGAGGCCACCGGCTTGGAGATCCGCGACGGCTACGGCCAGACGGAGACCGGGCAGACGACCGGCACCCCACTCGATACCCCCGCGCGCCTCGGATCGATGGGCAGGGCGCTTCCAGGGATGGGCCTCACGATCCTCGACGGCGAGCTGACGGTCGATCCGGCGAGCGTGCCTACGTTCTTCCTCGGCTATCTCGGCGAGCATGCCAGACGCGGCGTCGACGGCGTGTGGCATATCGCGGATCGACGCAACGGCGGCCGGTGGTACACCGGCGACAAGGTCACCGAAGACGATGACGGCTGGCTGCACTTCGAGGGACGCGCGGATGACGTGATCGTCTCCGCCGGCTACCGCATCGGGCCGTTCGAGGTCGAGTCCGCGCTCGTCGCCCACCCCGCCGTCGCGGAGGCCGCCGCGGTGGCCGCTCCAGACGAGGAGCGCGGGTCAGTAGTGCGGGCTGTGGTGGTGCTGCGCGGCGGCGGTTACGTGCCCTCGCCGGAGCTCGTGCGCGAGCTGCAAGAGCACGTCAAGCGCGAAACTGCCCCGTACAAGTACCCCCGCATCATCGAGTTCGCGGAGGAGCTGCCGAAGACCGCCAGCGGCAAGGTCAAGCGGGCGCAGCTGCGGGGGTAGCACAGTTGCGCCCGCCCTAACCCGGGCCAGGAGCTGAGATCTAAGCGGCGATCAGCTCCATGTCGGAGAGCTGCTCGTCGCGCTCGACGACGACCTCCTGCGGCGGCGATGCTGGCCCGCGCAGCACCAGGAACGCCGCGAGCACGCCCACCCCCACGCACACGGAGGCGACCACGTAGGCAAGGTGGTAGCCGCCCGTGAGCGACGCCAGCAGCGGATGGCCCGCTGCGCTCAGCGCCTTCGTATGATCGGTTGCGACCGTGCCGAGCGCTGCCAGGCCGATCGCGCCGAACAGCTGCACGGAGACGTTGATGATGCCCGAGGCCAGGCCTGCGTCGCGCGCCGGCGCGTCAGCCATCCCGATCGTCAGCAGCGGCAGGAATGAGGCGCCCGCGCCGATGCCGAGAACCAGGAAGGCAAAGAACAGGCCGGGGAAGTAACTCGCGTGCACCCCCTGCACTGCCAGCAACAGCAGGCCGACGATAATCCCCGCGAGTCCCGCAGCGAGCGTTGGCACCGCACCGAAGCGCCCCACCGCACGGGCTGAGATCCCCATCGACATGGCCGCGATCGCGATCGTCAGCGGCATGAACGCCAGCCCTGTGTCGATCGCGTTGTATCTGAGTACGTGCTCGAGATACAGCGCCCCGAGGAAGAAGGACGAGTACATGCCAGTTACGAGCAGCCCGCGCACGAGGCTCGAGCCCATCAGTGTGCGCAGCCGCAGGATCCGCAGCGGCATGATCGGGTTTGCCACCCGTGCCTCCACCGTGAAGAATCCAGCCAACAAGGTCAGCGAGATGCCGCCGGCACCAAGCGTGCGTGCCGAGAGCAGTCCGTAGTCGCCGGACTTGACGATCGCGAATGCGCCGAACATCGTCGCCAAGGTGACGAGGACGGAGCCGAGCACGTCCACCCCACCGGCGAGGCCGATGCCCTCGTTCTCCGCGATCAGCATCCAGCCCAACGCGAACGCGACTATGCCGATGGGCACGTTCACGAAGAAGATCCAGTGCCAGTCCAGCGACTGCGTCAGCGCACCGCCGGCGAGCAGGCCAATCGAGCCGCCTCCGGCGGAGACGAACGCGTACATGCCCATCGCCTTCGCCTGCTCCGCGCGCTCGGGGAACTCGGTGACGATGATTGCGAGGATCACACTCGAGGCCACCGCCCCACCCACACCCTGCAACAGGCGTGCACCGATCAGCATCGCCTGGCTATCGGATACGCCGCACAGAATCGACGAGGCCACGAACAGAACGAGCCCACTCAGGAACACTCGCTTGCGACCAACGAGATCACCGAAGCGGCCCGCCAGCAGGAGGAACCCGCCGAAGGTGATCATGTAGCCGTCGATTACCCACGTGAGGTTCGACTGGGTGAAGTGCAGATCGCGTTGGATCGAGGGCAGCGCGACGTTCACGATCGTCGCGTCGAGCACCATCATCAGCTGTCCGAGGCACAGCACAGCAAGGGCGATCCAGCGTCGGCGGTCTGAGTTTTCAGAGTGAGCGGGGGTCTTGAGCTGGCTGAGTAGAGCGGTCATTGGTGTCCTCCAAGGTTGCGTGGAACACACCATAACAACTATCATCCATATAACAAGGATGATCTACGAAAACTTAACGATCGCTGCTAATGTGATGATTGGTGCTTAGAGGATGTATAGACTTCAAGATGTGGCAAATCAGCGTGAATGTGCCCCCGGCTCGGCGGTGCTGCTGAGTCGCTTGGCAAAGCAGGTCTACCGGCGCTCCAACGAGGAGCAGTTGGGCATGCACCTGCGCCATCTCGTCGCGCTCAGCTACGTATCAGACCACGACGGATGCCCCCAGCAAGATCTCGCCGACGCCTTCTGCATGGATGCCAACAACGTCGTGCTGCTGCTGAACGAGCTCGAGCAGCAGGGCTACACCACGCGTATGCGCGATCCCAGCGACCGGCGCCGGCATCTAGTCGAGATCACACCGTCAGGCCGCAACGCCCTTAGCATCGCCGAACGCGCGCAGGTGGCAATCGAGGACGAGGTGCTCGCGGCACTCGACGCCGACGAGCGCAAGACCCTTCGCGAGCTGCTCAATCGTGCCCTGCGCAGCGTGGAGCCGACGGACGCCTACAGTGCCACTGTGGCGTCGATCTCTACGTAGGCGCCCTTCGGCAACTGCGCGACGCCGACCGTCACGCGTGCCGGCGGGTCAGCCGCGAAGAACGAGCCGTACACCTCGTTGACCTCCGCGAACGCCGCCAGATCTGTCATGTAGATGGTCATTCGCACCGCGCGATCGAGCGTGGTTCCAGCCGCGTCGCACACCGCCTGCAGGTTTTCCAGACAACGCCGTGCCTGCTCGGCAGCGCCCCCGCCGACCAGCTCCCCTGTGTGCGGGTCGAGCGGGATCTGCCCCGAGCAGAACAGCAGATTGCCTGTCCGCACAGCGTGGCTGTAGGGCCCGATCGCCGGCGGAGCCGCCGGGGCGTTGACCGTCTCGCGAGCAGGTGCCATCGGCGAGACCCTAGCGCGAGCCGCGCGCAACAATCGACACGCATGCGCCGTCACAATCAATAGATTCCGATTAATGCAACCTCGCGCGCGGAGACTGGCGGTCCTGTTGACGGCGTGCGTCTGGCTGCTCAGCCTCGGCTGCTCCCAGTTCGCGCCGTCCGCCGGAGCCGAGATCGCGTTTACTCCGTGCGCGAACAGCAACGACTTTGCCTGCGGCCACGTCACCGTGCCGTTGGACCCCAGCGGCACCGTTCCCGGCACGATCACGCTCGCGCTCCGCCGCCACCGAGCGCCTGTGGGAGAAGCTCACAGCGCGATCATCGCCCTTGCCGGCGGACCGGGACAGTCGGCACTGCCATTTTCGGAAACGTTCGCCGAACTACTCGGCCCGATCGCCTCGACACGCGATCTGATCGTCTTCGACCAGCGAGGCATTGGCCTCTCCGATCCTCTCGCCTGCCATGCCTTCGAAGTGCCGCGGCTCTATCACTCGTTTGGCCCGCTGATCGAAGCCTGCGCCAATCAACTGGGAGGCAACCGGTCGTTCTATACAACTGCTGACACCGTCGCGGACATCGAGGCGATCAGGCAGGCGGGCGGCTATGAAAAGCTCGTCCTGTACGGCACGAGCTATGGCACGAAGGTCGCCGAGCTCTACGCCCAGGAGTACCCCAGCCACGTGGAAGCGCTGGTGCTCGACTCGGTCGTCCCGCCCAACGGCCCGGAAACGCTCAGCCGCTCGACGTTCGCCGCCGTTCCCCGCATCCTGCGCCAGATGTGCGTCGAGCAACTATGCGCACAGATCACCGCTAACCCTGTCGCCGACCTCGGCCGTGTCGTCGCCCGCATGGAACAAGCGCCGCTGCGCGCGAACGTGATCGACGAAGACGGCAACGCACATCATGTCTTCCTCTCAGCCGACGAGCTGCTCGAAATCTTGCTGGCAGGTGACTTCTCCCCACCGCTGCGTGCAGAATTCCTCACTGCAATTGCAGCCGCTGCCAGGAACGACACGGAGCCGCTTGCCCGCCTGCTGACGACCGCCGGGCAGGGCGAAGGCGAACCTGAAGACTTCGATACGCCGCTCTACTACGCCACCAGCTGTGAAGAGCAGGACTTCCCGTGGCGCCGCAGCTCCGATCCCAAGCAGCGGATCGCCGAAGCCAGTGCCGCCGCGCGCGCGTTGCCAGCGAGCGCGTTCGCCCCCTTCACAGCAGCCTCTGCACTGCAACTGAGCGACGTGGAAGCGTGCGCCTATTGGCCGTTCAGCACTTCCACTCCCTCCGTCGACGATGCGCCCCTGCCCGACGTTCCCACGCTGATCCTCAGCGGCGCCGACGATCTGCGCACGCCGACCGCCAATGCGCGCGAAGTCGCCGAGCAGATCCCCGACTCCCACCTGCTCGTCGTGCCGTACACCGGCCACTCGGTGCTCACCGACGAGCAGACCCGCTGCGCCAGCGAAGCACTGCAGGCACTGTTCGCGCCGAGCACCATCAAGCCATGCCACCCGGCGCCTCCGCCCCTGAGCCTGCGGCCACCACCGCTGCCGCCGCAGCGACTCGCGCTCGTCTCGCCCACCAAGGGCTACAGCGGGCTTCCCGGTCGCACGCTGCATGCGGTCAAGCTCACCGTCGAGGATTTCGTACGCGAGCTCGCCCTGCGGCTGACGCTAAGCGACTCGCTGGAAAGCATCACTGCACTACCCACGCTGCGCCTCGGGGGTTTGCGCGCCGGATGGGCCGAGTTCGCGAACGGGACATTCAGCCTACATGGCTACTCGTATGTGCCGGGCATGACCCTGTCCGGCACGATCAAAGCCGAAGCGGCGAGCCTGCAGGTGAGCGGACCTGCCGCCGCGCACGGAACGTTGCACCTCGGGCCACACCACACGCTCGTGGGCAGGCTCGCAGGACGCCACGTGGTGCTGCCGGCGAATTCAACTGCCACTGCAGCTATTGTCGGCAGCGATGCGCAGGCGAGCCACCACTTTGGCGCTGATGCCGATGCTGGCGCTCGCCTGGCCCAGCTCATCGGCGGCATCATCCAGCCTTAGCTTCATCCCCTGCCCAGGATCGGCGGGCATCAGTTGCGCCTCGCTGCCAGTCCCGATCGATCGCGCGGGAGCCGTCCCTGGCACGATCTCGTTGAGCGTGGAGCGCAAGCTGGCCGGCACGAGCCCCAGCCGCGACGCGGTGGTGGCTCTCGCCGGTGGCCCCGGTCAAGCGGCCAACCCGCTCATGGAATTCATCGCCCAGTCGATCGCTCCGGCGCTGGGCTCGCGCGATCTCTTGGTGTTCGACCAGCGTGGCACGGGCGCCTCTGATCCATTGGCCTGCCCCGCATTTGAAATCTTTAGCGACAAGCCCGAGAGCCAGATCTTCGAAGCATGCGCGGCACAGATAGGACCTGCGCGGGCGGGCTTTACCACCGCAGAATCCGTCCAAGACATCGAGGAACTGCGCCAGCAGGGAGGCTATGAAAAGCTCGTCCTCTACGGCACCTCATACGGCACTAAGGTCGCGCTGGAGTACGCAGAACGCTACCCGCAGAACGTCGAAGCGCTGGTACTCGACTCGGTCGTGCCCACAGACGGGCCAGAACCGTATGCCATCCCCACCTTCGAGGCGATCACCGGCGTGCTCGACGAGCTATGCACAAATGGCGCCTGCACAGGGATCACCTCCAACCCTGTGGGCGACCTCGCCAACCTCGCCGCACAGTTGAAAAAGCGAGGTCTCAGCGGTTCGGTGTATGACGGCTCGGGCAAGCGCCACACGAGCAGCCTCAATGAGACCGGGCTGCTCGACATCCTCGAGGCCGGCGACTTGAATCCGGCCCTACGAGCGCTCCTGCCGGCCGCCGTGCAATCGGCGCTGCATCACGATCCTGATCCGCTGCTGCGACTGCATCTGCTCTCCGAGGGTCTGATCCCGAATCTACCCAGCGAAGGCAACAGCGGCGAAGTCTCCCAGGAGGTAGACGAAGCGCTGTACTTCGCCACCACATGCGAAGAGGAGCCGTTCCCCTGGCAACGCACCGCTCCAGCGACGACCCGGCTGAATGAAGCCAGCAGCTACCTGCACGCCCAGCCCACCAACGATTTCTACCCCTTCGACGCGGCCACCGCCTACGCCAACAGCCTCGTTCCCGCGTGCGCCAGCTGGCCCAACGCGGCGCCTGCGCCTGCACCTGCCAGCGCCTTGCCGAACGTGCCCACCCTGATCTTCTCCGGCGAGCAGGATCTGAGAACGCCGACGACCAACGCGCGTAGCGTCGCCGCGCAGATCCCCGATGCGCAACTGCTGCTCGTGCCCTTCACCGGACACTCCGTGATCGGCAGCGACCTCAGCGACTGCGCCTCACTAGCGCTCAGCGCCTTCTTCGCCGCTAAACCCGTCCAGTCGTGCACGGCCGGCGCCAACCAGTTCGCGCCCACCCCGGTGACCCCAACCAAGCTAGCCTATGTGCGAGCACCCAAGACGCTCGCCGGCAATCCGGGACGCACGCTCGTGGCGGTGCTCGACACGCTCGTCGACCTCAACCGCCAGGTGATCGCAGCCACGCTGCAAGCCGAGCAGAAGCTCCCCAGCGGCTCGAGCTTCGGCGGCCTACGCGGCGGCTATGCCAAGCTCACCAGCTCATCAGCCGTGCTCAAGAACTTTTCGCTCGTTCCCGGCGTGCAGTTGACCGCGACGTTCCCCGTGCACAACGGCGAGCTGCAGGCGACCAACATCCGCATCTCCGGCACGCAAGCTTCGCCCGGCTCTGTCCGCTTCGGAGCGGGCTCCGAGCAGATCACAGGAACCCTCAGCGGCCGGCACTTCAACGTCAGTCTCGCCAAAGTGA
>Ga0210383_10005415_pt1 | contig 11201 bp, 9 predicted proteins | sample IncBWC14OmetaG_FD_160072 | JGI IMG/M metagenome (GOLD analysis project Ga0210383, IMG submission 160072) | Forest soil microbial communities from Barre Woods Harvard Forest LTER site, Petersham, Massachusetts, United States - Inc-BW-C-14-O ...
GACATCTCGGCCCGCAAGCGCACGGAACAGGTGACCGAACGTCTGCGGCAATCCCAAAAGATGGAGGCGATAGGTCAGTTGGCAGGGGGTGTTGCCCACGATTTCAACAACCTTCTAGGCGTGGCAATAGGGTATTGCGAGCTCCTGGAAGAGCGTCTCGCTGCGGACGACCCGAAGCGACGGATGGTCGAGCGGATACACAACGCGGGAACGCGTGCCGTGGCTCTAACCAGGCAGCTTCTGGTGTTCAGCCGCGGCCAGGTTTTGCAACCCGTAGCGCTGGACTTGAACCGGCTCGTAATCGGGATAGAAACGATGTTGCGACGTCTCATCGGCGAGGACATCGAAATCGCCACCTCGTTGCTGCCGGGTCTGGGATGTGTCAAGGCCGACCCTATTCAGATTGAGCAGGTCCTGATGAACTTGGCACTCAACGCACGCGATGCGATGCCCCATGGCGGCACAATCACCATTGAAACCACGAACGTCGAGTTGGTCGCGAGTGATTGCCCGAGCGTCGAGGTTAAGCCTGGGTCTTACGTGATGGTGGCCCTAAAGGATACCGGGATCGGAATGGATATTGAAACTCAAACTCACATGTTTGAACCATTCTTCACCACTAAACAACTCGGCAAAGGCACAGGTTTAGGCCTGTCCACGGTGTACGGAATTGTGAAGCAGAGTGCCGGCCATATATGGGTCGACAGCGAACCGGGCGAAGGAACGACGTTCAAGGTATATCTGCCGTGCGTCAAAGCAGAGGCAGCGATTCTCGAACAGGAGGAGAAGTTACCAATCCATGGAGGACCGGAGACGATCCTGTTGGTGGAAGATGATGCGCCTCTGCGTGAGCTGATACGCGAGATGCTCGAAGAACTTGGGTATGCCGTGCTGGACTCGGGCCGTCCGTCCGACGCGATTCGCACCGCACAGCAGCACGAGGGATCGATCGCGTTGCTGGTCACCGATGTGCTAATGCCTGAGGTCAATGGACCGGCTCTAGCAAAGACGCTAAGGGCGTTGAGGCCTGCCATGAAAGTGCTCTTCACATCGGGATATACGGACAACTCGATCGTGGGGCAATGCGAACTCGAAGCCGGATGCCGGCTGCTGGAGAAGCCTTTCACACGAGATGGTTTGGCGAAAAGAGTACGCGAACTAATTGATTCGCCGAGCCCAATGGGTGCGACACAAGGGACCGGGGCAGTAAGGTCGAGTCAAGTGGCGAGCCCCTTCCCTAGGGCGCCTGGGTAGTAACGTATGCGGATCGCAGTTCGTTTTTGGGTGCCTCCGAGAATAAGCGTGAACACGATCACGACTTGTGACGAAAGGTAGGGTGCATGACTTCAATTGAGCAACCGCCTATCACGAAGAAGCACAATTCGAACTGGACCAGAATGCAGAATTCCCGCTCCAAAATATGAAGAAGATCCTGGACGACCGACGGGAGCCGACGCAAGTTCTGCCGGAGGCCATAGAACCTGTAGCAGATTGCCTTGCGCAATTGCCAGGTGCCGGTTGTAATCCGAGGCGCATAGCCCATTTATCCATTGGTAGGCTGAGACACACTTATGAACCTCACGATCACCCAACATGGATTAACATCGTTTACGGTTTGCGGTCGCTGCAATGGCAGGGTCGAGTCGAAACTTCTCAATCCAACCAAAGCCAAGCAGGGCATTCGGAGAAAATACGAAGCTCACAAGTGCAAAGAGGTCGCCCAAGGCTCGGCGAGCGAACCGAAATGTAAGGTGGGCCCAGGCATCGCGCATGCATCGTCTTAGAGGCCTGAGCCAGCTGGACTTGCTATCAGAGGCGAGCTTTCACTGCTACCAGGATCTCGAGCCGACCGGCATTTGCCCACCCTCGCGCCAGTGCGACGATGGGGCTACTACGAGCGTCACGACTTTAGGCCGATGCGGATCCTGCGGCCTTGGTCAGAAAACCGACAGAATCGGAGCGGTTGGCTTCTAGGAGCTTCAGAATCGTCTGGTGATCGACAGGTCTGGAGAACAAATAGCCTTGGGCCCGCTCGCAACCGACTCGCCGGAGAAGATCGAGTTGGGCCTGCGTTTCCACTCCTTCAGCGACCACTCTTAGTCCCAGATTGTGGGCTAACATGACAATGATGCGGACGATTTCGTAGGTCTCCTTATCGCTGTCCATGTGCGAAACGAAAGCACGATCGATTTTTAGAGCATCGACGGGAAAGCGTTGCAAGCGGCTGAGGGAAGAGTACCCGGTGCCGAAGTCGTCGATGTCCAGGCCAACACCGAGAGCCTTCAATTGCGCAAGCACCCCGGCAGATCTTTCCGCGTCGGCCATGGCGATAGTCTCGGTGATCTCCAGATCCACGCACCGAGGGTCCATACCGCTTTCCTGAAGAAGTTGGCCAATCTGCGAGGCCAAATCAGGCTGCGCAAATTGTTTCGGACTTATGTTGACACTGAGCGAGAGCGGCGGGTCCGAAGGGAACAGTTGCTGCCAGGAGCGCAACTGCCGGCAAGCCTCGATCAGCAATTGGCGATTGATGGACAAGATGATGCCGGTCTCGTTGGCGACCGGGATGAAATCATTCGGCATCACCAAGCCCTTGGGACTATGCCAGCGAGTCAACGCCTCGAATCCCACGATCTGTCCGTCTTGCATGGACACGATAGGCTGGTAGTAGACGTGAAACTCGCCGAGGCTGACGCCCCTGCGCATGTCGGTTTCGAGCTGCAATCGCTTGAGGGCCCCGGCGTGCATGGCGTTGTCGAATACTTCGCAGCGGGCTTTGCCGGTATGTTTGGCACGATACATGGCGATCTCGGCATCACGGAGCACGTCCTCGGCTTCGGCGCTGGGATTGCTGAAGGCGATACCGATGCTGGCGGTGATTACGATTTCGTGACCATCAACATCGAAGGGCAGGGCCAGTTTCTGCTGAATGCGTTCGGCGACGCGAATGGCATCGCTGGGGTCGCGCAGCTCTTCGGCCAGCACAGCAAATTCGTCTCCTCCGGGCCGGGCCAACGTGTTGTCGTCGAGGACGGGTTCGTCACCTTCGCCCAGGCGCTGCCGCGAAATAGTGTCGACGCGACGGAGACAAGCCGAGAGACGCCGGGCGATCTGGATGAGCAGGGCATCTCCGGCGGTGTGTCCCAAGCTGTCATTGAAAACCTTGAATCCATCGATGTCGATGAAAAGCACCGCGAACTTGAACTCGGCGTGACGCTTGGAAGTGGCCAGCGCGCGCCCCAGGCGATCGAGAAGAAGCGCGCGATTCGCAAGGTTCGTCAAACCGTCGTGGAAAGAGTTGTGCGCTAACATTTCCTCGGCGCGCTTGCGTTGGGTGATGTCACGGTTCACCACTACGAGTCCCTCGGTTTCACCTTTCATGCCGCGAATGACGCTGGCGGTGGACTCAAGAACTCGCCACGAACCATCTTTGTGGCGAATACGATATTCGAGCTGTTCTCCACGGCCCGTGATGCGGGTTTTTTCGGCGGCTCCGAGCACACGAGTGCGGTCATCGGGATGGATCTGCTCCATGGGGGACGAGTTGGCTAAGTCATCCTGGCTATAGCCAAGGATCTTCTGATACGCCGGGCTGTTGTAGAGACGAGCTCCGTTCTTATCGACGACGGCAATCATATCTGCGGCGTTTTCACTGATGAGCTGAAAAAGCCGATCACGCTGTGCCAGGCGGCGGCGCATGCGCTGGAGTTGCAGGTGTTGATACACCGTATAGATGTCGAACAACAGAACGAGAGCGGCAAGCCCGCGAACCCATTCTTTCAGGCTTAGCACATAAACCCGGTCGTTGCCCATGTGGAAGCCGGGGAACGTCAACGAAAGGATTCCGAAGGTCAACACTAATGTGACGGCAACGGCAAATCCCCACAACCACCATTCACGCCACTCGACTTCGCGCACGCGGGGTAAGGTGGTCTCGACGTCATTCCCAGGTTGGGCTTGGTGGTACACGTGGTCTCCTAACTTATCTTTGCGGAAGAAGATATTCCGAGCAGGAAGGCGGAGCGTCGATCGCTCACAATCGCCCCCCTTTCGTCATATCTCAACCACTGGTTTCTTGATCTGGTTCTTGCTTATGAGCCAATCATGCAGACGGCTAAGGTCAGCCGGCGGAATGCCGAGAAACTCACAGCCCACAGCGCCGTACCGTCGGGCCCACCGAACACGAGCTTGAATGTAAACGGATCTATTGGCACCGGGCAGTAGCAAATGGAAAGACAATGTATCGCCGAGCTGCAGCTCTTGCTTGCTACTAAGGCCGACTCCTCCATGGCCGATGTTGGTGATGGTCACATCCGACGACCGGTTCTTGTCATCCGTAGCGTTGACCACACTCATCAGGGGATACCGTGCATGTCGGCGATGGTCATAGATCATCCGGAAATAAGCAGCCTTCAAAGACTTGGCGCCCGACTCGGCAGTCACGGGCTTGCGGAGGAACACGTCTGAGCCAGACACCTGAGAGTCCTCTGAAGATACCGCAACCACGGTCGGCTTCTGCCATCCGTGAGATTTCCGAATTCTCCTTAGGAATTCTGCGGAGTCGCCTTCCCAGTCAATGATGACGAGATCAGTGCTGCCTTCCGAAAGCCGTTCGAACGCTTCTAAGGAACTCAAACAGACACTTACGGAAATGGAGAGGTTGGTCAGCAATCTGCTCATCACGCACACGACGCCGGGGTCCCTGGAAACCAGCAAGGACTCAAAAGCCATGTCCGGTGTCATTCTTCGATTTCTCGGGCCAAGGGCGAACCGACGCCCGTTGGCAAGACTTGTGTTCGCTCCATACATTTGCGGGCGGCAACTGCACCACGATGAACTAACGACAGCCAAGAAGCACGGAACCGGTAGTGCGCGGAGCCCCCGGGACACGCCACGTCCGAGTTCCGATCGTGAGTCGAAGAAACCCGCTTGCCTTCCACCGGACCTCCGGACTTCGGGGCTGTCGCGCTAGCCTTGGTGCATTTTAATGCCCAGAGTCTCTTCTATCAGGCCGTGCGCACACAAAGCACTTGGGACCAGCAGCCAAATGACCGGTGTCTGGAATCTGTACTATGTCTTGCATCTGGGCGCGAAGATTGATTCCGACCATTTTCTACGCCTGGGAGACCGAAGCTCCTTCGGAGAATGTAATGAGGGACCTTCTGCTCCTTCGCGGAGGCCAAATTGCAGGTCATGCGTCGTAGATATAGCGGTCGGAAATTGAACACTAGTCCAGAACTCATACGAGAGGGTCGGGCGAGAGGGGCCGTGTCCCAAGGGTATCGCGCCATCGCATCTGGCTCGTAACGTGCTAATGCCCGATGAGGTGTCATGAAAGAGCATGTTCAACTCGACGGCCTTCTCTTCACGAGTGACGCGCAAGTTCTGTGCGTCATGAATCAGATTCTGGAGAGCTTTGCGATCAAAACGGAAGTTTGCCGCGAGGTGAATCCCGCTTTGGACGCGGTCACTCACCGCAGGCTTGACGCAGTGATTGTCGACTGGGATGGTGTGTCTGACCCCACGCGCATTGTGAGAGCTACGCGCAAGTCATCTCCGAATAGCAACTCAACGATTGTGGCACTGGTCAGCGGACAAGCAGAAACGCACGCCCTCCTGGTTGGCGCCAACTTTATGATTCACAAACCCGCAAACGTTGACCATGCCAGGCGTTGTATGCGGGCTGCCTACGGAACCATGTTGCAAAATCGCAGACGCGCAGCTCGCGTTCCTGTCGATATTGCGGTAGTGGCGAGAGTCGCCGACGTAGGAGAAATCCGAGCCAGAATTAGCGACCTCAGCATTGGCGGGTTAGCGTTGCAGTGCGGCCAGCTGCTGCCAACTAATCGAGAGGTGCTGACACAATTCTTGCTTCCGGGTGCCGCCATGGTTCATGCAACCGGCAGAGTGGTAAACGCCGACAGCAAAGGGCGGGCCGGAGTGCGCTTTTCGTTCGTTCCTGAGGAGGATCGCAACCTGCTGGAAAGTTGGTTAGCGGTCGAATTGGCCAAGTTGGAGAAAGCCGAGATGCCCACAGACGATGAAGAAAAAGAAGGAAACTGAAAAAGAAGAGGCGTCTCCCTCCGAAAAGTGCGCTCGTTCGATTCTAGTTGCTGAGGACTCCGCAATCTACCGGCACTTGATTGGGGCCCACCTGAAAGAATGGGGCTTCGATTTCGCGTGCGCAAAAGACGGCAAAGAAGCCTGGGGACTGCTCACGAAGCGAGACTCACCAAGGCTGGCGCTGCTCGACTGGGTACTTCCTGAAATCGATGGCGTCGAGATTTGCCGTCGGCTTCGGAGCCGCTCGGCGGGTGAACCCTACACCTACACAATTTTGCTGACGGCGAAGACCCGTAAGCACGAAATGCTGGAGGCGATGGACGCTGGAGCCGATGATTTCCTCGGGAAGCCATTCGATCCGCTCGAATTGAAAGCTCGCCTCTTAGTGGGCCAGAGAATCGTCGATCTGCAGCAGAGCCTTGTTGCCGCAAATACCGCACTCCAGTTTGTGGCGAGCCATGATTTCCTTACAGGCGTTTGGAATCGCGGCGAAATTCTGACATTTATGCAACGCGAACTCGCCCGCGCACGCCGCGACGGCACGTCCGTGGGGATTGTTCTGGTGGACGTGGATCACTTCAAGAAAGTAAACGACCAATTCGGGCACGAGACAGGAGACCTTGTTCTCAAAGAGGTTACGAAACACTTTTCCTCCAGTCTGCGCGAGTACGACGGCATCGGACGTCAGGGCGGAGAAGAGTTCCTGCTGGTGATACCGGGCTGCGATCTGGCAACGACAATGCGACGAGCCAATCAGATCAGGGAACTGATTGCAGGCCACCCAATCCCCACGCCTAGCGGAGCAACGAACGTCACCGTGAGTATGGGAGTCACGGTAGCCGAATCGTCAACCAATTCGGAGGCGCTGTTGCGCAGTGCAGACGCGGCGCTGTATCAGGCCAAGCGCAACGGTCGAAACCGTGTGGAACAGGCGATCAGCCCTGGAGTCGCAATCGGGGTGGGTGTTTAGCGCGGTTGCCGAGGACGAGACGTCGCGGCGGCGGCGTGTCCGGGAGCAAGACGATATTCTAGAAAATGAACGAGCGTCCCAAACGCTGCAACCCACCCGCACTCAACGCTCCCTTCAAGCCAGCGCATGCGCGTGAAGTGCGGGCAATGTTGGATTTCGTTTCTCTTCCCGCAAAGGCCACATTCGGCACTCATCGTGCAATGGAAGTTCCCGAGTTCTTTCGAAGATAGCCACTCACCTGCTCGGCTCGACGCGACAAGCACAGACGCGTTGCCTGCAATAGCTTTTTTGGCGCGAGCGGAAGACGTCATATCTGGTCTCGTCTCAGCGGGGCATCTGAACTCGGGGGGTGGAAATGCAATGCAAAAACCTGGTCTGGGTAGTTCTTTCGCTGACTGCAATAGGGTCCTGGGCGCAGCAGTCCCCGACATCGGTGGTGCCGCAGAGCGGCCTGGCGCGAGGGACACGACCGCCTTGGAACGCTCAGATGCCGCTGACCTTTGAAGCGAACCATGGTCAGACCGACCCCCAGGTTGAGTTCCTTTCCCGCGGCAAAGGATACACAGCATTCCTAACCGCGGGAGAATTGGTTCTATCTTTACGGCCGACCGGCTCTGCAACTACGCCGGGGATCGGTGGGGCGCCGATCGCCAAGAACGCTAAGCAGATCCAAAACACAACGTTGCAGTTCAGATTAGTGGGAGCAGCGCAGACTCCGCTGGCAGTGGGGGAAGATCCACAGCCCGGCAAAGTCAATTACTTCATTGGAAATGACCCCGCGAAGTGGCATACGAATGTGCAGTCGTATGCGAGGGTGCGCTACAAGAACGTGTATCCAGGAATTGATCTGGTTTACTACGGCAACCATCGGCAGCTAGAGTACGACTTTGCGATCTCGGCTGGGGCCGACCCCAGCCGAATCCAATTCGAAATCAAAGGCGCCAAACAGATTCATGTAGATGAGAAAGGCGACCTGGTCGTGCAGACGGCCGGTGGCGACCTCCATTTCCAGAGCCCCGCAGTCTACCAGGAGTCTACCGCGCAGCGGGTGCCCGTCCAGGGCGCCTACGTCATGAATGATTCGACACACATTGCTTTCCAAGTGGCTCACTACGATTCCAATAAGGCGCTTGTGATTGATCCAGTGCTGGTGTATGCGACTTACCTGGGCGGAAGTGGCGCCGACCAGCCCACCGGAATCGCCGTCGATAACAGCGGCAGCGTTTACATCGCCGGATACACGGATTCGGTAGACTTTCCCCTGGCAACATTAGGCTCGCTGCCAACGGGTGCAGACCACGTCTTCATCGCCAAGCTAGATCCCTCCGGATCGAATTTGGTGTATGCAGACTATATCGGCGGCAACAGCCAAGATTACGGATTCGCGTTGGTGTTGGACAACGCGAATGACGTGTACGTAACCGGCGGTACCACCTCGAGCGATTTTCCTGTGGTCAATCCGTATCAGGGCTCGCTAACCGGAGCGTACAATGGTTTCTTGTCGAAGCTATCTGCTGACGGTTCTGCTCTCCTGTACTCAACATATCTTGGCGGAAGCAGTGCAGATGTGCCATCCACCATCGCGATCGACAGTGTGGGGAGCGTCCTCGTTGCCGGGTATACATTCTCAACGGACTTTCCGGTGGTCAATGCCTACCAGGCTACGGTAAGCCCCAATCAGGGAGGCTTGTGGGGCAACTACGGCTTTCTTACCAAGTTCAGTCCCGACGGCTCGTTTTTGATCTACTCGACCTACATCGCTGGTAATTCCAACGTCCCTTACAACTGTGGCTTTGCCTTTCCCTGCTGGGGTTCACCCACGGGTGCAATTACTGGGATTGCGTTGGACTCCAATGGGAGCGCTTATGCCGTGGGTAACACTAATACTTACAACTTCCCAACCACGCAAGGCGCTTATCTTCCAACGGACGTGACCCCACAAAACAACTCAGTCGGATTCGTGAGCAAATTCAGCACCGCCGGGAACCTCGACTACTCCACATACCTCTACGAATCCAGCGGCGCCGATACGAACCTCACCGCCATCGCAGTGGATAGTTCCGGCTCAGCCTATGTCACCGGCCAGGCTTTCAGCGACGGCACATTTCCCATCACTTCCACCAGCATCTGCAATCCGAGCGTTTTGGGATGGGGATGCAACTTCGCCTTTGTTACTAAATTCGATCCCACAGGCTCGACGTTGGCATACTCAACGTTTCTCGGCCCAAACAATCAGGCCACCCCACAGGCGATTGCCCTCGACACTAAGGACAACGCTTATATCTTAAGTTCTTCGGTTAGCAGCTCGTTCAGCATGGTCGACGGCATCGAGCCTTACACGAACGAGAGCGACCTTCTGCTGGTGGAAATTGATCCGCTGGCAAGTAACCAGCTATTTGCAACGTTCCTGGGTGGAAGCGCAAATGAGTATCCGGCTGGAATGGTTCTCGATTCGACCGGCAACATCTACATTGCCGGCTCCACGGATTCAGTTGATCTTCCGGTCACGCAGGGGGCTTTGCAGAATGTGTTGGCGGGAAACACGAATGCCTTCGTGTTCAAGATCGGATCGAACTCGGCCCCAGCGACGGCCCTGAGTCCAAGCCTGCTGCAGTACGCTCTGCAAGCCGTTGGTTCGACCAGCGCGGCACAGACCGTTCTGCTGCGAAACATGGGCAATTCTCCGCTGTTGATTTCATCGATCACGACCAGCGTAAACTTTGCGGAGGGGGACGACTGTGGAAGCAGCGTTCCTGCCGCTGGCAACTGCGCATTGTCCGTGACTTTTATTCCCACCGCCGCGGGGTCCCTTAGCGGGTCGATCGTGATTCAGGATGATAGTGCCGGATCACCCCACCTCATCGACCTGAGCGGCGACAGCTTTGGACCGGTCGTCTCACTCGCTCCCAGCAGCTTGACCTTTTCGGGTCAGCAGGTCGGAACCACCGGCGCAGAGCAAATGGTGACCCTTACCAACACCGGAAACACAGTGCTAAGCGTCAGTGGTGCTCAGGCGACGGGAGACTTCGCCCAGACCAACAATTGTTCAGCTCCCTTGGAGGCAGGTTCCAGTTGCGCGATCCACATTACTTTCACCCCTACGGCGTCTGGCACACGCAGTGGAACTTTGACCGTGAGCGACAGCGCAGCGAACAGCCCGCAAACTGACAACCTTACTGGGAACGGATCTGATTTTATCTTGGCTAGCTCCTCGGGCAGCGACACAATCAAAGCTGGTTCCGCGGCAAGCTATGACCTGACGGTGTCGCCAGTTGGCGGATCGTTTGCCAACGCCGTTGAATTGAGCTGCAGCGGGCTCCCGGCGCAAACATCCTGTAGCCTTTCACCCAATGCCGTGACTCCGGGTGGGAGCACAGCCACCTCTATGTTGTCGATCACCACGACGGCATCTGTCGCGGAGGCTCCGCCGATTCGCCAGTCACGAAGCGCCCCATTGTATGCGGTTTGGGTTCAGCTGCAGTCAATTGGTCTACTCGGAATAATGTTTGCCATGCCCAAGCGCCTGAGCAAGAAAGCGCGAGCGCTCGTTCTTTTGTCACTCGTATCTGGCGCTTTGGTCTTAATGATCGGGTGCGGCGGAACCGGTATCGTGCCCACGCCACATGCTGGAACCACACCCGGAACGTACACCATCACGGTCACGGGAACTTCAGGTCACATGCAGCACTCGCTGCCTCTGACCCTCGTCGTTGATTAGTGTCTCGGATGAGTAGAGTCTCGCGAACTCCAACCCCTTAGTCAGTTGCACATGATCATATTCTGGGTGACGCCCCCAAGGCTCACCATTGAGTTCGTGACCAGAGGTAGGCTCCAGAACTTGCTGTGATGCCTGCGCAGGTAGTAGGCCATCAAGATCGCGCCGGCGCTCTTTGCCGAAGCTACGGCGTAGGCACGCCCCACCGTTGGGTGAGTCCCATACAGAAAGGCCGAATCGACTTCCGCGTTGCAGACGCCCTTCTTGCCGGCGAGCCAATTCTGCCGGGCAAATAATGTGGTGTAGGAATCGGCGAAGGTGCTGGTCGTAGAGATAAATGCCAAGCCGACGAATTTCTTATCGATGGTGCTCGTTTCTGCGATCCGTGGCATCGACACCGATACCGGAACCTCAATCACGGGCGCATTCATGCGGATGACGCTGCTGGGAGCC
>Ga0210383_10005416_pt1 | contig 11201 bp, 7 predicted proteins | sample IncBWC14OmetaG_FD_160072 | JGI IMG/M metagenome (GOLD analysis project Ga0210383, IMG submission 160072) | Forest soil microbial communities from Barre Woods Harvard Forest LTER site, Petersham, Massachusetts, United States - Inc-BW-C-14-O ...
TCGCCTACATTTCCTATCTGGCGACCTTCGCAGTGGGTTTCATGGTCCGACCGTTCGGGGCCTTGTTCTTCGGCCGCATCGGAGACATCGTTGGCCGAAAGTACGCTTTCCTGGTGACGCTTTCGATCATGGGCGGCGCAACGGCGCTGATCGGATTCCTTCCAACGTACGCGACCATCGGGTTGTTTGCGCCTATCATCCTACTGACCATTCGCGTTCTGCAGGGCCTTGCACTTGGCGGTGAGTATGGCGGCGCAACGGTCTATGTCGCCGAGCACGTGCCCGACGGCAAGCGCGGCTACTATACCAGCTTCATCCAAATCACGGCGACGCTTGGTCTTTTCGTATCGTTACTCGTGATCCTTCTGACGCAACAAGCCATGACTCCGGACGCCTTCAAAGCATGGGGCTGGCGCATTCCGTTCCTCGCTTCCATCATTCTGGTAACAATTTCCCTCTATATCCGCTTGAAGATGAAGGAGTCTCCGATCTTTACGCAAATCAAAGCCGCTGGCATGACTTCGGCGCAGCCTCTGAAAGAGGCCTTCACAAAACCTGAAAACCTGAAGCGCGTTTTGCTCTCGCTGTTTGGCGCAACGGCCGGCCAGGGCGTTATCTGGTACACTGGCCAGTTCTATGTGCTCCTCGTTTTCCTGCAAACGATTCTTAAAGTTAATCCAAAACTCTCCAACATCATTGTCGCCTACGCCCTTCTTTTCGGAATGCCTTTCTTCACCGTGTTCGGCGCTCTTTCCGACAAGATAGGCCGCAAGTGGCTCATGATGGCTGCCTGCTTTCTCGCCGTCCTCACATACCTGCCGATTTATCACGCCATGCAACGAGCCGCCGGGAACAACGTTCAGACTCTCAGTTCCGTGAGAGACAAAATCACCGGTGCTCCGAAGCTGACCGCGCTCACGGTAGACGATGCCGGAAAAATCGTTCCAGCGAAGGAAGCCTCCAACCCGAACGTGCCCATGCTCGTCTTCCTCGTTTTCATCCAGGTTATCTATGTCTGTATGATTTATGGACCGATTGCCGCGTATCTCGTCGAAGCTTTCCCGGCGAAAATACGCTATACCTCTTTATCTCTCCCTTACCACATCGGGAATGGTGTCTTCGGCGGATTGGTCCCGCTCATAGGCGTCTATGTCTGCGAACGCACCCACGACATTTACGCCGGCCTCTACTACCCCATGATCGTGGCCAGCATTACGTTCGTCGTGGGAAGCTTGTTCCTGAAGGAAACCTATGGCCGCAAGATTTGGGACGAAGTCGGCGGCATGAAGTAGCACCCGGCCTCCCGCCGGCCGCGCGCATTGACTCCCGCGCCCGCGTGGGAGCATCATTTTTGGCGGGCAAGCTCATTTGACATGTGAAATGAGCCTTTCCGAACCAGGCTGTCCCTCGTTGTAGCGTCACAACCGAAATCGATCTTCCAAGGGAGTTGTCGCCGTGGCAAAAGCTCGTCAGAAAATAAAAGCGAAGGCATCAAACGGCAAGAGCAAACTGACGGAAGCCCAAATCGCTGTTCATTGGAAAGAAGAGGAATACTTTTACCCCTCGAAAAAATTCAAAGCCCAGGCCAATCTCGCCGATCCTGCCTTCGTCAAGAAATTCAGCGAGAAGCATTTCCCCGAATGCTTCGACATCTACGCCAGGCTCCTCGACTGGGACAAGACCTGGCGCAAAACTCTCGACACCTCCAATCCCCCGTTCTGGAAATGGTTTGTCGGCGGAAAACTCAACGCCTGCTACAACTGCGTCGATCGCCACCTTGCCAAACACAAAAACAAGGCCGCCTTAATCTTCGTCCCCGAACCGGAGGGCGAATCCGCAACCGTCATCACCTATCAGGAACTCTACCAGCGCGTGAATGAAGTCGCCGCCATGCTTCGCGATTTTGCCGGACTCAAAGCCGGCGACCGCGTCACTATTCACATGCCGATGATTCCCGAGTTGCCCATCACCATGCTCGCTTGCGCGCGCCTGGGCATCGTTCATTCCGTTGTCTTCGGCGGGTTCAGCGGAGAAGCCTGCGGCCTTCGCGCCGCCGATTCCGGCAGTCGTGTCCTCATCTACGCCGATGGCTATCACCGCAACGGCAAGTGGGTCGATCACAAAGCCAGCGCCGATATTGCCGTGCACACCGCCGTGAAAGAAGGCCAGGAAATCGAAAAAGTTCTCGTCTGGCAGCGCTATCCGGGGAGATACACTTCCGATTCGCCGGTGATCGCGGACCGCGATTTTTTCATCAATGATGTCTTAAAAGACTATCGCGGCAAAATCGTCGCGCCCGTTTCCCAGGACGCCGAAGCTCCGCTGTTCCTCATGTACACCAGCGGCACCACTGGCAAGCCCAAAGGCTGCCAGCACCGCACGGGCGGCTACCTCGCCTACGCTGCCGGCACTTCAAAGTATTACCAGGACATTCATCCCGAGGACGTGTACTGGTGCATGGCTGACATTGGCTGGATCACCGGCCACTCCTACATCGTCTACGGCCCGTTAGCCCTCGGCGCCACCAGCGTTCTCTACGAAGGCGTGCCGCAATTCCCAGACGCCGCACGTCCCTGGCGCATCGCCGAGCGTCTCGACGTCAACATCTTCCACACTTCTCCCACTGCCATCCGCATGCTCCGCAAAGCCGGCAGCGACGAGCCAAAAAAATACAACTATCACTTCAAACACATGACCACGGTAGGCGAGCCCATCGAGCCTGAAGTCTGGCGGTGGTACTACGAAACGGTTGGCAAAGGCGAAGCGGTTATCGTCGATACCTGGTGGCAAACCGAAACCGGCGGCTTCCTGTGCAGCACGAAACCTGCGCTCGACCCCATGAAACCCGGCAGCGCCGGCCCGGCAGTCCTCGGCATCTATCCTGTCATCTGGGACGAGAACGGTGAAGAAGTAAAACCCGGCTCCGGCAAAGCGGGAAACATCTGTATTCGCAATCCCTGGCCCGGCATCATGCAAACCATCTGGGGCAGCTCCGAGCGCTTCGTCAATCAGTACTACAAAAAGTATTGCAAGGACCCGAAGAGCAAAGACTGGCGCGACTGGCCTTACTACGCCGCCGACGGTGCCGTTCTTCCCGCCGACGGTTACTATCGCATCCTCGGGCGCGTCGACGACGTCATCAACGTCGCCGGGCACCGCCTCGGCACCAAGGAGGTCGAATCCGCCTGCCTCAGCATCACAGAAATCGCCGAAGCCGCCGTGGTCCCCGTCGTTGACGAAATCAAGGGCCGTGTCCCGGAAGTGTACATTTCTCTGAAGCCCGGCGTGCTTCCCAGCAAAGCCATGCAGGACAAAGTCATCTCCACCATCGAAACCATCATCGGCAAGATCGCCAGGCCGAAGCGCATCCACATCGTCCCCGACATGCCCAAAACGCGTTCCGGCAAAATCATGCGCCGAGTCCTCGCCGCCATCTCCAATCACATGGACACCGGCGACATCACTACGCTCGCCAATCCGGATATCGTCGCCCAAATTCGCGAGCTAGTGCAGGGCCGCAACACCGGCCCGCTCCAGGAAGGTCCCGAAGACATCAAACTCTTCGGCGAAGAAAAGTAACGAGAGCCTTGTGGGCGGGGCTTGCCCGGCCCGCTTTAGCCAGAGCATCGATAACGAAATGAAGGAATAAGGAGCCGTCCATGTCAGACCTATCCAGAAGACAATTCATAAAACAAGCGGCAACGAGCGCCGCAGCAGCTAGTCTCTTATCCGCTACCTTGGAACTCCACGCCAATCCTCTAGGCCTGCCAATCGGCTGTCAAACTTGGCCAGTAAGAGACGGCATCGCCAAGGACTTTCCAGGCACAATCAAACAACTCGCCGCCACCGGTTTTCAGAACATCGAACTGTGCTCGCCGGTCGGCTATGAGGACTCCGGCTTCGGCGGCCTGGCCAAATACAAAGGCTCCGAACTCCGCAAAATGCTGAACGATTGGGGCGTCGCCTGCTTCAGCTCACATTTCGGCATCGCGGAACTAAGAAAAGATCAACCAAGTAGAATTGCCTGGGCGCAAGATTTAGGCCTGAAACAGATGATCGTCCCAAGCCTTGATGGCCCGAAAAACCCCACGCTCGACGACGTGAAACGCGCCGCCGACGAATACAACAAAATGGGCGAAAACGCCGCCAAAGCCGGCATCCAGCAAGGCCTGCACAACGAGGGCTTCGAGCTCTCCAAGGTCAACGGCAAACGCACCTACGACCTCTTGCTCGAACTCCTCGATCCCAAACTAGTCAAATTCCAATTCCAAATCTCCACCATCAGCGAAGGCTACGATGCCGCCGAGTATTTCATGAAATATCCCGGCCGCTTCTTTTCCATGCACGTCCAAGGCTGGTCCGCGGCCACGAAGAAAATCATGCCAGTAGGCCAGGACACGCTCGACTGGAAAAAAATCTTCACTGCCGCAAAAACCGGGGGCGTCCAAAACTATTTCGTCGAAATGAACCTCGACCTGATGAAAGCCAGCGTCCCCTACCTTCGCAGTTTAGAGGTCTGACGCGAAAGTCCGCTGCCTCTGGATGCGCAAAAGGAGTGAGCGGGACAGTTCCATAGTCGCCAATCAGGCGCCGAGAACCCGCCTATTGCATCATTTGCGTGCTGTGTATCGGTGGCCAGTCCCTCCGGTTGTGCCCAGACCTGCTGAAAATTCAGAGCGTCTCACAAAAGAATCCAGACCGTTGATGCTCTAGACTAGGGGCTTTCTTGGGGATTCCTACAGCGGTTACTGCATTGAGCAGACATGCGTGCTTGCCTACTATCTGGATTGGGTGAGGCTGGCTATGCTGGACCTGTTCGAGATACTGGGACTTCTGTTAAAAGTCTTCGTCTATGCCGTAGTTGCAGTGACTTCTGCGGTGGTGATCTACGCGCTCTTGCAATTGTGGCTGGGCAAACGCCACCGTGCGCGGCTCACTTCGTGAAAGCCCGCTAGACCGCACTGCTCGTCCGTGTCGCGCTGGTGCTCACCATCGCCGGTATGGTAATCGCCCTACCCTGGCCGTTCCGAGAAGCGAGGGTCACGCAGTCTCTCCAAGAAGATTTTCCTGCGACCGTCACCTTCCAGAAACTCCACTCCACGTGCTTCTCTCATCCCGACTGCGTTGGTGAGGGCCTCGCTCTCCGGCGGCTTGGCAGCTCCCCCAATACGCCTCCCGTCGTGACCATTCAGCGATTCAGCGTCGAGGCCCACTATATCGACCTATTCCTGCGCCCCGGCTATCTCGCGCGCATAGACATTTCGGCCTCTGGAACTACAATGATCCTGGTCAGACTCCCGTAGAGGTCAAAGCGAAACAATCGACTTGCACGGCACGCTGAAGACCGAGGCCGAGCTCTGCAGAATGAGCAGCGGAATCAATCCGTGTTGCTAGAGCCCTTCGACGTTTTCTTCCAAAGGAAGCATGCCGGGGCAGTCGTCCCTGTCCCTTATTGGCACCTGTAAGGACCCGCGGCCCGGCCGCGATCTGCCCGTGAAATCGTCCTCTGACAAATCGTCGGCCACCCGCTCCCGAATACGTCCAATTTGCCCTGCCGGCGAATTCTGGGTCTCTCGTTGGGTGAACCTGTTATGTGATTCGTGACGGCCATTTCATCAAGCGAGCGACAACACCAATCCTGATGGTCTAGTCTAGAATCCATGGACCAGGACCGCCGCGGTTTTAGATTCTTGTTCGACGCTGCCGCCGAGATTGCTCCGGAGAGCTCGCCCAGCGCCACTGTCTCTGTTCGCGCCACAGAAGTCAGTCTCCATGGCTGTTACCTCGAGACGCTCGCTCCATTTCCCGAACTCACGCCTGTCTTCGTAAAGATTTTCTATGCCGATGAGTACTTCGAGGCAAAAGGCACGGTGATCTATGTCAAGCCGGCTGTGGGTATGGGCGTGCAGTTTCGGGATGTAAAGCCCCCATGCCGAATCATTCTGCAAAAGTGGATTCTCGCCGCGCTGCAAAACCGCTCAAAAACACAGTAGCGCGAAGGCCAGCCATCTCGGTGTCGGCTCGCATGTGAGCGGTTCCGCAGGTCCATTTTGCAGGTTAGCCGTCCATGAGCCTGGCGTCTGGATGCCGGGGGATTCGAAAGACCGGACATGGGCATGTCTCAAGCGAACGGCAGCAACAGGAAGAAAGGAGAATCGCGTCGAGGGAAAGCCGCAGATTCATGTTTGGCGAAGTTTGTCGGGCAGATCGATGTGTTACGTTTTCCACAGACAGACTCGGACTCGCCTGGTTCGTTCTATTATCGTACCCAGAGTCGCTCAGGAAAATTACCGTCGGGCGCCACAGAGGCTTTGCGTCTGCGCCAGCACATCGGCATCAAACTGAGCGGCCTGCCATCCGTGCGTCGAGCACACTTGGTCTGCCGTTAATCCCAGCGCTCCTCGCAAGTCGGCGCCCGCTACGTTGGCTCCGCTGATTTCCGTACCGCGAAAAATGGCTCCGTTGAAGTACGCGCCGCGCAAATCTGCGTTTCGCATGTCCGCGTCCATCAAGATCGTTCCCTTGAACTGCGCGCCTGACATATTGGCCTCAAGCAGTTTTGCCGAAGAGAAATCCGTCTGCTCCAAATTGGCGAACGAGAGAACCGCATGCTCCATCTTCGTGTCTCGCATGTCCGAGCGGGACAGATCGGCGCGCAACATTTGTGCATTGCGTAGATTCACCGCATAGAGCGACGCGCCTCCCAGCTTGGCATTGGACATCAGTGCGCTTTCTAGCGTCGCGAAGGAAAGATCGGCGCCGCGCAAATCCGCGCCCGTGAAGTTCACTCGGCTGGCGTCCGCGGACACCATCACCGTTTTTGACGCCTGCACGCGGTCGAGGATCGCGTCCTGCAAGACAGCTTCGCGCAGATTCGCGCCTCGCATATCCGCTTCGGAGAGATACGCACCCTCCAAATTTGCGCGCCACAGTTTTGCGTTCACGAGATACGACTTATAGGCGCGCGCAAATCGCAAATTCATTTCGTTCAGCTTCGCACCCGGCACAGCTGCGAGGGCTTCTTCACTCCAATTCCCGTGCGGCGGCGGCCCGGACAGCATCGCTTCCGTCAACTCCGCGTAAGGTCTGTACCCGATCGATTGCATCGCTTCCGAAGCCCATCTCAGCGCACTCGTCGGCGGGTGCTGGGCTGCGATGTTTCGGTCGGACGGCAAGCCGCGGTTCACGCCCAACGAGAAAACCAGCAGGGCGCACCCGGTAATTAACGCTGCGCGGGCCGTCGTGAAGCTTAGCCGCAACAGGTTTTTTGATTTTTGCCGCAACAAATCTCCAGGTTGCAGCACGCGAGCAACAATCGTCGGGACACAAGTCGCTGCCGCCACGGAAAGCGTCAGGAGAAAGGCGTGAAGTAGGGTCCCGCGAAAATCCTGCCGGACCAGATATCGCAGCCAAAACAAGAACAGTGTCGCCGGAACCACCCAATAGGCCAACACCGTCGCTACGATCGTTTCCAATACCCAAAAAGGCGACCGTCCTTCGCGCATCCAGCGAAAATGCCGTCTCACCAGCCCCATCAAGTACCACGGCCCGTCCTTTTCCAGCGTTTGCCCGTCCTTGAAGACCGCCGGCAGCCCCGACATGCTTCCCCACAAACGCAGCAGCAAGAAATGAAATCGCAAATACAAAATGAAAAGTAGGAGCGGCGCACCCAGATAAAAACTGGTCATCGAAATAATTTTCGGGAAACGCGCCACGGGAATTACGGATGCGTCCACGATCAGTCGCACATCGGTCGTCAATCCGATTAGCCCAATGCAGGCAAGACTCGCAGCCAGAATCAAAAAATAAAACCACCGGGCGACCTTGGACGCATCCGCAATTGCTTTTGTGCTATCGAAGGTCGCGATTGTTTCTGGCAAAATGGCATCGAAAAGATTTGTTCCGCCAAGCCGCCCCACCCACAGGCCATCTGCGCCGTAGAGATTCGCGCCCATCAGATTCGCTCCCCGCAATTCGGTGCCCAGCAGATTGGCTTCGCGCAAATCCGCTTGCACCAGGCTGGCCCCGCGAAGATTCGCCATCGACAAATCCGCGCCAATCAAATTCGCGCGCTGGATAAACGCGCCTTCCAGATTGACTCCCGTGAGATCCGAGCGGGAAAGATTCACGCCGCAAAGATCCGCTTTGACCCCGGATTCTCCGCCCGACTCCACCCACATTTTGTGCTGATCGAGGATTTCCGCCAGATCGAGCAGCGAAATCGACCCAGCCGCTTCTTCAGCAGAAACTTGGTTCGAAAGTTGGTTCTTCGTATCGTGAAATTCCGCGAGCATCGTGAAACTTTCCCCCACTCAAAAGGTTAGCGCCGTCATTTTGTTCATGGCCCTCACACTACAACCCACCATCCGGAGTGTGACCGGCCGCAAGCGCCGGTGGGTTTGCGGTGAATCGCTGCTGGGCGGATTCCATCATCCCCTACAACGCACACGAAAATCGCCTGCCCAAAAGGACAGGACGCGCAGAGGTAACTGTGCTCCCTGTGGATTTCCGTGCCACCTTCCCCCGGCGTTCTCGGCCGAACCAGCCTCTTCTGCCTGGTTCGTGCTCCTGCGGCGTGAGTTGTGAGAGAATCCGCGCGAACGAAACACCGGCGAGGTGAGTTGTGGCGGACGCTGCGATCGAAACTCGGCTGGAACCGCCGATTCAACAGTTCGAAAAAGTAGCTGGTCCGGTCCACACGCTCTTCCTTCTTTTCGCCCTTTCCGTGATTGCTGCTATCGGATATGTCTCCGTCCATCACCAAGGCGCTGTGCATCGGCCCCCTCGTTTGTTTTTCTATCTCACCACGATCGCCTGGGAATGGATTCTTGTCGCCTACGTTTACCTGGGCCTGCGCCGCCGTGGAAAATCCATGCCAAACATCGCCGGCAAGAGCTGGAAAAGCCCTTCCGATTTTCTAATCGATGTCGCGATTGCTTTCGGCTTTTGGATCGCCGCAATTTTTGTCCTCAGTCTCGTGGCTCACGCCGTGGGCTCCAAGGGGATGAGCCAAGCCGCGCGCCTTCTTGCTCCACAGGGCCCGTTCGAGTCGCTCGTGTGGATCGCTCTCGCCGTGACCGCCGGCATCTGCGAAGAAACCATTTTTCGCGGCTACCTGCAGCGGCAGTTTATCGCCTGGACCCGCAGCGCTCCTATCGGCGTGCTTCTCTCGGCGGCGCTGTTTGGCGCGGGCCACATTTATCAGGGTGCAAAAGCCACGGTCGTCATAGGCGTGTACGGCCTGATGTTCGGAATCCTTGCGGAAGCCCGGCAAAATCTGCGTCCCGGAATCATCACCCACGCGTGGCATGATGCGATCACCGGTCTGGTCATTCGTTTTTTGCCGAAGTGAAGCAACCAAGGAATTCTTGGGGGAGCAACGTACTTTCCGAAAAAAGAGAAAGAAGACGACCGCCCGCTGAAAAGAAATTCAGCCTGGAAGAAAAAAGCAGCCGGGGCGCTCCGCTGAGGGGCCGAGGTACCCCGGCTTATCCTGCCCGCCTCCGCAGTGAGCGAGCAAGAAACTTGTGAAAAAAATTTGCGCTTCAGGCGCGCCGCAGCCTGTCGCTCAAGGTTTCTCGAGCGACACCGTTGCTTCAAGAAACTTCTGCTGCCTCTCGGCGATCCGGTTACTGCGAAATCCATCCGAAGCGTAATACAGCTACGGCGACGAGTTCTTACTTCGAGTCGTCGTCGCCGCGGAGGAATTCGTACCGCTCGATCGCGGCGACCACGCCAATGGCGCCCTCGTCACGCGGCTCGGTCCGCTGGACGCGGCCGAGGCAGCGCACGCGAACCGGGCCAGCCAGGGTGATTTCGTTCGGCAGTGTCAGGAGAATTTCTACGGGCGAGCCTTCCCGCACGTCCTTGGAAAGAAAGAAGTAGACTCCGCGAGAACTGACGTCGCGGGATTCGGTGCTTGTCTCGCCAACCGCAGCGCCCGTTGTCCAACGGACGGTCAGCGGGAGCCGCATTTGGAAGCGTTGAGTAGTGCGGCGTTCTGAACCGGTCAAGGCATACCTCCTGATTGAAGACAGAGTGTATCCGGGAGCGGTCCAGGGAACAATAGGACTGCGGGTACAAAATCGATTGAACATTGGAAAGTACCGATGTACTAGGACGGCTGCGGAAAAGGCGCATGGTGACACATAACGAGCGAATGGCGGGTGGCGCGAAAGGGGAGCGGGGTCATGCCCTGTGACTAGGCTGCGGCTCGAATGCGACGAGAAGAGAACACCAGAGTGGCGACCGGAAGGTGCACACCACACGTGGCGGGAAGTGCATGTAAGGACATGAAAAGAATGGACTTACTTGCGTAGCCGCAGGCCCGTTGGGGGGCACCGTGGCAGAAAGATGGGGTGCACCCTGCTGGTTGCCGGCCTTGGGCCCCACGCGTGTTCCGCATCGGCATACCCACGCGGCCAGCGAGCGACACGCGTTGTCCCGCCTTGTGGTCCATTGCCGACCACAAACAGGACGACGGAGACGCCCGGCAAGGCCATTATAAAGTCTGGAATCTTTCTTTCACTTCGTGGACAAATTCCAGAAACGCTGTGGAGTTCGTGATCCCCGGATGCCAGCAGAGGTCACGATCGATCAGGTCGTAAGTCTCTTGAATGCGCGCGCCTGGGATAATATTACCATGGGCATCGCGATCGCGGCCCATGAGCCAGAGATGGTCAGCGACTGTCGCCGCAGCGGTGACATCGTGGGTCACAACGATAATAGTATTTAATTCGTCGAGGCAGGCAATTTCATTGACGAGTTCACAGACCTTGGCTTCCATGACGAGGTCGAGTCCGGAGAACGGCTCGTCCATCAGGAGAAAGTGCTCGCTGCACAGAAGTTGTTGGACGATGGCGATTCTCTGGCGCTGGCCGCCGGAAATCTGCGCCGGGTAGAGTTGTGAACATTCGAGCATGTCCAGGCGCTTCAAGTACTTCAAAACTTTTTCGTGTGCGGCGTCGTTATTCTTCTCGGTTTGCTTCGCGGCGAGCATCAAGTTGCTGAAAATCGTGCGATTCTCGAACAGCGGATAGTTCTGAGCGACAACCCCGACCATGCCGGCTTTCACAGGAGTGAGCGTGGAATTAACGAGTACCTGTCCGGAAGTGGGCTGATTCAGCCCTGCAATGATGCGAAAGAGCTGGGTCTTGCCGATGCCCGAGGGTCCGAGAAAGCCAACGACTTGGCCTTGGGTA
>Ga0210383_10005418_pt1 | contig 11200 bp, 11 predicted proteins | sample IncBWC14OmetaG_FD_160072 | JGI IMG/M metagenome (GOLD analysis project Ga0210383, IMG submission 160072) | Forest soil microbial communities from Barre Woods Harvard Forest LTER site, Petersham, Massachusetts, United States - Inc-BW-C-14-O ...
GCTGCGAAACTTGGGTCCCGACAATATTAAACGATAGCGTCATACCGTTATTCAGCTTGGCGATGTTCTGCTGCACCGTGGTCAGGGTCGCAACCGTGGCCTTGGTGTTTGTCAGCGGGACGGGCAGGCTGAACGTCCATCCGATAGTCGGCGCCGGGGTCGGCGGAGGACCGTTGCTAAGAATTGCGATGCTCTGACCTTGCGTGCTCACACCCGTGAAGTTCGCCGCCGTGATACCCGATCCCTGCAGCGCCCCAAGCACGTCGTCAAGACCGCTGGTGATGCTCGATTGCACCGTCACCGAGAAAACCGCTTGATCCGGCTGAAGGTTGGCGTTGTTGGAAACTCTGACCGTAATCGAATTCGAGTCCAATTGTCCGAAAGCGAATGGACAAAATGATACCAAGACGAAGACCAAACCGCTTTTCCGCATCATTCGAGTATACTCTCCACCAGTGAATATCGAATTAACCGGAACTCCCGAAACTGCCGCTCTGCTGGCCTTCCATAACGTCTCGGTCATGCTCGGCGACAAACAAGTGCTGCATGAAATTACGCTCCGCATTGAAGCCGGCGAGCACGTCGCGATCCTGGGGCCGAACGGCTGCGGCAAATCTACTCTGATCAAGACCATCACGCGCGAATGCTATCCGCTGGGCCGGTCCGATTCTTCGCTCACCATTTTTGGACGCGAGATTTGGAATGTCTTTGAGCTTCGCCCGCTGCTGGGAATCGTTTCGAACGATCTGATGCGCCGCTGCACGCGCGAGATCACCGGCCGCGAAATGCTGCTCTCCGGTTTTTTCAGCAGCATTGGAATTCAGCCCTATCACGAAGTGACCGCCGCGATGATCGAAAAAACTAACCAGGTGCTGGAACTTCTGGAAGTCCCACACCTGGCCGATCGCGAGATGACCGAGATGTCGTCCGGCGAAGCGCACCGCCTGCTCATCGGCCGCGCCTTGGTGCACGATCCTCTCGCCCTCCTGCTGGACGAACCGAGCAATAGCCTGGACTTCCGCGCCGCACTCGAGCTGCGCGATATTTTGCGTAAACTGGCCCAGACCGGCACGGGCATCCTGATGGTGACGCATCATCTGCCAGACATCCTTCCCGAAATCGATCGCGTCATTTTGCTGCGGCAGGGCCGTGTCTTTGCCGACGGGCCTAAAACCCAGCTCCTCACCACCGAGCGCCTTACCGGGCTCTTCGGCCTTCCGGTGGAGCTGGCGCGACGCGATGGCTATTATCACCTCTGGTAATCAGTTTGGTAACCGGCCAACTCAGAAATCCATTTTTTCAATCAGCGAGTTCAATCTGGATTCGGCCGCTCCTTTTTGTTTCTTCAAATCGCTAGATTTGTCCCGCGAACTTGCCAATGAACTTTCCTGCGCCGCCAACTGGCGCGCATATTTCTGGACCTGATCTTGCTGGCCGCTCACCTGGTTCAGGCTCTGCATGTTTTGGCGAATGCGGGTCTGATCGCTCACCATGCCGTTGATGTCGCTATCCAGCTGCCGGATCTGGCCGTCGAGATCGGCAATTTGCCGCTTGGCATCCAAGATCTGCTGCAACTGATTCCGAGCCGCCTCCGATAACGTTTTATTCTGCACATAGCCGAGCAGCACGTCCGGCGTCAGGCTGGATATGGAGGTAGTGGTTTGATAGACGCGCTCCTCGGCCACCGGAAACTTTTCGGTCGCATCGGGACCCAGCTTCACTTCAAATCGATACGCATTCGATGTCGTCTCGGCCGGCTTCAAAGCAACCAGCTTGTATCCCTCGCGCTCGGGATGTTCGATGATCAGCGTCTTTGCCTTTTGGTCGACATTGCGAATGGTGTAAGTCCTGGTTTCATCCATCGCCACGCGAGTAGTCAGGATCCCGCGATTAGCGTGAATCTCACGCACCAGCTCGCGGCTGGAATCAAACTGGGTGGTAACGCGCGTACCAAGATCCACGGAGTAACTGATCAGGCGCTTGTCGGCGGCCTTGAGGGTTGTCATGAGCGCTTCCCCTGCGTAGCTTGCGGCGTCGAAGACAGTGATCGGGCCGCCATCCAGCGTCTTGCCGGTAGAATTGCTCAGCTCGGCGGCGTTCATCGGATGTTCTCCGTAGCTTTCCGAATAGATCAGCAGCTTACGAGCGCCGATGGGCTGCTGCAGGAACGGAAGCATGGCAGACTCGTCTTTTTTCACGGTTACCGGCGTTGAGAATCGATATTCGAAGAGCTCACCGAGATCGCCGGCCGCAACATTCACCGCCACATTGCTCGCGATCTGTTGCCGTTCAGGAGCAACTTCGAACTGCGCCCTGGGACTCGCCAAAAATCCGCCCACCCCCCCGACGCTGGCGAGAGAGTCCTTCCTCATGGCTGCGGCGGGTAGTGGGGCACCGTTCAGTTGCAGCGCTCCGCTGTAGATCACCGGGTTCGCCGCGCGATCCTCCGGCAGTTCCACGGTTTCTCGGTTCACGTACTTCGGCTCATACAAATTGCTGATGAACGACACGGGACGGCCGGACACCAGCGCCAGCCGCACGTTTGTCCAATCTTCACCGGTGGTGTTGTCGATAATCGCCCAGCCTTCCAGCGTCGGCTGGCCCTTGTCCCCGAAGATTAACCGATAGCTCGACTTCCACAGCGGCGTGGGGACCATGTAGCTGGTATCGATCTGCCGCTCCTTCGCATCGGACGAATCCAGATAAATGCTGCGCTTGTCGGTGGAACGCGATTGGTTGACTGACGTCAAATAGTCGCGAAGCTGCGTCTGCAGCTTGGCGTCGGCGAAGCGAATGGAACTGGCGGCGGCCAAGTCGAGCGTTCGCAGTTCGCCTGAATCGAGCAGCGCCACCAGTTGCTCCCGCTCGGACTGCTTGTCGTCGCCCTTCACCAAGCGGCCACTGACCAACGTCCCACTGATGGTCTCTGAACCGTACTTCAAATCCACCTTGGCGCCTTTCATCTGATCAAGAAACAACGCTAGCGATGCCTGACCCGCGATCTTAAAAGGAAAACCGGCGAGCTTCTGATCCAGCGGTTCGCTCGAATCGTAGCGCAAGCCAGTTATCTTGCCGCCATTCTGGCCGGAAATGGTCAGCGACTTCAGAACGTCGTTCATATACGTAGCCTTGAAGTCCAAACGCGCGGATTCGCCGGCGCCGAGCGTACCGCCGCGCTCAAAATAGCCAACCCCGCTTTTGTAAAGAATTACCTCGCGGATAGGAAGGTCCGCGGCGTAGATTGTGTACAAAAAGCCGGTGAAGAAAAAAGCCGTCAACAAAGGAAGGTATCGTCGCATAAAGCTCCTATGAAGGTATGCCCCATCGACGCCGATCCTTTCGTGCTAACAGGCTTCATTCACCCATTACTTTGATAATCACGCGCTTCGGACGCTGTCCATCGAATTCGGCGTAATAAACCTGCTGCCATGGACCAAAATCGAGCTTTCCGTCTGTCACCGGAACAATCACCTGATGATGCACGATCAGGCTTTTCAGGTGCGAATCGCCGTTCGTCTCGCCGGTACGATGATGACGGTAGTTCTCGCGGAACGGCGCCAGTTTCTCCAGCCATTCGTCGATATCGGCCAGCAATCCGTCCTCGGCATCGTTCACCCAGACTCCCGCCGTGATGTGCATGGCCGAAACCAGGATCATTCCCTCACGAATTCCGCTCTTCTTCAAGGCGGCATCCACCTCGGTGGTGATGTTGATGTACTGCCGGTGTTGTTTGGTCTGGAATTTCAGATATTCTGTGTGGAATCGCATACGCCGATGATACCCAGGCTTAGCGCACGCTTGACAGTCGCGGCGGGTCACGTCAGACTTGAATCTGCATTAAGGAACAAGCAGGCTGGGACTAAGAATCCTCTTCCTGGCTTTGCTGGCGGCCGGCCTTGCTCCGGCGCAGGACCAGCCTGATCCTGGCGCCCGGGAACAGCAGGAACCAACTTACGAAGCACCCTCCGTGCTGAGCCGTCAAAGTGCGTTCAATAGTTATGCCCATTTTGCGGGCAAAGCCCTGGATTCAGAAATGCCCGTCGCAGCCGCTCCCCAGGATTCCAGCTACCCCGGCCCATCCATACTAAGCCGCGAGAGTGGCCTTTCCGAAGAGACCAGAGGCGCGATGAATGTGTTCGGGCTCTACGCGGAGATCATCGGCGTGTATGCTTCAGGCCTCACCACTGCGCAGGGAAGCCAAGTCGACGGTTTTGGCGAAGAAACGAACTTCGGCGCGAATGTTTCACACAACTGGCGGCGCGGCAAGCTGACCGTCCAGTATCGCGGCTCCTATCGCAGGTACACCGATGCCCCGGCCTTCAATGGCTTCGATCAATACCTGCAACTCAATTACAGCGAGGCGCTGTTGCGGCACCTCACTTTGGACCTCAAGAATACGCTGGGCACAACGACGCTTGCCAATGGCGCATTCTCCTTCTTTCCGCTCACGGCCCTCGATCGCTTGGGCCTTCCCACCGACGAACTCTTCGATAGCCGCACCACCTATCTGCAATCGCGCGTGGACCTCACGTGGCGGCTCACCCCGCGATTATCGTTCAACTTCGGCGGCGACGGGTTTGTGGTTCGACGCGCGTCTGTGTTGCTGGCGGGGTTGAACGGATTCAATGTACGAGCGAGCGCGGCTTATCGGCTTACGCACCAGCAAACCATTTCGGTCAGTTACGAAAACACTTACTTCGACTTTCAAGCCGCCTATGGCAACTCGCGCCTGGAAACCATCGCGCTGGGTTATTCCATTGGATTAACGCGAGAATGGAATCTCAGTACGCTGGCTGGAGGCATCCGAGTGAACACGCTTGGCCTGATGCAAGTCCCGCTCGATCCGGCGATCACGGCGCTTACGGGCGAAACTTTCGCCGTGGTCACTTTCAGCAACGTCCGCTACCTTCCCGTGGCCGAGGTCCGCTTGACTCGCCGTTTTAAAAACGCATCGCTGAGCTTCGACTACTCAACCGGCGTTACACCGGGGAACGGCCTCTATTTGACCTCTCGCCAAACTTCCGGATTGATTTCGTATTCCTCTACCGCGAGCCGCGCCATCCAGGTGCGCATCATCGCCGGTTACAATCAACTCTCAGCCCTGGGACAAAGTCTCCGCACGTACTCCAACCTGCAAGGCGGAGTCCAGGTGTTATATAAGTTGACGGGCGGCACTTACATCGATGTACGCTATGATTATCGCCACTACACCACACCCTACATCTTAGGAGATGCAATTTTGGAAATGGATTCCAATCGCATAAGTTTAGGCATCGCATTCAGTCTTGGTGAAACATCGCCGGTGATGTGGTGAGCGGCGCTCCCGTCAAGATTCTGCTGGTGGAGGATGAACCCCCGCTCCTCCAGCTCATCCAGAAATATCTCGAACGGCAGGGATTCGAAGTGCAAACGTATCTGAAATCTTTCGATGCACTGCGCGATTTCGAGGCTGCGCCCGATCGCTACGGAATGGTAATCGCCGATCTCGGCATGCCCGACATGCCCGGCGATACGCTGCTCACGCGCATGCTTGAGATCAAGCCCGACCTTCGAATCCTGGTTTGCAGCGGATCGCCGTTCTTTATCGAGAATCTTCCCTCTTCCCTGCAACAGCAAGTAGCGTTCCTGCAAAAGCCATTTATGCCCAAAATGCTGACGGAAGCGGTGCAGAATCTGCTAAAAGAACGGCCGGGCTAATTCAGAAAATAAGTCCGGTACAACGTATCGCGCTGTTTGGGGATGAAGCCGGCATCGCGGATCAATCGCCGCAGTTCTTCTTCGGTTGCGCGATTATGCGCGCCTGCCGCCGATACCACGTTTTCCTCGATCATGATGCTGCCCACGTCGTTTCCGCCGAAGCGCAAGCCCATCTGGCAAGTCTTCAGGCCCGGCGTCACCCAGGAGGACTGAATGTTCTCGATGTTTTCGAAATACAGCCGCGACAGCGCCAGCATCTTCAGATACTCGACGGCCGTTGCTTCCTGCTTGACGAACTTGCCGAGAGAAGTATTTTCCCGCTGGAACGACCACGGGATGAACGCCGTGAATCCGCCGGTGTCTTCCTGAATCTGGCGCACGATGTCGAAATGATTCATGCGCTGCTCGATGGTCTCGCCGCAGCCGAACATCATCGTCGCGGTAGTCCGCATGCCCAGTGAATGAGCAATGCGATGCACATCAATCCAGTCCTGCGATGACGATTTCAACCGGCTGATCCTGCGCCGCACGTCATCGTCCAGGATTTCGGCGCCGCCTCCGGGAATCGACTCCAGGCCGGCATCGCGCAACCTTGCGATCGTGTCCCGCAAGTTCAATCCGCTCACTTCAGCGATATTCACGATCTCGGGCGCGGAAAAACAATGATTCCAGATCTGGTCGCCAAAACGATCCTTGATCGATCGCAGCAGATCCTCATACCATTCGATCTTGAGATCGGGGTGCAGCCCGCCTTGCATCAAAATGCCGGTGCCGCCCAGATCGATGGTCTCCTGAATCTTCTCGAAGATCACGTCTTTGGAATGCACGTAGCCTTCCTGATGCCCCATGGGCCGGTAGAACGCGCAAAAGCTGCAATATTCGGTGCAGAAATTGGTGTAGTTGATATTGCGGTCGATAATGTAGCTGACCACGCCGTGCGGATGCAGCTTGCGGCGCACCGCGTCGGCCGCCATGCCGATGCCGATCAAATCATCGCTGTTATATACGTCGATCGCTTCCTGGCGCGTCATCATACGGAAACTTGTCTCCCCTGCACTGGACTTCGAAGCTCTGATGCATATTGTAGGAAAGTCTTCAGGCCAGCGTACTCCCGGTCGCCAAGTTCGAAGACGATGTTGTCTTTCAAATACGACCGCGCCAGTTCTTCAGAAACCCCTACTTTGGCATGTTCCGAGCGAGCGATATCGTCAACGTGGCCAACCCCGAAGCGCATGGAATCGAGAAACGGCTTGGGATCCTGCACCGGCAACTCGGCGCGCGCGGCCCAAACGGCGAAGACCATCGGCAGCCCCGTCATTTGGACCCATTCGTCGCCTAAATCAAGAACATGGAACGGCAAATCGTCGGGATCCAGCACCAGCGCGGCGTCGCCAATGATCAACGCGGCGTCGGAGTGCTCCAACATGGATGGTAGGTGCGGCGCATGCGATTTCAGTTCGGGCTCCACGCCATACTTGCGGGATAGAATCACGCGGCTGAGCGCCACCGAGGTTCGCGACGTGGAATCGGTCGCCAGCTTTCGGATTTCGCGATAGGGCACCTTCGAGATCAGGAAAATGCTGCGCACCGGCCCGTGACAGGCAATCCCGGCGCCGCGAATGATCTCTAGCTTTTGCCGGTTCAGTTCCACAGCCGGCACGATGCCAATATCGGCCAGTCCGGATTGCAGACGATCGGCGCATTCGGCCGGAATCGCGAAGGATAAATCAAATAGTCCGCGCTGCTCGCCATGCAGCATGCCCCATACCAAAGGAACCGTGTTGAGATAGCTGACTACCGAGACGCGGGGTTTTGTAGCGTGTGTCAAAAACCAGTTTAGCAACAGGAAGTGGCAGCTACTTGCCGTCGCCGCTCTTCTTCGGGGTGTCCACAGTCACGCTGAGCGCCGTTAGCGTGAGGTCCACATCTTCCATCGCGTCCACCGTCACAGGCGTTTCGATATCAATATCCGATGCTTTGATCGACTGAGTCCCCTTGAAGAATTTCGTCTTTCCTGAACGATGGATCGAAACAAGCTGACTGTCCTCTGTTTCGATCGTGATCTCTTTTTTACTCAAATCCTTGAGCTTGCCGTGGAAAGAACCGGCCACATTCTTGTAGGCCCCGGGATTCGGCGTGCCGGGCGCGAGACGACGCCCAGGCCGGGGATAATACTGCGACAGCAGCAGCATTGGCGAAACGACGCCTAACAATACAACAGTCCTGACGAATTTCAACCTGCTTCTCCGTCGCGCATCCGATGCTCTTAAGGAGCGCGTCTACCTCTGCCATTGGGCCCATGCGATGGCCCTTGCTCCAATGTTAACCCGGCGGGAAGAATAAACAACGACCCCGCGGGCTCAGACGTTGAAACATTGCTCAGCTGGTAAGTGGAAACGCCGTTGCGCGGATCGTTGCGCGAACTCTGGATCAGCACCTGCAAATCGGGCGAATACCATCGAACGGAGGTGATTGTGATCGGCTGCGCGTTACCGAACCGGCCGGCCGGAATGGTAGTCACCGCCTGCGTGCCCTGGGCGCTCAACGAAGTGCCCGCAATCGGTTGTGTCCCGAGTGAAGTCTCAACCTGATTCGGATTGACAGGGCGATCGCCGGCCGGCGTCGCTGCCCCAGTGCGTGGTGTCTTGTAAGGGAACTGCCGATAGGAATTATCTTTCTGATTGATCACATATTCAACGCCCGCCACGGGATCGCTGATCAGAATGGTCTGCGGAGTGGCGCTGCAAGTTGAAGCATTTCGCGTTTCTTCTCGCCGCGTTCGGCCGGAGCTATCTCGATACACTTTCACGCAATTCGATTCATTGATCGCATTGCCGTCGCTGAGCGTCCGCTGCAACGTTGTCACCCCAATGCCGGAATACGGCTCACCGGTCACCACTTTGGCCTGGAACTGGCCTCGAAAAACATCTTGACCGGCAAAATTCCAGCCACGGCCCGGCGGTTGCGCGAACGCAATCGCGCTGAGACCCAATACGGCAATAAAAAATCTGTTTATCAATTCTTTAGACCCTTCACCATAGATTCACCCCGCCGGGCGACAAAGTTCCAAAAACAAACAAGTGTAACCGCGCCCAGTGCAGCCGCGTCTTTCCACCCATCTTTGCGTGGGCAATCTTTGCTCGGGACCGAGGCGTGATTTTGAAGTGGATGCGAATACTGCTCATCGGCTGTTGCGCGCTCTGCCTCTTGCCCGCACAAACCGACGACGAAGCGGTTTATGACGTTACCCCGGACATCACTCCCCCACGCATCATCAAGCAAGTGAATCCGCGCTACCCCACCAACCGGGGCGTGCGGGCTGTCGGGTCGGTTATCATCGGTCTAGTTGTAAGTTCCAAAGGCCTTCCCAAGGACCCATACGTGGTCAAAGGAATCGACAAGGATCTAGACCAGAGCGCCGTGGACGCTGTGAAAGAATGGCGTTTTTCTCCCGCGCAGAAGAATGCAAAACCAGTCGCGGTCCGCATCAGTCTGCAGATCGAGTTTCACGAGATGTGAAATTACCGTTCGCCGAAGCTGTAACCCAGCCAGAGCATCGCTTCCGGGACTGCGTCGCTGCCGAACTGGTTGGTAAGCCCTGGTACGTAATGAAAATCGAACTCCGGACGCAAGAACACGTGGTCTGTCAGAAATATTTGCACGCCCACGCCGGCATGTATGTCAAAATGATTCGCGCTTCCTACCGGCTCGGTTGACGTAGAGCACACCGCCGTTCCCACGCAGCCACTTTGCGTCAACGAGAAGCTGGTACGAGCGCCTCCTACCCCGCCTTCCAAATCGAGTGAAGCCCGTTTAGTAGTGATCGGCGCGTAGATGCCGTTCACGTCGTAGAAAGTCTGACGGGATGCCAGCGGGCCGTAGCTTTCACGCGAGGGCTGCAAACTAGCCTGGAAACCCACGCCAAAGCGCTTGTACAGCATCAGGTCGCCGCCAAATCCCAGGAAGAATCCATTGAGTTTCGGCAGGGATTGGCAATTGAGATCCGCCGTTCCGGGCGTGCAGCTGCCAAATGCGTTCAGCGATGCCGCATTATCGATGCCCCCGCTATTGGCGCTATCCCACGCACTTCCGAATCCAACATTTAGATCAAAGGATGTTTGAGCATTCACAAACGAGGCTCCAAAAAACAAAACGGCTGCCCCAGCAAAACTCCATTTAACGATCGACATATGCCCAGTAGACGGCACCTGTTAAATTGCGGTTTCAATTTGCACAAGTGTAACTCGTGATAAAGTCTATTTCGGATTACTTCCCAGGAGCCACCGCATGCGATCTGCTTTTCTCTTTTTCTCGTCGTTACTCGCTTTACCTATGCTGCACGGACAAACTGATTGGCCGGCTTACGGCGGCGACCTGAGCAACACGCGCTATTCCGCGCTCGATCAGATCAATACACAAAACATTACAAAGCTAAGCCAAGCCTGGGTATACGACTTACGTCCGCAGAGCGGCACGAAAGCGAGCCGTCCCGCGCAAGCGACACCTCTGGTGGTGAACGGCGTCATGTATGTGGTTACCGCTTATCAGAGCCTGGTGGCGCTGGATCCCCAGACCGGGAAGCAGATCTGGGCCTTCATCCACAAACACTCTGGACGGCCGCCGCGCGGAATCGCCTACTGGCCTGGTGACAAAACCAATCCTGCGGAAATCGTGTTTGGAACAGGCGATGGATTCCTCATCGCCGTCGACGCCAAAACAGGCCAGGCTGTTCCTGGTTTTGGGAAGGAAGGAGAAATCGATCTAAAACCCGGAGTGATGGGCAAGTTCACAGGTGTTCATTACGGACTTTCGGGCGCGCCAGTGATTTACAAGGACCTCGCGATCACAGGTTCGCACACCCAGGATAGTCCGGGCTTGGGCTCGCGAGGCGACGCACGCGCCTGGGATGTACGTACAGGCAAGTTGGTCTGGACGTTTCATTCCGTGCCGCAACCGGGAGAGAAGGGGCACGAAACGTGGCTCAATGACGGCTGGCAGGATCGCTCGGGCGTCAATGCCTGGACCACTTCCAGCATCGATCCCCAAACCGGCACTCTGTACATGACTTTTGATTCGCCTTCTTACGATCTTTACGGCGGAGATCGTCCCGGCAACGATTTGTTCGGAAACTCGCTGGTCGCGCTCGATGCCGCCACCGGCAAGCTCAAATGGTATTTCCAAACCATCCATCACGACGTCTGGGATTACGACGCACCGGCGACGCCTACGCTGGTCGATGTAAATCGCAATGGCCAACGCATTCCCGCCGTCATTCAAACCGGCAAGACGGGTTTAGTGTTCATTCTCGACCGCCGCTCCGGTAAGCCAATATATCCGGTGGAGGAACGGCCCGTCCCCAAGGGCGATGTTCCCGGCGAGTGGTATTCGCCCACGCAGCCTTTTCCAGTGAAACCACCGCCCCTGACGCGTCTCAGCATCACGCGCGACGAGATCGCAAAGGTGACGCCCGAGCAGGAGAAGTTCTGCGAAGCCCTCTTCGATG
>Ga0210383_10005421_pt1 | contig 11198 bp, 11 predicted proteins | sample IncBWC14OmetaG_FD_160072 | JGI IMG/M metagenome (GOLD analysis project Ga0210383, IMG submission 160072) | Forest soil microbial communities from Barre Woods Harvard Forest LTER site, Petersham, Massachusetts, United States - Inc-BW-C-14-O ...
CGGACCCAGTCTGGTTCAGCACCGACCTGCGGGTCACCATCCAAGCGCTGGGCTGGCGCTCGGGCGGGCGGTACCAGCTGCTGCACGACGACATCGCCTCGACAGCCCTGTGGTACCAGCGCCACTCCGGCGGACTGGCCGACCCGCGGCTGACCTTCGACGAGCTTGAGGTGCTGTGACGCACCAGGAAACGCCCCGCCGCAGCAGAAACATCCGATCTCCTGGCAATTCGCGCACCGCTCAAGGCATGGCAACGGTACGTGACCACCACGGTCGGCATTCTCCGATCTGGAACCGCCGATCTGGCGGCAAATCTCAGTAGGCCGACATGCCGTCCGAGCCGCACCCGAACGGTTGTTCTGTTGCGCCAGTGTGCCCAACACTCACCCGCGAGACCTCATGTGCAGCCACAGCCAGAGGATGCGCATGGCGTTGGGCGAGCAGCACGAAAGCTATGCTCAAGAAAGTGATAACGGACCGTTATCACCCCCACCGAGCCGCGCCTGTGCGCAGGATTTTCAGCAGTCTTGTAGCCGTCACGCCCGTGGGCGGGTGCGGGTGCGGGGCCGACCGGGAGCCGGACCGCCCGGCCCCCCGGCGACATGATCCGCTCCAACTACCCCATTTCTCCAGGCCCCTGATCGGGAAGCGTGTATCAGGCGCGGCTGGAGGCTCCTCAGGACTACCGGGGGCCAGGAACGAGTCGTGGCCCCGCAGGCTGTAATGCCTGAGAAGAGGGGGGAATACCTTGCCGTACAAGTATGGTCGCCGACCGGCAAAGAACGCACCCGCGCTGAAGTTCAGGAGCTTCCTGACCAGCACGGTTCCGGCCTACCCGCCGCAGGAGGACTATCTCGCCAAGCTGAGCGGCTGGCAGATGCTCGGCAACGACGTCGCCGGTGACTGCAACGCGGTCACCTGGGCCAACATGCGCCGCCTGGTCACCGCGACGCTGACAACCGAGAACTACCCGAGCCAGGCCCAGGTGTGGCAGTTCTACCAGACGCAGAACCCGGGCTTCGATCCGAACGGCACCAGCGAGACCGACGGGCCTGGCAGCCAGGATGACCAGGGCATGGACATCCAGACAGGGCTGGAATACCTGCACGCGAACGGCGGCCCGGACGGCGTGAAGGCCGTCGCGTTCGCCAAGGTCGACCACACCAACCTCGACGAGGTCAAGGCCGCCCTGGCCATCTTCGGCGGGCTGTGGCTGGGCATCCAGGTGCTGGCCGCCAACCAGAAGGAGTTCGGCGAGGGCCTGCCCTGGACCGATGTCGCGCACTCCCCGATCGACGGCGGCCACGCCATCCTCGGCGGCGGCTACGACACGACCGGCGACGTCAAGTTCATCACCTGGGCGCAGGAGACTGAGTTCGCCGGTTCGTTCTGGGACGGCGTGGTCCACGGCACCCCGCTGGTCCAGGAGGCGTGGGTGGTCATCTGGCCGGAGAACCTCGGCACGACGGCGTTCGAGCAGGGCGTCGACCAGGCCCAGCTGGCCGCCGACTACCAGGCGCTGACCGGTCAGCCGCTGGCGCTCCCGCAGTAGCGGCGTCCGCCGCCATATAGGCTGCGCCGGCACATCACACACTGCCCGTCCGGATCGACGATCTGTCCCGGACGGGCAGTGGCGCGCCGGTTAGCCCAGTCTGGCATGGATGGGCCGGAGACGTTCGCGCCAGCTGGCGAGCGCGACGGCCTGCTGATGGTCCCCGGCGCCGGTTAATGCCCCCGCTACCTGCGCCAAGGCCTCCGCCTGCCAGCCTGGTTCGCCCGCGGCCCGGCCCGCGATCACTACCCGCCCGCCCGGGACAATCTCGGCACCCTCGCCTGGGCGTGAGGACGAGCGCCTCGCCCCCGCGCCGCGGCGAATGAGCCATCTGCATGGCCGTGTATCAGGACTTCCGGGGCAGGACTCCATACCGATGAGCCGGCGGTACAGCGCCGGCGTCGGGGACCAGATACCACCAAGGGGGATCGACGATGGTCGATTATGCAGCACCAGAGATGATGCAGACAGATGTGAGGGGATGGCTCGAGCAGCGCCAGAGCGCCCTTCACGTGACCACGACCACTATCACGCCGTCCGGGCAGACCCTGGACTGGGTGCCGGTCGAGAGCCAGGACAGCGAACCGATCGCCGAGCCGCCGCCTGCCGTCACGCACGACGTCCAGGCGGACCAGGCGCGGCCGACGAGGTCCGTTCGGTTCGACGTAGGCGAGGCGGGCCCAGCGGGTCACGTCCCGGTTCTCCGCCCGGCTCTCGGCCGGATCGGGAGCCTGGATCAGCTGCGACGCGTGCAGTCGAAATCAGGCGGTCTGCGGGTCAACGTCAATCGCGCGAACAAGAAGATCAGTGATCCCAATCCCGCCGGGTACTTTCACGCCCTGAGCTCTCAGTCGGCGACGGTCTACGGTGCCGACGCGTGGCTGAACTTGTGGGATCCGGCGGTCGACATTCCGTCGTCGCCCGGAGATGATCATTCGATTTCGCAGCTGTGGCTGCAGAACTATCAGAAGCCGCAGCTTCAGTCGCTCGAGGGCGGGCTGACGGTTGATCACAACCTGAACGGTGACAGCGCCAACCACCTGTTCACGTACTACACCACGAACGGGTACTCGCAGGACGGCAATAACCTGGGCGGATACAACCGCCTGGAGAGCGGGTGGATCCAGTACCACCCGTCGATCTTCCCGGGGATCAGGATCAACGGCACCAGCGTGCAGGGACAGTCGCCGCAGCTGGAGATCGGCATCAAGTACCAGCTCTGGCAGGGCAACTGGTGGTTCGGTTTCAACAACAACGAGTCGGGACCGTGGATCTGGCTCGGCTACTATCCCGGCAGCCTGTTCAACGGCGGGATCGCCGACCAGGTCGACTGGGTCGGGTGGGGCGGGGAAGTCTATTCGGCCCTGGCCAATCCCTGTGCCACGGCCGACCAGATGGGCAGCGGCCGGCACGCCGCCGACGGCTGGACTCGCGCGTGCTACCAGCGGCTCCTGCACTACCAGACGAACCTGAATGGTACCCTCGCCAACTTCGCCGGCGTCGCCTCTGTCGACGTCGCGGCCAGCAACTGCCCGGCCAATGAGTACACGATCGCAACGTTCATGAATAGCGTTTCGAGCTGGGGTAGTTACCAGTACTTCGGTGGTCCCGCGGCATAGCCGCCTGACCTTGCTTCGTGGCTAGCGGCCAAGGCTGCTAGCCACGAAGCGACATCCGCGAGACCACCGGTCCCGGGTGCCGCCGTGGGTACGCGAACCCGGCTCCGGTAGTCGCCGACCATGGCCGCTACCATACCGGCGGCCCGGCCAGCGGCCCATCCCCCTGTGATGATGCTCGTCGCCTGGCAGCGCCTGACCTGGGCGCACGGGGCCACCAGCCGCCACGGTCGCAGGTTCCGTGCGGTGTACGCGGCGCGGCCGGAGACCGCTCCCACTCTCGTCCGCATCATGGTGCAGCGCCGTGCCGTTAGAGCCTGCTTGAGAACTCAGGTGGCTGTTGGCTGGGTGGTGACGTCCTGGCGGGCGAGGCGGCGGGTCATGACGATGATCATGGCCCAGTAGATGTAGGTCTCATGGTGGGCGGGCAGGCGTTCGTAGTCGCGGACGTGGGGCGGTGGCGGGTGATCCAGGCCAGTGTCCGCTCCACGACCCAGCGGCGGGCAGTACCTGGAAGGTGTGCAGGTCATCGGGTCGCCTGACGATTTGCAGCGTGAGCTTCGGCTTGAGCTTGGCCGCGGTCCAGGTGACGAGCTTTCCAGCGTAGCCGCCGTCGGCCGGGCCGAGATCACCGCGGCGGACCGGGACGGCGCGGAGGGCCTAGCGGGGATCGTGCCGCAGGTCCGGGAGCCGGGCGCCCAGGCTGAGGTCGACTTCGGGGACGTGACGGTCAAGCGGGGCGGCCAGCTGTCGCGGTGCTTCTTGTTCGCGTTCCGGCTGTCGTGTTCAGGCAAGGGTGCGCGGTCACACATCAAACCACCGATGGCCAGCCCCAAGGCCGGCCGACGATGCGACCGGATAATGGCCGGTTATCCGGTACAACGCAGGCGCCCGCCAACGATCACATGGGAGGCCGCCCGCCGCCGTTTGCGCGACTCGGGCACGTTATCCGGTACATCTGCTAAGGAGGAGCAAATGACCGGGAAAATCATGCCGCGGCGCGAACGAGACACCAGCACGATCCAGGCCGCAGCCGACGCCTTCTTGTCCTCGCCGCGGTACACCAACCCGAACACCCGGCGCGGCTACACCGGCGTGCTGGACCGGCTGCTCGTAGGGCTTGGCGTCAGCCGCCCGCTGGCCGAGGTCAGCGGGGAGGAACTGGCCGGCCTCCTGGAGCAACTCTGGGGACAGCGGGCCCCGGCGACCTGGAACCGCAACCGCGGCGCCGTGGCCGCCTGGCTGTCCTGGTGCGCCGCTAACCGGCTGCCCGCCCCGCTGATGTCCTGTTTCTTGGCGCCGCAGATCCGGCGCCTTGGCATTCACGTAGTCGGCTGCCCCTTACGTCGGCGGCGACTGCACTAGCGGTACGACCTGGGCGGCAGGGGGCAGTGGTGGGAGCCCGCCGTTCCGCTAGCTATTGGCACCGGGTGGCGCGCCGTGTTGCCGATAACGCAGGTCGAGGTCTTGGGCTCGGTGCTGGATAAGGTCATGCCGTTTCGCGTGCAGATCATCGTCCACGCCACCACCGCGCCGGGGAATTGCCGGACTGGCCGGGCTTGGGCGGCCCGGATCGGGGCACCCCGACGGCGCGGTCAGACGGGGGCTGAGGGCTACAGCGCAGGGAAGGCAGGGTCTGCGGGCAGCAGGGCCGACACCTGCCATCCCCCGGCCGGGGTGGGACCCGAGGTCAGGCTGCCCCCGCAGGCGGCGACTCGCTCGCGCATCCCGGCTAGGCCGAAGCCGCCCCCGGACCGGCCCAGGCCGGACGGCGCTTGCTGCGACGGCGCGTTCACGATGTCCACTTGTACCTCGCCGTCGCGGCCGCGGATGGTGATGTCGACCGGTGCGCCGGGCGCATGCTTCAGCGCATTAGTGAGGGCTTCCTGGACGACGCGGTAGGCGGCCTGGGAGGCGGCCGGGGCCAGCCGGTCGCAGCTGGCGAGAAAACGACAGCTCACCGCCAGGCCGGTGACGCTGGCCCGGCGCACGAGCTCGCTGACCATCGGCAGACCGGGCGAGGTGCTGGACGGGAGCTCCCCGCCGAGCATCTCGACCAGCCTGCCGGTCTCCGCCTGGGCCTGCGCGGCCGCCTCCGCGGCCGATTCCAGCGCCTCCGCCATGCCGTCCCGGTCGGCGTCCGCGACCCGCTGCCCGGCGCTGGCCTGCACGACCATCACGCTGAGGCAGTGGGCGACGATGTCGTGCAGTTCCCGCGCGATCCGCGCCCGCTCGTAGCGAACAGATTCGCGGGCGAACAGCTCCTGCTCGGCCTGCAGCTCGTCATTACGCGCCTGGAGCTGCCCGGTCATCTTGCGGCGGGACATGACGACCCGGCCTGCGAGCCAGGGGCCGATGGTGATCATTATCAGGAGCGGGTTGAAGACCTGGTTCTCGATCTGCAGGGCGACGGCCAGCAGAACGGCTGCTGCCAAGCCTGCCGCGAAACCGGCGCCGGTGCCGAGACTGTAGGTGATGAGGAACGGTGTCCAGAGGAACGGAACCGCTATCGGGCCTTCAATCGCGCGGTCCAGTCCGAGCGGGCGCACGGCCAGCAGGGCCATGCAGGCCACGGCCGCGGCGGCTACCGGCCATCGTCGCCGGACGGCTAGCGCGGCAGCATAGGGCAGCACGAAGATCAGGGCCGTCCAGTGCTGCTCCCCGTGGGCTGCGACCACGATCAGGTAGGCCAGTGTCCAGATCAGCAGGACGACGGCCAGCAGCAGGTCGCCGCGCCACGACGTGGCGAGTTGTTTCAGCGGGCTGATGAGGTCAGGCATGACCGCTGATTAGGGGAAGCCTGGCCATTGCGTAGCAGACGCCGTCCGCCAGCCGGCTGTCTACGCTTCCGCCGTGCAGGCTGGCTCGTTCCCTGGCGGCTGCCAGCACAGCCCGCAGGTCGGCGGCCGGTGCGGGCGGTCCGGAAACATGCAGCTCAAGGGCATCCGGGCAGAACCTCAGGCGCACATCGACGGCTGCGTCCGGCGCGTCCTGCAGGGCCAGCAGGAGGTGCTCCACAATGCGGTAGCCGGATAGCTCCAGTCCTGCTGGCAGGGTCCGCGGGGACCCGTCGACTGTGAGGCGGGCATCAGCGGTGGTAGCCCGGCCGAGGAGCTCGGACAGCCGCGCTAGTGTCGGCTGTGGTTCGCTCGGCGCGGGCTCCTGCAAGCCGCCAAGGACGTCGCGCAGGTGGCCCAGGACCGCCCGGCCGTCGCGCTCGATCGAGGCCAGCGCCTGTCGGGCCGCGGCATGATCGGTGTCTAGCGCACCGAGCCCGGTGGCAGCGGTGCTGGCGATGCCGCCGATCTGCGTGTGCAGGGTGCCTTCAAGATCCGCGGTTACCCGGGCGCGGTCGGCCAGGACCGCCAGCCGCGCCGTCTGCTCCCGCTGCCAGCGCAGCTCCGCGGACCTGACTCGCAGCGCCTTCGCGGTCTCCGTCCTGGCGCGGACCAGACGCCCAACGGCGAAGAAGGCGCTGAGTACCGGGAGCACGACGACGAGCCCTCGTGCTCCGATCTGCGGATCGTACAGGCCCTCGGCGGCCACGGCGCCGGCGCAGAGCAGCAGTCCAGCGGCCGACCTGGCCCTGTCGTACCGGACGCCAGTCGCGAATGCGACGAGGAAGACCGCCGGCAGGGCGGCACCGCAGCGGACCATCGGGCCGAACAGGACGCCGTTGAGCACGGCGGCGGCGGCCAGTACGCCGGCCGCTGCGAGAGGCCACCGGCGGCACCAGGCGACCGGCAGTGTCATGGCCAAGACCCCGATGGAGGCTGCGACACCGCCGTGCGGGTGGCCGGTGTGCACTACGCCGCTGGTGAGAGCCACCGCGTAGGCGCTGAGGATGACCGCGGCCGCGATGTCCAGCACGCTCAGGCCCGCGACTGTCCACGTGAGCCTGGCTCGCAGGTCCCTCGCGGTGATCATGGCTCCCCTCCTGGCTGCAGACTCATTCTCGGTCCGCCGCCGCCGTGGTTCAACCGGGCGGCTACCTGCCCCCGCCGGCAGCGGCCGTGGTCTTGTCCGCGGCAACCAGTTCTCTGCTGGTGTTCCGGCGTCTGGTGTTCCGGCGTCCCAGGAACGTCACCACGCTGAGCGCAAGGAAGGTCACGATGCACAAGAGCATTCCGACGTAACCCTGCACCGGCGGCGTCCCATCCGCAGCATGGCGAGACACCGGGGCCGAATCGAGCAGGTAGGCGACGAGGAACACTGCCGTCAGGGCGGCCAGGACGCCCAAGGCCAGCGTGGTGCGATGGCCGGCTCCCGCTGACCCATCGTCCGGCGCCATCCGGCGGCGACGCAGGGTACTCAGCTCGGCGGCGATACCGATAGCGAGCGCGAGGAAGACCGCCTGCACCGCCCAGTATCCGATCAGTCCCGGCCAGCCGGTGACCGTGCTTGGCGGGCTGACTCCCCGCCCGGATGCGAGGATCCAGGACTGCGCGGCCACCACGGCCAGGTAGGGGACGACGACGGCCGCGGCGGCCCGGCGAGGGTCGCGGACTATCCAGCCGGCGATGATGGCAATGACGAATCCGGCTATCGGGGTCATTTCGTAACCTCCTTGGTGTCCTAACGGAGCAGGTCAGCCCCGTGTGATCAGTTAAGACGAACACTAGGAACGCGGGCGGTGCCCAGTCATCCGGCGTACGAGCGACCTTCCTGGCCGGCCGTCCCCCCTGAGGACTACGTTGGACCCGAACCTGCCAACCCTGGGAGCCGCCGATGGCCGAGTCCGCCGCGCCGACCGCCAACAGCCCGGCCGAACGGCCCGCTGAGGGCACTGGCCAACGGTCCATCACCGTCGTGATCGCCGATGATCAGAAGATGGTCCGACGGGGCTTGCGGGTGATACTCGAAGCCGAGCCGGGAATCTCCGTGGTCGCCGAGGCGGACGACGGCGCCCAGGCCGTCGAGCTGGTACGCAGGCACCTCCCGGCCGTGGCCCTGCTGGACATCCGGATGCCCGTCCTGGACGGCCTGCGGGCCGCCCGGCAGGTCATCGCGGACAGCCCGGGCACCCGGGTGCTGATCCTCACCACCTTCGACGCCGACGAGTACGTCTACGAGGCCCTCCGGGCCGGGGCCAGCGGATTCCTGCTCAAGGACGCCCCGGCCGACCAGCTCGTCACCGCGGTCCGCTGCCTGGCCGCCGGCGACGCCCTCATCGACCCGGTCATCACCCGCCGGCTCATCTCGCGGTTCACACTGGCCGCCCGCGAGCCCGCGGGCCTTCCCGACGAGCTGCGCCCGCTCACCGCGCGGGAACTGGAAGTCCTCCGCCTGGTGGCGCGCGGTCTGTCCAACATCGAGATCGCCCGGGAGCTTGTGGTGGAGGAGAACACCGTCAAGACCCACGTGAGCCGGATCTTGATGAAGCTGGGACTGCGCGACCGGGTGCAGGCCGTGGTGCTGGCCTACGAGCTGGGCTTCGTGACCCCCGAGGACCGCCCGCGAGGACCAGGCGGGAGCAGCCGTGACTGACCCATCAGGTGACCACGTTCGACGCCGGCGAGTACGTCTACGAGGCGGTTCGCACGGGGGTCAGCGGACTACTGCTCAAGGACGCCTCGGCCGCGCAACTGATCGTGACGGCGCGCAGTGTGGCGGCCGGGGACGCGCTCATCGACGCGGTCATTACTCGGCGGCTCATCTCCGGTTGACGCTAAACCCCCGCGACCGCGTCCAGGCCGTAGTCCTCGTGTATGAGTCAGGGCTTCATCACCCCTGACCCGCGAACCGCGCGGTAACGCGGCGGCAGCGCAGCCCATGACCCGCTGGCCTCCCGGCAGCAGACCGCGCGGCCACCAACTGCCCCCGGACCGCCCTGCCAGCTAGCCCCGCGGCGACCACAGCATCATGTGGTCGCTGCCTCAGCAGGCAGGTTACGCAAGGACTGGCGCTGACCTCATTAAGGAGATGTCTGGGTGTCATGATTCACATGTCGCTATCAGGGCAGCGATGGCCGGATGGCGGCGCAACTTGTCCAGGCAGCGGCTGCGGTACGGGCCGATGCTGCCGATCGGTATGCCCAGCCCGGCGCTGATCTCCGCGTACGACACCGCAGGGTCGGCGATGAGCAGGGTGATCAGCTGCTGACAGAACGCGGGCAGGTCGCCGAACGCCTCGCGTAGCGCCGCGTGCCGCTCGGCCGCGAGCAGCTCCTGCTCGGCCTGGTCAGCCCGCTTGTCCGCGATGCCCTCCACGTCCGGCACATATTCGCAGGCGCGCGGTCCGCGCAGGATCCTGCCGCAGGCCCGCCGGGTCGTGGTCGCCAGCCAGCCGGGAAGCGCGGCCGGGTCGCGGATCTTGTCCAGGTGGTTCACTAGCTGCAGCCAGACGCTCTGGGCGACGTCCTCAGCGTCGGGGCCGCCCAGCCGATACCTGCGGCAGATGGACCAGATGAGCGGGGCATACCGCTCGACGAGGGCGTCCCACGCCTGCTGATCACCGTCCCTGGCCCGGGTCACCAGGTCAATGACCACCGGGTCATCGCGTACCGGGCTAGCGTCTTTCCACGTCGCCCGTGCACCGGGCCCGGTATCGGCGTGCTCGCTGCAGCGGTACTCCTCGGGGCGATGTGCCGTCGCATCAGGCAGCAAGTCGTAGCTGATACTTGCCGCCGAGTTACTTACATGCATGAAAACGTTCCCTAACTATGCAGTTAATTATCTTGAATGTGCTCAGTAAGGCGGCGGCGGGTCCTATGGCTTTCTCACAAGTACGGCGTCTTGATCACCGTAGCGTTGTAGTTATTACTCTCATGCGTTCTCCCTGCAAGACCGAACGCGGATTCCATCAGCATTCGCTGGAAGCCTGTCAAGTGAGATGATGGGCTTTAGGCATGCGGTTCTCTTTTGTGCCTTCCCGGACAGGTGCTGGCGAGCCCTCTGCCTTCTTCCTGCCGCAGCGGCACGGCCGGTTAATAGTGGGTAGCATTGAGGGTCGACTGGACCCGGCCTGGAAGACCTCGGCCAGATAGACCTCCTTGGTCGTGATGGGCGGTCGTCATGGTGCGCCGCCCGTCGTTGTTTCGGACAGGTCTGACTGTAGGAACCGGGGCCCTCGCGGTCGTCCGGCGCGTGAATGAACCTTCCGGGCCCGGGATCACCCGGGAGGACTACAGTGCGAAGACCCCCGCGTCGTCGTCGATGCGGAACCGCCCGATGGCGCAACCAGTCACCGTCGTGATAGCCGGCGACCAGCGACTGGCCCGGCAAGGGCTGCGGCTGATCCTCGAGTCCGAGCCAGGCATCCAAGTGCAGGCGGAGACCAGCGACACCGCGGAGGCACACGCATGCCGTCGCGCTCACCATGCCCCACCAAGCCCAGCACGAACTTCCGGCCCACAGCACTCAGAGCTCGCGCTGATCGGTATGATCTGCGAGGCTTCCGCACCGGGTTGTCCGCCTCAGCAATCAGTCCGTCGTCCACGGCGCCGCCACCAGATGCTCCTCGACGCTGCGCCCGCCCCGGGCGCGGAACCAGACCAGCTCTCAGCCGCGCAGAAGCGATCGGCTCGCTCCGGTCTCGCGGAAGTCGTCACTTTCGGTTACATATCCTGGCTGCGGCCGACGCCCGCGGAGCGGCTTTCGTTAGGTGCGCCGAGCTGCAGTCGGTGTCCGAGCCATAGTTGCGCGCATAACAGATAATCTGTGTGCCTGTGTATCCATGAATCGGCAATTCAGGAAGCGGAAATAATCGGTGATCTGTAATTGTTCGACCTTATAACAATGTCGCGCGTGTCACGTTACGCGACTAAAAAGAATGCTAACCGAGCCTGTTGTGACCCGCCTGGATCGGAGTCGATGACCTGCCGTTTACAAGAAGCACGGCCCCGCACACCGTACGCGCTACCTGCACCAATGGCCCACGTCATCGCACTGACAGCACTCGCTGCGCTGGGATTGCCCAGAGCGTCGTTCCACGAAACGTTCCACACGCGCGGCAACGTTGGGAACGTGATGACGAGGACCAGATCTTCCAAGTTGGTCGTACGAGTCATAGGCGGGGCCGCGCAGGGATGC
>Ga0210383_10005422_pt1 | contig 11198 bp, 10 predicted proteins | sample IncBWC14OmetaG_FD_160072 | JGI IMG/M metagenome (GOLD analysis project Ga0210383, IMG submission 160072) | Forest soil microbial communities from Barre Woods Harvard Forest LTER site, Petersham, Massachusetts, United States - Inc-BW-C-14-O ...
GCCGCCGAACTTCACGCCCGAGACGCCGCTGCCGACGGAAGAGACGTTCGACATGAGCATGAAGGGCGACCCGGTCGCGGGCTTCAAGACGTACAGCAGTCAGGCGTGCATCGGCTGCCACACGGTCAAGGGCAACCCGGCATCGGTCGGCATTGTCGGCCCGAACCTGACGCACGTCGCGTCGCGCTATACGATCGCGGCGGCGCTCTACCCGAACGACACGCAGCATCTGCGGTACTGGGTCAAGAACACGCACATGGACAAGCCCGATGTGCTCATGCCCGTCCTGGGCAAAGGTCAGATGGACCCACAGACGGGCCACGTGTCGCCGTTGGGTACACTGACGGACCAGCAGATCGCCGACATCGTGGCGTATCTGCAGGAACTCAAGTAGGAGACTAAGGCAGATATGGCAACGATTGCCGCGCCGCTGGTCGTTCCGCGAACGGCCGACGAGCCGTATGGCGTCTGGAGCTGGCTCGCCACGACGGACCACAAGCGCATCGGCACGCTGTACCTCTTCACAGCGCTGACGTTCATGCTGATCGGCGGCCTCGAGGCCGAGATCATGCGGACGCAGCTGATGCGGCCGAACCAGCATATCGTCTCGGCCGAGCTGTACAATCAGCTGTTCACGATGCACGGCACGACCATGATCTTCCTCGTGATCATGCCGTTGTCGGCCGCGTTCTTCAATCTGCTGATTCCATTGCAGATCGGCGCCCGCGACGTCGCGTTCCCGCGGCTCAATGCATTCAGCTACTGGGTGTATCTCTTCGGCGGCATCTTCATTACGCTGCCGATCCTGTTCGGCGCCGCGCCGAACGGTGGGTGGTTCGGGTATGCGCCGCTCACGACCAAGACGTACTCGCCCGGACTGAACATCGACTTCTGGGTAATCGGCCTTCAGATCCTCGGCATCTCGTCGCTCGCCGCCGGGTTCAACTTCATCACGACGATCATCAATATGCGGGCGCCCGGCATGAATCTCATGCGGATGCCGCTGTTCACGTGGATGTCGTTCGTGGTGCAGTTCCTGATTATTTTGGCCTTCCCTGTTATCACCATTGCGTTGGTGTTCTTGTTGTTCGACCGGTTCTTCGGGACGAACTTCTACGAGATCGCCCGCGGCGCTGATCCGCTGCTCTGGCAGCATCTCTTCTGGATCTTCGGGCACCCCGAGGTCTACATCCTCGTGCTGCCGGCCTTCGGGCTCGTGTCAGAGGTCATGCCGACGTTCGCGCGGAAGCCGTTGTTCGGGTATCCCGTCATGGTGTACTCGGGCATTCTCATTGGCATGCTCGGATTCGGCGTCTGGGCTCACCACATGTTCGCGGTAGGCATGGGTCCGATCGCGGACTCGTTCTTCGCCGTGACGACGATGCTCATCGCCATTCCGACGGGCGTGAAAATCTTCAATTGGATTTTCACGCTCTGGGGCGGATCGATCCGGTTTACCACGGCCGCCATGTTCGCCATTGGGATGGTGGCCATGTTCACGATTGGTGGAATTTCCGGCGTCATGCACTCGTCGCCACCGGCCGATTTGCAACAGACGGACACCTACTTCGTCGTCGGTCACTTCCACTACGTGATCTTCGGCGGCTCGCTCATGGGCCTCTTCGCCGGGCTCTATACGTATTTCCCGAAGTTCACCGGGCGTCTCTTGGATGAGCGGCTCGGCAAGTGGCACTTCTGGGTGAACTTCTTCGGGTCCAACCTGGTGTTCTTCCCGATGCACTTCTCGGGTCTGCTCGGCATGCCGCGGCGGATCTGGACGTACGACGGCGGCCAGGGATGGGACACGTTCAACTTCCTGTCGACGATGGGCGCCTACCTGCTCGTCCCGGCGACGTTGATCCTCGTCTACAACATCTGGAAGAGTGCGCGGTCGGGGAAGATCGCCGGCAACGATCCCTGGGGCGCGGGCACGCTCGAGTGGTCGATTCCGTCGCCGCCACCGCCGTATAACTTCGCCGTGATTCCGCGCGTGACCTCGCGCTATCCGTTGTGGGACGTCAAGCCGCCGCTCGCCTCGGCGCCTGTCCCGAATACACCGAAGCACAGTGAGGCGCCGGCGCCCACCGCGGCCGAGCTCGGGATTCCGATGCCGTATCATACGCTCAAGCCGCTGCTCACCGCGCTGGCGCTGCCCATCATGTTCGGTGGGCTCATGTTGATGCACCTCGAGAACAAGTTGCCCCATTACATCTTCATGTACGGTGGCGCCGCGATGCTGGTCGGGTGCCTGTACTGGTGGCTCACCACCCCACTCGAACCGGAGCACCACCACGCATGACCGCCACCGCCGCTGACGTCGGTCACGGGTATACCACCACGGGGCTGCCGCACCGGAAGATCGCCATCTGGGCGTTCATCGGGTCGGAGTGCATGCTCTTCGCGTCGTTGATCTCGACGTATCTCATCTACAAGGGGCGGTCGATCGCTGGACCGTTCCCGCATGAGGCGTGGACGGATCCGTCGACGCATCACGTCTACAAGGCCATCCTGAACATTCCCGTGACGTCGTGCTCGACGTTCGTGCTGCTCATGTCGTCGTTGGCCATGGTGCTGGCACTCGCCGCCGTCGAGAATCGCGATGTGCCGAAGCACACGCTCGGCGATCGCATCCTCGGCAGCTCGAAGCTCTGGCTCTTCACCACTGCGCTGCTCGGCGCGACGTTCCTCTCGTTTCAGGCGTACGAGTTTACGTCCTTCGTGCATGAAGGGCTCACCATTCGGACGAACCTCTTCGGCTCGTCCTTCTTTACGCTCACCGGGTTCCACGGGGCGCACGTCACCGCCGGCGTGCTGTGGCTGCTCACCATGCTCGGCATCGATTTCAAGCGCGGGCTCGGGCCCAAGGACGCGCTCAACGTGGATATCATGGCCCTGTACTGGCACTTCGTCGACGTCGTCTGGATCGCGATCTTCACCCTCATTTACCTCATCAAATGAGCGACGCACACGCCGAGTCCCACGAGGCTCATCCCACGTGGTCGACGTACTGGAAAGTGGCGCTTATCCTGACCGTCATTACGGTCATCGAAGTGTGGTGTTATTACCTGAAAGGGTTCCCCGAGACCGCGTACTTCGTGCCGACCCTGCTCATCTTGTCGGCGGTCAAGTTCGTTATCGTGGTGTTGTTCTACATGCATCTCAAGTATGACGCGAAGCTGTACCGCGCGTTGTTCACCGGGCCATTTTTGGTCGCCATGGCGACCATCATCGTGCTCATGTTCTTGTTCGGGAAATTCGCGATTCACCTGAGCCTCCTGACGTAACTCGTGCTGCTACACCCGGCCGGGCCGAACCCAACGGCTGGCTTTTCCGTTCATTGGAGTACCGTCGTTGGCATAGCGGGACTGGGAACGCTCTACGCCTGGCGATCGCGGGTCGAGGGAAAGCGGCCGACCAGGGGACAAGTGATCGCGTTCGCCGGTGGGCTGCTGGCGATGTTCCTGGCGCTCAACGGCCCGCTGCACGACCTGTCGGACTACGACCTGTTCTCGGCCCACATGGTCCAGCACCTGGTGCTGATCTTTGTGGTGGCGCCGCTGCTCGTTGCGGGCACGCCTGGCTGGATGTTGCGGCCGGCGCTCGGGATCCCGGGTGTAGGACCTGTCGCCCGTTGGCTGACGGGGCCCAAGCAGGCATTCGTCATTTTCAATCTCATGATGATCGGCTGGCACCTGCCAGGCCCCTACAACCTGGCGATGGCCGATCATCCAGTGCACATTGTCGAGCACTTGATGTTCCTGGTCGCCGCGGTCCTCATGTGGTGGCCATTCCTGAGCCCTTTGCCGGAGCTGCCCCGGCTCGCATACCCCGGGCAGATGCTCTATTGCTTTCTCATGAGCATTCCCATGTCGATCGTCGCGATCTACATCGCGATGGCCGATCACGTCCTCTACCCGGCGTACGAAGCGGCGCCGAGGATCTGGGGACTGAGCCCGCTCGAGGATCAGCAGTTGGGCGGTCTCATTATGTGGATCCCTGGCGGGATCGTGTTCTACATCATCATGAGCATCGTGTTCTTCAAATGGGCGCAACGCGGCGAAGATCACGCGGCGGCCGCCCAGGTCGGCTGGCGGCCCAGCTGATCGGCGTCGCGGTACTGACCGCGGCGTGCGCGGAGTCGGGCGCGGTGGCGCGCTATGCCCGCGACGCCTGCCGATTGGCTCCGGACAGTGTGGTCGTGTTCCACGGGGTCCGCGACTACATCACCAGCGCCGCCGACCCCACGCCACAGCGATTCCTGTACGTCCCGGGCACGGACTCCACGCCGCCCGATCCTGGCATCTTGGCCCTGCAGGACAAAGGGCCGACGTACATGTATCCCGCGTCGGGCGACCAGCAGGCGATCGTGAAGACGAAGCTCACATCGATCGGTGACTACGCGTCACTTCTCGTGGCGTATCACGGGTTCAAGCGGACCGACGCGCAGCACGCGACGATCCGTCTCAGCAGCACGTACATCAGCGGCAAAGCGGACGGGCATACTGTGCCGGTGCAGGATTACCCGCTGGCGTGCGACAGCTCCGGATGGCATGGTCCGCGGGCGACCGTCAAGTTGGTCGGGCCACCAACACCACCGAGTGCCAAGCCCTAGGGGTCGGCTGGTCTCGCTCGACGTGTTCCGGGGGATCACGGTCGCCGGCATGCTGCTGGTGAACGATCCGGGAAGCTGGGGGCACATCTATCCGCCGCTCGAGCACGCGGCGTGGAACGGGTGGACGCCAACGGATCTCGTCTTCCCGTTCTTTTTGTTCATCGTCGGCATCACGACGCACTTGTCGGCTACTGCGCGGCGCGCTCGCGGTGCCACTGACGCTGAGCTCACGCGACAGATCCTGCGGCGCGGTGCGCTGATATTTCTGTTCGGGCTTTTGGTGAATTGGCTGCCGTTTTATACGTGGAGCGGAGACTTTCCGTCGTTCGGGGCGCGGGTGGTCGACCGACTCTACCACGTTCGCATCATGGGCGTGCTTCAGCGCATTGGGTTGGCGTACGTCGCCGGTGCACTGATTGCTCTTCGCGCCAATACGCGCACGATTATCATCGCGAGCGCAGTCATCCTTTTCGGGTACTGGGCTGTCATGGCCACCGGGCCGCTCGAACCCGCGGCGGCAACTGTGGCGGCCAGGCTGGATCGCGCACTGCTCGACTGGGGGGCCGCCGGGAATCACATCTGGGCTCAGAGTGAGACCTGGGATCCTGAAGGTCCGTTATCCACTATCCCGGCGATCGCGACCGTGCTGGTTGGCGTGCTCGCCGGCAGGTGGATCGGGGCAGAAAGACCGCTGCCGGACAGGCTCAACGGGTTATTTGCGGCCGGAGCCATGGGGATGTGCGCCGGACTCGTCTGGAACTGGGTGTTCCCGATCAACAAGAATCTCTGGACCAGCTCGTACGTAGTGTTCACAGCCGGCATGGCGGCCGTGACACTGGCGGTATGCATCTGGCTGATTGACGGTGAGAACGTCCGTTGGTGGACGCCACCCTTCCTGGCGTTCGGGATGAACCCGATCGTCGCGTTCGTCGGTTCGGCCGCAATGGAACGACTGATCTATTCGGTGATTACTCTCAACGTCGGCGGGAAACCCGTGTCGCTCGAGACCGCGTTGTACAACGCGACCCTCGGCGCCTGGCTTCCGCCGCAGTTGGCTTCGCTTACCTTCGCCGTGTGTTTCGTCCTGCTCTGGCTGGGCGTCCTCACGGTGTTATATCGTCGCCAGATTTTCCTGAAGATTTGATGCTCCCCCCCTCTCGACTGTTTCTCCTCGCGCTGACGATCGCGCCGCTCCGCCCGCCGCACCGGCATCGACGGAGCGTATCCGCCGCCGTGCCGGCCGTCCGCTACGATGCTCCCCGCTCCGGCGCCGCACTCGCCGGCGACCTCGCCAGCCAGCTGTCGAGCCGCGTCAGAAGCGGCCACTGGGGCGTGATCGTCGTCTCGCTCACGCGCGGCGACACCCTCTATGAGGTGAACGCGGATCAGCCGCTCCAGCCGGCGTCGACGATGAAGCTCTTCACGTCGGCGCTCGCATTGGAGCGTTTTGGGCCCGAGTTCCAGTTCAGCACCGACGTGCTGCGCGATGGCCCGGTGGACTCCGCCGGCACGCTCCACGGCAATCTCATTCTGCGCGGCGATGGCGACCCGTCGCTGTCCAACCGCTTCCTCCGTGGCGACCCGGACGCGCCGATGCAGCTCCTGGCGCGCTACGTGAAAGCCGCGGGCATCAAGCGCATCGACGGCGACATCATCGGCGACGCGACCGCGTTCGTCGATCAGCCCGTCCCACTCGGCTGGAAACCTCGCTGGTTGACCGCGGGGTACGCGCCGCGCATCTCGGCGCTGTCGCTCAACGACAACCTCGCGTGGGTCGCTGTCTCACCGGGCGCTCCAAACCGCGCGGCCGTGGGGCTCCTGCCCTCATCGAGCGCGATCCCGATTGCTAATACGGTCAAGACCGTCGAAGGGAGCTACGGCACGCACGTGGTCGTGCTGGCGCGCGCCGATGGCGGCGTCGATGCGCGTGGGTGGATCGGGTCGCGGGCGCCGACGCATACGGTGGAATTAGTCATCGAAGATCCCGCATTGTTCACCACCGGTGCCTTGCGTGATGCGCTGGCGTCCCAAGGCGTCGGTGCCCAGGGCACTGTGCGCCTCGGGCAAACGACCGCGGGCGCTATCCCGGTGGCATCACTGCCTTCGCCTCCCTTAGCTCGGATCATCGCGGCGATGAATCGGGAGAGCATCAACTGCTACGCCGAGCTCCTGTTCCGCGACGCCGTGCGGGGGCCAGAGCGAAAAGAATCGGGGTCCGCGGATCTCGGGGCGGCAATGCTCAGAGATTTCCTGAACGAGAAAGTCGATGCCCCTCGGGACGCCGTGACGGTGACCGATGGCAGCGGGCTCTCGACGCTCGATCGTATTACGCCTCGGGCCATGGTCGATCTCCTGGCGTATGCGCACAAAGCGCCGTGGGCGCCGGCGTTTCACGCGTCGCTGCCTGTCGCTGGCGAATCGGAGTTGTTGAGAAATCGGATGCGCTTTACGCCGGCCCAGGGCAACCTGCACGCCAAGACCGGTACCACGAACGACGTGATCTCGCTCGGCGGCTACGTCACCGCGATGGACGGCGAAGTGCTCGCGTTCAGCTTCATCTACAACGGCTACGACCGGTGGAACGCGAAGTCGACCATCGACGGCATGGGCGCGACGCTGGCGTCCTTCATCCGCCCGTAGGCGCGCAGCCGATCGGCTGCGTGCTGACGACGAAGTTGTCGATGTAGCGATCTTCGTTCCGCGGCGCGCCCGCGTTCCAGTAATTCTCCAGCATCACGACGTTGAACCCGTAGGCGGTGAAGTCGCCGACCCAGTTCATCCGCGAGTCCTGGGCCTCGAGCGTGCCGTTGATGTAGAGCTGCATGACGCCGTTCGAGACATGAGGGTCGTTCAGCTTCGCGTGCACCTCGATGCAGTACCAGGGGCCGATGTCGGCCGAGTCGAACAGGCTGCGCGTCGAGCCGCGCGCGCCGAGCCAGCGCATGTGCGCGAAATCGTTATAGCCGACCGTGATCACGTTGCCGATCGTGTCGGTGCCCGAGGCGGGGTCGATGTAGAGCTGGTTCGCGCCTGCCGTCCCGTCCCTGCCGCTCCAGACATGGGCGAACGCGGCCTCTGAGAGGTCGGCTTTCGCCATCGACACCGCGCGCGTCAGCTTGTTGCCACCGCCGCCGATCCAGCCAGGGGCGTATCGCACGTAGAGGCGCCAGTAGAGCTCACGGTATGTCTTCGTACCCGCGTCGACCGGGCGGAGGTGCGACGAGGGCGTCTTCCCGATTGCCAGGTGCAGATAGCCGTATTCCGGACCGCCGCCGGCGACGTAGTGCGCGTGCATCGCGGTCGAGCCGTTGATGCCCACGCCTGCTTCGCGGACAAAGTGGCCGTTGGCGCTGTCGTACTCGTAGTACGACGCCGTGCGGTCGGTCTCGAAGTCGTCGCACCAGATCCAGGCGGCTTGCGGGGTTGCGCACTCGCGCCTGGGTTGTACTCTCAGCAGCATGACCCCACCGGTGCGCGCGGCCGTCAGAAGAGTTGTCGCAACGAGTGTCAGTAAAACGAGAGGCGACGACTTCCTCTTGCTGGAGGGGCATGCCATCGGGCGGCTGAATTGCGAGATGATGATCATGATCCAGGCAAAACTGACGCTGGAGGCGTTAGGGCAGGATGTCACCACTGTATTTTCGTCTGCCGGCGCGTCGGTGCAACGGGTCATGGCGGATGATCTCGTTGGGCCGCTCCCCGGCATGCAGCAGTACATGAACCGGGGCGAAATTGCCGTGCTCGAGGCCGAGGCACAGGCTGTGGAGGCGGCGCTCGCACTCGCCAAGGGGGCCAAAGAAGAAGAACTGCTGTTGACGCGCGACATCGTGACGCAGCGCTTCCAATTCGCCAGGAACCGCCCGCTGCCACCGGGACTCACTCCCGCGCTCATCGAGGATCAGCGCGAGCAGTTCCTATCGTGACCGGCGGCGCTTTGGGTGGCGCTTCGACTTCTTCGACTGCTTCGAGTGGTGCTTCGGGCGCTCTTGCCGATGCGGTTCCCAGGGCTCGGCCAGGAGATCCTGCAGCTGATCGAGCGTGTCGGCATACACCGCGCTCTGTTGGCCCCGTAGGACCGTGAAGCGTACCGGGCGATCGAGCGCCGGCACCTCGGCCTCGGTCAATGTGCGGGCGAGCTTTGCCGGTAGCCGGAGTCTCGCGATACCGACTGAGTCCGCCACGTCGTACTCGATGGGCACCGACTGTCCCCGGATCATCGTCTCGGACGGCAGGTGGTCGTAGGCGCGGCGCGCGTCCGGACTGAGTACCGCGTTCAGGTCGATCGGGAGCGGCGCCGAGCGGAACTCGGTGAACGAATTCACCTGCGCGAGTGGCACGCGATAGAGCGCGGCCAGCTCTGCCTCGCTGAGGCGTGGTGTGCGGCCGCCGGAGCGACGATAGGCGGCTCGGATCTCGTGGATCGCGGCGCTGTCGCGACGAACCGCGTGGTGGCGCGCCTCGCCTGACGCTAACGCGTCGGCGAGCGCGTCGCGCGCCGCCTCGGCGAGATCGACCGGGAACACGTCGATCGGCTCGGATTCGCGATCTAATTCAAAACCAAAATATTCGAGCCGGCGACGGACCTTGAGCACCCGGTCGTAGACGACTTCTGGAGCCAGCCGAAGGGCGTACCGGCGGATGATGTCCATCGGGATTTGCGTGCCTTCAATCGCGGCGCGAGAGACCCCGAAGCGGTCAGCAAAATACCGGATGGTCCCCGCGATCGCTCCCCAACTCCCGGCGACGCTCGACCGCGACACGCGCGCCGACTGTCCGTCCGCGGTCTCCTCGTCGATCACGAGATCAAACGGCATGTAGCGGGCGATCAGATCGGCGAGCTTTTTGTACGTCGCGTCGCGCGCGAGCACGAGCTGGGACGGCAGCGGAAGGCCGACGCTCCGATAGATGCTGGCGACGGCGAGCGCCGTATCCTCGATCGCCTTGACGAGCACGCCCCGGCGTTCCGCCCATTCCTCGAGCTCCGGCGCGAACACGTGGCGTGGGAGGCCATAGACCTCGCCAACGGATCCGTGAAGGCGATAGGCCTCGGCGTAGACGTTATACGCCGTGAGATGGTCGCTGCCCGAGACGAGCAAGCCCGCGAGATCGCGCTCCTCGCGCGTCATCCGGTGCAGAGACTCGATCGCGCTCATCACGGCCACCACCGGCAACACATCATCGTCGGCGTTGACGATCAGCTCGGCCCACGGGCGGTCGACGGGCATGGCCTCGATCGCACGGCCGTAGGGGGTCAGGTGGCCGTGCTCGATGATGCCGCGGCGTTCCAGCAAGGCGACGGCTCGCCGATATGCGGGGCGATCGAGTGGCACGGGCAGATCCAGCTCATCGGCTTGAACCCCGAGTGCGGCGCAGGTTATCGCGACGCGTTCGGAGTCGCCGGCCAGTTGGAACTCGGGCTCCTGTGGCACGAGCGAGCGAAAGTCGATGTCCCGATCCGACAGAATGAACACCCGGCCGCCCGCGACGCGGCCGTGCACGCGACCCGCCATCTGCAAGATCTCGTTGGCCCCGAGATGGAGTCGGGTGAGCACGTTGCGGCCGCGCTCGATCACGTTCGTGAATCGCGTGTCGTCAATGACGACCGTGTCCAGTCCGCGAACGTTGAGCGCGCTCTGCCCAGCTGCCGTCATCGCCAGGACATACGGTCGCACATCATCTGACTCAAGAAACGGTCGAATAACCCGTATCGGCTCACCGCCGTGATAGTACGCCGAGGTGATGCGGGGGAATCGTGCTCCGACATCGGCGGCCACCGACTCGACCGCCGCTCTGGTCGGGAGAAATACGCCGACGCCGTGGCGTTGGCGGGTCACATCTTTGAGGAACCGGTCATCGAGAAACTCGGTCGGTTCTTTGCGGACCACTGAGACGTGGGCGGCCTTGGCGGGATCGAACGCGGAGCTTTCAATCACTTCGGCCGAGCCCAAGTAGCGGGAGTAGAATCGCGGGTCGACCGTTGCCGAGAGCCAGATGAACCGGCAGCCCGTGCGGAGGCCGAGCGCGAGGCACAGCTCGAGCTCGGCCGAGGTCTGGTGGATCTCGTCGACGATCAGCGTGTCGGTGCGGAGGATGTCGCCGGCTTGGAACCACCGGCGGGCAATGCCGGTGGTGACGATGATGACGTTCCATGTCGGCGTCTCGGGCGTGGCTTCGCGCTCGCGGTTGACGACGCCGACCTTGAGCGGAGAGCGCAGAATCGTCTCGGCGATCGGACGGATCGCGAGCGTCTTGCCGGTGCCGGTGCCGGCGACGATGCCGAACCCACGACCTGACGCCGCCAGCCGACGGACGTCATCGCCATGCTGGCGTTCCAGGAATGTGTCCAGGTGCAAGCCGACAGCGAGCTCGATCGTCTCGCACGCCGCGCGCGTTGGTGCGATGACAATGACGCGGCCGGTGGGCGGCTCCGCGGCAAGGAACGCATCCCGGTCCGGCGGGAGGGACCGGTCAACCGGGGTGCGCGGGGGTGCTATTCGCGAAACGGTGATTCTGGGCTCTGCTGCGATTCAGTCGGAGTCGCGGGAGGCACGCGCGTCGCGGTCGGCCGGCCACCATCCTCGCCGAA
>Ga0210383_10005423_pt1 | contig 11198 bp, 4 predicted proteins | sample IncBWC14OmetaG_FD_160072 | JGI IMG/M metagenome (GOLD analysis project Ga0210383, IMG submission 160072) | Forest soil microbial communities from Barre Woods Harvard Forest LTER site, Petersham, Massachusetts, United States - Inc-BW-C-14-O ...
GACGTGGCGCTCGCGGCTCGAAAAGCAATTGGCCCCGACATGCGCCTGATGGCCGATCCCAACTATGGCTACGAAGGCCGCTATGACGACGCGTTGAAGTTGATGCGGGCCATCCGTCCGGCGAATCTTTTATGGATGGAAGAAATCTTTCCGGAGACCGTGGAACACTACATTCGGTTCCGTGCAGACTTGCGACACGAAGGGGATAGTTGCGGAATCGCCTTCGGAGAGCACATGCGCGTTCCCGCCGAAATCGAACCGTATTTAGCACCCACGCGCCTCGTGGATTTCGTGCAATACGATATTCGCACGAACAATTTCCTCGATAGTATCGCCGTCGGGCGCCGCTGCGCCCAGTTCGGCGTGAACATCGCGCCGCACAACTGGGCCTCGCAACTCGGCTCAATCATGGCGATGCATCTCGCCCGCGCGCTCCCGAATTGCAGCCCGGTGGAAAGCGACCGCTCCACTTGCGAGGTCCTCCGCGTGGAGCCGCTTCACTTTACGAGTGGGTGTGTACCTGCACCTTCGCTCCCGGGCCTCGGCGTCTCCGTCGATGAAGATGTTTATCGAGCCAAGCTCGCGCCGACCGAAATCGTCATAAACGCAAGCTGATCCAGGGGTGAATCGAGTGGAAACGCGAAAAGATCGATACGCCGGCTGGCACGAAGCGCGCGCCACCCGCGCCACATTGCGGCGCAGCTACTGATTCGGCGCCTTCTGTGCCTCGATCTCGGATTTCGTTACAGGCTTCGAGACATCCGCCGGACTCGGCAGTTGCGAGCGATCCCATCCTCCGCCCAGCGCCTCAATCAATTGCACCGAAGCGGTCACAGCCTGCGTCCGCAGCGTCGCCAGCGTCAATTGATCCGAAAGCAGCGTGGTTTGCGCCACCAGCACATTCAAGTAAGTATCCACGCCCGTGTAATACCGCGCGCGGGCGAGTTCCAGATAGCGCTCCGCCGATTGTTCGGCTTCCACTTCCTGCTGTATCTGCTTTGAGAGAATGCGCACCGCAGCCAGGTAGTCTTCCACCTGTTGAAATGCAATCAGCACCGTCTGCCGGTACGAAGCCACGTCCCCGTTGTAAACCGCCAGATATTGTTTCACGGTGGCGCGCCGCAATCCGCCATCATATATAGTCTCGGAAATCGACGGCCCCACAGACCAAAAGCGGCTGGGCCATTCGAAGAGCTTGCCAAGACTCGAGCTTTCGAATCCGGCTTCTCCGGTGAGTGTCAGCGTCGGATAATACGCCGCCACGGCCACGCCGACTTGCGCGTTCGCTGCAGCCATCGTCCGTTCCGCGGCTGCAACGTCTGGCCTGCGCTCGAGAAGTTGCGATGGCACGCCGATCGGAATCTCCGGCGGCGATCCGGTGACGGGTTTGTAAGCAATCGAGAAGTTCGAGGGCACCGTACCGATCAGCACCGCAATCGCATGCTCGTATTGCGCGCGCGCGACTCCGAGGTTAGTGGCAGCTGCTTCCGCGCTCTTCAGCACGTTTTCCGCTTCCACGAGCGAGATTTCCGTGTCCACGCCCGTCTCGTAACGCGCGCGCGTAAGCTCCACGGACTTTCGATCCGCCTCGACCGTCTCCTCATAGATTTTCTGCAGCGCATCCTGTCCGCGCACTGCGAAAAGAATGATGGCCAAGCTCGCCTGTTCGCTGAGTCGCTCGTTTTCCAAATCCGCGGCGCTCACCTGCGCGTTGTACTGAGCCGCGTGAATCTGATTGCGCACTTTCCCCCAAAGGTCCGGCTCCCAGGTGGCTGAGATCGGAAGCGAAAAGAGCTGGTTTTGCAGGCTCGTGGTCGTCGTGCCGCCGGTGCCGCCTGTTCCGCCATTGTTGGTGGCTTGCGACCGAAGGTTTGCGGACGTGCGGTTCGCCTCGTACGAAGGCGCCGTGGAGATCGTTGGGAAGAGTTGCGAGCGCGCTTCCGCCACCATCGCGCGCGCAACCATAAAATTCTCGAAGAACTGCTTGATGTTTTGATTGTTGATGTTCAGCTTCTCTTCGAGGTCGTTCAACTCCGGATCGTTGTAGATCTCCCACCATTTCCCGTGCAGCATCGCATCCTGCGGCTGCGCCACTTTCCAGCCGCCCGAGTCCGCCACGTTCACCGGCGTCTCCTTGTAGGCGGCAGGAGGCGGCTCCGTGGTGGCAGATGGTGTGTGGTACTTCGGCCCGACGGTGCACGCGGTCTGGACAGCCACGGGTAAGAGCATCGCCATTACAGCCGCGATGCGAATGAAGTTCAGCTTCGTATAAGTCATATCCATTGCCCTCTAAAAATCAGTCCGCGGACGGGGCTGACGCATCCGCAGGACGAAGTCTGCCGCGGCCGCTCATGGAAAACCACAAGCGCAGCCGATCCAGCAGCAGGTAAACCACTGGCGTTGTATAGAGCGTGAGCAGCTGGCTCATGATCAGGCCACCGACAATCGTCATTCCCAGCGGCCGCCGCAATTCCGATCCCGTGCCCGTTCCAAACGCGAGCGGCAGCGCCCCAAAAAGCGCCGCCATCGTCGTCATCAAAATTGGGCGAAAACGCAACATGCAGGCCTCGAAGATCGCATCCTCAGTGCTCTTTCCGCGCTCTCGCTCTGCTTGCAACGCAAAATCAATCATCATGATTGCGTTCTTCTTCACGATTCCTATCAGCAGCACGATTCCGATGATCGAGATCACATTCAGGTCCTGCTTGAAGAGCATCAGCGCCAGCATCGCGCCTACGCTGGCGGAGAACACGGTGGAAATAATCGTCACCGGATGGATCAAGCTCTCATAGAGAATTCCCAGCACGATGTAGACCGCACCGAGCGCCGTGATCACCAGAATCCACTCGTTGGCAAGAGAAGACTGATACTGTTGGAGCGTTCCCGCAAAAAAACTCAGAATGGTTGTGGGCACACCGAGCTTCTGCCGCATCGCCGCAATGCCCTGCGTGGCGTCGCTCAGCGAAACGCCGGGAGCCAGGTTGAACGAAATTGTCACCGAAGGGAAAAGCCCGGTATGGTTGATCGTCAGCGGAATCGTATTCGTCTGCATCGTCGTGATCGTCGTCAGCGGAACATTTCCCACGGCTGTAACGCTGCTGGCTCCCGCCGGATGAAAGTAGATGCTCTTCAATCCCTCCGGCGTCTGCGAATATTTCGGATCCACCTCGAGCACCACGTAGTATTGGTTCAGCTGCGTGTAGATCACCGATACTTCCGATTGCCCAAAGGCGCTATAAAGTCCCGAATCGAGCGTACTCGCCGTCTGCCCCAGCTTCGCAGCCGTCACGCGGTCGTAATTCAGCACAATGTCCAGCCCGCCGTTTTGCTGATCGGAATTCACATCCTGCAGCCCCGGCACCCGCTTCATGGCCGCGAGAATTTTCGGTCCCCAGCTGGCGAGGTCGGCAACGTTGTCCGTCTGAATTGTGTATTGATATAGCGCGGCGCTCGAGCGCCCGCCGATGCGCAGATCCTGCTGCGCCTGCAAAAACACCGATGCCACCGGCAGACTATTCAACTTAGGGCGCAGGCGGTTGATGATTTCCGGCGCTCCGACCTTGCGTACATTTAGCGGTTTCAGAGTGACAAACACGTTCCCGGTGTTCGTCGCACCGTTGCCGCCCGCGAATCCCGCCACGTTCTGCACGGCCGGGTCTTGTTGAATCACCTGCTCGATTCTCTGGATCGCGTCGTTGATTGCCGGAAACGACGAATCCTGCGGGCCCTGTATCGAACCTCCGAGCGTTCCGGTGTCCTGCTGCGGAAAAAATCCCTTGGGGATTTTGTAGACCAGCAGCCAATTAAGCAGAACCAGAAGAAAGAGCACCGTGACCATCAGCCACGGATTTTCGAGCACCCAGCTCAGCGTGTTGCGATAGAGAGCCAGCGTCCGGTCGAATACCTTCTCGGATGCCATGTACAGGCGCCCATGCCTCTGCTCGCGCTCGCTCTTCAGAAGACGGGCGCACATCATCGGCGTCGTGGAGAGCGAAATCACCATTGAGACGATGATCGCCGTCGAAAGCGTGATCGCGAATTCGCGGAATAGGCGCCCCACGATACCGCCCATCAGCAGCAGCGGGATGAATACCGCGATCAACGAAACGCTGATCGAAAAGACCGTGAAGCCAATCTCCTTCGCGCCCAGCAGCGTCGCCGCAAGCGGATCCATTCCTCCTTCGAGGTGGCGCATCACGTTTTCCATCACCACGATCGCGTCGTCCACCACGAACCCCGTCGAGATTGTCAGCGCCATGAGGGAGAGATTGTCGAGGCTAAAGCCGCACAGGTACATCACCGCACACGTTCCGATCAGCGAAACGGGAACCGCCACCGCCGGAATCAGCGTTGCCCGTGGATGCCGCAGGAACAGGAAGACGACCACGATCACGAGCCCGATCGAAATCAGCAGCGTCCGCTCAACGTCGCTCACGGAAGCGCGGATCGTCGTCGTGCGGTCGAGCACAATCGTCAGGTCAATGCCCTGGAAGATCGATGCCTGCACCGACGGCAATGCCGCGCGGATGCGGTCGACCGTGCCAATGATGTTCGCACCCGGCTGCCGGAACAGGATCAGCATCACCGCCCGTTTGCCGTTCACATAGCCCGCCGTGCGCACGTTCTGCACTGAGTCAATCACGTCGGCTACGTCCGAGAGATGGACCGCGGCGCCGTTGTGATAGCCCACGATGATCGGTTGATAGTCCGCCGCGTGCGATATCTGGTCGTTCGCTAGAATGTCCGCCGTGAAATTTCCGTCCGTGATCTGGCCTTTTGCGAGATTCGAATTCTGAACGCGCAGCACGGACTGCAGATTCGCCATCGTCAGTCCGTAGCTCGCGAGTTTTGTCGGGTTCACTTCCACCCGCACGGAAGGCAGTGCGCCCCCGCCGGCGTTCACCTGCCCCACGCCCTGGATCTGCGAAAGCTTCTGCTGAATCACGGTGGAAGCTTCGTCGTAGAGTTTGTCGGGGCCGTATTTGTCGGAGGTCAATCCGATGAGCATGATCGGCGCGTCCGCGGGATTCACTTTGCGATACGTGGGGTTCGTAGGCAGGTTTGCGGGAAGATACGTCCGCGCCGAATTGATCGCGGCTTCCACGTCGCGCGCGGCTCCATCAATGTTGCGGCTCAAGTCGAACTGGATCGTAATGCCGCACGTGCCGAGGCTGCTGGTGGACGTCATCTCGGTGACGCCCGCGATATGCCCAAACTGCCGCTCGAGCGGCGTGGCCACCGACGAAGCCATGATCTCCGCGCTCGCTCCCGGCAAGCCCGCATTTACCGAGATCGTGGGATAGTCCACTTGCGGAAGCGGCGAGACGGGGAGCACGTTGTATGCAATTGCGCCGGCAATCGCAATCGCGACTGTGAGCAGCGTTGTCGCCACCGGCCTTCGGATGAATGGTTCCGAAATGTTCATTGCGCGTTCTCGGGCTGCAGTCCCGTGCCGCTCTCTGGTTGCTCGGCGCGCCGCTTCTTCGAAAAGCGCTGGGCGAGATTGTCAAAGAAGATGTAAATCACCGGTGTGGTATAGAGCGTGAGAAGTTGGCTCAGCAACAAGCCGCCCACCATTGCGATGCCGAGCGGCCGCCGCAGCTCGGACCCGATTCCCGTGCCGAACGCCAACGGAATGCCACCGAGTAGAGCGGCCATCGTGGTCATCATGATCGGACGGAACCGCAGCAAGCACGCCTCGTAGATGGCTTCCGTCGAACTCTTGCCGTGGTGCCTCTCAAGATCGAGCGCGAAGTCCACCATCATGATGCCGTTCTTTTTCACGATACCGATGAGCAGCACCAGTCCGATGATCGCCACTACACTCAAATCTTGCCTGAACAGAATCAGCGCGAGGAACGCCCCCACTCCCGCCGAGGGCAGCGTTGAAAGAATCGTGATCGGGTGAATGAAGCTTTCGTAAAGCACGCCAAGCACGATGTACACCGTCACCAGGGCCGCGAGGATCAGCAGCGGCATGTTCGAGAGCGAATTTCGGAACGACGCGGCCGTGCCCTGAAAATCCGCTTGCAGGCTCGCAGGCATGTTCATGTTCTTTTGCACTTTGGTGATCGCCGTAATCGCTTCGCCCAGCGCGGCCCGCGGCGCCAAATTGAAGCTCACAGTGATTGCCGGAAACTGCCCCTGATGGTTGATCGAGAGTTGCTCGGTTATCGTCTGGAAGTGCGCGAACGCCCCCAAAGGCACAGCGCTAGCGGTCGACGAACTCGTCGCTCCCGCCGAATTCGCGCCTTTGCTCGATGTTGCCGTCACAGTCCGCGCTGTGAGCACGCTCGACGGCGGCGCCAGCGTATTCGCCGAAGGCGTATACAGCGGCGATGTTGTCAGCGCGTTCGATCCCGCGGACGTCGAACCATTCCCGCTCGACGAAGCGGCCGCTCCGGTCGTCGTCGCCGCCGAATTCGCCTGGATGTAAAGCTTGTTCAGCATGTCTGGATCGAGCTGAAACTGCGGCTGCGCTTCCAGGATCACGTGATACTGATTCAGCTGCGTATACATCGTGTTGATTTGCCGCTGCCCAAACGCGTCGTAGAGCGTGTTGTCGATCGTCGTCGGCGCGATTCCCAGCCGCGAAGCCGTGAGCCGGTCAAATTGCAGCGACACGGCCAGACCGCCTGGTTGCTGGTCCGTCGCCACGTCTTCAAGCTCGTGCAAGCCCTTCAGTTGCGCGACGAAACGGTTCGTCCAATCAGCCAGCTCCACTGGATCTGGATCTTCGAGCGTGTACTGGTATTGCGTCCGGCTCACGCGGTCATCCACCGTGATGTTCTGCACCGGTTGCATGTAGAGCTGCACGCCGTCCACTTTACTGAGACTCTTTTGCAAGCGCCGGATCACGTCGGAGGCGTTGATCTTTCTCTGATTCAGCGGCTTCAGATTGATCGACATTCGCCCGCTATTGATCGTGATGTTCGTCCCGTCCGCTCCAATGAACGATGAAAGGCTCTCGACCGCGGGATCCTGCAAAATCACCTTCGCGAGCTCCTGTTGCTTCTCCGCCATCGCTTTCGGGCCGATGGTTGGCGCCGCCTGCGAGATGCCTTGAATCACGCCGGTGTCCTGCACGGGGAAGAATCCCTTGGGGATAATGATGTATAGAAATACGGTGAGCATCAGCGTGCAGAGCGCCACCAGCAAAGTGATCGTCTGATAGCGCAAGACGAACTTCAGCGTCCGTCCGTAAAAATCGATCATCCCGTTAAACGCCCTCTCGGAGGCCCGAAAGAATCGTCCCTTCTGCGCTTCAGGCTCGTGCCGCAAAATTCGCGCCGACATCATCGGCGTCAGCGTCAGCGAAACCGCCGCCGAAATCACGATCGTTACGGCCAACGTCACCGCAAACTCGCGGAAGAGCCGCCCCACCACGTCGCCCATAAATAGGAGCGGAATCAGCACGGCAATCAGCGACACCGTCAGCGAGAGAATCGTGAATCCGATTTGCTCGGCGCCCTTCAACGCCGCTTCCATTGGAGTCTCGCCCTCTTCGATGTAACGCGAAATGTTCTCCACCATCACAATCGCGTCGTCCACGACGAATCCCGTCGAAATCGTGAGTGCCATCAGCGAAAGGTTGTCCAGGCTGTAGCCCAGCAGGTACATTGCGCCAAGGGTTCCCACCAGCGAGAGCGGCACCGCCACTGCCGGAATAATCGTTGCGTAGAGGCTCCGCAAAAAGAGGAACATCACCATCACAACGAGGAACACCGTAAGCAGGAGCTCGAACTTCACGTCGTCCAGCGACGCTTGAATCGGCGCCGTTAGGTCCGTCAGCGTCGTGACGTCGATTCCCGTGGGAAGATTGGCCTGGAGTTGCGGCAGCAACGCCTTGATGCTTTTCACCACTATGATCGTGTTCGCGCCCGGTTGCCGCTGCACGTTCACGATCACCGCCGGCGTCAGGTCCATCCACGCGGCGAGACTTGCGTTCTCCACACCGTCCACGATGTTCGCCACGTCCGTCAACATCACCGGCGCGCCGTTCCGGTACGCCACCACCACGTTCCTGTAGTCCTTGCTGCTCACCAGTTGATCGTTCGCATCAATCTGAAAGTCCTGCCGCGGCCCGTCGAAATTTCCCTTTGCCGCGTTCACACTGGCGTCTGAGACGGCCGTCCGCAAATCCTCCATGTTGATGCCGTATGAAGAGAGCGCGGCCGGATTCGCCTGGATACGCACCGCCGGTTTTTGGCCGCCGCTGATGCTCACCAGGCCCACGCCGGTCAACTGCGAAATCTTCGGCGCAAGTCGGGTATCCACCATGTCCTCTACTTGCGAGAGCGGAATCGTCTGCGATGTGATCGCTAGCGTCAGCACCGGCGCATCCGCCGGGTTCGTCTTGTTGTAGATCGGTGGAGCAGGCAGGTTCGCGGGCAGGTACGTCCCCGAAGCATTGATCGCCGACTGCACTTCCTCCTCGGCGATATCAATATTCAAGCTCAGCGCAAACTGCAGCACGATTACCGAACACCCGCCCGAGCTGTTCGACGTCATCTGACTCAGGCCCTGCAGTTGCCCAAACTGCCGCTCGAGCGGCGCGGTTACCGTAGTCGCCACCACATCCGGGCTGGCGCCCGGATAAAACGTCACGATTTGAATCGTCGGGTAGTCGACCTGAGGCAATGCCGATTCGGGCAGCTGCTTGTAGCTCACGATTCCCACCAGCAGAATCGCCGCCATCAAGAGCGAGGTCGCTACGGGCCTCAGAATAAAGGGACGCGACGGACTCAAGGGTTGCTGCTCCCTCCGCTCTTGCCCTTGCCGCTGTTCTTTCGATTCCCACCGCCGGTTCCACTGCCGCTATTTCCGCCGTTACCGCCCTGTCCGCCTGCCTTGGCACCGCCGTTGGTACCCTGGCCGGCGCCGTTCCCAGCGCCTGCGCCGCCCTGTCCGGCGACAGCAATCTTTCCGTTGTCCGTCAACTTTTCGAAGCTACTGTTCGCCAGCTCATCTCCGGGATTGATCCCCGTCACTTCCGTGTTTCCTGCGTCCGATACTCCCGTTTGCACGCTGCGCATGTGCGCCGTGTTGTCCTGAATCACGTAAACGAACGCTGCCTGCCCGTTATGCTGCACAGTCGACGAAGGCACGAGCGTCGCGTCATGATGCGTGTCCACCAAAAGCCTCACGTTCACAAATTGGTTCGGGAAGAGCGCCGAATCCCGGTTGTCAAACGACGCCCGCGCTTTCACTGTCGCGGTCGTTGTGTCGATTAGATTGTCGAGCGTCAACAGCACGCCTGTCGCAATCTTCTTCACGGAGTCATGATCCAGTGCGTCGACTGTCAGCTTGGCGTGCTTTACCAGCCGAGCCTGCACGGGCGCCAAGCCGTCTTCAGGAATCGTGAAGATCACCGTGATGGGTTGCATTTGCGTGACCACCGCCAGGGTCAGCGCGCCAGACGACTGCACCACGTTTCCCGGATCCACAAGTCGAAGTCCAACCCTTCCCGTGATCGGCGACACGATGTGGCAATACTCCACCTGAATCTTGTCGTACTGCACCGTACCCTGATCGATTTTCACCGTTCCCTGATCCTGCAGCACGATCTTTGCCTGATCGTCAAGCGTCTGCTTTGGAATCGCGTTTCGCGCCCACGCATCCTTGTAGCGTTCGAGGTCCATCTCCGCCTGGCCCAGCACGTTCTCATCACGATCGAGAGTGCCTTGCGCCTGCTCCAATGTCGCTTCATACGGCCGCGGGTCGATATCGATCAGCGGGTCGCCCTTATGTACGATCTGTCCTTCTGTGTAGTGCACCGCCGTAACGATTCCGTTCACCTGGCTCGTAATCGAGGCTGTGTACACCGGCGTCACCGTTCCAATCGAATCCTGGTAGACGCCGATGTCACCTTTCGTCGCGGTTGCGGTGGTGATCGTCACGGTACCGCCCGCCGCTCCACGCCCGCCCTTCGGACTCGCTGCCGAATCATCGTGCTCGCGCAACACGAGCACGAATGCGATTACGAATATCACCAGTATCCCGATCCATACGATTACCTTCAGGCCGGAATGCCGGTTCGGGGAGTCGGTAGGGCGTTGATGTGTTGGCTTGATGGAGGAAGTTTCGCTTCGCTCTATGCTCAAGTCAGTCCTCGCTCGATCTCGGACAAGAAGCGCACATGTCCGTATGATTTGGACGATTTTGAGGGTGCTTTTGGATACAGCCAATACCCAATTTTCCCTGCCTGCCTCGTCGTCATCCGGCTCCTTTGGGGGCCCCAAAAATCTAACACCGTTGCCCGCCGAGTTGTTTTTTTGGAATGCCTTGCAGAACTAGCCGACCCGCCCGCCCGCCGCTACGCTAAAATTGTCTATGGTATCTCCTGAATGAAACTCCCTCGTTCGTCTGCCCTCATACTGGGCGCTTGGGTTATTTTTGTCGGCGGCTACGTTGCGGGCACGCTGTTGCTCCCGCATGGCCGCGCCCAGGCCACATGGAGCGACCTGATCGAATGTACGGTCCCACTATTTGCCAATACCTGCCTGCTTTGGAACGCCGCTTCGCCCTATCGCCGCCGCAATGCTTTTTGGATGCTTCTTGCTCTCGGCTGCACGCTCTGGCTAGCCGGCGTCCTCGTTTGGACATACCAGGACCTCGGCCTCCACCGTTCGGTCCATAGCCCGTTCCCGGGCGACCTGCTCTTCTTCCTCCACACCGTGCCGCTGATGGCGGCCCTGACTCTCGTTCCCCATGCTCGGAAGATGCGCGAATTCCTGCGCTACGGTTTTCTCGACCTACTTCTCCTCGGCATCCTTTGGCTCTACGTCTACCTTTTCACCGTAGTACCCTGGAAGTCCATCCTTCCCAACGATGACCTATTCAGTGCGCGCGACCTTGAAACCTATTTGGCTGAGAACTTCGTGGTTGTGATTGGCTTCGGCATCCTCGCATTTCGTTCCCATGGAGCTTGGCGCAAGATCTATGCGAACCTCTTCGGCGCAACTTCTCTTTACGCCTTCGGCTTCCTATTCGCGCACTACGCCCTTTCGAGCGGCCGCCAATATGCAGGGAGTGTCTACGCGCTTCCGTTCATCGGCACGTTCGTGTGGCTCGGCACCACGGGCATCCTCGCCCATCGCCTCTCGCCCGAACCCCAGCCCGCCCCACCCGGTTTGCGACGCGACGCGCAGTGGCCCGCCCGCATCGCCATGCTCGCCGTTCTCGGAATGATCGTTCTC
>Ga0210383_10005425_pt1 | contig 11196 bp, 17 predicted proteins | sample IncBWC14OmetaG_FD_160072 | JGI IMG/M metagenome (GOLD analysis project Ga0210383, IMG submission 160072) | Forest soil microbial communities from Barre Woods Harvard Forest LTER site, Petersham, Massachusetts, United States - Inc-BW-C-14-O ...
CCGACTGCTGGGAATCAAGGCGAAGTCACCCCAACAGATCGCCCTTCAGTTCAACGAGCTCAGTGCGGCGGTTAGCGATCCATTCGTCGTGGACTCGCAGCAGTTGGCGGCGTAATCGTGTTCTCCGGACCGAAATGCGCCGATGAGCCAGCCGACGAAGTGCCGAACGAGCCAAATCGTCCCAAGATATCTCCGATCGTCTGTGCTCCGGCGAAGTGACTTGCGTGTTGTCACCGTGCCCTATGGCACCGGTCGAACAGAGATCTGACTAGCGAGGCAGTCCTTCAACGTGCTCGGGCACGCCTGGTACTGCAAGTCCTTCGACAAGCAGATCTCTACCGCCGAGAACTCGTTCTGGGGGCAGGACACGCGGAAAGCCCCCTTGGGCGCATTGTTCGCAGCAGCGAATTTCTTCTCAATCTCCGCCGCACTGGTCTTGGAACTGCTGGAAGGATGTTGGAAATCATCCGGTACCTGCAGTCCGTTGTACAGCTTTTCGATAGCTCCGAAGTAATCCTTCACCGAAAGCCCACTGCATGCTCCGTGCTTGGACCACTCATCTTGGATCAATTGTTTTCCCGGCATGATGGGCATCATGTGTTTGACCGTCGAGGATGCAACCGGCGGTGTGGTGGCGCAAGTCTGCGGCCCCTTGCCATTGTCGTACTGTGGCCACAGTCCACGCACCACGAGCCCCATGTGCTGCTTGGGATCGCACTCTGCAGACGAGCGCCCTGTGGGATTCGAAGCGCAAAAATCGGGCGCCCATGACAACGTGAGCAGGAAGTAGTCGAAGTCGGCAGTGGCTGGGTCGCTGGGAGGCTGCTTCTTGTGTTTTGCGAAGCTCGTCCCGATCAGAGAGCAACTCAAGCCAGCCATTAGAACAAGGGTCACAAATCTCTTGGCCATAGAATGCACATGCTACTGCAACTGTGGCAGCATGTCAGCGAAATTGAGCCAGCGAACGCGGGAGAAGTGGTCGAGCGCGACGCGATTGCATCGGCGTTGAAGGTTTTCGGCGGTCCCACATTTCGAAAAAGAATACTGCGAGAAGCGGCAGTGGGTGTGGCCGCGCCGAATGCACCGTTCCTCCGTCGGCTTGAGACAGTAGCGGTTCGAGAGGACCCGCAGATCAGCCACGACCGGTAGGCCATAACTTACGGCGTGCTGCCCGACCGCCATGGTCAGTACCCCAGCCAACGTGGCCACGCCCAACATTTCGTATTGCTTTCTACGCGGCGCCGTTGTGGACGGAAGTGGAACTATTGTTGCTGGTGATCCGGGGTGGATGCTCAGCCATACACTCGTGATCAACAGCGCTAGCGATACGGCCGCTCGGAACTCAAGCGGAGCACTGTCTTATGGAAGTGCTTTGGTTAGCATCCCGCGAGATCACAGGATGGGGGATCTCGAAACGCCAACCTGGTGGAGTTTTAGTGTGCTTCCTAACGCAGGTGGTTACGTCGCGCTCACCAGAGTCGGTTATGAGGATCGAGGCACGTTCTTTCAAGATATTCACGCGGCCGTTGCTTTATCGGCAACGAAGTCGGCGTTTGTCTTCATCCACGGATATAACGTGTCGTTTGAAGACGCCGCCCGCCGCACCGCGCAGATGGCCTATGATCTAGGTTTCGACGGGGCTCCCATCCTGTATAGCTGGCCATCCCAAGGCAAGACGCAGGAATATCCGGCGGACGAGGATAGTGTCCAATGGACCGTTGAGCATCTGCGAGCGTTCCTGATCGATGTCGCCCAGAAGAGCGGCGCGCAACGAGTGCAGCTCATTGCTCACAGCATGGGGAATCGGGCTCTTTTGAATGCACTCGACCAATTGGCTGAAACCCATTCCATAGTCAAATTCCGAGAAGTGGTTCTGGCTGCTCCCGACATCGACGCTGACATCTTCCGACAGCTTTCAAATGCAATTTGCTCCCAATCCGGGCGAGTTACCCTCTATGCCTCTTCAGCCGACCTTGCCTTGACGGCCTCCCAACAATTTCACAAGTACGCCCGAGCGGGCGAATCGGGCAAGAATCTAGTGGTCCTTCCCGGGATAGACACGATTGACGCGACGAAGGTGGACACAGGCTTTTTAGGCCATTCCTACTTTGCCGGCAATCGATCGATTCTGGCTGATGTTTTTAGCTGTTCAGGTACGACTTGCCGGCTCAGTCGCGGTTCGGCTTGGAGCTACAAAGGTGGAACCAATTGTCGTATTGGGTCTTCAAACCTTGAAACACTTCGGTTCGCTCCCGTTGCTGCGGGCGGCTTGCTCCTCTTTTATTGAGAGTCACGAAGGATCCCGGCATGATGACACTCGAGTCTTGATGGCGAAGGGCTGCGACCCGGTTACGATTCGTTGGGGGCTATCGGAAAACCGGCAATCCGTTAGTATTCCGACTTAGCACTAACAGAGCAACGCACTCATTAACGCTTGCAACATGGCTGCAGAATCAGGATGAGTCCTCACAAGCGCCTTGTGTCCGTGAACGGCGGAGGGCCCTAGCCTTAGCTCAATCGCCACCGTAGCTCGACTTCCAGTCGCAGCCAATTCCGTTCGTCAGCCGACACGCAGCGCATGCCATTCAAAGTAAGGCTGCGTGAAGTTGGACCACCTAGTGCAGTTGTTTAAAGGCTGCTACGTCTATTTCGAAGATGCTGCCACGGGGGAGTTCTTCCTCAGCCGAGTGAAGGTCGAAGCTGCAAGCGCGGTAGAAGCGAGCTAGCGGTTCGACGATGAACCACACCAGATTACTTCAGCTCTGCTCGCCCCGCGTCTAGTGAACGATGGTTTGGCTAGAGCGATGTGTCATGGTGCAATAGATTCCACCGTTGAACCAACAACACGAATGTGCGGACATCGATGCCCGGATATTTATGCCCGGATTCTACCCCTGAAGAGCGTCGAACGCGGCTCTACAGAGTCGCCGCGCCGGCCTTCTTCCTCGCAGCCCACCTTGCTTTCATCAGAGCCGCTAACTTCTTGCGGGCGGCTGGGCTCATAGGCTTCCGTGCAGGAGCTATCTTCGTTGGCGCTGCGGCCTTCGTCGGCGCAGACTTACCCAAACGCTTCGCCCACCGCAGCTTCATAGCTACCGATATACGCTTGCGAGCGGCTGCGCTCATTGTGCGTGTGCCTGATCCTGCCTTGGCTGGGCGGCCACGGCGAGGACTCGATCCTTCAAGAGCCGCAATTGCTTGATCGATTCGATTCCGTTCCTGTGTGAGTGTAGAAACTATCTGGTTGATATCCATGCGGGACAGTTTAGCAGCAGAGCGACCGGAGTGACCGGATGCAGGGAAGCTGGCGCCGGGCATCCCAAGTCGAACTTCTGGGCCTCCGACCCGACCGGCATCAATAAGATCGGGTGCGTGTATACGGCCCAAGGATTTGAGTTCGATTACGTCGGCGCGATCTTCGGCAGAGACCTCGTCTTCGACGGTGGTTGGCGCGGCAACCGCAAGATCTCGCACGATTCTGTTGTGAAGAAAGCCCCGGAAGAGGAGTTTGTTAATTTGGTGAAGCAGACGTATCGGGTCTTGCTCACCGGAGGAATGAAAGGCTGCTTCGTCTATTTCGAAGATGCTGCCACCAGGGAGTTCTTCCTTAGCCGTACGAAGGCTGAAAGGGCGAGCGCGACGAGCGCGAAATAGGGTTTCGACAGTAGACGACAGATGGGTTATGAGGTCGTATGAATTAGGGTAACTCGTTCATATTGCGCTACCCACAGCCATACTGAGAAATGTTCACGAAGGCCGGGTAAGGCTTAGGGCACCTAAACCGAACCCAAAGTTTCTCCACTGGGTTCGTCAACTGGGTGTCCCTAACGAAAACTCTGTGCAGCCGTTGGAGGATGTCATTCCCTGTCGTTCGCCAAAGTAGATCGCGCCGTTATCAGGCGGATTACAGACTTGACGACGTCAATCAGGCTCGTCGATCAACAGATCATCGCAGAGATCCACCAGGACCGAATGGTATTGGAAATCAAACCAACAGCAGAAGACATCAATACTGCGGTCCACAGGCCAAGTGCTTTCATCCGTGAACCAACCCGCTAATTGCTCGGCAAAAATCTCTTCGCACAATTCTTGCAAGACTTCCCGGACGTCCTCTTCCGTGTCACACTCCGGGATCAGGTAGATCGTCGGTTCTTGAACCAACTCACCCAGGCTGAGATTGCGGCTGGTTGGATCGGCTGTGTGCAGCCAGTCCAGAAAAGGCTGTTTTGGCTTCACCACGACTGCCGATCGATTCAGCATAAATCACCGAAAGCCGTCCACTCTCAAGCGGCGCGCCGTTCATAACGGTGGTGGAGTCCACCGACCTCTGACGACTCCACCACTCTGCCTAACTCCGGAGGCTGTATGGAGCGTGGAATCGGCGCATCCTTGGCGAGAGACAGATGAGTTCGCGAACGAGCATAGTACTTAAAGTACGATCTCAAGACTCGCCTGAGACCCGGCTCGTGCAAAACGATCACGTGATCAAGACATTCCCTGCGTATCGACCCGATCAGCCGCTCCGCATAGGCATTCTGCCACGGTGAGCGCGGTGCACAAAGAACTTCCTTGATCCCAAGCCCAAGGGCCGTTTCACGGAATGCCTCGCCGTAAACGCTGTCGCGATCGCGCAACAAATAACGCGGAGCGGTATCCCAGGGGAAGGCCTGCAAGAGCTGCTGGGCTGTCCATTCTGCGGTCGGATGGCTGGTGACGGCAAAGTGCACTGGCCGGCGGCGGTCATGAGAGAGGATCACAAACACAAACAACAAGCGAAACGTAGGCGTCGGAACGACGAAGAAATCGGCGGAGGCGAGATCCTTGACATGGTTCGCCAAGAACGTACGCCAAGTTTGTGAAGGCGGGTTCCTGTGCCGCACCATGTACTTGGCGACCGTTGTTTCCGAGACTTTGATGCCCAGCTTGCCCAGCTCCCCGTGAATACGCGGGGCACCCCAGCGGGGGTTCGCCGCACTCATGCGTCGAATCAGTTCCCGCACGTCTACCGACACTGAAGGGCGACCTTGACGGGTGCGACTCTTCCAGGACCAGTAGAGCCGAAAGCCTTTGCGATGCCATGCGATGACCGTCTCCAGTCTCACAATGCGAAGAGCCGATCTCCAGTCCGCCCAAAGACGCGAGAGCCAGACCCAAAAGAGCCGATCTGCGATCGATAGCCGCAGCCGCTGTTTCTTGTTCCTGCGCTGGAGGACGAGAAGTTGATGACGCAAGGCAAGGACCTCCGCCTGGAGCGCAACGCGCGTACGGAGCGAATCACGCAGGCAGATCAGCAGGGAGACTAGGACCGGAAGCATCGTCAAGAAGCCTATCGATGTCCAGCGCTAAGTGCAATCGGCACAGCAAGAATCGAGTTTCTGGTAGGGACAGCTGTTTCGGAACGAGGGAATACGAGATTAGTCCCCGTAAATTCAGTTTCGACGGTTCGACCTGTTTTATTGTCGTGCACGCAGGCTACGACGATACGATTACGCAATCAAGAGGCCAGTTGGGTAACGGTGCGGTAGCAAACCCTGCTTTCACTGTGCATCCAGATTTGAATTGAAACCCACGCTCTCTTGGTGACCCAGCGGGAAAGGCATCAGGCAGCGACCATGTAGCGGTGGTGCAGTCCACCGAGTCGCGGCAACGAGATGATCTTGCTCTCGCTCCCCACATCAGAACACTGCTCGAACTTGGAAGGCACTGCTTGGCAAAATCGCAGCGATACTGCAGCAAAGGCATGTCCAGATGCCGAGCAGCAGACCTCTGCTTTCCAATTGGCAACAACGGCGAGTCGCCTGATTGCATGGACACAACGCTGTCTCTGGATGAAGTGCGAAAGTCTCTTCTTGTGCATGGCCTTTGTTGATGGCCATGTTTGCACCTGCATCGTTGCCCACTTGCGATATTCGTGGAAGAGGGGAAAATGTGTCGCTCGTCTGGCAATGACGCACGTTCTTGTGCAGAAATAAAGCAAGCCCGACCGACAATGGTCGGGCATTGCCGAATCTCCCTCAATATAGTTACACCTGCGGAAGCCACGCTCGGCGATGTCCACGTGCCGCGTCCGAAAGGCATATCAGTGCATACGCCACTCAACGCGATAAATCTCGAAGTAGTTCGTTGCCGTCGCAACGATTGGCGAGTCATCTGGATCGAGCCCGAACCAACGGACATACCCGCCCGTGGTGGCTGGCAGCTTGCTGTAGGGCAACACGACATACTGGCGCCCATCGGTAAGTCGCACGCGGATGATCGCGGGATTGCTACCCCAGGCCTTGTCATAAAACAGAAATTGGGAATCGTGCGACCAATTCAGGTTATCCCCTGTAACGTTTGACGCCAGCGTTTTCCAGGTCTTTCCTTCGAAATTGTAAACGCGTAGCTCACGCCGATATGGCTCCAATGCTGCTAGGTGCTTCCCGTCGGGCGACAGCCTCGCCGTTCGTAGATTCTGCGAGTCGGGAATCGTTTCTATCGATCCGGACTGAAGGTCAACAGAATGAACCACACACGACTGCTCTTGCGCACACAGGAAATTCGCGTAGTAGATGTGCTTCCCGTCAGGAGACCAGGTTGGTCCCCCTTGATTGTCGGAACCTTTTGACACTTCACGAGGAGGTCCGCCGTCGCAGACGATCTCGCGCAGAGGCGCATGAACATTGCTGCGAGCAGCGGTTTCCCTAGGGCAGTCGCACCCTAGTTATTGCCCGAGGCGGCAACCGCGGACCCGGACGCTCACTTAGGTCGGCAACCCAACCTACTCCATGCCCATTGTCTTCTTAAACTCTGTTGCTGATTTCTTCGCTTTACCCTGGCCAGAACGTATGACTCCGGTGATGCCCCACTTCTTTTCGCTTCTCCCGATGACGTTCCGGACATTTGGGTTCTTCGCAACGGCAACCTGTATCAAAAACTCCTCGATATCGCGGATCATGCGCTTGTTGGGCTTGCCTCTTCCCGCCGGGTGGGTAACAAAGAAAAATACAGGGGTTCCTTTAGCGATGCTTGCGAGTTCTGCGTTGTAGTAGTCGCGCTGGTGACTGCCAAAAATCTCTTTGGCAAAGCCATTCCAGGTCTTGCCCACGTAGACCGGCCGATACCCTTTTGCGGCTCGGATCGCGAAAACGTAACAGCCAATGCGATTTCTTGCCGCATTAGCTTTCGGGTGTGCCTGCCAGAACCCGCTGCAATCTTTTTCAATGCGGCGTGCGACCTTGTTTCTTGAGGGAATAATCTCAAAGGGACCAAGGACCTCAAACATCTTTGTCGGTTTGACTACTGCCTCTTTTTTCACAGGATGTAGATATAGACAGAGTCGCACCCACTGTCAACGCAAAAGTTCTACATCTGCACGACATCCTGCCGCAAAACTCCTGCTCTGGAGCGGGCGCTCATAAATAAGCGCCGACATCAGATCAGGAGGAACCATGAGCCTTTACAAACGCGGGACTGTCTACTGGTCCTATATCTGGATTCATGGCGTCCGTCACGCCAAAACTCTAAACACAACCAATCGGCAGCAAGCCCTCCGCCGCGAAGACGAGTTTCGCCGCGAACTCGACATCCGGCGGCACAAGCATATCGACCTCAATCCGGAAATGCCATTCAGCCAGCTTGCCGCAAGTTTCTTGGGCAGCGCTGGCGCAAAGCAATATCACATTGAACGCCTTAAGAAGCTGCTCCCCTATTTCGGCGATCTGCCTCTGAACGAACTCAGCCGACTGCAGGCCGACGAATATCGGCGTCATCGCAAGAATGCCGATGGTGTTACCGATAGCACCGTCAATCGCGATCTTGAAGCACTTCGGCACATCCTGTTCTTCGCAGTCGACAAGGGCACTCTTCTGATGAACCCCTTGAGCCGGGTGCCGATGGTGAGACCTCGCCGCAAACGCAGCCCAGTCCTCAGTCTTGAAGAAGAAAGGCTTGTGATTTCTGCCGCAGGGCCACATCTGAAGCCAATCATCATCGCGGCATTGGACACCGGCATGAGGCGTGGTGAACTACTCGCCCAACTCGCCGAAGACGTAGACCTCAACAGGCTCGTATTGGGTGTAACGAAGAGCAAGACGTCCGGCGGCGAGCAACGGGAAATTCCGCTGACCAGCCGGATGGCCGAACTGCTAAAGCACATGCCGAAAAGCGGCTTGCTCTTTACTTACAAGGGCAAACCGATACGCAAGCTCCGCCGTTCGTGGGACACCGCAATCCGTCGATCTGGCGTGAGGCCGATGCAGTTTAAGCATTTGCGGCACACCTTCAACACGCGATTGATGGAGGCTGGCATCATTCAAGATGTGCGCAACGCGCTCATGGGCTACCGAGAGCTTTGAATCGTTGCACCGAATTGATCTGAGATGTTTGCAGTGCAGGGTCTTGGTTGCTGTGAAGTTGAAAAGTCAATTTCGCGCCCTGCCAATACGTGGAGATACTAGTCACGCTGTCATCTAATCGCTCGAACTCCAATACCAAATTGACGTGTTCGCCTTCTGCGAGACTCTCGCGCTTTGGTCGGCCAAATTCGTCGGGAAATGGCCATGATGCTCCAAGCAACTGGTAGCGCTTCCCATTGTTGTCGATGATGAAGAAGAACTGGCGTGCCGACTGGACGTTGTATTCATCGTGGCCTTCAACTACCGGGCACAACTTGCCCCCGCCCGTGTTGGACGCGTCCGCCAAGAACGTAACCTTCGTGCTGCCCTTATCGATCGCAACAGACTGAGGACTGATCTTGATGTTGCTATCTGATAAATGTATGGTGTCGTCGACAACAACCTTGTACACATTAGTCTCATCAGGTGGGACGACCGGAGAGTTCTCTGTCGGAAGCGAGACAGGTTGCGTCGGAGTTGGATTTGGATCTGACTGGACAGGAACTGCAACTGGCGGAGAATCAGCCCGCTTAGAAGCAAATGTCGGTTTAGGCAGAGAAGCTACCCAATCCCAAAGGCGAGTTTTTCCGGCGCGATAAGCATACATTCCCGCGCCGTAGATTAGCAGAACGCACCCCAACAGCAAGACGTGATTACGGTATCGTCGCAGGATAGCACGTATTGCTTGACCTAAATCCCCTGTTATGTTAGACTTATGGCGCATAAAGGAGGTAGGAATATGAGCAAAACCAAGGTTTTGCTGGAATATCCAAACATACCGAGCTCAATCGATCTTGGAATTTTTTTATTTTTTTAGCCCACGATCCTCTCTTCAGCGACGCACCTTCGATTTACCCTCCACCGACCGACCCACAGTTTGCCGACACCAACAGGATGCTCGTGCTCACCGCTCTGGACTTGATTTCCCTCTGCGACAAGAAACGGCGCGAAACCATCACTGGCCTGCAAGAACTCTCTGCAGCAGACGAATGGCTCGCAAAGCGACTTCAGCCGCATGTCCCAAAGGACATTCTCAGAAATATCCTGATCGATTTCAGGGTCAACAGTATGGACCCTGATTTCTCGTTCTACAAGGCTATTCGCGGCGAAAAACCTGCACCACTTCGTCCACTCACCCTTGGTTGAAAACTAGCGCTGAGACCTTCTCAGCGCTGCTTTTTTTGGCGAAACGCACTTCCAGAATGGGCGTACTGCATGCAGACTCTTTAAGATGAAGAGCCTTGGGTCTGCTCCCTGGCTGCCAGAACATCTTACTGATTCCCCCATTCGCAACTGCGTGGCGACAGTTTGGCCACGAACGGAGCTGATTCCTAATCCACTTTGGAACGGTGGTTGCGCAACAGTACCCGACTCAGTTCATGATTGCTACCCCCAGAAAGTGCTATATCCGCACAACCGTTCGGATTGGCTACGCGTTGGCCTGTTTACAAATGTTTTAGAACTCGGAGCACTTTCCAGGTAGTAGGAGTTGCATAGCCATGGCGACCAACGCGACCCTGTCTCAGTCCTGGAAGCTGCCCGCGCGGGCGGAGACCAGGCAACTCACGTGCTATTCTCGGTTTTCCTAAAGCTGCGGGGCCTTGCAATGCTTGAATACCTGCTCAACCATCCCTGGATGCTGGCACTATTGCTGTTCGCGCTACTGGTGCTGTTCATAGAGCTGGGGTGCCGTGCTGGTCTGCAATCGCGTATCGAAGACGACGAGAGCCGAAAGGAGCAGATAAACGCCATACGGGATGCGCTGTTTGTGCTGCTGAGCTTGCTGCTGGGCTTCACCGTCGCAATGGCCGTGCCGCGATATGACCACCGGCGCGAATTGGTAGTGCGGGAGGCAAACGCGATTGGCACAACCTATCTGCGTGCCGAGACCTTAGCTCAACCTTACCAAGGGAATCTGGAGCAGCTGCTGCGGGAATACGTGGATGCGCGAATTGACTTCTTTAGGGTGGGGTTTGATCCTGAGCAAGTCGAGAAGGCGGCGAAGCGCAGCAGCCGTCTCCAACAGGAGCTTTGGAAGAACATGGTTGCGGTGTCGCAGAGTGACCGGAGTCCCGTAGCCGTAGCATTCATGAACAGCCTCAATGAACTGATTGACATTGACAGTGAGCGCCTGGCGGCTCTGCAGAACCGCATACCGTCTACAGTTTGGGTGCTGATCTTTGTCGTCGCGGTGATTGCCGTATTTACCCGCGGCCTCGCATTGAAACGTCGCTTCTGGTTGACGTTAGTCCTGGCTCCGATCACGATCGCTATAGTCGTGGGTCTCATCGCTGATTTGGACAGCTCGCGGGGCGGATTGATCCGGGTGGACCAGGCTCCCTTATATCGACTTAAAGCTGACATTCAGCCGAAATAAAGAACGAGGGATGGGTGCTCCGCTAAAAGTCGATTTCCTTCCCCGTTCTTTAGAGAGGATCCCGGCTCGTCTGGGCTATGGCTGGAAGAATTAAGACCCGTCGAGGTGTCGGCAGCAGTGCTGTTGTTTTCGGCCGTGAAAACCAAGCCACCATTGAAAGGACACAACAATGAAGACCACACGGCAACAAGACCTCGCGGGAAGTGAAACACCATCTCGTCGCGAGTTCCTGGCTCACTCAGTGGTGGCCGCTGCCACAATCCTTTTATTTGGGGACCTGGGCGTGGCAGAGGAGGGGAAGAAGACCTTCACCGTCCTGCACACCAACGACCTCCACTCGAATTTCATCGGGCTGGGCCCGGCCTTGGACTACACCCCGTTCAGCACTGGCGACGACAAGACACTGGGTGGATACGCTCGTCTAGCCGCGTTAATTCGCCACAG
>Ga0210383_10005426_pt1 | contig 11194 bp, 7 predicted proteins | sample IncBWC14OmetaG_FD_160072 | JGI IMG/M metagenome (GOLD analysis project Ga0210383, IMG submission 160072) | Forest soil microbial communities from Barre Woods Harvard Forest LTER site, Petersham, Massachusetts, United States - Inc-BW-C-14-O ...
TGACCGAAGGTAGCGATGAACTAGGGAAAGGACTTGCTCAATGAGGGTGAACACACGGCCACGGGAATCAACTTGTTCAAAGCTGCCCAGGATGTCCATAGTGTCCGTGGCACTGTTTATGGATATCTCGTGGAGACGGTTTCCCGTGCAGTTAGCCAACACTCTCACCAGATCAGTCTTACCGCAATCCCGTGGACCAGTCAGGATGGCCAGCCAAGACTGAGAGATACAGTGACCAGCAGATTCTAAGGCAGACAGCTGCCTTTTCAGAATACGTCCCGGACGAGCGAGGGGGGCCAGATTTTCCCGCTGCATCTGGAAATGACCGATCTGGAGGTATGATGCCGATATGGATGGATGGGGTATACGATCCAGATGCGCTGTGGATGTCGAGAAAACCTTGTCGAACAATAGTCGTGCCTGATAACGATCAGACAAGTTCCGGAAGCGATGCAAGTAGATACTACGAAGATGCTCAACAGGATGCTGAGGGGGACTTGAAGAGGAAAGCAGGGTACTCCATCGAATCACGTCGCGCAAGTTGAACTCCCATGGACTTCCCTCTCTAGCAAATGCCCGTTTCCCAAGGATTTCTTCATTAAGATGAGTGTTGAAAGAAATCATTGCCCGAAGGATGTCCACATCGGAACGAGGAAAAAGATGTTGGCACACCAGAAGTAAGTCGTTGGGAGAAAGCTCCTCGACATACACTTTCGTAAAACGATTCACAAAAGATTTTGGAAGACCCTTTCGTCCACCGCCTTGGTTCAGGGGATTCTGTGCGGCGAAAATACGGAACGCAGGATGTCTTGTAAACGATCGTCCTAGTTCTGGTATATAGATGGTTCCACGATGATCCAATATCGCATTAAGACCTTCAAGGACGGCTTGGGGCGCCAGATTCATTTCATCCAACAAAACCCAATGACCTTCTTGCAACGCCTTCAAAAATTCAGCGTCCTTCCACGCGAACTCTCCTGGGCCTCCCCCTTCAACGGGAAGATCTGACCCGAAGAGATCAACAAGATCGGTCTGATCCGACAGATTAATGCGGCACAAGTCATGGCCAGAGATGTTGGCCAAGGCTGCGATGAGACTCGTCTTTCCAACGCCGGGGCTTCCTTCCAGGAGGATAGGCTTGAGTACCTGACAAGCTCTAATCACCCGCATGGCATTGTCTCGCGTAGTAGGAGCTTGAAGGTTGAAAGCTTGTTTGGCAGGTTGGCGTCGTCCCTTTGGAATTGCGAAAGACCCGAGTTGGACAAATTTCACAGGGTCATAAGTGGGAACAAAAGCAAAAGAGGTGTGATCAACTAGTGGCACAATGTCCTGCAACATCGATAGCGCCTCTCCCTTTAGTTGTCGCAATGCGTCTTGGGAATAGGACGCGAGCTGGGGAAGCGATCCAAGCCCGTCTAGAAATGTCATGTGAGCAGCATGGTGCTGTTGAAACTAGTCAGGTCAAACGGGGATCAGAACGGGTTAGATGACTTACAAATATCTCATTCGCGGGCATTTTCTCCTGATCTTTGGGATGATAAGCAGAATTTGAAAATACAACCCAAGCCTAAGACATCAGAGAAGTCAATGGAGAATTGTCAACATAAAATGCATGATCGTACAATGATATCTCGTAGGCTCATCAGCGAACGGTCGGCCACTCTTGTGCAAAGCCACTCCGTGAAGTCTAGAAGGCAAGCAGTATAAGATCTGAGGGCGTCGTACTTCCACAAACTGCCAACAATCAATTCAAGATCGCGTCGGTCATCAACGGAAGGAACCCATATCTCCGTAAAGCGGTTGCGGAGAGCAGGAGATAGTTCCTTCTTCCCATAGTCTCCGCCTGGGTTCATCGTTGCTATCAGCTTAAAACCATCCACAGCTCGAATGGCCGGATACTCCAGATCATCACCGCCCCGTTCGGCGAGTACAATTGTACGCGTTGGCTCAAGCACACTGTTTAGACGTTCAAGAACGGAATCATCTGCAAGAGAAATCTCGTCCAACATGAAGACGTCACCGTCACGCATGGATTCTACAAGGGGTCCATCGTGCCATTCAAATATTGATCTGAGACGCTGCAGTTTCCGGCGAACATCCTCTAAACGAGAACGAGACGGGGCAGTTAGGTCCACCGAATATTTGAGTATGTTGTCCAGGGAAGAAGCCAACGACTCTACGCTCAGGACAACATCCATCATGCCGATCTCCTCCAATGCCGCCGCGACTTCACGGAACACCTCACCTTCCGTCGCACTTCGGTTGCGTACTGGACGAAGCCCACCAATCAGATCCGCAGTTTCGGTGTTCTGATGACAGTTAAAACCGTGAAGACGTTTAGAGGAAGCATCGGCATATATTTGGCACACAGATGTTTTCCCCGAACCAGTTTCTCCAACAAGAAGAACAGGTTCGTTAAACCGCAGCGCCCGACCAACCAGAATAAAAAGTCGCTGCATTGCGCTAGTCCAGACAAGCTGAGAGGAAATTGGGATTGGGCAACCAAGAAAGGACGCAATATCAACACTAGAGTCCTGGAGGTTGTAAATCGCATTTTCATCGATTTTAACACCCATAACCGACTCGATCACCTCCTTTACAGCTGCCTTATCGTCCACTCGACGAGCACGCTCGGCCAATAGCATATAACCATTTTCGGCCAGTTCTTGGTACCCTGTCGCGTCCCTTCCCGCCCAACGAAATAGATCGCGGAGAGTCGCAAACCCATGCTTGCTCTCAAAAATGCGCCCCGACTGTCGGCGTTTCTGGAGCTCCTGGAAGACACTTACAATGCGCTTACCGTAGGATGGCGCAATCCGACACCTTTGACACAGGATGGATTCAAGTTCGACCTCTGGGACATCTGTAAAATGCACTTCGAGAAAACGATTGCGGAAGGCTCGAGACAAAATCTTCCTGCCAGCATACAGGCCGGGCGGGTTCTGGGTTGCGAATAACATGAAGTGTGGGTGAGGTCGAACCACCTCCTGGGTTTCAGGAATAACAAGCTCCCGATTGTCATCGAGTAATCGATTTAGGGCCTCGAGTACATCAGTAGGTGCCAAGTTCAGTTCGTCGAGGACAATCCAGTCACCATTGCGTAGTGCACGGACAAGCAATCCGTCTTTAAACGACAGCTTTCCCGTCATTGGGTCCGACACGTACGAACCAAGATATTCCTGGATATCGGTATGCTCGTGGTTATTGATGCGGACAAAACGATGCCCAGTCCTCCTTGCGAGATACTCGACAGAGCTTGTTTTCCCACTCGATGTAGGACCCTCGATCAGAACAGGAAATCGACGAGTGACAACGATCCTCGCAAGATCAACCAGTTTTGTCTCGACTGAAGGAGTCATGATATAATCTTCCACGAGGTCTTCGGGTAAAGGACCTTTCTCCAAATAGAAAGGGCCAAACTTCACAAACTCTTCTGAAGAACGGCCACGAGGAACTGACGGCTCTTTCGACAACATCGACCGGGGGTTTCGCACACCAGCTAACAGATGCTTTTGTGCCAATCCTATGACAACCTCCGCACTGGGAGCATCTAGGACCATAGTAAAAGCCATCAAGCAGCCTTCCCAAAGGGCCCGTCTAAGACTATACGTCGGGGCTATATCCGCCGCGAATGTCAGTGCGCGTGCTAAAGTACGCATGCTGTAATGCGGTCTGTGGTTCGACCCGTCAGCAAGCTGGCGCCCCTCAGCAAACTGCTTCACAGCAGAGTAAAACTCGGCGACGTTCATGATGGCCGCCTTGTCACCGACTGCGCTCGGTCCAATGTATTGCGTGACAATACTTAGCAGCGTGTCTCGGTCGGTATCGGGCGGGGGAACATCGATTTCGGTGAACCGTGAGCGGATATTCGGAGGAAGATCCTTCTTGCCAACATCGGTAGCGGGATTCATGCAGGCGAACAAACGGAAGTCGGGATGCCGTGGCACAGGCTCAATCGACCCTTGTTCCGTCAAGGTAATTGAAGCAGTGGGGCCATGCAGCAAGCCTGATATACACTCCAACGTCTCTGGACTCGCGAGATTGATTTCATCGAGAAGAACCCTGCACGGAAAAGTCAATAAAAATCATCAAACTATCCATTTAAATAATCCTTACCAATCACCAGATCGCAAAGCCTTAACAAGAGGACCTTCCACAAAACCAAAGGCAAACTTTCCTTTGCCATGCACGTGCTGCACCTCGAATTCACCTACATCACGCTCAAAAGTATTCCAACTGGCTTCCGACACATTAAGTGAAGTCCGATCCACTTTGCGTCGCTTCCTTGGCGTCTCCGCATCCGGAACCCGGTCTACGTCATTTCTAACCAATAAATAAGTCAACAAATATCTCAAAAAAACAAATTAGCGTACATAGATTCTTCATTCTGCCTCACCATGATCCTCTCCTTGGCCAACCTTGTACTTTCCTTCCACAGGCCGACAACCCGCTTCCACTTCCCCTCCCCAACAGCCTTCCTCACTGACTCCTCAAACTTAGCATTCTTCCTCCGACTAAATGTGCCACCGAAAAGCTCCAAAAATCGCTCCTGCAACGCCGACGCCGGAATCCTGGCATCGACAGGCTTGAACCCACCTAGAAGGTCAGACGATTCGGTCTGATGCGACAAATTCAGCGAGATGAGCGGTCGTCGTAACAGCGACGCCAAGTGAGTCACGACGGTCGTCTTCCCGGTACCAGTCTCTCCCGACAGCAGTACCGGTTCCCCGAGAAATACGGCCGTCGCTATTCGAGATAACAGTAGCGCCGCTGGGCGATGCATGGCAAACGTCCGTGTCACTGGGGATGCGATCTCCATTTTGGTTGATCTCGCAGATAGACGCGTCCGGCCGACACGCACCGCAGTTGCCCTGCCATTGACATCTTTCTCTACGTCGAACTCAGGTGTCCGGCCATTTAAGATCCATTTCCGTCTCTCCTCCTCCAGACCGAGGTGCTCGGCTATGGTCACAGCAATTGCCTCGACGTGTGTACGTGCTGATGTTGTTAACATACCCGCCCCAAAGAAGACGTCGCGAGCTTCCAGATACATGTCTTCGCGCACTGTAGGGTTCGGGAAAACAGCAGACAGTGATGCCATTTCCCCTGTCTCGGAAACGAGGTCCATAGGTTGATAAGAAGCCGGCAAAAGGTTATCGATTCGTACACAGAACTTTTCCAGCTCGCGCAGACCGACATCCCTCGTTGATGCCACTGACCCAAGGGCTCTGATGGATTCCCACAGCCGAATAATACCTTGTGCGACAACACCCGCCAACCGAGGAAAGCGAGACTCCACGATAGTCCGCAGTTCCTCAGGAGACGGTGACGGAATGGTGACTTCATGGAACTTGTGAGCTCCAAAGAAAACTGGATTAGGGAACTTGCCGGTGCGAGAGGGCACTACTGATCTCGTAGCAAATAACAAGAAAGCATCATGGGCGACTACCCGACCACGACTGGGGACCTCGAGTGAAGCACGCCCGCCGATCCATTTGGCCAAGCGGAGAGATTCTACGAGCGGTTTGATGACCCCAAGAACCTCGCTACTCCCGCGATCAATATCTTCCAACACAACCCATTTACCCTCCCTCATGGAACGGATGAGAACGCCCTCCTTCCATTCGAATGTCCCGGGCTGGGTTGGGGAGGACACGTATGAGCCGAGGAGGGAACGGGGATCCAGGGAGGTGTCAGCGAGATGGATGTTGACGATTTGGTTTTTTACTCCTGAATGGAGGGTTGTTGCTAAATGGGATAAGAGCAACGACTTGCCTGAAGATGGAGGTGAGGTGAGGAGAGTGGGTAGTCGCAGCGATATGTGTAGCGCGAGAGAGCGTAATGCTTCAACGGTTGTAGGGGTTGGTATGAGAGGTGACGTGACTTCGTGAGGACCAGGGGAACGGAGGAGAAGAATTCCGTGCACATTGGCTATGAGGGGACTACAGAAAAATGAGAAATTATGGAAAAGATGGAAAAAATGTACTACCATAGCTCCGAAGGGTGTATGGGTCGAAAAATCTCGTTTTCCTCGACAGTGCAATAGTCATGTGGTTCGAGAACAATGCCATTTCGGGCCTCTTTGATCCTCCTCAACTCGAATACGGGCATGATCCAGCCGTCAACCTCTTTCCTGCTTCCATCGACATTCTGACCGTACTCGAGCTGACAGTCAACTCCACAGATCTCTCCGAGAACTTCGGTTTCTAACTTCTCCCTTTCAGCTTCGCCCATCCCGCTCTGTAAGGCGTAACAGCGGATAGACAGAAGCCGTACACCGTTGTCAAGATGGGGAGTCCAAATTAGCTTTGAGAGAGGGGATAACGACCAAAGCAAATCGCTTGGGAGCTCGCGGTTCGCTTGAAGTATACGATAATATGCAAGGAGCAAGCGATGCATCCGAGATACGTCGATGGAGAGTATGGATGTAGATCTCGTTATAAAAGCAAGGGGTCCATCTTCGAAACTGCTTTTGAGCAAAAATCGGTAGAGCACACTATGCAACAATGATCAGATTGTTCAGGTGTAGTCCACGGAATACACTCACGGAAAGAGCTCCTCGTGAGGTTCCAACAGAAGGGACAGAGCCACTAGTTGTTCCTCCGTAGTTTCCGTGTGATACAACCACCGTGCACATAGATCAAGCAATACTGGTCGAAAAGCGGTGGCTACAGGCATGGTAAATGCGGGAACTGCGAGGAGTCCAGAAAGTGTCGCAAGCAGTTCCCCGTTCGAGGATGTATTAAGTAGGGCAGTAGCATATGGCGAAGACGGTGGAATTGTCGAGAGCAAGACACGAAGCTGTCGTTGTACGTTAATTGCCAGTGGGTCATGAATATCACTGGTGAATGCCATTTTGAGTTCCAAAAATCATGAGATGCGTAAATTCGGCAGAATGTTTCGAGCTCGAAAAGTGCGGATGATGCGATGAGGATTCGGAACTGCTTCTGTCTACCACTATGGCCACTGCAAGACGACTGGAAGATTAAGACTAGAGCAGATTCAACAGATGTATTCAACCAATATTCAACTGCCAAGAGTCAAGAGAGAAAAAATTGGAGGCTCACGTGCATGTAGAGTTTGTTTATTTGTTATCTTATCAGATATGTCTTTTATTTATTTACATCAAACTTGCATCAAACCACTCAGGCCAGTTCAGTCAAAGAATATTATCCCAAAAAATATTGGACAACTCCTTGCACCTGAGCTTTCGATTTCTTCTCTATGGTGGTGTATTGGGCTAGTAGGACGGATATATAGGTAAAGTCGCCCATTTTATGGCGAGCACGTGCATCGAGTACTGAGTCACCGCTTTTATTCTTGGCTCAGGCTATTCTTTTTATAAAATTCAATTTGGAACGATGTCATCCAAAGTCCTCTCTCTGCACGGCAAGGGTCTGAAACTTCACAGTCGAGCTGATATCGAGCCCTGGCTGAAGGACATTGACCCAACCGTGATTGAGGAGGTTCACCTAGGGGGCAATACCATCGGAGTCGACGCGTCCGCGGCTCTCGCAGAATTTCTAGCAAAGACAACTGTATTAAAGGTGAGCATGCCACAATGTTACACTCCCTTCCAGTCCTTGATCCATTGGATCCAAGATCGCAGACCTTGCAGACATCTTCACTGGTCGCTTAATCTCCGAAATCCCTCTTGCTCTTGCAGCGATCTGTGATGCCCTCAAAGAAAAGACATCACTTGTCGAGCTCGATCTCAGCGACAATGCATTCGGTGGCAGATCCGTAGACCCTATGGTCCCCTTCCTCACCCACAATCGCAGCTTCCAAGTCCTGAAGCTCAACAACAACGGTCTGGGTCCAGCTGGTGGCGCAATCCTCGCCGACGCCCTACTCGAATCCGCCAATCTTAGCAAGGCAGAAGGCAAGAAATCCAATCTGCGCACCGTCATCTGCGGTCGCAATCGTCTCGAGGACGGTTCGGCGCGTGCATGGGCAGACGCCTTCGCTGCACATGGCACGCTTGTTGAGATCCGGATGCCACAGAATGGTATCAGGATGGATGGCATCACCGCCCTTGCGCATGGTCTGGCGAAGTGTCCAAATTTGCAGTACATTGACCTACAGGACAACGCGTTCATGGCAGACGGAAAATTGACAGGCGTGGAAGCTTGGACTGAGGCTTTGCGTTCATGGCCTGAACTGCTGACACTTAATTTGTCTGATTGTGTCCTTTCGGATGAAGGGGAGGTCCCCCTTGTCGTTACCGCCCTTGCCACTGGCTCGAACCCGAAGCTGCACACCCTGGCGCTCCAGAACAACAATTTGGAAACACAGACGTTCTCGTTGCTGGCACAAGGGATTTCAACAGGCTTGGCGAGCTTGATGTTGCTGGAACTACAGTGGAATGATGCCGAGGATGACGATGAGAATTTGGAGACACTTGCCTTGAGTTTGAAACAACGGGGGGGCAAGTTGTTTGTTTCCGATGACGATGAAGTAGAGGAGGAGGAAGAGGAGGAGGAAGATACCAACGAGGCTCTGGAGGAGAAGGTTAGAGGAAAGGAACCCATTATTATCGACAATTCCGCAGACGCTCTTGCCGATCTCTTGAGCAATGTCAACATCCGTTAATCACCAGTTATATCCCCATCATCCCATGTGCTATCAGTGCCACACACTTATTTTTTGGATTATTATATCACCCCTTTCCACGTTACACCCCCATCATCTTATACCTTCCTAAACGCATTTTCATTTAAGTATGTAAAGCATCTGTTGTACAAGGATCCGTCTCTGCCGTGGTCACCCACATGCAAGGAGCAAACTTCAACGAACTTTGCAAACTATCCACCTGCCTTCCACACCGTCTTTGGGTCTGACATGGCCTAAGCGACTCTGGTTCTCCAACCACTCATCCACACTAACACAATTTGAGTCGGGAATGACCGAATGCAAAGCCAATGAGCGCGTCAACCAATTCCGCGTCCCTTCAGCTTCCGTCTGGCATGATAGTTCCCTGTACGCAGAACGAATAACCGACCATGTCGTTTCGCGTGCTGTCTCTCGCAAGGCACCCACAAGAGAAAATAAAGCCTTTTTTACGAGGTCGTAGCTCGATTGTGGAGATATCGACAGTGAAGCCAAGGATGACTCAACTTCTACGAACCGAGAAAACGCGGGTGGTCGGGTAAGTTCTTCGAATTTGACGTAGTTATGTGACCGCATGCTGGATGACAGGGAAGATATCCAGGTGTGGGCATTGGAGTCTGCGGGAAGGAAGGAAGAGGGGAGGGAACCGAGATGTTGGTGGAATGCCCTCTGGGATGGATAGGCTGAAACAAGATGATGGAGGAGGGAGATGATGATCGTTGGAAGGCGATTCTCAGGGGTTGAGGACGGGGTGAGATATAAGTCTGGGATTAGGCGAGGGATGATGGATGTGATTTGACGAGGCGAGTCAAAGAGAACCGCAAGGTATAATGAGGTTTCGTATACTAATGGAATAGACAGTTTCAGTTGGTCGGTCTTGGGATAGACGGACCAGCATTAGGAGACCAACCTTCCAAAGCAAACGGGTCATTCCTCTTCGAAGAGACTAGGCCTTCCCTGAGCTTCCCTGGGGGATGGGACGGTAAGGACTTATTACCACGAAGTGTGAACACGCTCACGGAACAATATCATGACATTCTCCTGCGCATCAAGTCTTTGTCTTAACTCGGATTCCGACTCTGAAGGTCTGCCGGAATGAAATTCTCGGACATTATCCAACTAAGGAGGAATCGAACAAATTAGTATGGTGATGCCAGCCCAGGTTGAATTCAGAGAGAACGACTCACCTTGTTCTGAATGAATTCCCGGTAGTCCTCTTGGACCTTGAAGTCCTTCAGTCTAATGAACTATGATCTATCACAACGGATGTTACGCGTCAGTATCAAGAACAACTCACGCATCTCCGTCTTTCTCTAGTCCACTGCTCCGACTGACGGACGCGATGTGCTCCATTTGCCTTCCCCTGATCAAACCTCCTCTACGTGGTCTGCCAGTGGTATGTCTCCCTCTCCTTATGCCCCTTTCGGGTGCTGGCTGGTGATCCCTCCAGTTGGACATGCGTGTTGGCGGTATTCTGGTTCGCACGACGCACTGCCACACTTAGTCTGCCAGTACTGACCGTACTCACGTGTGTAAGAACTGCCCGTTTCGGAACTTGAAGATCATTGAACTTTACACCACCACCTCAAATAATTTACAAGTGCAAATCGTCTCCCCCAATAGGGGGACTCAATTACTCGTTCGTCATTCGTCGTTCGTCGTTCGCATTCGTCAATTGCGTGGACGTGAGATCAAGTTCACAGTCTTTCATAAATGGTCCAATTTCCCGAGTTCCGACACAAATAATGTTCGTGATCCTGAATGCCGTGCCTTGATCTCACGCACACGGTTGCGTCCCAATCGACGAGCAATTGAGTCGCCCTAATCGCGTTATAAGTACGCGACACCGCCCGGCACAGGCCACGAAGAATCTGCGTACCTAGACTATGACTGTGAATCATGTCGACAACTCTCACCCATCATTCAGTGTCTCACCCCGAGATGTTCCTCTTCGCACCGGACCTCCGACCAAAGAGGAGCTCCTGGCACACTACCCTGCCAAATTTACATGGAACCAGTTGAAGACATTCATTAACGCGGGGTACAATTATTTGCTCTTCACTGTGCGTCTCGCGACTAAGATCATTCGCTGTTAGTGATTTAGGCCTTTTGAAGAGAGACCGAAAGCTGCAGCAAAGATACGACGTATGGGTCGTGGGCATCAAGGAAAAGTACGGGTCTGTGGGTGAGGCCAACTATATGGCCACCTCCTACACCAACAGCAGAGGGGATTTACATCTTCTTAACAGTTAACTATCTTTTAAAGCACCGGCTGCAATGGGGAAAGCCAGATACAATGTCTCTCCTTGTGTCTGCTCTAGATGACAAAAACCATCTGAGAGGATGCTCAGCGGATGCCGTAACTTCGGGGGAGCTACCTTCCATTCCCTCTGGCGCGCCTGCATACTTTACGGCAAACACTCCCTCAGAGTTCGTTAGTATCATTCAAAACGATTGGCCATACTCTGGTCAGCCAAATCCCTTTCTTCTACATAATCATTATTAGACATGTTTTATCCACAGTTCCTACGGAAATCGAGCACGTTTTAATTTGGACTCATCTGCCAATTTTCCATCCCGCTCT
>Ga0210383_10005428_pt1 | contig 11190 bp, 11 predicted proteins | sample IncBWC14OmetaG_FD_160072 | JGI IMG/M metagenome (GOLD analysis project Ga0210383, IMG submission 160072) | Forest soil microbial communities from Barre Woods Harvard Forest LTER site, Petersham, Massachusetts, United States - Inc-BW-C-14-O ...
CCCTGGGCCAGTAGCTCCTGGTCCCGGGTGGGCAGCGCGGCGGCCATCTCGCGCAGCCGGACCAGGGGCGGGCGCCCGCCGAGCTCATGGATCAGGTTGCCGTCGGCGCGGGTGATGATGTACGCGTCCCCGATGGGGCGGCAGCCCTGGGCGACCAGCGGATGGACCTCGGCGTTCGGCAGGTGGACGCCGACGGCGCCGGCGGATAGCACGCGGTCGTCTCGGAAGAGGCGGCTCTGGCGGGGCCGCAGCGCGGCGCTGGCCATCCCGCCCATGATCACCGCGCCGGGCACCCGTTCGTTCAGGTGGGTCAGCAGGCCGTCGGCCGGGAACGTGAACGGGTCGCAGATCAGCAGGTGCACGCCGTTAGGTTCGCGCGGGAACAGGTAGCCGCCGTAGGCGCCGCCACTGGGCGTCCGCAGGTACTCCATGGCGAAGGTCTCGACCGGGCCGAGGTCGGACCCGAGCCACAGCGACACCGCGGGCTGGGACTCGATCTCGCGGGCCCCGCCGGCTACCGCCTCCCCCACGCAGCCGATGAGGGGCAGCCTGCCTAGTGCGTTGCTTATCGCGGCCACCAGCGCCTCGGCCACGCCGAGGAAGTGGGCCGAGGCGAACAGCACGGCCAGCGACGGGGACGCGTCCCCGAGCACCTCGGTGGCCTGTGCGACGGCCCGGGTCGCCGCCTCGCCGGGGTCCGCGGTCAGGACCAGGGCTCCTCCCGCCTTCACCAGCCCAGGCTATCCCGCTACCGTGGAGGCCAGCCCCGTCCGGGAGGGAGGGTCATGAAGTACATGCTGTTGTTCTGGGTCGATGAGTCCGGTGAGGTGACGGCGGACGAGGACGCGGCCCAGATCATGGCGGTCAACTCGTGGGTGGAAGATATGACCGAGCGCGGGATCCTGCTGAGCGGCGGATCGCTGCGCTCGGCCAGCGAGGCCAAGATCGCGCGCGTCCGGGACGGCGAGCTGCTCGTCACCGACGGGCCCTTCGCCGAGACGAAGGAGCAGATCGGCGGGTACGTGGTCATCGAGTGCGCCGACCTGGACGCGGCGCTGCGGGTCGCGGCCGATCATCCCCTGGCGCGTACCGCGCAGGTGGAGGTGCGGCCGTTCTGGGATGCGCCCTGGGATCACTGATCGCGGTCCGTTCGCGGCTCTGCGGTTCGTCGACGGGATGTTCGTTTAGAGGGTGACGAGCAGGATGCCGATCGCGGCGAGCCCGAGGCCGACCCGCTGGATCCAGCGCAGCCTCTCGCCGAGCACCACCCGGGCCAGCAGAACGGTGACCCCGGGGTAGAGCGAGGCCAGCACGACGGCCAGGCCGAACGCACCGATCCGGGTCGCCGCCACGTAGCAGAGGTTCGCGACCACGTCGATCACGCCCGCGCTGGCCGCCGCCAGCGGAATGCCGCCGCGGAACCCGCGCAGGCCGGGCCGCAGCACGGCCGCGGCGGCCAGCACGACGGCCAGTTCGCCGATCCGCCCGGCGGCCACCGGCCAGACTTCGCCGGACTGCCCGGCGTTGCGAATGAGCAGGAAGAACAGGCCGAACGAGACGCCCGACGCGGTGCCGTAGGCGATGGCCCGGCCCAGGCGGCGCGGCGGGTGCGCGCGGCCGGTGTGGCCGGAGCTGCTTGGGTCGCCGGCCTCGGCGGTTTCGCCCGCCGAACTGACTAGCACGATCGCGACCAGGCACAGCAGCGCGCCCGCGTAGACGCCGACGCCGGGGCGCTCGCCCTCGGCCAGCGCCACCACGATCGGCAGCACTGTGCCTACCAGTCCGGACACCGGTGCGACCACACTCATCGGCCCGGCGGCCAGGCCCACGTAGAAGATGATCAGGCCGAGGCCGCCGATCGCGCCGGCGCTGAAGCCCCAGGCGAGCCCGGGCAGGCTGGCCGGGCCGCCGGACACCACCGCGACGGCGACCGCGACGATCACCGCAACCGTTTCGACCAGCATGAGCACGGTCAGCACGTGGGCCCGGCGGGTCGCCATGCCCCCGAGGAAGTCGCCGCCGCCGTAGAGCACAGCGGCCGCGAGCCCGAGGAGAACCACCATGACCCGCACCTCCGATCGTCCGTGACCATTAAAACCATCTTACTGGTCACTACGAGACCGGTCAAAGTGTTTAACTGGTCACGACAAGGGGCTCGGATCCTCCGCGGAAGCCCGGCCTCAGACGTACCGGCTACGCCGTAAGTCGCACCTTGGCGGCGAACCAGGCGGCCTGGGCCACGGCGCTGTCGGCGGCGGCGAGCAGGCCGGGTTGCAGGACGAAGTCGTGCCACAGGCGCGGCCAGCTGGTATAGGTCACGTCCACCCCGGCGGCCGAGGCGCGGGCGGCGAGCAGCGCGGCGTCCGGGGCCAGCAGCTCGTAGGTGCCGGCCTGGATCAGCAGCGGCGGCAGGCCGGCGTGCGCGGCGTGCAGCGGCGAGACGGACGGGTCGGGCCAGGCGGCCGGGGCGGCGTAGGCGCGGGCGCAGGCCTCCAGCCAGTCCGGGGTGAGGATCACGTCCCGGCGCACCAGGTCCGGGACGGCGCGGCGGTCGCGGCCGAGGTCGAGCCAGGGCGAGAGCAGGATGGCGCCGGCCGGGAGGTCCTGGCCCTCGTCGCGCAGGGACACGAGCAGGGCCAGGGCCAGGCCGCCGCCCGCCGAGTCGCCGGACACGATGAGCGAACCCGGGCCGGCGTCGGCGGACAGCTCGGCCAGGACCGCGCGGGCGTCGTCGAGGGCGGCCGGGTGGGGGTGCTCGGGGGCCAGGCGGTACTCCGGGAGTACGACGCGGCAGCCGGCCAGGGCGCTCAGGTGCGCCGCCCACGACCGGGGCGTGAACGCCGAGCCGACGCAGTACCCGCCGCCGTGGAAGTGGAGCACGGTGGGCTGGCCGCGCGCGGCCGGAGCCGCGATCACCTCGGCGCGCAGCCCGGCGATGGTCTGCTCGGCGATCGTGGTGCCGCGCGGGAGCAGCGAGGTGCGGGTGAGCTGGTCGAGGCGGGTGCGCTGTACCGCCCAGGGCAGCGCCGGGTCCAGGCAGCGCCGGCCGAGCTGCCGCGCACCTAGGCGCAGGACGGCGGGCGGCACGTGCGGCACCCGGCGGGTACGGCGGGCGTGGCGGGCGGTCATGCGGCGCCGGGGCTGACCGGGGCCGGGCCGGGGGCGACCGGAGCCGACTGGCTGGGCATGATGCGGTAGGCGGCCAGGTCGAAGCGGCGGACCCGGCGGCGGTACAGGAACGTGTGGTCGGGCCAGTTGTTGGTGTTCCGCCCGGACACGGTGTACCAGCTGTGGCAGCCGCTCTCCCACACCGAGGAGCGGCTGGCCGACTGGACCCAGTCGTTGAACGAGTCCTGGACGTCAGGGCGCACGTCGAGCCAGGCCAGGCGGTGAGCCCGCAGGGCCTGCAGGGCGCCGAGCACGTAGCCGATCTGGCCTTCGAGCATGTAGATGATCGAGTTGCCGCCGAGGTTGGTGTTCGGCCCGTAGAGCATGAAGAAGTTCGGGAACCCGGCCACGGTGATGCCGAGGTAGGCCTGAGCCCCGTCCCTCCAGGCCTGCCGCAGCGACCGGCCGCCGCGGCCGGATACCTGCATCGGGGTGAGGAACTGCGTGGCACCGAAGCCGGTGCCGTAGATGATCACGTCGGCGGGGTGGGTCGCGCCGTCGGCGGTGACCACGCCGTCCGGGACGATCCGCTCGATCCGCTCGGTGACCAGCTCCACGTCCGGCCGGGCCAGGGCCGGGTACCAGTCGTTGGAGAACACCACCCGCTTGCAGCCCATTACGTAGTCCGGGACGCACCGGGCGCGCAGCTCGGGGTCGGTGATCGCCGTGCGGAGCTGGCGCCGCCACATCGCCATCGGCGCGGCCAGCAGCTTGGGCGACAGGACGAAGCCGCTGGTGAGCAGCTCGCCGTAGAGGAAGATGCGCAGCCGTTCGGCCTTGCGGACGGCTGGCATCCGGTCGAACAGGGCCAGCTCGCCGTCCCGGTAGGGCCGGTCGGCCTTGGGCAGCACGTACGGGGCGCTGCGCTGGTAGACGTCGACGTGGGCGGCCACCTTGGCGATCTCGGGCACGAACTGGATGGCGCTGGCCCCGGTGCCGACCACCGCCACCCGCCGGCCGGCCAGGTCGACCTCGTGGTTCCAGCGGGCCGAGTGCCACGAAGGGCCGGCGAAGTCGTCCCGGCCGGGGATATCGGGCCGCACGGGGTGACCGAGCTGGCCGACAGCGCAGACGACCGCGGTCGCCTGGAGGGTTTCACCGTCGCCGAGGGTGAGGGTCCACAGCGCCTGGTCCTCGTCGAACTCGGCGTCCGCGACCCCGGTGCCGAGGCGCAGGTGCGGGCGCAGGCCGTGCTCGGCGACCAGCGCGTGCAGGTAGGCCAGGATCTCGTCGCGCGCCGGGAAGCGCCGGGTCCAGGGCCAGGGCCGGAACGAGAACGAGTAGAGCTGCGACGGTATGTCGCAGGTCAGGCCGGGATAGCTGTTGTCGCGCCAGGTACCGCCCAGGTCGTCGGCCCGGTCCAGGACCACGAAGTCCTCGAGGCCGGCCCGCTTGAGCGCGATCGCCATGCCGATCCCGCCGAAGCCGGCGCCGATGATGATCACCTGGTGCGACATGAGCCCTCCTTAGGGCTTACATCATCTCCCCGGTGAAGGGCAGCAGGACAGTCTTGAGTTCGGTATAAGACTCGATGGCGGCCCGGCCGCCCTCGCGCCCCAGGCCAGACTGCCGGTAGCCGCCGAACGGCCAGTTCGGCTCGAGCTGGAACCCGTTCACGCCGACCGTGCCGGCCCGCAGCGCCTTGGTCACCCGCATGGCCCGGCTCACGTCCGCGGTCCACACCGTGGCGGCCAGGCCGTATTCGGTGTCGTTGGCCAGCCGTACCGCTTCGTCCTCGTCCCCGAACGGGATGACCGACAGCACCGGCCCGAAGATCTCCTGCCGGGCGATGCTCATGTCGTTGGACACGTCGGCGAACAGCGTCGGCATGACGAAGTTACCCGCGGCCAGGTCACCCTCGGCGCGGGCGCCACCGCACACCAGGCGGGCGCCCTCCGCCTGCCCGCGGGCGATCAGGCCGAGGACCCGGTCCAGCTGGCGGGTGTTGATCAGCGGCGCGGACGTGACCTCCGGGTCGAACGGGCTCCCGTAGCTGACCATGGTGCCGATCATCTCGGCGGCGGCCAGGAACTCCTCCATCGCGTCCCGCTGGACCAGGGCCCGGGTCTGCGCCGCGCACACCTGCCCGGACAGGCCCAGGGTCACCGTACCCATGGTCACCGCGGCGGCGGTGCCCGCGTCTGCGTCGGCGAACACGACCGACGGGCTCTTGCCGCCCAGTTCCAGGCTGACCCGCTTGCACCCGGCGGCCGCGGCCTCCATGACCTTGCGGCCCACCGCCCGGCTGCCGGTGAAGGACAGCTTGTCGAGCATCGAGTGGCTGATCAGCGCCTGCCCGGTCGGCTCGCCGGGCCCGGTGATCACGTTGAGCACGCCGTCGGGCAGGCCGGACTCCTCGGCGATCAGCCGGGCCAGCCGCAGCACCGCGAACGTGGCGTACTCCGACGGCTTGAGCACGATCGTGCAGCCGGCCGCCAGCGCGGGCGCCACCTTCTGGGCGAACAGGGCCAGCGGTGCGTTCCACGGGATCACCGCGCCCACCACGCCGACCGGCTCGCGCAGCGTCATGACCAGGTGGTCGCCGCCCTGATACGGGGGCAGCGTCTCGCCCGCCAGCTTGTCGGCCCAGCCGGCGTGGTGGTCGAACACGTCGGCCACGAAGTCCGAGGACATGGCGTAGATCTCGCCGAAGCTGAGCGGCACGCTGTTGTCGAGCGCCTGCAGTTTCAGCAGCTCATCGCCGTGCGCCCGGACCAGGTCGGCGATCGTGCGCAGCACCCGGAGCCGCTCGCCGGCCCGGGCTCGCGGCCACGGGCCCTCGTCGAAGGCCCGGCGCGCCGCGCGCACGGCCAGGTCCACGTCGGCCGGGCCGGCCACCGGGAACGAGGCGACCTCCTCTCCGGTGGCGGGATGCAGGTGGCTCCAGGTGGCTTCGCCGGCGGCCCCGACCCAGTGGCCGTTGATGAGCATGCGACCGTCGGCCAGACCGAGCTCGTCGCGGTGCGGCTTGATTGATGCGACCATGCCCGTCTCCCTGGCCACGCCCGATGAATAGAACACGTTCTAGTTCTTCTCGGAGCGTACACCGGGGGACCGCCGGGATCGTAGACCTTGACGAGGCGCGGGCGAACCGGTCGAATGACTTGCAGAGTTACTTACTAGTAACCCACACGGCGGCAAGGGGGCCGGTATGACCGAACGCAAGAGCCCGACCGCGGTCCTGCGAGAGGGCCCGCGCGCGCTCAGCGACGACCAGGTGCGCGAGATCGAGGATTCCGCCCTCGCCGAGGTGCTCCACGTCGACATCGACGACGTCATCGAGTACGTCCACAAGGACCTGAAGTCGCTACCGGACTTCACCACCCTGTACCGCAAGTACCTCAAGCAGCGGTGGGACGTCTACGACCTTGACTTCGCCCAGGACCAGGTGGACTGGCGGGAGAAGATGACCGAGGAGGAACGGCAGTCGTTCATCGCCGTAGCCTCCGGCTTCCACCACGGCGAACGGCAGGTGGAGATCGAGCTGCCGGTGTTCATGATCGGGGCCAGCGAGGAGGAAAAGCTCCACATCGCCGCGCAGATCGAGGACGAGGCCCGGCACACCGTCTTCTTCGACCGGTTCTACCGGGAGGTCGTGGGGCTGAAGGGCGACGACATCATGGCCGTGCTGGACGCGTCGTTCCCCTGGGTGTCCGAGACGTTCGTCGCACCGTTCGGGTTGCTGGCCTACCAGGCGGACGAGCTCCGGCTCCATCCGTACGACGAGCGGGCGCGGGTGCGCTACGGCACCACCTACTTCCTGTGGATCGAGGGCGTGCTGGCGCTGTCGGTCATGAAGGTGACGCTGTCCTACGCCCGCTGGCGCGGGTTCCTGCCCGCCTACTACACCGGCTTCACCGCGACCTGCCGGGATGAATCGCGGCACGTGCAGGGCGGCATGCGCTACCTGCAGGACGCGGTGCGCAAGGACCCGACGATGATCAACGAGATCCACGACACGCTGCGGACGATCCTGTCGGTGTCTGGCGTGGTCAGCAGGCGGGTCTACTACGAGCCGCTGGGCTGGACCGACGACGAGGTGCGGGTGCTGTTCTTTCAGCAGCTCCGGCGCAAGCTGAACGACGTGGGCATCGGGCTCTCGCCCGACCTCGAGGACCTGCTGCAGAAGGTGCAGCCGGTGCTGGCGGGCGGGTGAGCCGATGTCTGACTTCTTCAGCCCGTCGTGGGCCGAGTCGGTCCGGGCCGCGCTGGCGGCCGGGCCTTCGGAGCAGGTGCGGGCGGGCAAGCTGCAGGAGTACTGGGACTTCTTCGAGTTCATCAAGAGCGTGTACCCGGCGTCCTGGGCGCTGGGCTGCCGGGACCTGCCCGGCCTTGGCCGTACCGCCTACCTGTTCGTGGGGTGGGGCGGCGGCACGGTGACCGACTGCCGGATCATCGGCCCGGACGAGCCGCTCGGGGCGACCTACGTGCTCGGCATGGACTACCAGGACTGGAAGGCGCTGCACGAGGGGTACGACGCGCAGCGCACGGTCATGTACCGCAAGATCCTGCTCGAGGAGGGTAACCTGCTCGAGTTCTTCAAGGCGATCTACTTCTTCGTGGAGTCCCTGGCCGTCATCGGCTCCGTGCCGGGCGTCTATCCGGAGACGCTCCGAAGGAAGGCTGGGGACTCGCCGCCGCCGTTCAGGGCCAGGGTCGCGCCGCTGACGTAGGCGGCGCGGGGGGAGGCCAGGAACAGGCACGCGTCGGCCACGTCGTCGGGGGTGGCCATCCGGCGCAGGGGCACGGTGGCGGCGACCGCCGCCACCCCGTCCTCGTCGCCGTAGTGCGCGGCGGCCGATTCGGTGGCCACGAAGCCGGGGACCACGGTGTTCAGCCGGACCTGGGGCGCCCACTCGATGGCCAGGCTGGTCACCAGGTGGTGCAGGCCGGCCTTGGCCGCCCCGTAGGCGGCGGTGCCCGGGGACGGGCGGGTGCCGCTCACGCTGCCGATCATGATGATCGACCCACCGTCGGGCTGGGCCTGCATAACCTCGTTGGCGGCCTGCGCGACGTACAGCGGCGCGATCAGGTTCAGTTCGACGATCCGGGCGTGGAAGCGCGGGGAGGCGGTGGCGGCCGGCGCGGGCGGGGACCCTCCGGCGTTGCTGACCACCACGTCCACGCCGCCGAACAGGTCCAGGGCGGTCGCGACCAGCTGCCGGGCCTGGTCGGGGTCCCGGACGTCGGCGCGGGTGAACTGCGCGGTCCGGCCGGCCGCGGCGGGCAGGGCGACGGGCAGCGCGGCGGGCAGCGCGGCGCCTTCGGCGGGCTCGTGGCGGGCGCAGATCAGGACCCGCGCGCCGGAGCGCAGGAACCCGCGCGCGATGCCCGCGCCGATGCCTTTGGTCCCGCCGGTGACGATCACCCGGCAGCCGTCCAGGCCGGGAAACGGTTGGTCGACGGGCCGCATGGCGCCATGTTAGGCTCGCGCCCAAGCAAACGCTAGGTCAAGCTCGGGCGCGGGTGATGCGGCGATGAGCGTGCGGGTGCGCAGCGCCGACGGGATCGCCGAGGTGGTCATCGACGTCCCGCCGGTCAACGCGCTGCCGGTGGCGGGCTGGCACGAACTGGCGGCCGCGGTGACCGCGGCGGGCGCCGACCCGGAGACGCGGGCGGTGATCCTGGCCGCGGACGGCCGCGGGTTCTGCGCCGGGGTGGACATCAAGGAGATGCAGCGTACCGAGGGGTACGAGGCGCTGCTCGGGGCCAACCGGGGCTGCTACGCGGCGTTCGCCGCGGTGTACGACTGCCCGGTGCCGGTGATCGCCGCGGTGCACGGCTTCTGCCTGGGCGGCGGGGTCGGGCTGGCGGGCAACGCCGACATCGTGATCGCGGCGCAGGACGCGACGTTCGGGCTGCCGGAGGTAGACCGCGGCGCGCTCGGCGCGGCCACCCACCTGGCCCGGCTGGTGCCGCAGCCGCTCATGCGGGCCATGGTCTACACGTGCCGGACCGTCACCGCGCGCGAGCTGCTGGCCTTCGGCACCGTGCTCCACGTGGTGCCCGGCGCGGCGCTGCGCGCGACCGCGCGCGAGCTCGCGGAGGAGATCGCGGCCAAGGACCCGGCCGTGATCCGGCTGGCCAAGCAGTCGCTGAACGGCATCGATCCCGTCGACGTCAAGCGCTCCTACCGGTACGAGCAGGGGTTCACCTTCGAGCTGAACCTGGCCGGCGCCGGGGAGCGGGCGCGCCAGGCGTTCGTCGACAGGAAGGGCTCGTGACCCCGGATGAGATCGTCGCGGAGCTGCGCGACGGGATGACGGTCGGGATCGGCGGGTGGGGGTCGCGGCGCAAGCCGATGGCGCTAGTCCGGGCCATCCTGCGCGCGCCGCTGCGGGACTTGACCGTCGTCTCCTACGCCGGGCCCGACGTCGGGCTCCTGGTCGCGTCGGGGCAGGCCAAACGCGTGGTCACCGGGTTCTCATCGCTGGACTCGATCGCGCTCGAACCGCACTTCCGGCGGGCCCGGCAGGCCGGGACCGTCGAGCTGACCGAGCTGGACGAGGGCATGCTGCACTGGGGCCTGCTGGCCGCCGCGCACCGGCTGCCGTTCCTGCCCATCCGGGCCGGGCTCGGCTCGGGCGTGCTGAAGGTCAATCCGGAGCTGCGCACGGTCCGCTCGCCGTACGTCGACCCGTTCGGCCTCGGGGAGGAACTGGTGGCCATGCCCGCGCTGCGGCTGGATGCCGCGCTGGTCCACATGAACCGGGCCGACGCTGCCGGCAACGGCCAGTACCTGGGGCCCGACCCGTACTTCGACGACCTGTTCTGCCTGGCCGCCGAGCGCGCCTACGTGTCGTGCGAGCGGATCGTCGCCTCGTTCGACGGGCCGCCGCAGACCCTGCTGCTCAACCGGGCCATGGTGCATGGCGTCGCGGAAACCCCGAACGGCGCGCACTTCACCAGCTGCGTCCCGGACTACGGCCGCGACGAGGCGTTCCAGGCCCGTTACGCGGCGGCCGCCGCCGATCCCGGGGAATGGGAGAAGTTCCGGGCCGCGTACCTGGACGGTGATGAAGCCAGCTATCAGAAGGCAATCCAGTGAGCGGTCCGCGGGGGGGTCTGGGGCCATCGGGGTCTGGGGTGTCCCCAGGGGGCAGAGCGTCCCCCCGGGCAAGCACTGCGACGCGGGCCGAGGTGTGCGTGGTGGCGTGCGCCGAGGCGTGGCGCGGCGACGGCGCGATCCTGGCCAGCCCGATGGGGGTCATCCCGTCGCTGGGGGCGCGGCTGGCCCGGCTCACGTTCGCGCCCGACCTGCTGCTGACCGACGGGGAGGCGTACCTGGTCGACGCCGAAGGCGGGATCGAGGGCTGGCTACCGTACGCGAGGGTGTTCACCATGCTGGCCGCAGGCCGACGGCACGTGATGATGGGCGCGGCGCAGATCGACCGGTCCGGGAACCAGAACATCTCGGTCATCGGGGACTGGAAGCGTCCCAAGGCCCAGCTGCTCGGGGTGCGGGGCGCGCCGGGCAACACGGTCAACCACCCGGTCAGTTACTGGGTCCCGCGGCACTCGCCCCGGGTGTTCGTGGACCGGGTGGACATGGTGTGCGGGGTGGGCTACGACCGCGGCGCGCACGAGCTGCGGGTGGTGGTGACCAACCTGGCCGTGCTGGACTTCGGCACGCCGGAGCGGACCATGCGGCTGCGTTCGGTGCATCCGGGGGTCGAGGCGGACGAGGTGGTGGCGGCCACCGGGTTCCCACTCGCGATCCCGGGCCAGGTAGCGGTGACCCGGTGGCCGACGGATAAGGAGCTCGGCCTGATCCGCGCCCGGCTCGACCCGGACGGGGCGCGCGAGGCGGAGCTGCGGTGATAGCCACCCGGCTGACTGAGCTCCTGGGCATCCGGTACCCCATTGTGCAAGCCGCCATGGGGTATGTGTCGGGGCCGCGGCTGGCCGCGGCGACGTCAAACGCCGGGGGCCTCGGGCTGATCGCGTCGGCCACCATGAGCCTGGCCGAGCTGGAGGCGGCCATCGCCGAGACGGCCGGGCGGACCAGCGCGCCGTTCGGGG
>Ga0210383_10005430_pt1 | contig 11189 bp, 9 predicted proteins | sample IncBWC14OmetaG_FD_160072 | JGI IMG/M metagenome (GOLD analysis project Ga0210383, IMG submission 160072) | Forest soil microbial communities from Barre Woods Harvard Forest LTER site, Petersham, Massachusetts, United States - Inc-BW-C-14-O ...
CTTCGTTGAACCTCTGAATCAATCCACTAGAGCCCGGCTCCATCACGAGTGAGCCGCTACCCGAGATCGAGCTCGTCCCTTCCCACTTGAGGGAGGCCGCGACATCCAGGGATCCCGCACCCGTCATTGTCCCGCCAAGCAGCGAGAAGGCTTCGACGACCGTTGTTCCTGTCGCGAGGGTCAACGAGCCTGACGATATGGTCACCTTCGTGGCCGCGGTAGACATCCCTTCGATGCTCACGCCACCACCAGCGATGCTGATGCCACCGGAAAGGCTGCCCCCTTTGAGCGAGTATGTAGAGGCACCGAACCTGACCGTGCCGCCTCCGGGCCCAGACCACGTACCGCCGACTCCCGAGCCGCCACCGAGCAACGTCAGTTCCCGCCCATTGGCTTCAACGATGCCAGAGTTTTCCAACGCCACAGCGATCTTCGCCGACCCTTCAAGGTCCTTGAGGATGCCCGTGTTCACGATCAGCGGGGCAGCGCCTTCACTCCCGGGGCGCTCGATCGAAGCACCGTAGGGTGCGCGTTCCTGTTTGGAGTTCGACTCAAACGTGCCCGAGTTTTCAAGCTTGCTGCCATCAGACATGTACAACGTGCCGCTGGTGAAGATCAGCGTTCCGTCGTTGACCAACGTGCGCCCTTCGAGGCTCATCGATTCACTTGCTTCGTTGTATCGCATGATGCGCCCTTCCGCGCTCGCCTCGAGAACCAGCGATCCTGCTCCCGCAAGCTCGCTCGTGCCTTCCCAGGTGAAGGAGCTCGTCAGGTCCAGAGATCCAGCACCGGTCAGGGACCCGCCATAGAGCGAGAAGCTATGAAGGACGGAAGCTTCGAGTCCGTTGGCGAGTTCCAACGACCCGCCACGAATCACCAGCTTGCCGGCGCCTTGGACCACGCCTGTTTGATTCGAGCCCGAGGTAACCACCACGGTGTTGCCCGAACCGATGCAGGCCACCGACGTGGCCCCGGGTACTGCTTTCGACGACCAGTCCGCGGCGGTTCCCCATTCCCCTTCAGAGGGCCCTGCCCAAGTATCGGTGCACAGTGGTTCAGCAGACGCGCTAGCTGGAGACAGCACCAATCCGGCCAATAGCAAGGCCACCAGCCACACACCGCCAAGCCACCCGCGTGAGCCAGCCGCGAGCCATTTCGTGCTACCTGCAGACTGCCCCCGATGCATCGCCGTGCTGCCTTTCCGACCTCCGCGCACCGCTTGCTAGCTGCCCGAACGCCCCCAGATAGTTGGATGGGCGCGAGCGTAGCCCGACCGCGCGACGGCTGTCAACAGCCAGAACTATGAAATAGGTCGCAGTTTGCGGTCACGAGCGCTAGCGGCCGCGCTTCGTCACGAGCTCACCGCGCCTGGCTCTGATGCTGTGTGGCCTCGAAGAACCGCCCAAGGATCGCGCTCCCAACGCGTTCGACGGCTGCCACATCGCTGGCATCGAGCGCGACCTCAGTCGGCAGATGTGGCCGCATACTGGCTGCCAGCTCGGCGTTCAGCTCGATATGGAACTGCAGCCCGTACGCACGGTCCGCACGGAACGCCTGATTGACGCATTGATCACTGCTGGCCAGCAACTCCGCGCCGGGCGGAATCGTGAACATGTCTTCGTGCCAATGAAGCACAGGTACCGATCGACCAGACGCTCCCAGCACGCTGTCGCGCTCACCCGCGGGTGTCAACGCGACGCTGCCAATCCCCACCTCGCTCGATCCGGTGGGTCCGACCTCGCCGCCGAGCGCGCACGCAAGCAGCTGCGCACCAAGACATACCCCGAGAACTGGCATGCCGGCCGCCACAGCCTGGGCGAGCAGGTCGATCTCGCCCGCAAGATGCGGATACTGCTCAGTGTCGCCAACGCCCATCGGCCCACCAAGTACGACAAGCCCGTCCAGCTCCTGGACATTCGGCAGGGCGTCCCCGCGATAGAGATGACGCTCGTCGAGCTCGATGCCGTGCGCGTGCGCCTGCACGGCGATGAGGCCCGGTCCCTCGAACGGAACGTGCTGTAGAACCGCCCACATGGACATCAGCCGCTCACTGCGAACAACGCGTCCACCGACACCTCGATCCGTCGCTTGGGAACGGCCTCCCCACCCACCGGCCCGCTCGTATCGGCAGCGTGCGTGACGTCGAACAGGCTCTGAACTGCGTCGGTCAAAAAGCGTGAGGGCTGGCCGTAGCCGTGGGCGTCGTCGTTGCCATGCGGCCGGTGGTAGTAGCGGGAGGGCACATACACGTGCAGCCGCCTGCGAGCGCGGGTGAGCGCGACGTACAAGAGCCGGCGCTCCTCGGCCACGCCCTCCTCCGTCCCAGTGCTCATGTCGGCGGGGAAGTTGCCGTCATACACGGCGATCACGTGGACGGCGTCCCATTCGAGGCCCTTGGCTGAGTGCACGGTGCTGAGCACGAGGTAGTCCTCGTCTAGGTGCGGCGGGCCGGCGAGATCGGAGCTTGACGCGGGCGGGTCGAGCACCAGCTCGGAGACGAAATGACGCACGTCCTGAGCGCTGCGGGAAGCGGCGACGAGCTGGTCGAGGTCCCCCACGCGAATGGCACCATCGGGGTAGCGCAGGCGGATTAGTGGCGCGAGCGCGGCGCACAGCTGCTCGACCTGGGCGCCGGTGGAGGCCTCGGATTCCACACCTGCGTGAACGAGCGCCTGGAACACAGCGGTCGCGTGCGCGAGCGAGCTCTCGGGGACGTGCTGTACGGCCGTGGGCCAGCGCTCGAGCTCAGGCGTTCCGCCGCCGGGGGCTCGCAGTGCGTCGAGCACGCGCTGTGCGCGAATCGGTCCGACGCCGTCCAGCAGCTGCAGCAGGCGAAACCAGCTGACCTCGTCGGCGGGGTTGTCGGTCAGGCGCAGTAGCGCGATGAAGTCCTTGACGTGGGCTGCGTCGAGATAGCGCAGGCCGCCGTACTTGACGAACGGGATCCCGCGGCGTGTCAGCTCGAGCTCGAGCAGCTCGGAGTCGTGACCGGTGCGCGCGAGCACGGCCTGCTTACACAGCTCCATGCCTTCCTCGCGCGCGGCCATCACGCGATCGCATACCTCCCCCGCCTGGCGCGCTTCGTCGCGCGGGAACACTAGCTCGGGCGGCTGACCGCCTTCGCGCTCGGTCCACAGCTCCTTGGGGAAGCCAAGACGGTCCTGGGCGGAGACGGCGTTTGCGACCGCGAGGATCGGCGTGGTCGAGCGATAGTTGCGCTCGAGCGTCACCATGTGGGTGCCGGGGAACTGCTCGGGGAAGTCGAGGATGTGACGCGCGCTGGCAGCGCGGAAGCCATAGATCGCCTGGAAGTCATCGCCGACGACCGTCAGCCCAGGGCGGCCTGCTCGCAGTCCGCGCACGATGTCGACCTGCAGGGCGTTTACGTCTTGATACTCGTCGACGAGCACGTGGTCGAAGCCGTCTGCCATCCGCAGTCCGATGACCTCGTCGAGTGCCAGTGCGCGCCAGTACAGCAGTAGATCGTCCAGGTCGATGACGCCGAGCTCGCGCTTGCGGGCGCTGTAGGAACGGAAGATCTCCGCGAGTGGGTTGCGATGCTCGGCACACCACGGGAACGACTCTGCCAGGACCTCCTGCAGGGGCAACTGGGAGTTGACAGTGCGCGAGTAGATGTCGAGCATCGTCTGCGCGCGCGGGAAGCGGCGAGCGCTGCGCGCGTGCCCATGCTCTTGGCGCACGAAGTCGAGCAAGTCGGCGGCGTCGCCGGCATCGAGAACCCCAAAGCCGGGAGCCAGCCCCAGCGATGAGGCGTGCAGGCGAACCATGCGGTGGGCGAGTGAGTGGAACGTGCCGCCCACTACCCGGCCGGCGTCCGCGGCGACGTGCTCGGCGAGGCTGTGTGCGCGCTCGAGCATCTCGCGCGCGGCACGGCGGGTGAACGTGAGCAGCAGGATGCGCTCGGCGGGAACCCCCTGCCCCAACAGCCACGCGACGCGAGCGCACAGCGTGGTCGTCTTGCCGGTTCCCGCCCCGGCGAGGATCAGCAGCGGAACGTCGCCGGGGAAGCTGGCGGCGGCTCGCTGATCGGCGTTCAGCCCCTCCAGCCATCGCTCTGAGTTGTGCGTGTCGAACATCCGTTCGCCACGCTAGATGACCTCTCGGATGGCGTGCAAGCGCTGCTGCGCGTTGGACTCCTGGCGCACTCCCAGCCCGCGGCGACGCGACCGCCGCGGAGGCTACTGGCGGCTAGACAGCGACGCACCGGCATAATCTCGGCGTATGAGCGCGTCGACCCTGCCGGCCACCTCTGCGATGGCGGCGGAGGCCGAGGCTGATCTGGAGGCACTGGTGGCGATCTCCAGCCCGTCTGGCGACGCCGCGGGGGCGGAGGCTGCGCTGGCGTTATGCATCGAGCGGCTGCCGCCCGGCGCGGCGATCGAACGAGTCCCGTGCTCTTCCCCGGATCATGCTCCCGACCTGCTGGCACGCGTGCGCGGAACGGGTTCCGGTCGCGTGCTGCTGCTGGGCCATGTGGATACCGTGGTCGCCCACGCGGAGCACCTGCGGCTGCAGCGGGATGGAGACACGTGGCGTGGCTCGGGCGCCGTGGACATGAAGGGCGGCGTGGCGTTGGCGCTCGCGTTGGCACGTTGGCTGGCTGAGCGCCCGGATTCATTTGCTGAGCTCGCTGTGCTGCTGGTTGTCGACGAGGAGTGGCGCTCGGAACGCTTTTCTCACGTGGGTCGTTTCGCGGGCTACGACGCGTGCCTGTGTTTCGAGGCGGCGGAGCGCACGCCCGCGGGCGAGGAGGGCGTTGTGGTGCGACGCAAGGCCGCTGGAACGCTGCGCGTGACTGGCCATGGACGCGCGGCTCATGCCGGGTCGAATCCAGACGCGGGCGCCAACGCGCTGCTGGCGCTGGCGGAAGTCGCGAGTGCCGCGGTGGCGCTACACCGGCCGGACGGCCCGGCGGAACTGAGCGTCGTGCCCACGCGGATCAGCGCAGGCGATGCTGTCAACGTGGTGCCGGCAGACGGCGAGCTGATGATCGACACGCGTGCCGTGAGCGAGGCTGCGTTTGACACGGTGATCGAGGCTGTCGCGAGCTCGGCGAAGGCGGCGCGTGTCGAGGTCGAGTTGATCCGTAGCTGGCCGGGCATGGATACCGCGCAGGCCACCCGCGACGTGCTCGAGGCCGCGAGCGAGCGGCTCGGCCGTGAGATCGTGGGCGTCGGCAGAGGCGGCGCCAGCGACGCGAGCCACTTCGCCGCGGCGATCCCGCTCACGATCGATGGTTTGGGGCCTCGCGGCGGGCATGCTCATGCACCGGATGAGTACGTGTATGGGCCGTCCATGTTCGAGCGCGCTGAGGTAGCGATCGCAATCGCTGAGGCACTGCTGCGCTAATGCGCACGAACGTCGAGCACCGCCGATGACACCGGTGAGACGTCAGCGCTCGGGCGTGGGCTCGATTGTCGAGCTGGTGGTGATCGTGGTCGTCGCCCTCGGGCTCGCGCTCGCGCTGGAGGCATTCGTGGTCAAGCCGTACAAGATCCCCAGCGGCTCGATGGAACCGACGCTTGAAATCGGGCAGCGTGTGCTGGTCAACCGTCTGCAGATGGACTTCGGCAAACCGCACGTCGGCGAGATCGCGGTGTTCCATCCGCCGGCAGACGCCGAACAGCAGCAGTGCGGGACCACACCGCACGCGGTCACAGTTGGTGGCGCCGCGTGCGCGCAGCCGTTTCCAAAACAGGCGAGCGTCACGTTCATCAAGCGGATCGTTGCTGGGCCGGGCGATGAAATCTTTGTCAGGGCAGGACACGTCTTCCGCAAGGCAGCCGGCAAGTCACAGTTCGTGGCCGAGAAGGATCCGTACATCAAACCGTGCGGTTCGAGCCTCGAGTGCAACTTCCCCACTGCCATCAAGATCCCACCAGGTCACTGGTTCATGATGGGAGACAACCGCGGCGACTCCGACGACAGTCGCTTCTGGGGACCGGTTCCCACGGGTTGGATCATCGGGGAGGCGATTGCCACCTACTGGCCACTGAATCGCATCGGCAGCCTGTAGATGGTTGATTGCACGGTCGTGTTGCCTGATCTTTGAGGTTCCCGACTCGCGGAGGTCGAGCGGGCCGCGATTACTTTCGCGTCGCTGGGCCGTCATAGATCCGAGAGGAATCTGAAAACACACAAGGAGGCTGTCGTGGGAAGAGTGGTCGTGACCGAGTTCATAACGCTGGACGGCGTAGTCGAGGCACCTGGAGGCGGTGAGGGCTTCGAGCACGAGGGCTGGTCGTTTCGATTCAACCGTGGTGAGGACGGCGACAAGTTCAAGTTCGAAGAGCTGATGGCCGCCGACGCGCAGCTGCTGGGAAGGGTTACCTACGCTGGCTTTGCGCAGGCATGGCCGTCGATGGGAACCGACGAGTTCGGTGTGAAGATGAACGCGATGCCCAAGTACGTTGCCTCGCGGACACTGACCGACGAACAGGCCGACTGGAACAACTCCACGGTGATCGGCCAGAACCTGGAGAGCGAGGTTACGCGGCTCAAGCAGGAGCTGGCGGGGGACATCCTGGTCGCCGGAAGCGCCAAGCTGGTGCAGAGCCTGGTCGCCCACCAGCTCGTCGACGAGTACCGGCTGATGGTCTTCCCGATCGTGCTCGGCTCAGGCAAGCGCCTGTTCGGCGATGGCACGCCACCAACGACACTACGGCTCGTCAACTCCAGGTCCGTCGGCCCCGACGGTGTCCTAATCCTGACCTATGAGCCGGTGAGCGTGGACGCCGCCAACGCAGCAGCGTCGGGCGGCGAGCGGTCATAGCGTCAACGCGCACAGAAAGCTCAGCTGGGCTGCTCATCCAGGTGAAAGCGCATCTGCACCTCAACGCCGCCACTCGAGCGCGTGAGGATCGTCAGGGCATCGCTCACCCGCGCCATCAAGCCGAGCCCAAGACCTAGACCACGAATCTCACTTGGTCGTCTGCGCATCCCCATGCCATCGTCTGCGACAACTACCCAAAGCTCCCTGGAGACGACCGCTGCGATCACGTGAACATCGCCGGGAGCGCCTTCGTAGGCATAGGCGACGCTGTTGGTGACCGCCTCGGATACCGCGAGCCGGACATCCTCCAGACGCTCGCCTTCCATTCCAGCCGCGGCCGCTAGCTCGGTAACGGCTCTCCTTGCCCAGCCCACTGAGGCAGCCTCCGCGAGGCGCGACTCGCTTAGATAAAGCGGCTCCTGGCCGGCAACCACATCGACTTGGTCCGCCAGAGTCGGGCTCGACGCGCTCCCGCTAGCTCCTTGCACGCTAGTTCCTTGCATGCACAGCCTCCGTAGTACTCACGATTGCCACGTCACGATCGTACCGCCCACGGCTGTCGGTTCCTGGGTGTTGGATCAGGGTGCGTACCCACATCACATACCCTGGTGCAGGCGCCTCGGCGCAGTTTAGGCGTCGCCGGCCCGCTACCGAGAGGATGAAGGATGGCTGATGCTCCCACTTTGTTCGTTTGTCACGGTGACGACGGCGGCCCGCGCATACATCCGTGCCGGCGCGTGCAGGAGGCGCTGCGCGCCGCGAACGTCGACTACGAGAAGGTGGTCGCTGCTCATGGAAACCCGCTGCCATTCCTTCGCAAAGGATCGCGTGAGGAGCTACGCGAGGCGACTGGAGATACCAAGCTGCCCGCGCTCCAGCTGACAGACGGCACTGTCCTGACGCACTCCCGTGCCATCTTCAACTGGATCGCCCAGCAGAGCTAGTCCTGTCACCCAAAGCGACTACGTCGCGCTGTCCTCGCCGGCGGCGAACGCCGCGATGTGCACCTGGATCATCCGCTCGATGTAGTCGCGACCCGACGGCCATGGAAAAGCGGGGATCACCTGGCCCAGCGCGACGAAGCCGTGCAGACCAGCCCAGATGTAAGCGGACTGTGTGAACGGATCGGGCCCTTCGGGGAGGCAGGCGCTAACCATTGCCAGCAGGTCGTTGAAGATGTCCACGCCTTCGTCGAGTCCCGGCTGTACGTCTGGCGTTGGTATCGGTACGCCCTCGCGCAGCTTGGTCATGAACAGCACGCGGTACATGCCCGGCCGAAGCGCTGCGAACTCGACGTAGGCGTTGCCGAACGCGCGCAGCTGCTCGATCGGCGCCGTCCCCGGCGTCACCGCGGCGTGCAGGAACTCGCGCAGCTCTTTGTAGCCGCCGAGCATCACGGCACTCAGCAGCTCGTCCTTGTCCGCGAAGTGCAGGTACAGGGCGTTGGGACTGACCCCGGCGCGCGAGGTCACACCGCGAACCGACAGCTTGTCCTGGTCGCCGAGCTCCAACAGTAGCTCGCGGGCGGCGTCCATGAGGACCGCCCGCAGACGCTCTCCCTGCCCACGCGGGTTGCGGGTGCGACCCGCTGAGACCGGCATGGAAATAAATATACCGTTTCCCTTGACATATGTACATGTACAGTTGTACAGTGATCGCACGCCAGCCACTCGATCGGAGAAGCCATGCTCGCCCGTGCCACCAGTCTCGGAGTTCGTCACCCCCGCCGTACCGCGGCACTCGCCGCGCTTCTCGCCGTGCTTGCGGCAGTCCTCGGCGGCCCAGTGGCAAGCAAGCTGGACGCCCGTAACTCCTTCGAGGACCCCTCATCACAATCGTCAAAGGCGCGCACGCAGATCGAACGCGCGACCGGCATCGAGGCGAGCGCCGGCGTGATCGCGCTCGTCGATGGCGCCCCATCCAGCACCGCTGTCGCAGTAGCGGCGCAAACGCTCCGTCGCGAGCCCGCTGTGGCCCGCGTCGAGAGCTACGCAGACACGCACGACCCAGCATTGGTCTCCAACGACGGTCGCTCGACGCTGCTCGCGGCATCGCTCTACTCCAGCGCCGAACCGAACGCTGCTGTCGATCGTCTGACGAAGGAGTTCGCCTCGAGCAAAGATGTCCGGCTAGGCGGCACCGACATCACGATGCGCGAGACCAACCTGCAAGCAACCAAGGATCTGAGCTTCGCCGAGTTGCTCGCCTTCCCCCTGCTGGCATTGCTCGCGCTGCTGATCTTCCGCGGGGTAGCCGCTCTGCTGCCGTTGGGTGTCGGCGTCTGGAGCGTGCTCGGCTCGATGGTCGCGCTGCGCTTGATCAACACCGGACTTCCGCTTTCCTCGTTCGCGCTGAATGTGGTCACCGGCCTCGGACTCGGACTCTCGATCGACTACAGCCTGATCCTCGTATCGCGCTTTCGCGAGGAGCTGGGAACAGGCGCCGAGACGGCTACGGCAATCGCGACGACGATGGCCACCGCCGGACGCACAGTGATCTTCAGCTCGCTGACGGTCGCCGCGGCGATGGCCTCGCTGATCGTCTTCCCGCTGCGCTTCCTGCAATCGATCGGCATCGGCGGCGCCGTTGTCGCATTGACTGCCGCCTGCGCCTCACTGATACTCCTGCCCGCACTGTTCGTGTTGCTCGGCGCCCGTCTCGGCGCGGTCAAGCCTGCGCCCGCTGAACGTGGGGCCTGGTATCGCCTCTCGGGCGTCGTGATGCGCCGCCCGGGAATCATTGCCACCGCCGCGATCGCCTTGCTGTTGGCGCTGTCGGTGCCGACGCTACACACCAAATGGAGCGGCATCGACGCGTCGGTCCTGCCAAGCAGCCAGAGCGCTCGCGTCGTCTCAGACACGATCTCCCGTGACTTCCCGGGTGCGAGCAGCACGCCCACGGACATCGCGATAACAGCGCCCGGCAATGCCGCTCCCCAGCTCGCTGTCTACGCACGCCGGCTCGCCCACTTGCCAAACGTCAGGTCTGTCTCAACACCGCACCAACTGTCTGCGAACACCTGGCAACTCAACCTCTCCACACAAGGCACCCCGATCGCCGGCACCGCGCAGCAGGCGCTCGAGAAGATCAGGGCGCTGCCGGCGCCCTACCCCACTGCCGTCGGCGGTCAGGCTGCGCAGTTCCACGACCAGCAGGCATCGATCGCTTCCTCGCTGCCGCTCGGTCTCGCGATCCTCGCGCTGTCCACGCTGATCATCCTGTGGCTGATGACCGGCTCGGTGATCCTGCCGATCAAGGCGCTCGCGATGAACGCGCTCACCGTCGGGGCTGCACTCGGACTGCTCGTGCTCGTCTTCCAAGACGGCCGACTGACCGGCCCCCTCTCATACACCAGCCAAGGCGGGATCGAGTCGACCGACTTCCTCGTGCTCGCCGCCATCGTCTTCGGCCTGTCCACCGACTACGGCGTGTTCCTGCTGACCCGCATCAAGGAGGCCCGCGATCATGGGCTGGGAAACCGCGAGGCCGTGGCAGCGGGGCTACAACGCACTGGGCGGGTCGTGACCGCCGGGGCAATCATGGTCGCCGTCGCACTTGGAGCGTTTGCCACCTCCCACGTCGTTTTCATCAAGGAGCTCGGGCTCGGCACAGCCACCGCCGTGTTGATCGACGCGTTTGTGATTCGCGCGCTGCTCGTTCCCGCCCTGATGGCGCTGCTAGAGGATTGGAACTGGTGGTCGCCGGCGCCGCTACGCCGACTGCACGAGTGGATCAACATCGGGGAGGAGCCGCGGGCGAGGCCGGCGGCTGCGAACGGGCAGAGCGTCCCGGTGGCTGCGCCGCACATAGCGTGAGCTCAGGGGGCACGCTCACCCCGCTCCTGCTCGAATAGCCCAAGCGCGAAACGCCCCGCCGGGTGCTCGCGCATGCGCTCGACGAGATCGGCCATCGGCGGCGCGAGCATCTCAGGCTGTGGTAGCGGCACGCCGTACTCGGGCGGCAGCACGACCGAGGCACACAGCGCCGCGAACGTGAGGTCGGCCGCGGTGAAGCGCTCGCCGCACAAATATGCGCGACCGTCAGCCAGCAATTGTGCGACGTAGTCGAGCTCCTGCCAGACAGCCTTCTCGTCGTCGATCTCCACGCCCGGCGTGATCTCGAGCACGCGGCGGATGACCCGCTCGATCAGTGGCCATCCGCGGCGGATCGCAAGGTCCTCCCAAGCGGGCACGCCGTTGTTGTTGAAGTCCAATGCGAGCTCGCGCTGCGGGAACATGTGCACATACATCAGCCGCCGCCCCCTCGGCCCGAGCTCCGTGTCGAAGCGTGCGCACAGGCGATCGACATCACGTCTGACGTCAGGATGCGACGGGAGCAGCTTCTTATCCGCCGGCATGCGTGCGTCTGCCCACGCGAGGATCTCCTGCGACTCGCC
>Ga0210383_10005431_pt1 | contig 11187 bp, 5 predicted proteins | sample IncBWC14OmetaG_FD_160072 | JGI IMG/M metagenome (GOLD analysis project Ga0210383, IMG submission 160072) | Forest soil microbial communities from Barre Woods Harvard Forest LTER site, Petersham, Massachusetts, United States - Inc-BW-C-14-O ...
GGCGATGAACGCGGTAACTTGCTGTGCGTCGGCGACGACGGAGAAATAGCTTTCCGGCGGGGTCCCGGGCAGCACACGGCTATAACCAGTGGAAGCCGGGTCGATGAACACAAGATCGGTCACATCGAGCGGGGAATAGATGTTGTCCACCAGTTGATACGTGCTGGGATCCGCCGTCAGGTCTTCGGGGACGGCGACGCGCTTCGGTCCCATCACTCCGATGTGCAGCCACAAGGACGCCGTAATCGGTCCGCCATTGAAGACAAACATCACAGGCCTCGGAGCGGAGTCGTGAAGGTCCTCGGCGGTATACGCGAAGCTCACCAGCCGCGCCGCCGGGGTTCCTTTGCTGTCGGGAACGTCGATGGCTTCAACGGTCGCGGTGTAGTGGATCTGCTTGCCGTTGAACGTTCCGAGGTGGTGAGTAATTGCTGCGGGATGTGAAACCGCCTGCGCAGATGTGGCCTGGGGACTGGCAGTTTGCCAAGCAGCAGCCGGGCTCACGAGGGAGGACGATACAAATGCCGCCACTAACGCCGTCGCCAAGCTGGTTGTCGTTCTTTTCATTCCAGCCTTCCATGGCTCAGTCGCAGTTAGCGCTTGAGTCACGACCTCGAGCCACGGCAAAGACAGCGGCTGACTCAGAAGTTAAGCTTCAATGCCAGTTGGCCGATGCGTGGCGCCACTGAGGTACTCGTTATCTGACCAAATGCGGGCGGCCCGTCGCTGAACGTCGTGTCGGGGTTTCCGAACTGTGTACTGTTGAAGGCGTTAAAGAATTCAGCGCGGAACTCAAGACCCATTCGCTCGGTAAGCCGAGTCGTCTTGCTAAGCGAGAGGTCAACGTTATGCTGAGCGGGACCCCGCATCAGTCCGGGCTTGGTATTCCCAAAGCCCGTTCCTCCGTCCGAACTGATCGTTGGCGGCTCGGTGAAGCAATTGGTGTTGAAATACTGGTTCAGACGGCTCCTCACGGAACCCCCGACGCTGAGACTCCCGTTGCAACCGGCGTTGCTAGTATCCAGATACGCGAAGTCGCTCATCGTGCCGAAGAGATTGTTCGAGTTCGTGTTAAAGAATGCCAGGGCGGTTCCGGACTGTAGAGTCACGACCGTCGATATAGCCCAGCCACTCGAAATCTTTCCTGCGAAGCCGGACCCATGAACGAAATTGGGCAGTTGATAGATGGAGCTGAAGACTAGGCGACTCGGCCGGCTGAAGTTAGCGACGCCATAACCGGCATAGAGATTGTTCTGATCTCCGATTGCTCCTCCGCCGAAGGTGCTACCAACGACGTTGGCCGCTCCCGTAGAAAGGGTCTTAGACCAGGTGTACGCCGCGAGAAACTGCAACCCGTGGCTGAGATTCTTCTTCACGGTCACTTCCATTGCGTTGAAGTTCGACCGCCCCTCCGAGCCCTGCTCTAGAAAGTTGGCGGGATCCCAACCTTCGTACGGAACCCGCTGCGCGATATTCGACAAAGTGCTTGTGGTTTGTCCGCGGATTGGATTCGTGGGAGTGGCCAGCCCGGCTTGGTTGATTGAATGTGAATAGATGAGGTGATTGACAGTCGATCCGACGTAGCCCACCTGAAGTGACATGGTTGGTGTGACTTCAGTTTGTATGTTGAGCGTATATTGCTGCGTTATCGCCGGGCGCACCGTCCACTGCGTGGCGATGGAGCTGATATCAGTGTCCGGCGTATAAGCCTGGAAGAATGGAAACTGGCTGAGCGGCGGAATCGGTTCCTGGAAGGGCTGAGCCCAGGAGGCAGCGCCGTTGTTGGGCGGTGTGAATGGGCTGATCTGGGCCCACGGCAGCCCTGGTATGGACTGGAACTGGCTGTTGCCGGTCACCGCGGAGTAGTAGATTCCATATCCGCCGCGCAGCACGACGTTATCGTTCTGAGGCAAGACGCTGTAAGCGAAGCCGAGTCGTGGGCCCCAGGTATTGTTCGCGCTGCCGGGTACGAACCCGTTGATCCCAGATTTTACGACCCCCGAAGGAACCGGCAACGTCCAATTCGCCGGTACCACATACCCGGTCAAAGAGCCCGCATCGGGAGGATTGGGATTGATTAACGCCGGGTTGATGTTGGTTGCCCGTCCCGCCAGATTCGTAAAGGGTGGCAACCATTCCCAGCGAACTCCGAGGTTTAGCGTCAGCTTGGAATTGACTCGATAATCGTCCTGCCCATAGCCCGAAACCTCCCACGTCCGGGCGTGTCCTGCCAGCACGCCGAGCAATTCGAGTGAGTACAATATATTGCTGAAGCCGTTCGGCGGAAAGTACGGGGGCCCGGCGGTTCCGTTCTGCGCTCCGTTCATTCCCAGCAGGAAATCCGGCCACGCCGGGAAGTTAACCTGACCGTAATATTCTTCTCCGCTGTTAACCAGATAACTCCTGGTTATACCACCGCCGAAGCGGAAACTATGGCGGCCACGCACCCACGCCAAGTTGTCCTCCAGGCTGAAAAGGTCTTGCGCGTTCGGGGCGTAGATGCCGGCATTAAAGTTGTCGGAGCCGGCGATCGTGACCGACGGCTTGTTGTCGTTCTGGGCGGAACTGTCTACGCCAATTCCAGAAAAAGTAAATGGCGAGTTGGGCGTCGTGGTCGAAGTAATACGGTCGTAGCCAATCCTAAGCTGGTTGAAAAGGTTCGGTTTGAATATGTAATTGTCGGTCAGCGAGGCTACCAGATAGTTCAGGTTATTCGCCGACGGAGCGCCGGGAAGATTCCCACCGCCGCCGAAGGGATTGGTGGTATTGCTGAGTGCCGTGAAAAAGCGACCCTGGATGGTGTTCTTCTGTGACTGGATGTAATCAAAGTTCCCCATGTACTGGTTTTCGTTGAAATCCGCCGGTTCACTGAGCGAGACCAATCCGGTCGCCGGGTTCGCAGTCGGGAACAGAAATTGCCCGTTAGGCAACTTCATCTGCAGAAGATTCAGCGCCACCTGGTTGATGTTGGATCCATCATCGGCGATCGGTGGTCCGAACCCGGGGGGGCCGAAGATGTATTGAAGACCTTGTTGTCCGCCAAAAATGGCTCCAAGGGAAGCGGGAGAACGGTCATTCGTCGTGAGCGGGGATGGGAAAGTTTGGCGGCCGGATACTCCATTGATCTGGCGAGTGCCCTGATAGGAGCCGAAAAACAACAGCTTGTTTTTTATGAGCGGCCCACCAAACGTTCCTCCGAATTGGTTTTGTTTGAGTTCCGGACGTGGCACATCATTCTCATTAAGGAAAAAGTCGTTGGCGTTGAGCACGTCGTTCCGCCAAAATTCAAAAACGTTGCCGTGGAAGGCGTTCGAGCCTGTTTTTGTAACCAGGTTTACATTAGCGCCGGCGTCCCGGCCATACTCCGCGTCATACATTCCCGTTTGAACTTTGAACTCCTGGATGGTGTCGGGATTAGGGATCGGCACTCCGAACCCGGAAGCGTCGTAATCATTGACGTCGACCCCATCCATTCGAAAATTTATGTCGCTGGCGCGGGCGCCGTTGACGTTTTCTCCTGCCAGTTCGGTGGTGGGAATCTGCCCTCCGCTGCCACGACCGAGTTCATCCGCTTGCGTCACGCCTGCAATGACGCCGGCCGAGAGTGTCATGATTTGCGTGAAATTCCGATTTACCAGAGGAAGCGACTCGACTTGCTCGCCGGTCACCACATCGCCCAGCGCGTTCGAAGTGGTGTCCACGATCGCAGCCGCGGCCTTCACTTCGACCGTCGTGGAAGCGCTTCCAACCTTAAGGGATACATTTAAAACGGTCGTCTCGGTTACGGTGATGACCACGTCGGACAACGTTGTCCGCGCAAATCCGCCGGCATCAATTTCGACTTGATAGGATCCGGGTGGAAGCAGCGGTACCACGTAAGCGCCATCCCCGGCCGCCTTTACGGTTCGCTCTTCGTGGGTTCCCTGATTTGTCACTCGAACGGTTGCAGACGACACGACCCTGCCTGACGGATCGGAGACAGCTCCTTTTAAAGCGCCAGTCGTGGAGGTTTGCGCCAAGGCCAACGAGCTGAGGCACAGAACAGACACCGCCAATAGCATCGAACGCAAATATCCGTGCCAGAGCGACAATCCAATTCTCGCGGACGACATCCGTTCCATGACATCCCTCCCAAGGTGCCCCAATAGCAGAAGTTGACTTTTTGTAATCTCGCGCGAACCTCAATTCAAAGGCAGTCCCCGTACGAAATCGTTTACTAACGCACTTAGAATCAGCCGACGACCGAGGATCGGGAGCGAGTCTATTCAACAAATAATCCAATGTCAAGGCAGCAAACTTAAAATATTATTTGACTGCCGAGAGCACCCAGCAGTATGGTCTAGCGTGCCCGGCAGAGGTCTTTTTTCCCGCAATTAAAGGAGCTGGTCGTGCCTTCGCGAATGTTCGAGAAGTCGGCGATTCGCGCGTTTGCTCTGTTGCTGTTTTCGTTAGCCGCGTTGGCAGGTCAGGGCGTTGCTGGGTCGCAAGAAAACTTCTCTATAGTTCAAGGCGCGACCACCGTCGGCACAATCTCGGCCATCACCGACTCAGTCGCCACCGAAGGTGCGCTGATCAATGTTGACTATGCGGTGAGCGAAAATGGCCGTGGGCCAAAGCATCACGAAACTGTACGCCTCGGCCCGAATTTCATTCCAGTCGAGTGGACGGTCCTCGGCACCTCGCTGATGGGCGGCCCGGTCTCGGAGAAATATTCCTGGCAGTCCGGTCGGGCAACTTGGACCAGTCAGGCTGATCACGGCGATGTGCCAGCCGCGAAGGCTCCTCTCTATGTCGTCAATGACGACAGCCCGTGGGCGCTTTTCGTTTATGCCCGGGCACTTCTAGAAGCATCCGACCATACGCTGGATGTAATGCCCAGCGGCACCCTGAGGCTTACCCATGTGCGTGACCTGACCGTCGGCGCAGATGCAGTTCCGGTGAGCATCTATCGTATCGACGGCGCGAAATTAGAACCCAATTACGTCATGCTGGACCGATCCCAGCGCCTGTTTGCGTCATTTGGTGAAGGCGCGGTAGTGGTGCGCCAAGGCCACGAAAAGGATGCCGATTTCATTTCTAAGATTTCCCGCGATCTAGGGTTCGACTTAGCCCGCGAGGAGCAGCGCAAGCTCAGACATCAATTTGACGCGCCAGTGCGGATTCGGAACGTCCGAATCTTCGATCCCAGGACCGGCCAGTTGAGTGCACCGTCAACGGTGGTAGTAGCGCGCGGCTGCTTTGCAGAAATTCTGCCCTTGGCTGATGCGGCATCCGAACCATTAGACGAGGTGCTGGTGGATGGAGAAGGCGGAACGCTCGTTCCTGGCCTCCATGACATGCATTCTCACTCGACGCTACAGTCGGGGCTGTTCTACCTTGCGGCCGGAGTCACCTCGACGCGCGACATGGGGAATGACAACGATTTCCTGCTGGGTCTTATCTCGCAAATCAACTCGGGAGAAATCGCTGGTCCGCGGATCACTCCTAACGGGTTTCTCGAAGGAAAGAGTCAATACTCGGCGCGGACCGGTTTCGTCCCTGAGTCACTCCCCGAAGCTTTGCGCGACGTGCACTGGTACGCCGATCGCGGTTACTTCCAGATAAAAATCTACAACTCCATGAATCCAGACTGGGTCAAACCCATTGCCGACGAGGCGCACCAATTGGGAATGACCGTAACCGGCCACATCCCCGCCTTCGATACGCCGGACCGGGCAATTCGTGATGGGTACAACGAAATCACCCATACAAATCAGCTCATGCTGGGCTGGTTGCTCAAACCTGGAGAAGACACGCGGACTCCTTTGCGACTTACCGCGATGGCCCGCGCCGCCACTTTGGATCTTTCGTCGGCGCCGGTGCAGACCACGTTGTCGCTGATGAAGGCGAATCACATCGCACACGATCCAACCGCCGTAATTCTCGAAAGACTGATGTTGAGCCGGGCCGGTACCGTCCAACCTGGCGACATCGACTATCTTGATCACATGCCGATTGCCTACCAGCGCTATCGCCGGCGTACTTTTGTTCCGATAAATAACCCAGCTGAAGACGACGCGTATCGCGCAGCTTTCGCAAAGGTGATCGACACCCTGAGAATGCTGCACGAAAATGGCATTCGTCTGTTGCCAGGTACGGACGATACTACCGGCTTCACACTCCACCGCGAGCTCGAGCTTTACACCAAGGCGGGAATGACCCCGGCAGAAGCATTGCGCGCCGGGACATTGTTGCCGGAAGAGTATTTCGGTCATGCAGATGAACTGGGTACGATCGAGCGTGGCAAGATCGCAGACTTCTTTTTGGTGGCCGGCGATCCAACCAAGGACATTCGAGCGATCAAAATGGCACGCATGGTGGTCAAGGGAGAGTCAATTTATTTCCCGAGCGAAATCTATCAGGAGTTGAGCATCAAGCCATTTGCCTTTCCACCCAGCATTCGACCAGCTACCTCTCACGAAAAAGACATACCGGCTCAGAACCGGAAAGTAACCGGAATGCTCGGTCCTGTATGGGATGCTTTGGATTGACGCCGCCGATGGCTAGATTGGAAGATTAAGAATGAGAAATGCACATACGAAAAATTGCGTTGCATTCGCCACGATTGTCATTCTCCTCTTGTGCGTCCTATTGTGCATGGTGGCCGGCTTTGCGACTGCACAAGCCGGCGCACCTGCATCGGGACCGGCGAATGCGCTGGCACCATTCTCGCCTCGCGAATTCGTGACTCATCACGAAGGCGTTTTTGGCGGCAAGCCGATTCGCTACACAGCGGTCGCGGGTGATACCGTTCTCACCAACGAAGCCGGAAGTCCCGCGGCGACGATTTTTTCCTTTTCCTATATTCGCGATGACGTAAAGGATCGCGCGGCGAGGCCGGTTTTCTTTGTGTTTAACGGCGGCCCGGGCTCTTCCTCTGTATGGCTACATTTGGGATTCTTCGGTCCTCGCCGCGTTGCTCTCGCTGATGCCGTGAATCCCCCGCCGACTCCTCCGTTTTCGCTGCAAAATAATCCGTACACCATTCTCGATCTCGCTGACATAGTGCTCATTGACCCCGTGGGCACGGGCTTCAGCCACCTGCTCCCTGCGGGAAATGCGAAGCAATATTACGGAGTGGAGCAAGACGGACGCGCGACCGTCGAGTTCATCGAATCGTGGCTGACGAAGCAGGGGCGCATGAACTCGCCGAAGTTTGTTGTCGGGGAAAGCTACGGCGTGACTCGTGCGATTGTCGTCGCACGCATGCTGATGGGTGGGCCCTTCAGCGAGACCGGCCGCCTCACCGCAATCCCGTTGGATGGCGTTGTCATTATGGGAGGCTCCCCAACGGAGAGTTATGGCAGAGAGGCCGGAGACTTAACCTACGTAAATGCGTTGCCTACGATGGCCGCCACCGCCTGGTATCACAAGAAGGCAGGACACGCGGGAAGCACGCTGGAGAGCGTGCTCGCCGAGGCGCAGAGTTTTGCAGGCAACGAATATCTGAGAGCTCTTTACACGGGTGACCGATTGGACGCGCCATCGCAGAAGCAGGTCGCCGAGCATCTCGCAAGTCTTACCGGGCTCTCGGCTGATTTCATTCTGCAGAAGAAGTTGCGCGTGAGCATGGAAGATTTTCGTAAGCAGCTGTTACTGGAAAAAGGCCTTGTTGTTGGAGCTTACGACAGCCGCTTCACTCTGCCCCCTCTTGATGAAGGACCGCTGGACCCGGTGGCCGACGATCCCGCCATGGGAAAGTTCAGCGCAGCTTTCATCGGCGCAATGGATATGTATCTGCGTGATGAGCTCAAGATAAAAGTGGAGTCGCCCTATGAGGCCATCGCTTTTAAGTCTGTAAATGGCGCGTGGGATTATGGCCCCGGATCGAAGCCCGGCGGTCCGAGTACGCGGGCGCAAGATCTTGCCGCGGTGATGCGGCGAAACTCCCGCCTGCAACTTCTTTCGGCCAATGGTGCCTATGATTGCGTGGCCACCGTCGGAGGTGCAACGTATGGGATGGCGCACAGTGGTCTCGCGCTCGATCGGGTCAGCGTCCGAACTTACGCGGCGGGTCATATGGTCTATCTCGGAGACGAGGGTTCGGCTGCTTTGGCCGCGGACTTGCGAAAGTTAGTGGCTTCGGCGCTCAGTCACTGAGAGAAATGCGAATATCAACAAAATGTAAATAGCAAAGAACAACTTACAAAAACATTTGACTACATGAGGTGTCCTGCGTATCGTTACCCAGAAGTTCAGGGGAATCGGCCGGCCGTGGTGAGAATTTCAATAGCGATGCGTATCGAGACGCCAGAATTTCAGGAGAACCGCAGTGAAGTCAACTGAGAAAGAATACCTTCTCGATTTCGTTTCAAGGCTCGTTGACGTTTTAGGTCAGACGTTCGGCAAGCATTGCGAAATCGTTGTTCACGATTTTAATTCTCCCGAGAGTTCCATTATTGCGATCGCCAATGGCAGCCTCACCGGCCGTGAGGTTGGCGACACGCTCGATTCTCTCGGATTCCAACTGCTGAAGACGCACCCTGCGTCGGATCTCCTCAACTACCGTACCAAGACGAAGGACGGTAAAGAATTGAAGTCTTCGAGTATTTTCCTGCGCGACGAAAAGGGGCAAATCTTCGGAGCCCTATGCGTAAATGTTGATGTCTCCGCTCTGCTAAAGGCTCAGGAGTGGGTTCAGGAAGCCCTGGGTTCCGCGAGCACGACGATCGACGAGCGATTCGAACGCTCGGTGGACGAGGTTCTGGAAACCTTGATCCAGAATGCCATTTCCAGCGTCGGCAAGAATACGGCTGACATGACGCGGGAAGAAAAAGTCGCGATCGTCGCTTACCTGGAAACCAAAGGCGCTTTCCTCATCCGCTACTCGGTCGAGCGCGTAGCGGAATTGCTGGGCATGACGAAGTACACCATCTACAACTACCTTGATGAGATCCGGACGAAATCGGAAGTCGGGGAGGTTGTGACGACTAAGACAGCTTGAACATTCTGGTCGGTATCAAAATCCAGGCAGCGACTACCTTGACACGGTTGCATTCGTACCCGCGATTAAGTCGTGCAATTCCTTCGAAACCTGCTGGCGCGCGTCGTCATCGTAGACCGTGTGTCCTGCCCCAAAGGCAACCATGCGCGTTCTATTGAGTGGCACGCCGGCGTGCGTCAGTGCATAACGCTGGTACAACACCGGCGTTGCCAGGTCGTAGTAGCCGCTCAGCAGAAGCAGGTGTGATGCCGGCTTGTCTTTCATCAGCTTCGCCAAATTGGGAGTAGCGTTCAAGTTCCGCAGGTTGTCCTCAATCTTTTGAGACCCCGAGTTCCAGTTCCAGGCGAAGTTGACGTTGAGCGTCAGGGAGATATAGTCGAGGTCGGTTTTCACTCCGAGCTCATTGCGCAGATAGTCCCGCACTTTTCCGTTCTTGATCACGTTTGAAGAGCCCATGTGGAGTGCCGGGTCATCCGCGGCCTTCGAGCGGCCCGCGACGAGCGGCGCGTCTGGCTTGGGCGCGGCTACCCGTGTGTCGATACGGCCCACCACTTTTCCTGGCACAAGTTGCTCCAGAAAATCCTGCGTGTCGATGCGCAGGTTGGCGGCGGCGATGGCCGATGCCGGCAGGCTAATCAGCTTTGACATCCGCTCGGCCAATCGATCGCGATCCTCGGCCGCGAGTGCGGATCCCTGCTGCAAAGCCACGACGTAGTCACTCTGCGCGAAGCCGCGCGCTTCTTCGAAAACCTTCTCCACGCTGCGACCGGCTGCCTGACTTTTGTCATGCGCGTAAGCTGCGGTCGCCATCGACGGCAGACTGAACACGAAGCGCTGATCGCTGGCCGCTCCCGCGTCACCGGAAAGATCGGTTCCCGGCGAAACCAGAACCAGTCCCGCAATATTTAGATCGCTGATGTCCTTCGCCATTTCGGCCAGCCGGAACCCGCCATAGCTTTCACCAACGATGTAGACCGGAGAAGTTGTGCGGCCATTGTCGCGCAGCCAATCGCGGACGACGGTCTGCGCCGCCTTCGAGTCTCCCTCCGGACTCCAATAGGCATGTCCGCCTCCCGCGCGCAGTTCGCGACTGAAACCGGTGCCGACCGGGTCAATCAGTACGAGGTCGGTCGCATCGAGCAGAGTCTCAGGGTTGTCAATAAAGGTGGACCCGCCCTTCGGATCTGACGGTCCAAATCGACGCGGGCCGAGGATTCCAAAGTGGAGGGGCGAGCTGGATGCGCCAGGGCCGCCATTAAAGGCGAACATCACCGGGCGCCGCGCGCGGTCGTGCACATCTTCACGCACATAGCTGGTCGTCGAGATCGTGGCTTGTGGAACGCCGGCCGCATCTTTCAGCGACGTCGAGGACCACGTGGCGACATATGGAATCGCGATATCGCCGAGGTGAATCACATGATGCGATGAAACGGGGATGATGGGCTCAGTGGAAAGCACCGAAGAATCGGTGGCAGGATTTTCGCTCGTTGTGGCCGTATGCCCCGCAGCTGGAGTTGTTTGCTGCGCGTCCAGCGTTGATGCGCGCGCCAGCACCGCGACCAGGACTGCGCTGGCTGCCGAAAGCTGGAATGACCGCAATCTCACTCTCATTCTTATAGACCGTCCCCGCATCGGCCTTCGCCGGTTGACCAAACTTCTCAAATTGCGGTCATACCCTGATCAACAAAATATGGAAACCCAGCCCAGCGCAGCTAAAATCTTTCTCCTGATTCCGCCCGCCTACTTATTTCCGTTTCCCGCCATCATCGCCTTAACATCGCCGCTGAACTCAGTACGCGTCGCCGCATCCTTATACATCGCGTGTCCCCCAACGTAGCACTTGAAGGTAATCGCTGAACGCAGGTTGGAGGGTAGCTGGCGATCAAGTTCAGCGCCGCTGGCGCAGGGCAGAAAAGAATCGTACATCCCTGCGGCAACCAGCACCTTCATGTGCGGATTGAGCGCCAAAGCGTCTTCAGTTCCCGGCAAAGGCGGACCCAGACGCGGCGGGCCATCACCGCGCCTGCTTGCTTCCTCCATTGCGGTCTTCAGTTCCTCGGGCGTGATCTTGGCGGTGGCATAGTTCCAGCGCGCGTTCACCGGGTCGGGATAAACTCCGTTCGGCGCGAATCCCTGCTCTATTTCTTCCAACCCGATGTAAGGCAAGCTGGTGTGATAGCCGAGAGCATGCCGAAAATATTGCA
>Ga0210383_10005432_pt1 | contig 11185 bp, 7 predicted proteins | sample IncBWC14OmetaG_FD_160072 | JGI IMG/M metagenome (GOLD analysis project Ga0210383, IMG submission 160072) | Forest soil microbial communities from Barre Woods Harvard Forest LTER site, Petersham, Massachusetts, United States - Inc-BW-C-14-O ...
GGAGCGAAACCGGGTTAAGACCCGCAGCGGCGGTTGAACTCGAAAGCAGAATATTTTCAAAAGAAGGTGTCTGGAACACACGATCGTAGGAAAAATGCAGTACTAGATCGGCGCTGGGGAAATAGCGCGAAATCGAAAAACGCGGGTCCACTGCTTGCCGATTCAATATGAGCTGATAATGGTCCCAACGAAGGCCGGCGCTAATCGTCCAGTTTCCCAAGTGGATCAGATCCTGCACGAAAGCGGATTGTTCGAGATCCGGGCGATTGGCCAAAAAGTGGAAGGTAGGCGGCGTGCCGGGATCAAATTGGGTTGGATCGGTAATGTTGTATCTGAAATTCTCATTCAGAAAAGTATTGTCGGATTCCACTCCGAATTTCCATTCCTGGCGGCCGTGAACGGCAGTGATGGTGCCCTTGAAATACCCTTCGCGAAACCAATTATGTTGAAAAACTTGTATGGGAGTGGAATTCGCGTTGGAATTGAAATCGACGGCGTTGTCGCGAACCATTGCGTGAAAATCGGCCACCACATGAGTTGAAAAGGTGTGCTGGTAGGATGCGATTCCCATGGTCTCGATGTTATCGGCAGTTATGCGCTGTCCGGAGGTCTGCTGGACCAGCTCATTGGGGATGTCGTAGCGCGAAGCCTCATGGCGAACGATGAAGCTCAGGCGGTCGTTGGGCGTGAGATTGCGCTGATAATGAACCGAAAAATCGCTGAGGGTGCCTGTGTTCGAGAAATTCTCAGGCACTACAGGGTTCAAATAATGGTCGGTCATGCTGCCGCTGGCGCTGAATCCCAAGGTATTTTTACCCCAGACATACTGGCCCTGCGCAAAGGCGCCGGCAGAATCAAAGCTGCCGCCCGAAAGTACAACTTGGCCGTGGAAACCCGCTTTTGAATCTTCGAGCGTGTTGACCTCGACTACACCTCCCATTTTTCGTCCATATTCTGCAGGAAAGCCTGCGGTGAAGATGCTCATAGATTGCACGTCGTCCGCTTCAATCTCCGGTCCGAAGCTCGGCGAGCGGTTGTCGGTTAACGGGATTCCATCGATTACGAACTGAGTCTGGTACTCGGCGCCGCGCGGGTGAAGCACAGCGTTGCCCTCGTAGAGCCAGCCTGGTTGCGAATTAACCAAATCCTGCAAGGAACGGCCCGGAAGTGAGCTCAGCCTGGTTTGAATGACGTCTGAGCCTATCTGGCTAACGGCGCCGGCTTGATCGGGATCGATTAGAGTGTCGGCCGCGCTGACCGTGACGGATTGGCTCACCGTAGGTAGCTTGAGCTGGATTGCGTATTCGGTCGGAAGCGAGGAACGAATCTCGACAGATACAGACATCGGTGCGAAGCCGGGTTGGCTAACTTCCAGGCGATAGATGCCGTAGGGCAGTCGGTGCACGTCCAGGGCGCCCTGATCGTTGGTTGCCAGGAGATTTCGATACTGATTGGCGTCGCTGATAATCTGAATGGTCGTTTTCACGCCAAGGCCGGACGGATCGGTTACTTTCAGGCGCAATTCACCGCTGGTGCTCTGGCCAAACGCGGAGCTCGCGATCAAAAAGAAAAGCGCTAACCATTTCTTCACGCTGATCGGCCTCGGTAAAAATTTACTTCCTGATTCTCCAACAACGCCAAGATTCGAGCTCCCAACGACCACACGATCTAGCCTACATTTTAGACTGTCATATGAATATTCCTGCTGTCGGTATTTCGATCAGTGTTTTTAAAAGGCTTTTTGCCCACGGTTCGTAAGCTCACTAGAAATTCGAACGTGGGAATGGATCTGACGATGGGGGTAGCCAACGCCTAAGGATGAGGGACGTTGTTAGCGGTAGGATTTGGTGCCGGCTGTGGGACTCGAACCCACGACCTAGGGATTATGAGACCCTCGCTCTACCTCTGAGCTAAACCGGCCACAAGACAATTCTCGATGCTAGGGTGACCTGCGCGAAGTGTCAAGATACCAGACGCGCTAAGTTTGGCTAGGCAGGCGTCGGCGAATTGGCTATAATTGGAGATTGTGCGTTGTGTGCTGGCCCCACCTGAGCGGGTCTGCAGGATAATGAGTCATGAAACCGATAATTGCAAAGGCGCAGCAGTCCCAGCTCCGCAAAGACCATCCCGTATTTCGTCCGGGCGATACGATTCGCGTGAACGTGCGGTTAAAAGAAGGCGAGGAAGCCAAAGAGCGTATCCAGCCATTCGAAGGCGTGGTGATGAGCCGGCGCGGCGAACTGTTGGGCGAATCTTTTACCGTGCGCCGTGTGAGCTTTGGGATCGGCGTAGAGCGCATCTTCCCGGTGCACTCGCCAATGATCAGTTCGATTGACGTGGTGCAGCACGGACGTGTTCGCAGGGCGAAGCTGAATTACCTTCGCAAGCGCAAAGGCAAGGCTGCGCGTATCAAGCGAGCAGACCGATTCGAAAAGGCCGCGGTGGCGACGGCGGCAGAGTAACCGCCCGATTGAAATCCTGCCCGCTCCGGGAAACCGGGGCGGGCTTTTTTATTTGCAAAGGTTCTTACTCGTCGCGTGTTTTTATGCTCGATTCCCAATCATAGCCAGGGTCATGGCGTGTAACGCCCCGGCTTAATGCATTGGCGTCATTTTTATGTCCAGATCCATCACCTCGGTACTCTCATTGTTGTATCGGCTGTAATGCAAATACTCGATCTCGCCCGTCTTGGCGAGTTTCGTTATCGTTCTTACATTCTCGTCACGTGTACCGTCTTCGAGCGGTATGAAAGCAGTTGTTCGGAATTCCTTGGATTTGTCATCGTATTCGCCGGTCTCGGTTACCCTCAGCGCCCACCTACTGTAGAAATAAGTTGAATCATATTTTGCCCGAACCGGATTGTAAGTGATGAAGACGAGGATGGATTGTCGGGGTCTGGTGATCTCCTGTTTCAGGTAGGTATTGTCCAAGGCCCAGGAAATCCTGAACGTGGCGGTTTCTTCGCGGGTGCTGCCGTCCCTCCCATGAAAACGCATAACTGCATTCCAATTTCCGACCAGGGGCTCGAGATACTTCATGTTGTTGAAGATGACTTGCGCGTCATCCGCCTGTCCTTGCGCCGGCGAAGGCGCATGGTATGGCAACGGTCCCCAAAACAGCAAGAATGCGCTAGCGAGAACGGTAGCTCGTGACATCGATCCTCCTTTTGAAAGTGAGGCCCCCGGGCATTTAGACTCGAAGAATAATCGGCGGATAGGCCGAGTCCCGTTAATTTTTCAATGCGGCGTTGTGCTAAAATCCGTGGCCGATGGGCAGACTTTGCTGTACGCGCTACGAGCGCGACGCACGCCAACACGGGTGGCAGCGTATTGCGGGACTGGATGAAGCGGGACGCGGGTCGCTATTCGGTCCGGTAGTGGCTGCAGCCGTCATCTTGAATCCCCGGCGCCGGATTGTGGGACTGGATGATTCCAAGAAGCTGACTCCCGAGCGCCGGCACGAACTAGCTCCGCGCATACGCGAGCACGCCCTGGCCTGGGCGGTGGCGGAAATTGAAGCCAGCCGAATCGATGCGTGGAACATTTATCAAGCCAGCCGGCAGGCCATGATGGCCGCCGTTTCGCAGCTTTTCCCGCTACCGGATTACCTCCTGCTGGATGCCATCGAGATTGATCTGCCTATCGAACAGAAGGCGCTGATTCATGGCGATGCGCGTTCGGTTTCGATTGCAGCGGCTTCCATTCTGGCGAAGGTGGAGCGCGATAATCGCATGATGGAATACGACCAGCTCTATCCGCAGTATGGGTTCGCGCAGAACAAGGGTTACGGCACGCCGGAACATTTAGAAGCTTTGCAGCGGCACGGGCCAACTCCGCTGCACCGGTTTTCTTACGCTCCGGTGCGCGAGGCGGGTTGCTGGGCCGTTGGCGCGGTCCAGGTAACGCTGCCTCTTTCGTAGAAGCCCGACTTCCCTCCAGCGCTAAATTCCTTATAGTTCTTCCATGATTAAAAATTGCTCGTAGTGCCCGTCGGAAGTGAGGTAAACGGTGAGGATTAGTTTCCTTTTTTCGAACTGTAGATCGTAGGCTCGAAAGGTCATTCCTCCCCGCAAGGCCTCGCGTACGCGAGTGACGGATTTCAGCGTGCCGAGCGGCGAAAGAGAAGATTGAATGTCGCGGATAGCCGTCTCGCTGAAATAAAAAATCATGTTGCTGGTGAATAGCGAGCGATCTATTTGACCCTTTTGCAGTCCCTCCAAGATATTCCGAACTTGCTGAAGTTCCGAGGCTGAAGCCGTGCCGTTGGAATTGGCGTTTTCCAAGCCGAGAACCCAGTTGGCGATTACATCCGCGACCGGTTCGATCAGGTCGATGCCGTCCTGATTCGAACACACGATTACGGCAGCATCTCGGGTCGGAAACACCTGGTTAAGGGTGAGGAATCCGGAAACTTCGCCGCCGTGGTAAATGACGGGAACATTATTGTGCTGTCCGATCTGCAGGCCCAGAGCGTAATGAGTGTGATTGCCGTCTTTGAGAAGGATTTCCTTGGTGAATTCGTTGTAGGACTGTGCGGAGAGGATTTGTTTATGGAGGAACGCAGAGTCCCAACGTGCGAGATCGGCAGGAGTCATGCAGAGTTCGCCGGCAGCGAAGTACCACCCAGGGCCTTCCCGCAGCGCTGGACGCGCAGGGCCGAGGGCGTAACGCGTGTAGGCCACGGCATCTTCAGGAGTTTTATCCACGCTGCAATCGCCGGCTGAAGTCATGCCTAGAGGATCGAAAAATTTCTCCTTTAAAAATGGCATCAACTGTTGGCCGGAAGCTTTTTCGAAAATGCGGCCAGCGAGAACGTAGTTTGTATTGCTGTATTGCCAGCGCGTGCCGGGATCAAAATCCAGAGGCTTTTTCGCCCATTGATCCAGGACGGCCTCGGGCGTGGTGGGCTTGATCCACTCCGGGATTATGTAGTCCTGTGGTGCGTAGTCTTCATAGCCGGAAGTGTGCGAGAGCAGCTCGCGGACGGTGATTTCGTTCGCGCGGGTAAGATCTGGAAAATATTTCGAAACTTTGTCGTCCAGGGATAGTTTGCCCTGCTCGGCGATTAAAAGGATAGCCGCGGCGGTGAATTGCTTGCTGACGGAGCCGACAGCGTAGCGCGTGTGGGCATCCGCAGCGCGATTGGGATCCAGCGAGGCTTTGCCAAAGGCTTTGGCGTAGACGGGCTGTCCGCGTTCAACAATGGCGATAGAGACGCTCGGCGCACCACTATCGGCAAGTAACTTGGAGATCTTGGCTTCCACGGCGGCGTCAAGGGCTGGGGCGGCCGATTGAGAAAATGCTGATCGGGGAGTGCCGATCGAGAAAAGAAAGACGAAGATTTGCGCGCAGGAAAAAATGAACCTTTTTCGATTGGGCGAAATGCCAGCTAGCGGAGCAACCAAGGACCGCTGCGCAGAGTGACCGATTTTCGACATACTTCCTCGCTTTCTAGATTGTTATAGGCGTCAGGGCGGTAAGGGTACCTTTAGGGTTGCAGAGTTGCAATGCCGTTTCCGCTGAGTTCGCGAGGTATGTGGCAAGGCCCCCAGCGAGTGAAAGCTTTTCGTTGTGATAACATTGATAACGGGATAACGGCGAACGAAGCGAGCTTTCCTGAGAACCAGGATTCGCGAGTAAGTGGCATGGTGTATTGGAGAAAGCAGATGTCTTTTCGTGGTCTATACCTGACGCGGATGTGGCTAGGCAGCCAGTTCTCTAACAAACTGCTGCCCTCGCGCATCCAGCCGTTGGCCGCGCATGTAAAGCTCACCGAAAATTGCCAGGCCGGATGCATCAGCTGCGATTATTGGAAATCGCGTTGGCAAGACGGGATCAACACCGACCGCGCGGTGCAACTTGTGAACGAGATAGGCGAAGCAGGCATTACCAACCTGCGCTTTACCGGCGGAGAGCCTCTGCTGCGGAAAGATTTCTTTCAGATTTTGAAATCCGCGAATACTTCACGCCTGAAGAAAATCATCATCCAAACGAACGGTCTGCTGCTCAAGAAGCTTCACAAGGAAATTAACGATTCTCCGATCACAAAGGTGGCCGTATCCATCGACGGGTTAAAGGAAACTAACGACCTGATCCGGGGAATTCAAGGCTATTTTGAATTGGGACTGGAAGGCATTCGATTGCTCCGAGGCAAGCAAGTTGCTATCTCCGTCACGCTGAACCGGCTTTCCGCTGGGGAACTTGAAAAGCTTGCAGAGGTAGCTCACGGAGTGGGAGCCAACATTGAATTCAATATTCTGAGCCGAAGTTTGAGCTTTCTGAAAGACGCTGATACAGACTTAATGTGGCCGCAACAGGGCGATGTGGTTCAGATATCGAATTTCCTGCGCGACGTCTTGAAACGGCCTTCTTATGAGGTCGATTATGTTACGCGGTATTACAACAGCGAGAAGCTCGAGGAACCTGCTTGTGTGCTGGGTTACACGCAAGTGTTCGTGATATCGAATGGCGACGTACTGACGGGTTGTTATCCGCTTAAACCTGTTGGAAATATCCTGCGCAACAGCTTGGCGAGCATCCTTACGTCCGAAGCTTATGCTCGACAGAGCGCTGCCATGGTACGGCGGGAGTGTCCGGGCTGCACATGCGGCGTGGAGACCTCGCTGGCCACCAAGCACGCATTTTCCAGCGCGTTTTTTGAATTAAGCCGATTAAAGCAAGGTCAGAAGAACGAAACCCCCGTTCCTTCCGTAATGGCGCCGCAGGAAGGGCCGCGGCCTGCCCACTGAGGCCCGATTCTTAGTAGGCCTCTGGGAAGGCATGAAACGTCCCTGAATTATCCCTACCTATAAAGGCTGGGCGCGTAAAAGGCACTGTTATCGCCTTTGGCACCTTCGCCATCCGGTTCATTGCCCCTTGTTTTTGGCGCGTGCTAACCTTCTCGACTGAGCCGCCATAGTGGGCTAGGTACGTCCCGCCGTAGGGGAAGGCGGAGCAGCGAAATCAATTCATGGCCTTCAACAAAAACAAAGCGCTGGAAAACGCGCTGAAATTTCTGAATCAGGGCAAGGTCGCGCAGGCGATCGCGGAATATCAGCAGATCCTGCGTCACGATCCAAAGGACCAAGCCACGCTGATGACGGTGGGGGACCTCTACGCCCGCCAGGCGGACCTGGGACATGCTATCGAGTATTTCGAACGGTTGGCGCAGGTTTACCTGAACGATGGTTTCAACAGCAAAGCCATAGCGATTTACAAGAAGATTGCGAAGTTGGCTCCGAGTGAACTGCCGCCGCTCGAACGCCTGGCTGATCTTTACGTGCAGCAAGGGATACTAAGCGAGGCCCGGCCGCTATTCCTGCAGATCGCCGAATCTCACCTGAAAGCTAATCGCGCACAGAAAGCGGTGGAAGTGCTGCACCGTTTGCTGGAAGTGGAGCCGGAAAATCTGCGTGTGCAGATGCGTCTGGCCGAACTCTACAACTTGATGGGCCAGAAGAAAGAGGCGGCGCAAACGTATCTGGCCTATGCGCAGAGGCTCTTCGAACGCGGCGAAAAAGACGAAGCCGAGAAATTGATCGAGCGCTGCCTGGAAGCGGATCCCACGAATGCGGCCGCGGTTCTGCTGAAAGCAAAAGCGCTGAACGCGAATAATAAAACCGCGCAGGCCATCCCCATCCTGGAATCGCACCCGGACGCGAATACCGGCGGCGATGTGACGGGTATGCTCGTGGATTACGAGCTGCGTGCGGGACAAACCGACAAAGCCGCCCATCGCGCACGCCGGATGCTTGCGTTAGGACACGCTCACCACGGGCTGCTTTACAAGGTAGCCGAGAAGCAGATCGAGAGCGGAGATACGAAAGCAGCTTTGCCGTTAATACAAGAATTGCGCGGCCCCATGATCGAGGCGGGCGAGCAAGACAAGTTTTTGAAGTTACTGACTACAGCGAGCGAGCGCCTGCCGGGAGATACGGAACCGCTGGAAATGCTGGCCGACTTTTGCCGGACTACCAGCGATCCGTTCAGGCTAAATGCAACGCTGGGCCAGCTCTCCGATGCCTATGCCGCTGCCGGAAATTTTCCGCGGGCTGAAGAGCTGCTGCAAGAGCTTGTTGAACGCAATAAGGACGACGAACGCATTGTGGAGCGGCTAAATGCGCTTCGAGCACGCAGCGGCGGCGGTCCCATGCCCGCGGCCGATCCTTTGCCGCCGGAATCGCAAGCAGAAAAGGACGCGCGACACGTTCCGCAAGCGGCTGTGACACCGCAACCGGTGGTGGAAGAGGCGCTGGATGAAGAAACTCAGCGATACGTGGCCCAGGCGCTGACGGACGTAGATCTGTTTTCCAGCTATGGTTTGACGCAGAAAGCCACGCACCTGCTCGAAAATGTATTGCAGAAAGCGCCGCGGCATACCGCAACACTGGAGAGGCTGCTGGATCTTTATTTGGGCGCCGGCAACGAACAGCGAACAGCTGAGCTGGCCGGCCAGCTCGAACAAATACATCGCGAACGCAACGATCAGGTGAACGCGGACCGTTTTGCGGAATTGCGGCAAAGATTCCAGAAGGCGGGAGGCGTGGAAGAATCGCCTGCTGTTTCCGCGACAAGCGCACCGAGCGCTGAGAACTTGCCGTCTGCTGCGGATGTCCCGGCCGCGGCGCAAGCGAATGCGCGGACAACGATGGAGGCAGCATCCGAAGGCGCCGTCCCGGTGGATGATACCCGCGAGCTGAGCGCCGAAGATATTGCAGCCGAATTCGGGATACCTCTGGCAAGCGCTCCGACGACTCCCGTTGCTTCTGCGCCGGTTGTAGAAGAATTTACCGTTGCGCCGATACAGCTGGAGGAGCCGGCCATACCCGTTGATGCTCCGTTGCCCTCCGCGGTTGAACCGCCGCCTGCTGCGACCGCGGGAGAAGAGCTGGATCTATCCGACGAGTGGGAAGCTATCTCGCAGGATGTGGCGGACGCTGAAAAAGACGTCGCGGCAGAAGATAAGGCGGTGCCCGAAGCGGCTAGTGAAACAACCGCGACCGAGCCTGAGGTTGAGGCTGCGTCCGGACCCGAGATTGAGGCGGCGGCCGAGCCTGCGCCCGAATCTGAGACCGAACCCGTATTTGTCCTGGACGACTCCGACGCTAGCTCGACCGTCGAGCAGCCGATTGAATTGGAGCTCGAAGCGCCGCCCACCCCCGAAGTCGAGGCGGAAGCAGTTTCGGCGTCCAGCAATGAAATTTCCGTGCAACCGGATGAATTCGAGATACAGGAGAGCGGTGCGACCGCCGACGAGACGCCTTCCATTGAACTCGTCGAAGAGCCCGCGTTTGAACTACTCCCCGAAGAGCCGGTGGCTGCGAGTAACGGAGAATTTGAGCTGGAGTTGGCGGAAGAGCCTGTCGCAGCGGGAAAACCACGCGACGCGGCGACCACTGAGGATTTCCTGAACGAGTTGGCCGCCGAAGTGGAAGACTTAGAGGTACCGCTAGCGGATAGCGCCGTAGGGTCGATTCCAGAGGACATGAAGGAACCGCTGCCTTATACAGTGGCAAGCTCCACTCCTGTGGCGGCAAGCACGGAAAATGGATCGTCAAAGAGTTCTGCCGGCAAGACTTCGAGCATCCCTGCTGCGACCTCTTCAAGCGCGCCTCCGGAGATAACGGCGGAAAGTTTGAACGAGCTGGCGGAGGTTTTCCAGGAGTTCCGTAGCGAACTGGGCGAGCTGGGCGAAGAGGACGAAGACTTGGAGACGCATTACAACCTCGGCATTGCCTACCGCGAAATGGGATTGTTGGACGAAGCGATTGGCGAGTTCCAAAAGGTGGCAAAAGCGGTGCAGAAGGGCAAACCTTTCCGTTACACCATGAACTGCTCAACCATGTTGGGGCTTTCGTTTATGGACAAAGGCGAGCCGAATATTGCTGCGCTTTGGTACCGGCGGGCGTTGGAAGTTCCCGGACTTGAGCATGAGACGATTCTTGCGCTGCGATACGACCTTGGGCTGGCACTCGATGCTGCGGGAGATTCCACAGCGGCGCTCGATTGCTTCCGCCAAGTCTATGCCGCGAATATCGAATACCGCGACGTCGCCGACCGTATTTCCACGCTGCAGCGACGTTAAATCTTTTTCCCGTTAGCATGTTTCTGCAAAGCACAGAAGAAATCCGCGATCATTTCGGCGATCGCTTTCGATTTGCCAGGTGGAGTTGCTGTCCAACGCGGTAAGCCTCACGAAGCCAGCCGAGGACTTGGCGATCCAAGTCTGCGCGCGAATGGAACCGGAAATGATGCACGTGATTCCGTGGTGAGATGTACTCGATCTTCGTAAAGCGGGGATTTTCCAGGCGTCGCGCGAGCACCACGTGACCTATGACGCTATCTCGCCTCAAACTCACCGCCGCGAAACTCATGCGCACCTGAAATGCGATTCGCGTTTTTTCCGGCAGCACGCGTACCGGCCCACACCGCTTCACCAGCTTTGCGAACCGGCGGAATAGCGCGATGGCGCGCGGACTTTTTCCGGCAAGATGCTGGCGCAAGGTGTAGCTGGAGCAGGAATGTGATTGGTTGCGGTTCGCGAAGGCCCTTCCACACTTCGGGCATTCCCATAGAGGTTTGAGGCGCATGCCGCTCAGAAGTCTTCGGGATCGAGAGCCCGACCTTTACTGCACGAGCCAAAGGCCGGGCCACCCGATGTTACGCTGATGCAGTAGCCGCGCCCTTGAAAAAGGCGAGCAAGTCGGCGTTGATCTGGTCTGCGTTGGTCGTGGGCATGCCGTGTGGAAAGCCCTTATAGACCTTCAGCGTTGCATGCTTCAGGATTTTCGCGGACTTGGGTCCCGCGGCAGCGATCGGCACAATCTGGTCGTCGTCGCCGTGCATCACCAATACGGGGATTTCGATTTTCTTCAGGTCCTCGGTGAAGTCGGTTTCCGAGAAAGCCTTGATGCAATCATAGTGGGCCTTCATGCCGCCCAACATTCCCTGCAACCACCAGTGCTCGCGGATGCCTTCGGAGATTTTGGCGCCCGGACGGTTGTAGCCGTAAAACGGCATAGTAATGTCTCTGTAGAACTGCGGCCGGTTGGCGGCGAGTTGAGCCCGAAGGTCATCGAACACTGAAATCGGCGCTCCTTCAGGGTTGTTTTCCGTCTTCAGCATAAGCGGAGGAACTGCGCTGATGAGTGCGGCTTTGGCGACACGTTTGGAACCATGGCGGCCCA
>Ga0210383_10005435_pt1 | contig 11182 bp, 10 predicted proteins | sample IncBWC14OmetaG_FD_160072 | JGI IMG/M metagenome (GOLD analysis project Ga0210383, IMG submission 160072) | Forest soil microbial communities from Barre Woods Harvard Forest LTER site, Petersham, Massachusetts, United States - Inc-BW-C-14-O ...
TCGATCTGCTTGAGATTGACCGCAAAGCGCTCACCGTGGGCCGCCTGTTTATCGATGACCAGGCGCACATTGGCGCGATCAGCCAGCCGGATGGCTTCGCTTAGCATAGCGTAACGGCATTCCCATAGTAAGTCAGCCGGAGCACGAGCGAGGCCGCTCGCGCCTGTGTAAAATCGGCAGTCATCTTTCCGCGGTTACCCTGGTCACAAGCACATGCCTCACGCGCCACAGAAAGACAGCGCGCCCACCGAGGTCACCTCGGAGGGTGACCTGGATCACTGCGCCTTTATCCCTGAACGTTGAAACTCTGACTAGGCAGCCAAACAGCTGCTGAGTTCTCTTACATCCGATTCTTGAAGGATTGCATCGGTGGCTACTTTCGCAACGCACAGGGCCGCGAGAACGACCGCTGATTCAATTCAGTTGCAAAATTTTACAGGGAGAAAACGAAATCATGAAGACTACGAAGCTGGTAATGCTGGTCATGACGATTGCAGTAGCCCTTTTCATCCTGATCCCCAATTTGTCCTGGGCCGCCGATGACGGAGCGGCGACCTACAAAGCAAAATGCGCAGCCTGCCACGGAGCCGATGCAACGGGAAAGCCCGCTGCCAAGATTCCGAGCTTGGTTTCGGACGACGTAAAGAAACTGTCGGATGACAACTTCGCCAAGGCCGTTTCCGAGACGGCAAAGCACCCTGGCACGATAAAGAGTCTCACCCCGGACCAGGTGAAAATGGTGGTTTCGTACATTCGAACCTTGCAGAAGTAGCCATCGCTGTTCCTCTTAGCGCACCGCCGCTGCTGCGCGACCATGCGTCCCCGCAACGGCGGTAGAAGGCGTGAGGGCGAGTATGAAGATGTCCGGCTCAATTCGGCGGACGGAAATGAAAATCGGCCGATCCGTGGCCAGCCGGGAATCTCCTCCCCGATCGGCCTTTCAAGATGGAACAGCCTCCCCGGGTCCGGGTGCGCACCTGTCCGGACCCGGTTCTTTCCTTGCAGTCGGTCTGCCCAAGGTGTTCTATACGGTTCCAAAGCCTGCTCCGCCCCAGCGTACGTTTACCTCGTATTTCATCCCGCTGGAACGAAAATCTCGCTTGGGAGCAGCGAGGATCAATTTCCATGAGCAAGGCTCTGCTGTACGACGCGTACCATGTGCATTGGTTGCAAGCAGTGTGAAGGTGCCTGCGCGCAACAGAACAAGCTGCCCTATGACGACGCGGTAGCCGCCGAGTCCGTACAATCGGAACATAAATACACGGTCGTTCTGACCGAGGAAGACAAATTCATGCGCCGGCTATGCATGCACTGTGAGCATCCCGCTTGCGCGTCGGAATTAACAACGTGGGTGATCTTCTCTGACTTTTTTGGTTGCTTTACCCAAGCGTGCCAAAATCCGTTTCCACCGATTACGTTGGTGAACACAGTCAGCTCTGCAACCAGACGTTGTGCAAGTCGAATCAATGTGACGCAGCCTGCTTTATCAATTACAAGGGAACACCAGGACCCTGACACCTACCAGATCGGGAGAGCCGCAGTTCAGGTGCTGGGCGTCTCCAGCCAGCACCTGCTACGGCGTGATCTCGTACACTACGTTTATGACGTGTTAACCAATGAGTAATACCGCGCAGACTGTAAAGCCAACGTATTTGGATTCGTAGATAATACCTGACTACTTCTGTACGAAATTCCATGAACCTCAGCCCCCAGAAGGATGAGAACATGAGTGCCGTCCAAATTCTGATCGCCGATGATCATGAGTTGTTTCGGCGCACCGCGCGATCTTTCATTGAATCTCAGCCCAATTGGCACGTCTGCGGAGAAGCTGGCGACGGGATCGAAGCGATCGAACAGGCGAAGCGACTGCGTCCCCAGGTCATCCTGATGGACATCAACATGCCTCGCATGGACGGATTGGAAGCAACAAGAATTATTCGGCGGGAGCTTCCTGACTGCAACGTCATCATTGTTACTCAGAATCACGAAACTATTGCCCGCCAGCAAGCTGCCGCGGTCGATGCAAGAGGCTCGGTGACGAAGTCGGAGCTTTCCCAGGTGTTGCCTATCACCATCAAAAGGCTGTTCGAGCAACCGTGCCCGACAACCCCCGAGGGCTCCAGGGAAGAAGCCGCCCTCACACCACCATGGGTGCGTGGCGGAGGCGTGTTAGGCCAACTCGTCCGTGAATTCGATTGGAGCAGAACTCCGCTTGGCGCCATCGAAGAATGGCCGCAAAGCTTGAAGACTGTGGTTCGTGTGTTGCTTACGTCACGCTTTTCAATGTGGATGGGGTGGGGGCCAGAACTCACCTTCCTCTACAACGATGACTACGCCCGGATGACTCTTGGGAAAAAACACCCGTGGGCGCTGGGAAAGCCTTTTCAGGAGGTATGGGCGGAAATTTGGGACGACCTTGCTCCCCGGATTCGGCGAGTTCTGGACAGCGGCGAGGCGACATGGGATGAAGCCTTGCTCTTGTTTCTGGAGCGAAGCGGATATCGCGAGGAGACTTATCACACTTTCTCCTACAGTCCCCTGCCTGGAGACGACGGCGAAGTTGCCGGACTTCTATGCGTAGTAACAGAAGAAACAGATCGCGTGATCGGTGAACGCCGGCTCAAGACGTTGCGCTCCCTGGCCGGCGAGTTGAGCAAGACGATCACGGAGGAGGAAGTGGTTTCGTCTATCGCTCGCTGTCTTGGCGAAAATCAAAAGGACCTGCCGTTTACCCTTCTGTATCTCTTCACGGAAGATAGGAAGGAAGCCCGCCTTGCCTGTCAGACCGGAATCGCGGAAGATCACCCGGCCGCGCCGAAGTCGATGCAATTGACCGAAGAGAATCAACCTTGGCCAATCAGCGACCTCCTCGCTGGGAAAGATTCCGTGGTCGTTGAGAATTTGCCGGAGAGGTTCGAATCGATCCCCTCCGGCTCGTGGGACAAGTCGCCTTGGCGAGCGCTTCTGCTCCCCATCACCAGTCAGGGGCAAGACAAGCCCGCCGGAGTGATCGTCGCCGCCCTCAATCCATTCCGCCCCCTGGATGTTAGCTATGCTGGATTCATCAATCTCGTCGCCGGCCAGATCGCCGCCAGCATCGCCAATGCCCGTGCCTACTCGGCGGAAAAGAAGCGTGCGGAGGCGCTGGCCGAGATTGATCGCGCTAAGACAGCATTCTTCAGCAACGTAAGCCACGAGTTCCGCACTCCGCTGACTTTGATGCTGGGGCCGCTCGAGGATCTGCTTGCAAGAAGCCAGACTCACCTTTCTCCAACGGCCAAGGAACAACTCGACTTGGTTAATCGTAACGGCGCAAGGCTCCTGCGCCTGGTTAATACGCTGCTGGACTTTTCGCGCATTGAAGCCGGACGAGTGCAGGCCGTCTATCAAGCCACCGACTTATCCCGGTTCACGGCCGAGCTCGCCAGCGTATTCCGTTCGGCCACCGACAAAGCCGGGTTGCGACTGGTAGTGGACTGCCACGATCTTGGGGAACCCGTCTATGTCGATCGAGATATGTGGGAGAAGATCGTTCTGAACTTGATCTCCAACGCCTTCAAGTTTACCTTCGATGGAGAAATTGCCGTCAGCGTAGATCGAGTGGGGAACGCGGCTGAGCTTCGCGTCCGCGACACTGGAGTTGGAATTCCCGCTGAAGCCATTTCCAAATTGTTCGAGCGCTTCACTCGTGTTCCTAACACGCGTAGTCGAACCCACGAGGGGAGTGGGATCGGTCTGGCATTAGTCTATGAGTTGGTGAAACTGCATGGCGGATCTATTACAGTCGAAAGCACTCTGGGACGAGGCACTACATTTTTCGTCAGCATACCCGTTGGGCAGGATCACCTCACGTTCGGCCAAATGGGTGGATCGCGCAGCTTGTCTTCAACCGCCGTGGGCGCGAAGCCGTTTGTGGAGGAAGCCCTCAGGTGGCTTCCTGACACGACTGATGGAAGCGGCGAAGTGCTTTCCATTCACGACGAGTTGCTGCCGATCCCCTGTCCGCCGGTCTCCGAAGGTGCAGCCCGTCCTCGCGTCCTGGTCGCTGACGACAATTCCGACATGCGGCAGTATCTGGCCCGCCTATTGTCGGAACAGTACGAGGTGAAAACTGTTGCTGACGGCCATGCGGCCATTCAGGCTGCGCATCAATACTCACCGGACCTCATCATCAGCGACGTCATGATGCCGATCCTCGATGGCTTTGAGCTTCTGAATGCACTGCGGGCAGATAACGAGACTCGAACCATTCCAGTCATCCTCCTTTCAGCCCGCGCCGGTGAAGAATCACGCGTGGAAGGCATTCAGGCAGGTGCGGATGATTATTTGATAAAGCCCTTCTCTGCGCGGGAACTTCTGGCTCGCGTCAGCGGCAGGCTCGAGATTGCCCGGCTGCAGCGGGATCGAGAATCGCAACTCAGATTAAATCAGGCGGAGCTGGAGCGGAGAGTTCAGGAACGCACGCAGGATCTGCTGGATGCGAGCCATGAGCTTCGGGAGCTCTCTGCCCGCATTTTGCAAGCGCAGGACGAGGAGAGACGGCGAATCGCGAGGGAACTCCACGACGGAGCCGGACAACTGATTGCTGCGCTCGGTATGGAGGCCTCCAATCTAGCCACGGAGCGCGACCGGTTGAGTTCGCGTGCCGCCTCGTCGCTCGACAATATTGAGTCGCTAGTTGTACAAATGACGCAAGACATCCGTACCATGTCTCACCTTCTCTATCCTCCCCTTCTGGACGACGTCGGCCTGCAGTCTGCACTTACGGACTACATCAATGGGTTCGCCGAACGGAGTGGAATTCAGGTATCGCTGCACCTCCCCGTCGCGATCGAACGTCTGGATCGTGATTATGAACTGTCATTCTTCCGCATTGTCCAGGAATGCCTCACGAACATTCATCGCCATTCGGGAAGCAGGACCGCAAGTATCCGCATCATCCAGGATGAAGAAGCGCTCGTCCTGGACGTTCGGGACAAAGGCAAGGGCATACCCGCCAAACGATTGTCAGAAATTCAGTCGAGGGGATCGGGGGTCGGGATCCGAGGCATGCGAGAACGGGTTCTCCAATTCTCCGGGGCGATGACCATCGAGTCCGACAGTTCGGGAACCCGAATACACGTGGTTCTTCCGACTCCCAAAACGTCGGGGAAAGAGCGCAGTGATGAACCGCTGCAAACAGCAGTCTGACTCTTTCGGTTTGATGTACCGCGCAAGAGACGGCGCTGGTACGGCCATTTAGGAAAGTCCCTTGCCAGCCACGCCGATTGATACTAACCTAAAATTGCAGATAAAGCTTAAAGTAATAAAGGGCCTATCGAGGGCCGCGTTTCTATTTACGCCACTTTTTCGGGAGTTTCCGATAGAGATTTCCCATGACAATGCCGGCTCTTCTTTTCGCAGTATTTAACGAGGGAAATGTTTTTCACTCCCGCTTGATGAGCGTAATGGGAATTTTTCGCCAACTACGAGGGGCACGAACTAAAGGTCAATGATAGTTGAACTTAAATGTCGCGTGCTTCCTGAAATCATCGTAATAGATTTTGTATCCGCCCTCGTTCTCGCGATTGATGGAAAACACCAGCTCGGATTTGCCGTCGTTGTCGTAGTCGCCCGCATCAACCAGCCAAATTCCCGAATCGAGATATTTTATGGACTTCTCTGCGTCCATTACGAACCACGGGTCGTCGATGTCGTCACCAGCCTCAACATCGTTGCAGTCGATTGCATCAAGATGTAATCGCGCCACGACCCAACCAGAGCCGGACCTGTAGGACTTAACAAGTTTCACGTCCTCATCTCGATAAGGGTATGGTTCCAACTTGCTGTTGTCAGCTTTGCTTGAACGGCATAGGTTTGGAAATTTCTTGCGGAAGGCTTGCTGTAAGACCGCAGTAGCGGTTGGAGGCAATGGCGCGGGCTTCCACGCATCGGGGTCCTTAAAGTATGGCTTGGAGTTTGCAATCAAGGGGCGGTACGGCAAGCCGTTCAGCTCCGGAGACTTCGCCCCGACTGCCGGGACTGGGTCTTTGCCCGTTATCTCTTGCTGGCCTATGCTGCCGTACCACGCGAAATCAGTCGGAGTACGGCTAGTGACGTTGCCTACTTTCCTGCCGTCAAACGTAATCGTCCAGCTAAGTTCTCTTGGATAGTGTGACGTTGCTGTCTTCAAACATGTTCTATTCCGGCAGTTGTTCAGAAATGGCGTCCATTCCTCTCCGCGTCGTTCAAAAATGACTCGCACTGCCCGAAAGTTTGGGTCTCCGGCGTAGTGGCCGAGGTTGTCTTCCAAAATGCCGAGGATAATGTTTTGACTGGAAGCCTCTTGGGTCGAAATGATTCCTGCAATCAAAATCAAAGCCAAACGAATCAACACGCGACAAGTCATGACTCTTAAATCGTATCGCCATAGAGGAGATGAGTCGACGTTACTTTCGGTCCCCTAGCAATTTGCGGAGCTGAAAGCCTGTCAATTGACGTTAGCAGGCCATAGCGCTCAAAACCCCTCAATGAGCGAAACGGTGATTTCTCGACAATTACGCCGAGCTCTAACGGACGTACGGGGCAAGTGAGCGCGGAACCGCGCCCGACCAGTGTGCACCGCGGAGCTGCCAGCGTCCTGGGCGGTATCCCGCGATCCCAGTAAAATACCCGTCTTCCTCAAAAATCGGTTATACAAACAATCTACTCCGGCGAATACTGCTCCTGCAGTTCGGCGTCGGCTGGGTTTGGGGTGGCGGTTAACGCCGTGATTCCGTACTCCAATCCTTTTTCGAAAGCCTTCAGGTTCAGGTCCCGGAAACTTGCCGGGACAGAATCCGCGACTGCCTTGCCTACGGCGTCGGGGTCCAGAAGGTGCGTGACGGCAGTGAAGAATCCCACCATCACGGAATTCAGCACCATGCGCTTGCCGAGCGTCTCGGCGATGCGGGTGGCGGGGACGCTGTAAACCTGGATTTCCTTACCGAGGTCGGAAACCCGCACCAGATCTTCTTCGATGATCAGGATGCCGCCGTCCTTCAACTCGGGGATGAAGCGCACGTAGGCCTCTTGCGACATCACCACGAGGATGTCGGGCTTCGTCACGTACGGGTACAGGATTGGCGTATCGGAAACCACAAGCTGCGCGCTGCACGCGCCACCTCGAGCTTCGGGGCCGAAGTTCTGAGTCATGGTGGCGAACTCGCCTTGAAAAATCGAGACGGCCTTGCCGAGGACTATGGCCGAGAGAATCACTCCCTGGCCGCCGAAGCCTGCGATACGAATTTCGGTTAGCTGCATACCATCTCCGTCTGTTCCACGAAGCGCTCGCCCAGCGACTCGGCGAATTGACCTCGCATTAAGGTTTGGTAGTCGGGGCGGTCGCGGTCTACAAATTTGCCCACGACGATTTCTCCGGTCATGGTCAGGCCGACCTCACTGGTCGGGGCTCCGTGCCGGACTTTACTTTTCTCTTTGTAGTACTTCATGGCGTCGAGGCCATCGCCGAGTTTGTTGCGGCGCTGATAAAGGGTGGGGCACGGCGAGATTACTTCGATGAATGAGAACCCTTTTTTCTGGAACGCTTCGCCGATGGAGCGCGCCAGTTGGCGTACGTGAAAAGTGGTCCAGCGCGCGACGTAAACCGCGCCCGCGGCCTCGACCAGCTGCGGCAAATTGAACGAGGGCTCGAAGACGCCGTAGGGATTGGTCGAAGTAATCGAATCGTCCGGAGTAGTTGGCGCCGTCTGGCCGCCAGTCATCGCATAAATCAGGTTGTTCACGCAGATGACTTTCAGGTCGATATTGCGGCGCGCGGCGTGGATTAGATGATTGCCGCCAATAGCCGAGAGATCGCCATCGCCCGAATACACGACGACGTTCAGCTTTGGGTTTGCCAGTTTCAACCCGGTGGCGAACGGGATGGCGCGGCCGTGCGTGGTGTGGAAAGAGTCCAGTTGGACGTAACCAGCCACCCGGCCAGTACAGCCGATGCCCGAAACCAGAGCCAGCGATTGCAAATCGATTTTCGATTCGATGAGCGCGCGGGCGAACGAGTTTACGGTGGTGCCGATGCCGCATCCAGGGCACCAGATGTGCGGGATGCGATCGCTGCGCAGGAACTGCTCGACCGGATTGACGCCGTCGTTGTTCAAAATGTCTGGGAGCAAACTGTCGCTCATCGGCTGGCCTCCACGATTACTTTGAGGATGTCGTTGGGATTGTGAACTCCGCCGCCGGCATGCGAGACGGCAAATGTCTTTGCCTGGCCTGCCGCGGCGCGCTCCACTTCTCGCACCATCTGCCCAAGATTAAGTTCGGGGACAACGAACGCTTTCACGTTGGCTGCGAGTTCGCGAATCTTTTGCTCGGGGAAGGGCCAAGCTGTGATCAGGCGAAGCTTGCCGACGCACAGGCCTTGGTCACGAGCCGCTTCGATGGCTCGTTGCGCGACTCGGGAAGTGATCCCGTAAGAGATGACAACCACATCGGCGCCTTCGATTTGCTCCTCCTCGAACAGGGCAATGCGGTCGGCGGCATCGCGGATCTTGCTTTGCAGGCGGCGAACCAGTTTGTCCTGGACCTGTGGCGTCATATTCGGATAGCCGCGTTCGTCGTGGGTCAGGCCGGTCACGTGAAACTTGTAGCCTTCGCCAGCGTGCGCCATCTCCGGTACCTGGTCGCCGTTCGTTCCGTAGGGGAGATAATCTTCAAACGACTTGTGAGTATGGCGGCGTGGCGTGACGTCGATCTGGTCAGCCGGAGGAATGACGACCTTCTCGGTCATGTGGCCCACCACTTCGTCCATCATGAACATCACGGGCACGCGAAACTCTTCCGCCAAGTTGAAAGCCTTGATCGTGAGATCAAAACACTCCTGCGGAGAATTCGGACAAAGGGCAATGATCTCGTAATCGCCATGCGATCCCCACCTCGCCTGGAACATGTCGCTTTGGGCGGGGAGCGTGGGCAAGCCGGTCGAGGGGCCTCCGCGCTGCACATCGACGAACACGCAGGGGGTCTCGGTCATGACCGCGTAGCCGATGTGTTCCATCATCAGGGAAAAGCCGGGGCCGGAGGTCACCGTGAACGCCTTGGCTCCGCCCCAAACCGCGCCTTGCAGGGTGATCGAGGCCGCGAGTTCGTCTTCCATCTGGATAAACGTTCCGCCTACGGTCGGCACGCGCGAGGCGAAGCGCTCCACGACTTCGGTGGACGGAGTGATGGGGTATCCGGCGGCGAAGCGGGCTCCGGCGGCCAGCGCGCCTTCGCAGCAGGCATGGTCGCCGTCCATGAAGTGGATGCCGGTAAGCACACCGCGAGGATCAGCTTTCATTTGTCACCTCCTGCGGTTTTTACTTTGGTCGCGAAAATTGCGAAGTCGGGGCAATACATTCCGCACAAGTCACAGCCACTGCACTTTTCCGGGTGCACAACATGCGGCGGATGGTAGCCCTTGGAGTTGAAAGCGGAAGAAAGCGCGAGCACGTGGGAGGGGCAAAACTCCACACAGAAGCCGCAGGCTTTGCAACGTTCGGCAACAACCGAAACACGTCCTTTTGCCACGGGATCTCCACGCTCGGGGCGGTAGAAGCTTCCCCGATTCTTGTACGTAATTATGCTGGGTGGCGGTGGGGCTGGATGTGACAACAATCACGGATGTAGGTGAGCGGCCGCACACCGCTATAACCGGTTTTGCTCCGGCAAATTCCGTCATCGTGACAGGAAACACATTCGATTGTGCCTTTGATCACAGCAATCAGGAAAGGGGGTGGATAACAATAAGAGGTGGTCGACGAGTTGGGTCTTTCAAGAGGAGGATGCCATGTTTGAAGCCGAAGTCGAAATGGAACGACGCTCTTCGTTCTTGCCGATGTTACTCATGGTGTGTCTGGTAGCGGCAATTTTGGGTATGGTGACCTACGTCGTATTCCAAGTCAGGACGCGGACGCCTCTCAATGCGCAGGATGCGAGCAAGGTTGTGGAAGCGGTGCTGCAGGGGCCGGGTGCAGCGGTCATTCACTTCCGCAGCGGCCTCGTCGTTTCCAGTGTCGCAGAAAAACCGGCAGATCCGAATTATCGATTGCTGGAAAAGGTCGGAATTGTGAAATTGGCGAAGGCCCCCCACGGAGCCGAATTGATCTCAGTCACACCTGGAGGAGAACGCCTGGTGACCGCCATCCCGGGTTTCAAGAAGTGGAAGGAAGCGGATGGGACCTTCACGTATCAGGTTCCCTTGGCGCAGCGTCAACTGGTGAGCATCAACGACATCAAGATGACTGCTGTGAACAACGCGACCGTTCAGTACACTTGGCAATGGGTGCCCAACCAAATGGGCGACCTTTTCGACGCGGGCGGCCCGACGGTCAAAAGCTTTAATCTCTGGGATCGTCAAACTCTGATCAATAAATACGAGGCCGATTTCTATCACGGGAATCCGTCGAAATCTACGCTCACGCTGGCGCGGGCCGATCAGGGATGGAAAGTCTCCGCAGAGTAGCTCGAAGCGCGGTGGAAGTTTTGGTGATGGCAGTTCTCAGTGTGTTTGAAGTCAAAAAGTAGAATCGTGGCTTAGAGGAGGAATTCGATGTCCATCAAGAAAGTGATTTGGATGTTTGCCGCTATTATCGTACTTACTTACACGGTCGCCGCGCAGGACCAAACCCAGAGTCAACCCCCAAAAGTCATCCAGCATGTACCGGTGAAGCAAACGTCGGCCGCATCGGGCAAGGAGATGTTTAATTCCTACTGCGCCGTTTGTCATGGAACCGACGGCAAAGGTGGAGGTCCGGCCGCCAGCGCGCTGAAGGTTCCTCCCGCCGACCTCACCGCGCTCGCCAAGAACAATGGCGGGAAATATCCCGCTCTGAAGGTCACGTCCGCCATCCGTGGCGACTCCGACCATCCCGCGCACGGCTCCAAGGAGATGCCGGTATGGGGATCGTTGTTCTTGAACATGAGCCACGGACATGAGAGCGAGGTTCAGCAACGCGTGTCGAACCTTTCCCAGTACGTCGAGTCTTTGCAGGCGAAGTAGGTTTTCTACTGACTGGTGGACAGGACACAGATCCAGTCGGGGCACAAGCGTCGGCTTGTGCCCTGTTTGTTGTCGCGGAGGTGACCATTCTTGTTCCTGTGCCGGAAAGCAGCTCGGCTACCTAGCCGTGCCGTGAGTCTTTGAAACCATGTGCGGCACGGCCGA
>Ga0210383_10005436_pt1 | contig 11182 bp, 7 predicted proteins | sample IncBWC14OmetaG_FD_160072 | JGI IMG/M metagenome (GOLD analysis project Ga0210383, IMG submission 160072) | Forest soil microbial communities from Barre Woods Harvard Forest LTER site, Petersham, Massachusetts, United States - Inc-BW-C-14-O ...
GAAGCGGAGAAGACTCTTCAGCGAGCGTCCGAGCGCAAACTTGATATCCCTGATTTCTATGTCCAGCGCTACGTCATTGCCTTCTTGAAAGGCGACAGGACAGGGATGGAGCGGGAAGCCGCTCTGCCTCGAGAAAAACCTGGCGCCGACGACTGGATGTCCAACGCCGAAGGGTTCGTATCGGCTTATTCCGGTCACTTGCAAGAGGCCAGGAAGATGTCGCGGCGGGCAGCGGATTTGGCTCGGAAGGCTGAGCGGCGGGATACCGAGGCACTTTACGAAGCAGATGCCGCGATGCGGGAGGCCTTGTTCGGAAATGTGTCCACCGCAAGGCAGAGAGCCCTGGACGCACTTGCGCTTTCAAAGAGCAGGGATGCGGAATATGAAGTCGCTTTTGAGCTTGCTTTCTCAGGCGACGTTTCTCGATCTCAAGAACTGACGGAGGACCTCTCGAGGCGCTTCCCCGAGGACACGATGGTCCGATTCACGTATGCGCCAACCATCCGCGCACTCGTGGCGTTGAACCACAACCAGCCCTCAAAGGCTGTCGAGCTGCTTCAAACCACCATTTCTTATGAAGGGGGAACTCCGATTGAGGGCGGCTCGGAATTTCTTTTGGGAGCGGGTAGTTTCTACCCGGCCTACGTCCGTGGCCTGGCCTATCTGGCGGCACATCAAGGCGCCGAAGCCGCCGCGGAGTTCCAGAAAATTCTCGATCACCGCGGTGTCGTTCTCTGCGATCCCATCGGCGTATTGGCGCACCTGCAATTGGGCAGGGCTTACGCATTGTCGGGTGAGAAGACCAAAGCGAAATCCGCCTATCACGATTTCCTCACGTTCTGGAAAGATGCGGACCCGAACATTCCCATTCTGAAGCGGGCCCAAACCGAATACGCAAATCTCAACTAAGGTTTGGCCTCGCTAGAGCTTCTCACCGCACAAGATTTTCCGAGAGAGGCTGCACGCGGTTTCGTCGATGGAACCCGCAGCCTGTTGCGTTTCCTTGGGTAATGCGGAGCTTACCGGATTGGGTGACAGTTGCCCGTGATGCTTCCGCAGTGGACAACGGCAAACAGAGAAAGGCAAGGAGCGCTGACAGAAAGCCGCACGCCTATTGCGGGAGACCCGTTTTATAGAGAATGGTTTTGTGGCGAGGGTCAGGGCTGTAGGGGTCGTATAACGGAGCGCCTTACATCGATAACTGGTTGCCTTTAACAGTGGAATTATTTCATCAGCTTGCCTTTTTCATTCTGAGCTGCAAGTCCATCTCGTATTGCCGCTTCAAGCGTATCGATGTTTATATCCTTTAGAGCTTTAAACCCAATGCAATATCCGGTCACGCTCGCCTTGCCTAGTTTGTTCCCATACGTTTTGGCCAAGTACTTCTTATCCTTCAGACCAAGAATATAGACAGAGATTCCGGTCTTGTTTCCGCTCACACCAATTCGAAAAAACTCTCTACTTTTTCCATCGGCATATTTTATCGTGTGAAATCCATATCCAATCGTAGGGTTGGAAACAGTATGATTTTTGGTGTCTTTACCATCGAAGAACCATAATTTGCATTCGGGTGACACTTGAAGGGTGAGCCGATGCAACTCTCGCATGTCACTGCGTTTTGGCTCCGGTTGGCTGGTAAGATACTTCTTGATTTGTTCTTGTACGTTCATATGTTCCGCTCCCTAGTTGCGTGCACGAGATTATAGGACGTTTAATCCTCTTAAACTGCTCCCATACTCCGTCACACCGAATACTAGGTTTTGGTCAACTCGACCGCGAGGACGCCCCGCAGGCTTGTTGCGGGGTGGAGCTTTTCAGAATTCCCAAAGGCTTCAGATGTGTTTGAGCGCCGACAAGCGGGCAGAGGGGCTGGAGTACATGCACCCAAGCCGAGTTCACATTCCGGACGTATTGTCGACTACTCTTACCTTACAGAATTACGGAAGGGTCGCCCGTCATCCAGTCGCAATCGCCAAAACGACAGGGCGAACCACAATTCTGTTTTGCCGCTTGCAGTGGCTGCAGGATTCCGGCGTACACTGGGACCCGCGGTCGGGTTGGTTCGTCTGTCCGGATCGTTCAACAGACGCAGCTTCGAACGCAGAGATTAGCGCCTTGGTTGAGACCGGACGGTGAGCAATGGCGGAGTTCCCTCCCGACCCAGCATCAAACACGCACCCGAATGAATCCAAACTCTATTATGGTAACCCATCCCCTCTCGCTCACCTACATTGGCGGCCCTACGGCCTTGCTCGAATTCGGCGGAGTCCGACTGCTCACCGACCCAACCTTTGATCCAGCCGGCGGCGAATATCCGAGTGGTCCCGCGACGCTTCGAAAACTCTCTGCCCCGGCTCTAAGCCCGGCGAATGTAGGTTTCTTGGATTACGTGCTCCTCAGCCACGATCACCATTTTGATAATCTCGACCGCACGGGTCGAAGCCTGCTCTCCAACGCGAAAGCAGTGCTCACCACCCAGGAGGGTGCAGGTCGGCTGGGTGGGAACAGCATAGGATTCAAGCCCTGGCAGAGCATGGATCTTCCCACGGGGCACGGGCCTGGCTTGCGAATCGTGGCCACGCCGGCGCGCCATGGGCCGCACGGGCTCGATCGCGGCCCCGTGATCGGATTCGTGTTTTTCCTTGTGGACGCGCCGGACGGGGAGCCGGATCACGGCGTCTACTTCTCTGGTGATACCGTCTGGTTCGAGGGCGTTGCCGAAGTGGCGCAGCGCTTGAAACCACAAGTCGCGATCCTCAATCTCGGCGCAGCCCGCGTGCCGGAGGTAGGCCCTTTCCATCTCACCATGACCGCAAGCGAGGCCATCGAAGCCGCCCGCGCATTCAGTAGCGCCGCTATTGTGCCTTTGCATTTTGAAGGTTGGGCGCACTTTTCGGAAGGCCGAAGGGAGATCGAAGGGGCGTTTGCCGCTGCCGACTTGAGCCGTCGTCTTCGGTGGCCGGAACGTGGCCGAGCCATCCAAATCGACTTGTAGTCGCGCCAGGCTTTCAGGTCTGCGATGATCACCACCCAAGAACGCCGCAGGTAGACCGAAATCCGTTAACTCCTGGATCGTCGGCAAACCTTCCCTTGGGATTACTTCAGAGTTGCCCGTGATTCGCCCGGAGTCATGACCACGCGACAGTCCCAGTCCCCCACGTTGTATCAATTGTGTTCATTTAGCCGAAGCGAAGTCCGTCCTGAGGAAGGCACGCTATCGGTCTGCGGGGCCGTGAAGCGCGTTTCACATGGCAGGCATCCGCTCGCCAACGCCTCCGCGTTTACTCGCACCGCAGGGCCACGTTGGGATCGACGCGAGTCGCCCGGTGGGCTGGAATCCAGCTGGCGACAAACGTGGCGGTCAGAAGAATCAGGGCGATCGCTATAAACGTGAGAGGATCTCGCGGGCTCACACCGCTCAGCATACTGCGCACGAGAGGTGCAGCGGCCAGGGCCCCCACCATACCGATCACGACGCCCACTGTGGCCAGCGAAATACCGTCGACCAGAATCATTCGCAGCACATTGCTACGCTGCGCTCCCAGGGCCATGCGCACCCCAATCTCCTGAGTCCGCCGGCCCACCACGAACGAGACCACGCCGTAGAGTCCGACGACGGCCAACGATAGCGCAATAAGCCCGAAGGCTCCGCTTAATATCGCGAAGATGCGAATGGTAAAAAGGCCGTTGCTGGAAAACGCATCCGCCATGGTGAGCACCGAAAGGGGAGTGACCTCCGAGTCCGCCGCGCTGATCCGCTGGCGGATTAGAGAAGTAAGGGCCGTGGGATCACCTTCGGTGCGTAGTTGAAGCGTCGCGCGAGAGCTTCCCTGCTGCAGATAGGGCAGATAAAACACTGGAGGTGGCGGTTGGTCGATCGCTCCATTACTGGAGTCTTTCACGACACCGACGATCTGTATCGGCACGTTGTCGCGCAGTCGGAGGATGTGACCAAGAGCCTTATCGAAGCTGCCTTCCTTGACGATGTACCTGCGCGCCAAGGTCTCATTGACAATGGCAACCTGCGGCGCTTTGTCGAAGTCATGGGCAGTAAACTCGCGCCCACTGAGCAGAGGGATCTGCATGGTGGCGAAATAATTTGGGCCCACCTGATTGGTGTTCGTGTCCACGAACTTTTCTCCGCCTGCGCTGGTATAGCCATCAATGGACAGATCCCAGGAACCACCTGAGAGAAAAGGGACGTTGCCGGCCAGGGTCGCCGATTTTACTCCTGGAAGAGCGGACGCCCCTTCCAGAATCTGCTGGTTCAGTTTAGTGGACTGGTCATCCTTGTAACCTCTCAGGCTGGGGTCCAGGGTGACGAGCAGCATGTGGTCCGGGTTGAAACCAAGATCGACGCTGTGCGCCCGTAAAAAGACTTTTAAGAACAATCCGCCCGCAACCAGCAGAACCACCGAGAGTGCCACCTGCCCGCCGATCAGAACCCGGCGGGCCACCGCGCTGTGCGACCGGTTTCCCAAGGCACTTCTTGTGGTGGCGCTCAGGGCTTCGTTCACGGCCATGAATGCAGGTGCGATTCCGCACAGGAAAACCGCAGCCATGGAAGCCAATGCAGCGCTGCCCAGGACTCGCGTGTCCAAATGAAAATCAGGGCCTGTGGGAGAAACCGAGTAGGGCATAAGCGATGCAAATCCCTTAATGCAACCTGCTGCCAGCAGAATGCCGGAACCACCGCCCAATAGGGCGAGCAGCGCACTTTCGGTCAGAAAGGAACGTACCAAGGCACCGCGTGATGCCCCCAGGGCCAATTGCGTCGAAATTTCCCGGATGCGGGACGTGGCCTTTGCCATCATCAGGCTGGCCACGTTCGCGCAAGCCATCATCAGGACCAACACTACGAGCCCCATGAGGATAAAGCCCGGAGTTGCAGCTCCGTTTTCCAGGCGACGGCTCATCTCCTTCCGAAGAATTGCTACGGTATCCTTGTTGCTGTCGGGATATTCGTGCTCGAGTTCACTCATGATGACATCCATCTCGGCCTGGGCCTGCGCGATCGTTACTCCACGCTTCAGCCGACCCAGCAGATTGCATCCACGGTAGCTTCGGTGGGTCAGGGTGTCGCTGCCTTCCGGCGACACAGCTGCAGTCATCATCATGGGCAAATACACGTCGGGACGAGACCACAGATCTACTCCTGCAAAAGACTCGGGGGTGACGCCCACGATCGTGAAGCTATGGCCACTCATCTGGGCTTGCTTGCCGATGACATCTGGGTTGCGGGCAAACAGTCGGTTCCAGAGCGAGTAGCTGATGATCATGACGGGGTACTTGCCCGGCGTCTGGTCCTCCTCAGGCAGAAAAGCCCGGCCGAGGACGGGTCGTACTCCAAGCATCGAGAAGAAATTCCCTGAAACCAGTTGCCCCCAAACTACCTGAGGTTTGCCATCAGGAACGACTCCCGCAGGGTTCAGGGCGGCTGACATGTCTTGTCGGGTGGCCAGCGCCTGAAACGACTTGCTACGGGCTGAGAGGTCGACCCAGTCCAGGTACGAGGAGGCTCCGAAGCTGGTCAAACGTGACGCCGCGATATCGATGGTGACGAGCCCACCAGGGTTCGGCACCGGCAGCGGGCGAAAGACGATGCCATCGACAAGGCTGAAGATGGCCGTGTTGGCCCCGATGCCCAAGGCCAGAGACAGGACGACCACCATCGTAAATCCTGGTCTCTTACGCAGACTCCGGAAGGAAAACCGCAAGTCGCGCCAGAGCGTGTCAAGAAAGGAGATAGAATTCATTTCGTAGATGGTCTCGCGGATCCTGGCGGGGTTTCCCAGCTTGCGGTACGCAGCGGCGCGAGCGTCGGCAGGAGACATGCCATTCTCAACATTGCGGTCGGTCTCCATTTGGAGGTAGGACTCGAGTTCGGCCGCGCGCTCCGTGTCCCATTGTTTGCGGCGGAAGAATCGTAAAACGCTCATGGGGTCTGCTCCGAATTCTCACTCGACCGCAGGCTGGAGAACGCGTCCGATCGCCCGCACCAGTTGTTCCCACCGTTTGGTCTGAGTGTGGAGTTGCTGTCTTCCTGCTGCCGTCAGTCGATAATAGCGGGCGCGACGATTGTTTTCCGACGTTCCCCAGAACGCAGCGATCCAGCCCCGATCCTCGAGCCGATGGAGCGCGGGGTAGAGCGAACCGTGCTCGACCTGAAGAACATCTTCTGAACGCCGCTCGATGGCGTATGCGATGCTGTGACCGTGCGCGGGGCCTGCAGAAAGAGTACGTAAAATCAGCAGGTCCAGCGTGCCTTGCACCATGTCACTTTCGAGGGGAGGTTTGCCGGCCTTGGCCATGGCAGGAATTATACTCAGGTAGATGGTCTATTGGAATAGCTAATTCTTGCGCGCCTGGATGAAACTTTCCGGTCGACCAACTCCCGGATCGTCGGCAAACCTTACCTTGGGATTACTTCCGGCTTGCCCGGAATCGGGCGCGACCGTCGGGCACGCTGGCTAGCATGTCCTATTGCGACCCGCAAACCGCTCGAATCTCCTTCGCCATAGCGCCAAGCTCATCCTGAGTAGAAAACCCGCCGTCGTTTGCCAGAAACACGATTCCAATCTTTGATTCTGGATAAAGCACCAACTGGCTAGCCATTCCAAACGCCCCGCCGCTCTCCCAGAGTTTCCGTTCGCCACCCTCTTGTGTCATGTACCAGACCATACCGTCCTGGACACTCTCGCCATTGCCGAAGATCGCATAATGTGATTGCCTGATCACAGGATCGCTCTCATCCAGCTGCCAGCCAATGTATCGCATCATATCTTCGGCATCTGAATACAACCCTCCGGCCGCGCCAGCATTGAAAAGATGGTAAGGCATCGGTTTGCCGCTCGGGCTATAACCTTGCACCAGGAGCCGTTCGTTATGCGGCGACACCGCGAGGCCGGTTCGCTTCATTCCGAGTGGACCCAATATTTTCGTCTTGAGCTGCCGTTCGAGAGACTGGTGATACACCTGTTGAAGCCCAAAGCCGATCAGCTTGATTCCAAAGTTTGAGTAGACAAACTCGCTTCCGGGCTCGCTACGCAACTCGACCTGATGCAGGGTTCGCAAATAAGCCGCGTCATCGTATGTCTTTTCCAACTCGATCAGCTGAAACGGCAAAGTATCAAAGTTTGGATTCTTGAAGAGTGCATCCGTGTCCGGAACGTTCTTCGGGAGACCTGCCCGGTGGGCTGCAAGCAACCTCAGGGTGATGAACTTTCCGTTCTTCTCTAAGTTCGGATACGACTCTTTCAGATAAGCTCTGAAATCACCGTCGAGCGTCATCTTTCCGTCAACCAGAGCCCTGCTTGCGAGGGCTCCCGTGAACGTCTTCGTGATCGATGCAATTTCATAAATGCTCTTTCGGTCCGGCAAACGAACCTTCGATTTGCTCGTCGTCCCGTAGTCATAAAAAACAGTCTTGCCTCGATCGTAAACCCCAATCGAGAGGCCAACATGTTGACCCTTAGCAAAAAATTCGCCTGCAGCTTTATCGACAGCTTTGTCGAGAACCGTTCGCGTCGGGTTGTTCGACCGCAATTGGCCAAAGGCTGAACGAGCAGCCAACACGAGGCCAATCGCAACAACACAGAGGAAACTCCGCCGAAGCAATGAAGTTTGATGGGACATACCAGCTATGTTGGACGTTGAATGATTTGGTCAGTTAGCCGTGCGACCTGCTGAGCCGCTGATTTCTTTGAACGACATGCCTCTAACTAAAGCGGGTTCGATAGCTCACGATCAACGGCGCTGTGTAGAGCAAGCGCCCAGTTCCTGGATCGTCGCTATTCGGAAGTTACGTCTTAGAAAGTGGCGGTAGGGTCAAAGTCCAAGCTCATCACGCTTAAGTTAGCGCTTATGGGGCGATGCCCCAGGGCGCAGCCCCGGTCTTGCAGTTGGTCTTTCGTGTGACTCTACTGACAGCTGATAGCTGAGAGCCGACAGCTCCCCTAAAACGACCCATCCTGGGTGAACGTATACCCGGGAAGCGTTGCACCTTCCGGACTCTTCGTCACTTTAATGCGCACGGTGGGTGCATCCGGAGCCGTAATTCCCGCCGGCCGCAGCATGGCAAATTGCGAAAACACTTCGTTGTAAACCTTGGTGACTAGATAATCCAGGCCGTCGGTGTTGCTGCGCCACACTTGCCCGAGTTGGATCGCATTCACAGCCACAAGGTTTCCTTACTTCGTTCCCTGAACTCGTCGCCCGAAATCGCAACCTGAAATCGTCGTTTGCACTCGAAGGGTTGTCATCAGACTACCCGCGCTCCTAGTCCCCGTCAATGACGCCCCAGGTTACGGATGGACACTGCAACCTCCGCCAGTTTTGTGCCCCAGCTCTGCTAAGATATTTCTCCCATGCCCCGCGGCATCACTCCCCGCCAGCCCGCCCGCACCGGCCGCCAGGAAGGCACCAGTGCGGAGAAGTCTCCCCGCACGGAGAAAAATGCGAGTATGACCAGAAATACCCGTGTAGGAAAAACTGCCAATGCGGGGACGGGCACTTTGGCCCGTCCGCGGGGCGCAGCCCCGGCGGCAGCGCCCCGAACCCAGAAGAAATCCACGGCCTACAATCCCCTGGCTCCGGAACGGATCTCCGAAATCCTAAAACGCCTCGACCAGCTCTACCCCGCCGTCACCTGCGCCCTCACCCACTCCAGCGCCTGGGAACTTCTGGTCGCAACCATCCTCTCCGCCCAATCCACCGACGCCAACGTCAACCGGGTCACCCCCGAACTCTTCCGCAAGTATCCCACCGTTGAAGCCTTCGCCGCGCTCACCCCCGAACAGCTTCAGCCCGACGTCCGCTCCACCGGCTTCTTCCGCAACAAATCGAAATCAGTCGTCGGCGCCGCAAAGAAAATCGTCGCCGACTTCGCCGGCCAGGTTCCCGACGATATGGAGAAACTCCTCACCCTCCCCGGCGTCGCCCGCAAAACCGCGAACGTAGTCCTCGGCTCGTGGTTCCACAAAGCCGTCGGCGTAGTCGTCGACACGCACGTGCACCGCATCTCCCGCCGCCTCGAACTCACCACGCAAGACGACCCGCAAAAAATCGAGCTGGATTTGATGAAAGTGATTCCGCGCGAAAAGTGGATCCTCTTCTCTCACCAGATCATCTGGCACGGCCGCAGCCTCTGCATCGCCCGCAAGCCCAAATGCGTCGATTGCCCCCTCGAAAATCTCTGCCACGCCGCCGACAAGACCTGGAGCACAGTAGAGATGCACAAAAACGCGAAAGCGTGAGCTCCCGTCCGGGGCACGTCACTATACAACCTTGTCATCCCGAGAGTTTGTGACTTTTTTGAATTTTCGACGATTTGGTCGTCGCAACCGCTTTGTTTGCAGCATCGATTTTTGGCAACTTCGAAAAAGTCACAAACTCTGAGCGAAGCCGAAGGGGACCCTAGCATCTGCTCCACCGCCGCCCTCGGTGATTCTTGCCACCATCGCACCCATGGGAATGTGGGAGAACAAGACTCAGGCTCGTGAAGCTAGTAGGGATCCTTCGACCCCGAGGGAAGTGCGCTTCACGCACTTCCCTCTCCGCTTCAGGATGACAGGTGAGGATGACTGGGCAGAGCGACCGCCGTCCCTCTGCTAAACTTTCTGTTCGACTCACGCGAGGCCCCGAACTTTCCATGCGCACTTTCATCCCGTTTGCTATCGTCATACTCATGAGCACAGTCGTCGCCGAAACTGCCGCAGCCCAGACCCTGCCCGCGCCCCAGGCAGTCACCGACCCGAAACAGATCGCGTCCAAGCCCAACGCGCAGGTCGAGCCGCGCAGCCTGACCATCGAAAAGCTCTACATGACGCGCCAGGTGGGCCGTCCCACGTGGTCGCCCGACGGCAAGAGCATCGCCTTCATCTCCAACATGAGCGGACGCAACAACCTGTGGCTTGTCCCCGCCGAAGGCGGATGGCCCACTCAACTCACGGTCAGCGACCAGCGCCAGACCTCGCCCGCGTGGTCGCCCGACGGCAAGTGGATCGCCTATCAATCCGACTACGACGGCGACGAGCAGTGGGATATTTTTCTGGTCTCGCCCAAGACCGGCAAAGTCGTCAACCTAACCAACACCCGCGAGATCGCGGAAATGAGTCCGACGTGGTCGCCCGATGGGCGCTACCTGGCCTACGAGGTCAAGCCGAAAACTTCTGCCGCGTTCGAAATCGACATCTACGACACGCTGATGCGCGAAGTGAAGCACCTCACGACGAACACGCCGCAAGACAAAGGCAACTCAAATCCCATCTGGTCCAAAGACGGCAAGTCCATCGTCTTCACGCAGGAACAGGCCAAGGGGACTGATTCGAATATTTTCGTCGCAGAGGTCGCGACGGCAAACAGTACGCTGCTGACGCCGCATGAAGGCGAGCAGCGCTATTTTGCCAATGACCTCTCGTCCGATGGCAGGCATGTCCTCCTCACGTCGAATGCGGCGAACGGCTACGACAACATCGGTTCGCTCGACATCGCGACGAAGAAGATCTCCTGGCTCACGCGCGACAGATGGGAAATCCTCGGCGGCGAATTCTCGCCCGACAGCAAGCACGTCACCTTCAGCGCCAACGTCGACGGCAACGAAGATATCTTTCTCTACGACCTCGCTACCGGCAAATCAACCGCGCTCTCGATCCCGAAGGGCGTGAACGAGCCCGCTGGCGGCCACTCCGCGTTCACGCACGACGGCTCGCGCTTGCTCTACCTTCACAACGGCCCGACAGCTCCCGGCGATCTCTGGGTGTACACGCTGGCGACCGGCAAGTCGCATCAAGTCACCCATTCACTCATCGCGGGCGTGCGTTCCGAAGACATGGTCGAGCCGTATCTGGTGCACTATCCCAGCCGCGACGGCAAGTGGACCATCTCCGCGTTTCTCTATGTCCCCTACAACATGGCGCGCAATGGACAGAACGCTGCCATCGTTTACATCCACGGCGGACCCACGTCGCAGAACATGAATTCGTTCAACCGCTTCGTCCAATACGCCGCGAATCAGGGCTACATGGTGCTCGCACCCAACTATCGCGGCTCGACCGGCTACGGAAAAGAATTTCAGCAGGCAAATTTGTTCGACATGGGCGGTGGCGATTTGCAGGACGTGCTGGCCGGAGTCGACTGGATCAAGCAGACCGGCCACCTCGATCCCAAAAAGATTGCCGTGATG
>Ga0210383_10005439_pt1 | contig 11181 bp, 7 predicted proteins | sample IncBWC14OmetaG_FD_160072 | JGI IMG/M metagenome (GOLD analysis project Ga0210383, IMG submission 160072) | Forest soil microbial communities from Barre Woods Harvard Forest LTER site, Petersham, Massachusetts, United States - Inc-BW-C-14-O ...
ATTTTGCAGGGCCGGAAGCGGAGTTATGTTGTTAGTGATCAGGCGGCCGCGGTCTCTGCCTTGAGCTTCTCAGCCGTGTAGTGCGCGATGAGAGCGTCGATAGTAGGTTGGAGCTGCCCTTCCATCACCATTGCGAGCTGGTGGTTGGTGAGGCCGATGCGGTGGTCGGTGAGGCGGTTTTGCGGGAAGTTGTAGGTGCGGATCTTCTCGCTGCGATCGCCGGAGCCGATTTGCTGCTTGCGGTCCTTGGCCTGGAGCTGGTGAATGCGCTCGGCTTCTACCTCGTAGAGGCGCGCGCGGAGGACGCGCATTCCCTTTTCGCGGTTCTTGATCTGCGACTTCTCGTCCTGGCAGCTGACGACGGTGTTGGTCGGCAGATGCGTGATGCGCACAGCAGAGTAAGTCGTGTTGACCGACTGACCGCCGGGGCCGGACGAGCAGAAGGTGTCGATGCGAAGGTCCTTGGCTTCGATCTTGATGTCGACCTCTTCAGCTTCGGGAAGCACAGCTACGGTAATGGCCGAGGTATGGACGCGGCCCTGAGTTTCGGTCGCTGGAACACGCTGGACGCGATGCACACCGGACTCGTACTTCAGCTGCGAATAGACGTTGTCACCTTCGATGATGGCGGTGACGTCCTTGAGGCCGTGGCCGATACCGGACTCGGTCTGTGAGAGGACCTCGACCTTCCACTTATGTTGCTCGGCGAAGCGAAGGTACATGCGGAAGACCTCGGCGACGAAGAGCGCGGCCTCGTCGCCGCCTGTGCCGGCGCGGAGTTCGAGGATGACGTTCTTTTCATCGTTGGGGTCCTTGGGCAGGAGGAGGACCTTGAGCTGCTCTTCGACGGGGGCGAGACGAGGCTCAAGCGTGGTGAGTTCCTCCTGGGCCATGGTCTTTACGTCGGGGTCAGGATCGGCGAGCATAGCTTTGGCTTCAGCGATACCCTCCTTGATCGTGCGGTACTCGCGGAATTTTTCGACGGTCGGCTCCATGTCGCGGTGTTGCTTGGCGATGGACTGAAACTTCTTCTGGTCGTTGACCAGTGTGGGGTCGGACATCTGACGGCCCAAGTCTTCGTAACGGGCTTCGAGTTGGTCGAGGCGGTCGAACATGACTACTCCATTGATAGGACAGTGATTAGTTGTGGGTGATTCGAGTTAGGCGGGGAAGGCGCAGCTAGGCAAAGTCATGACGGTCGGGGGACTGGGTCACGCGGGGAGTGAACACCGGATTTGCGGCTGCGTTCATAGCTATTTAGATGTTACTCCTGAGGTGGATGATGCGGAAAGCATCTTTTGGAGGGCCGCTGCGGGTGTAAGTTCTTTTTGGGGAGAGGGTTGGTGCGGAATGGCATTGTTTGTGCAAGTTGCGGGGCTTGCGGAGGAGCTGGCCGGAGAGCCAGGCAAGCTGAGGAAGCGGGCAGCGATTGCTGGGGCGATTTCGGCTGTACAGGCGGCCGCGCCAGAGAGCGACGATGCTGGGCTGTTTGCGCTATTTCTTGCGGGAACGCCGTTTGCGGAGGCGGACGCCAGGAAACTCAACGCCGGTGCAGCGTTGCTGTCGAAGGCGTTACTGGCGGTGAGTGGCGCGAGCGATGTGGCGTTGACCGCCGCCTACCGCCGGCATGGGGACATCGGTGCCGCGGCCTTCGATCTGCTGATGGCTTCGCCCGCGACGGCTCGGAGGACGGCGGAGCTGACGCTCGTGGATGTAGCCGATGCTTTCGCCGGGATGGCGGCGGCGAAGACAACGGCGATCCGTGCGGCGCTGGCTGAGGGAATGCTGCGGAGGGCAACTCCCCTGGAGGCAAAGTATCTGCTGAAGCTGATGCTTGGGGACATGAGGACCGGGGTGAAACAGGGCCTCGTGGAGGAGGCGATTGCGGCCGCGGCTGGCGCTTCGGTGGAGTCTGTGCGAAGGGCGGTGATGCTGGAGGCGGACCTGGCCGGGGCAGTCCGGCGGGCGTTCGCCGGGACGCTGGACGAGGCGCGGATGAGTTTGTTTCATCCGCTCGGGTTCATGCTGGCGAGTCCGGTGGAAACCCCAGAGGAAGCAGTGGAGCGGTTTACCGAAAAGCCGGTGAAGGTGGTGGCGAAGGCGAAGAAGGGGCGGAAGAAAAAAGGTTCGATCGCAGGGGAGGATGAAGAAGCTGATGAGACCGCAACAGCAAGTGCAACTGCAGGTCCTTCGAGCCGAACTGCGCGCATCACTCAGGATGACAACGTCTCCGCAGTGCAGCGTAGTGTGGTGGAGGCGTTCCTCGAAGACAAGTATGACGGCATGCGGGCCCAGGTGCACTGTGGCGACGCCGGGCAGCCCGGCCGCGTGGCGATCTATTCCCGCAACCGGGAGGACGTGACAGAGAGCTTTCCGGAGTTGGAAGAGGCGTTTGCGCAAGTCCGACCCGAGCAGGACGGGGCGCTAATTTTTGATGGAGAGATTCTCGGGTGGGACCTGGAGCAGGCGCGGGCGCTGCCCTTTGCGGTCCTGGGTCAGAGGATCGGCCGCAAGCGAGTTTCGAATGAATGGAGGCAGCAGGTGCCGGTAGTGTTTATGGCGTTTGACCTGATGTATACGGGTGGCGAATTACTGCTCGAGTTGCCGTTGCGCGAGAGACGCAACCGGTTGGAGGTGGTAGTGGAAAGGCTGGTGGAACGGGTCGTGTCGCCGGTGATGGTAGACGAACGCGCGCGGGACCAGCAGACTGTGTTGTTTGCCGTAGCCGAAAGCGAGGGCGTTGAGCGGCTGATGATCTCACCTTCGCGGCTGGTGGAGTCGGCGGAGGACATCGATGGGGCCTACGCGGAGGCACGAGCACGGGCGAACGAGGGCGTGATGCTGAAGGCTGCGGAGTCGGTCTATCAGCCGGGCAGACGCGGATTGGCCTGGGTCAAGCTGAAGCGCGAGTTGGCGACGCTGGATGTAGTGGTGACAGGCGCGGAGTTCGGCCATGGAAAGCGTGCCGGAATCTTGAGCGACTACACGTTTGCGGTGCGCGGCGAGAACGGGGAGTTGTTGAATGTCGGGAAAGCCTACTCGGGGCTGACCGATGCGGAGATTGCGGAGATGAGCGCGTGGATGATGGAACACACGATCGAGGACCAGGGATTTTTCAGGACGGTCGAACCGCTGATGGTGCTGGAGGTGGCGTTTAACAACATCATGCGCAGCGGGCGTCATGCTAGTGGATTCGCGATGCGGTTTCCGCGGATAATGCGCATCCGAACGGACAAGCCGGTGAGCGAGATCGACACCGTGGAGAGGGTGGAAGAGATCTATCAGTCGCAGGTGGACAAGCCGGTGGAGGCGTAAGTCGGTCGACGTTGGCAAGGGTCTGTAGCGCGGCTAGTATGGCTGCAGTCCTGCTTATATGTTTAAGGAGCCTTCAATCATGCGCACCTCCCGCGTTCTTACTTCCTTCGTTGCTTTCATGGCCCTTGCTTCTTCGCCCGCTCTCCGAGGCGAAAACACTACGCCTGCTCAGGCCATTCGCGCTGTGCTGGATAAGCAGGTCGTCGACTGGAACAACGGCGACATGGAGGCCTTCGCGACCGGCTATAAGAACTCGCCCGATATTCTCTTCATGGGCCCAACGATCTCGAGAGGCTATGCGCAGATGCTCGAGCGCTATCGCAAGGGCTACTCCGACAAGGAGAAGATGGGCACGCTGAGTTTTTCGGAGTTGGAGGTGCAGCCACTCGATGATCGTTTTGCTACTGTGACCGGGCACTTCCATCTGGAGCGCACGGTCACGGGTGGCGGCAACGCGGACGGTTTCTTCCTGCTGGTATTTGAAAAGACGCCTGCCGGTTGGAAGATCATTCGCGATGATTCGACGGTCCTTCCCAGGAAGACGGTCGAATAACGGCCCCAGACCTCCGGACGTGAACCTTTGCGCCGTCGAAGAACATCAGACGATGTACAAGGAGTCGTCATGGAATATCGCCAGCTTGGCAAATCTGGTTTGAAGGTCCCGGAGCTCTGCTTCGGTGCGGGTACGTTTGGCGGTGGTAGCGAGTTTTTCAACGCGTGGGGAGCTACCGACGATATCGGCGAAGCGAGGAAGATTGTCGATATCTGCATGGCTGCCGGGATGAACATGTTCGACACTGCAGACGTCTACTCGGCCGGTGAGAGTGAGACGGTCCTTGGCAAGGCGATCGATCACCTCAATCGAGAGGATGTGTTGATTTCGACGAAGGTCACGTTTCGTTTAGGTAAAGGGCCGAACGACGTCGGATCATCGCGGTATCACCTGATACAGTCGGCCGAGCGGTCCCTGAAACGTCTTGGGACGGACTATATCGACATATACCATCTGCATGCCTTCGATGCGACTTCACCGGTGGAGGAGACGCTTCGGGCGCTCGACGACCTGGTTCGTGAGGGCAAGGTGCGATATATTGCGTGCTCGAATTTCTCCGGGTGGCATCTGATGAAGTCGTTGAGTGTGAGCGAGCGCTACGGATGGTCGCGGTATGTTGGGCACCAGGCGTATTACTCGCTGGTGGGGCGCGAGTACGAGTGGGAGTTGATGCCACTGGCACTCGATCAGGGAGTGGGCACACTGGTGTGGTCGCCGCTCGGCTGGGGACGGTTGACGGGCAAGATTCGCCGAGGCTCGCCGATACCGGCAGAAAGTCGCCTGCATAAGACCGCCGCACAAGGGCCGCAGGTGCCCGAGGAGCATCTGTACAAGGTCGTCGATGCGATCGACGAGATCGCGAAGGAGACGGGCAAGACGGTGCCGCAGATTGCGCTGAACTGGCTCCTGCGCCGGCCCACGATCTCGACTCTCATCGTCGGTGCAAGGAACGAGAAGCAACTGAAGCAGAACCTTGGCGCGATCGGGTGGGAGTTGACCAGAGAGCAGATTGCGAGGCTGGACGCGGCGAGTGAGGTCCCGCTCACGTATCCCTACTGGCATCAGCGGCAGTTTGAGGAGCGAAATCCCAGGCCGGTTTAGACCTCAGAAACCAATTCTTTTGTCCTAAAGTGTCGCAGTGAGATAGATCTCTGCAGCAGTCACTGCGGGAGTCTGAAGCCGCGGTTTGGGTCGTAAGAGAACTTCATGAGGCCATCGCGGTAGTCGATACCGATCGTCAGATGGGCCAGGGCGGTGTAGCCGATCAAGCCCGAGATCTCCATGTTCATATTTTTGCTGATCGCTGGCGTAGCAAAGGCCACGACGTCCTCGACCTTCTGGGAGATATTGGCGAACCTGAAGGTAATGCTATCGGCCGTATAAACAGTGTCCACCTTTCCGCTGATTCCCTGGACCTTGATGTTGTCAGCGGAGTGGACCTTGGTGACCTGACGTGCGACCTCAGGCGAGATGGTAGTTGAAAATGCACCGGTATCCAGAACGAACATTCTCAGTTCGGTGTTATTGAGCGACGTGGGAACAAGCAGATTGTGCCCGATACGATAGATGTGGGTCCAGTCCTTCATCTCGGGTGCGATATAGCGGTCGTGCGGGCCGCTCGCGGCAGGTTTGGGAGCTGAGGGTCCTGGTTCGGCGGTCTTGGCGGGAGAACCGTCGTCTTCCTGGTCGCTGTCAGTTTGTAGTGTGGGTTTGGCCGCGGCCTCATCTGGCCGCAAAGGCAACGGCGCGAGCAGCAGCTTGCGCGTGGGATAGTCGAGGGTGATCAGGAAGCGCGAGAAGACGTCCATCCCGATCAAACCGTCACTGTCGATTACATTGCGCTGGTCGATGACCTCGACCTGGCAGTCGCGGAACTCGAGTTGGCCGATCTTGATGTCATCAACATATGCGATGTAGGCGGACCTGCGTCCCTCACTGCCAATACCGCCAGCCTCTGTCCGGCTGAACTCCTTCAAGCCTGCGCGCTGAGCTACCGAACGGCTGATGACCAGGCCCCCGGCGCCCGTGTCGATCTGCAGGCGGGCGTTGTGGTCGTTGAGTTTTACGTCCAGACCAAATGCGCGAATGTGGGCGCCATCTCTCATCATTGGAGCGAAATCAACGGAGGCGGTCGCTGTATCCGAGACGAGGTGGCACGCCTTATGCGGCTCGGCGACCCCCTTCTTTAGATAGTCGAGGTAAAAATGGAGGTTCTTTAGCGCTTCGGGATCGTCGCCGCCTCCTGCGGAGAGATAGGCCTCCAGCTCCGCTATGCGATCTTTTACGGGGAGGGTCTCGAGCCAGCTGCGCCGAATTCTTGGATCGTGAGGATCCAGAGTATGCGCTGTCGCAATCTCCTTGGCGGCAGATGCGTAATAGGAGTTGAGTCGCAAAAGCTGGGCATTGAGCAGATGGAGCCACGGATAACAGGGATCGAGCTTTGAGGCTTCAGCGGCGGTCGCGCCCGCGGTCCATGGTGTGCCTTCGCGATACTGTACTTCGCCGAGCGCCGTCATGAGAATCGCAGACTTCGGGTACTCGGTAAGGGCCCTCTTGACGACCTCATCTGCCTCCTTTAGCTTTTGCTGCCGGAGAAATACCTGGACGAGGCCTGCGGTCACAGCAGGGTCGTTCGGCTTCTGCTGAAGCTGCGCCTGATAGAGGGTCACAGCACGATCGTAATCGCCGTGAAGGAATGCCTGGTCCGCTTCGGAGGGTGTGTAGGCCGTTGCGATCTTGCAGGTGACCGCCAACGCTGAGTGGCCTCCGACGCAGGCCGCGAAAAGGAACGCAATCGTCAGGCATCGACGCAGGCAGGAAGAGAAGAGAGTGGGCACCAAAGTCGAGGTCTCCCGAAGGCCTTTGGAATCAAACCGCGATGTAAGCATATCGGGGAAAGTCACGTTCGGAAAGAACTCTCGGCAGCCTTTGCATATAACATGACGATTGCAGCCATAAATATGAAAGGCCCGCAAGCTAAGGTGGCTTGCGGGCCTTTCATATTTGTATTGGCGATAGCGATTAGAACTTCACCAGCAACGCGCCTGTTATCCGGTTTTCGCTGTTGCGAAGGTCGGGACTCCAGCCAGGGACAAGAGATCCTGGAGCTCCGGTGTTTCCTCCGGGCGGCGTGACGCCTCCAGGCCCGGCGAAGTACGGAACGTTTGCCGCGCGGTGGTTGTACTCCAGACGGTAGGTGATGTACTGGCTCGGCATGTAGTCTGTTGTGACCGAAGTGTCCCAGGCCTTGAATGGATCTCCAGGGTTCTCGGTGAAGTACGGTGTTCCCGACGCGGCCGTCGCTCCATTGATCGGCGGCAACAGCACGAGATATCGGCCGGGGTTGTTGATGCGTCCGCCTCCTATCGTGAGTGCATACTTGTTGCGATCAAACCACAAGCGGTTGTAGACCATGAAGCCGAGGAAGCTCTGCTTCGGTCCGCCCTTGGTATCGCCGTAGCAACTGACGCCGCCGCCGCTCTCGCAACCTGCGTCTCCGGTGAGTGTGGCCGCAGCCATGCTTATAAGATGCGTTGTGCCTTGGTAGTACATGTACTGGACACTGTCGTCGGTGTGGTAGCGGGTGCGGGTGGGTATGCCAAGAGCGTCCTCGCCATAGCCATACTGGTTGCCGAGAATCTCCAGCCTGCCAGTGGGCCTCCACAGGATCTGTCCGCCGAGTCCGGGCCGATTATTAAACCTGCCGTAGGACTGCCAGCCGTTGATGAACCATGGCTCGATTTTCAACTTGGCCGTTGGATACCACTGCACGCGGACACCGTTGAAGAACCATGGTGTGTTCGACGAGACGTACGACGGCTGATAGGCCCAGTTATCGAACTGGTAAAACGAGAACAAACCGACGTACGAGAGGAAGATGCCGGCATCCACGTTGAGGCCGTGCTGCACGTTAAAATGGTAGCCGGCGTTGGCTTCGGACACATAACGATATGCGTCGGCAAGGTCCCACTGTCCGCGAGCCGGGCTGGCGTCGTTGCGCGGCGTGGCCGTGGAGTAAAGACCTATCTGGCTCAAAACGCGGGCCCGCACATTGCCATAGTGGAAGTCGCCGCCGATTCCAAGGTCCGTCAGCGTAACCTCGTCGGACCGAAATACCTCGCTCGATCCAACGATGGTGTCGTCCTGCGGATGGCGGAAGTCGTAGGTATAACTCACATCCGAACGTATCTCCGGAGTGAAGAACTTGGTTGCATAGGGAGTATCTACCGTGCGTGCGTTGCCGTTGAGCCAGGTGAAGTCGGCATAGGCGAAAGGCTCTGAGTGCGGGCTGGAGGGGTCCGTAACTTCTGGCTCTGCTTCACTGAGGTTCGGTGCGGCAGCTGAGGCCTTTGCCGTTGTGATGTGATGGGTCTCCGGCTGGGCTGAGTTGGCCTTCTTCAGCTCTATGAGTTCCCTCTGGATCTCTTCCAGCTTGTCCTGCAACTGCTGGATCTTGAGGTCCTGGCCAGTCTGAGTCCCTTCAACTACCGTTTGCAGGTTGGGTGTCTGGGTCTGTGCCAACAAATTTCCTGTGCTAACCGTGAGCCCGACTCCGAGCGTTAGCCGCATCAGACATAACCTCTTGCTGGGCAATTTCGCCGTTTTTTCCACTTTACTTCTCCATTCTGGTAGCCTCCGCGGCTTGAGCACGCGAACCAAACCACTCGTTAAGCTAGCTAGCGCACGATAAAGAATTCGTCACGAATACATAAAGAATCCATAACTGGGCGCAAGGGCCTCATTACGAAGGGGTTGGGTTTCGCCGCCTGTAGGCCTCTGTTTGACCTGCACCTGTTGCTTGTATGACAACGCGACATAGAACTTTGATTCTGCCGTCGGCAAAATATTTCGAGTCTCACTGTGCAGGGAATATGAGACCGGAACGGCGCGAGGTCCCGTCATCATTCGGAAATGATTGATCTACAGGTCCTGACCCGTACGTGATTCGGCCCTCCCTTCACGCGAGGAGGGGAGGGCCGAATGGTCGCAAAACGTAAGGTCCAGAGCGTGATGTATCGCGCGCAGGAGCTACTGCGCCGGTGCCGCTGCCGGGGCGGCCGGCTTTGGCTTCCAGAACGGGTCGGCCTTGACCCACGCGGGGTCCGGATAGCTCTCCTTCGGGTTGAAGGCGAACAGGTTGGTCACGCTCGACACGACACAATCCGCGGTCAGCTCCGCCAGTTTCTTCTTATCGGTGTCGCTTAGTGAGTCCATAAATTTTTTGGAATCGGCAAAGCCGCTATCGACTTCGGCCAGAGATTTCATCGGGTTCAAAACGAGGAAGACCCCACCGTCGGATCCACCGACAGGTGCTCCGTACACTCTTTCGAAGGTGGCCCAGTGTGCGTTGGGAACTGCCTTTCCAAATCCGTCAACGTACATCTTGACGAGTGCCTCCCACTGTCTTTCATGGCCCTGGCGAACAACAAATTGGGAGACCTCGAAGTAACGAAAATGCGCGATGTCCACGTTTGAATGAAGGCTCATGTCATCACGATAGACAGAAGTGCTCGACTCGTACGCGGTGAGCAGATCGCCGTCGGCGACGCTCGCACGGTCCAGCGCAGCGGAGAGGGTCGCGTTTTTCTGCTCGGCCAGAGTGTCCTTTTCCCAGGCCTCGAAGGATGGATAGCCCATAAAGAAGAGGGCCCGTGACGGCCCTGAAAGAGAATCCATTCCGAAGTAATGAGTGGGCCATTTGGCCGAAGTCATCGCGCTGACGAACATGCCTTCGGTCTTCATGTGCGCGTTTCCACCCTTGCCGGGTTTAAGAAACTCGCGTTGAATCACGAGGACCTTCGGTGGTCCCATGTTTTCCTGGGCTGAAGCGATGCCGGAACCGATGAAGAGCAGACACAATCCTAGAGAGAGAGGGGTTAACTTTTTCATTGAGCAGCCTCCTTGGCTGAAAAGCGTGCATCAGGTAAAGAGTTTGCCGGCGAACAGGAACCGAGGACGCCAGATGGCACAGCAAGAGCAGGGGCCGATTTCCAGAGGCCTGGGAGCTACGGATGGGCGTGGCATCGAACTCAGTTACCGTTCGACGCTGCAACCTTTTGGTTCCAGTGAACCAAGAGAGCTTGCGCCCCGGAGAAGGAAATGTCAACGGAAGATTTTTGAGGGAACTAGAGACAGGCGCGCATCAGTGGCGATCGAGATTCTAGTGGCCGGCGGAGGGATCGGCGTGCTTCGGCGGCCGGGGAATGAAGAAGAGCAGCGGGATCATGCAGGCGCAGAAGATGCTCATGTACCCGATGACGTCGAGATAGCCGAGCATGGCCGCCTGGCGATGAAGCTGATTGTAGATGTAGGCCTGAGCGGTGTGGGAGCCGGTTCCGGTCATTGGATTGCCGCTTGTGTGACCGCCAAACATGCCCTTGAGCTTTGCGACCTGGTTCATGAAGGCGGGGTTGCCCGTCGTGAGGTTGCGGACCATGTTGTTCTCGTGCGTCGCGGTGCGGCGCGTAAGTACGGTGGCCATGAAGGCCGTTCCGCAGGAGCCGCCGATGTTGCGCGCGAGGTTGGTCAGGCCCGAGACGTCGTTGTTCTCCGACTGCTTCACGCCGATGTACGCGATGGTATTGATGGGGATGAACAGGAACGCCAGACCAGAGGCCTGGAAGCAGCGCAGAAAGACCAGGCGTCCATAGCTGACGGTGAGGTCCATGGTGTGCATGGTGATCAGCGACACCGTGAGCATGACGAAGCCGTAGCCGATGAGCTTACGCGGGTCGACTCTGCCGACAAGGAAGCCGACCACTGGCATCATGCACATCATCATCAGGCCGGCAGGAGAGAGCACAAGTCCCGCAAGCTCTGCTGTGTACCCCAGCAGCGTCTGTACCAGTTGCGGTATGAGGATCGTCGTGCCGTACAGCGAGAAGCCGAGGACGAACATCAGCAGAAAGCTGATCGCGAAGTTACGGCGCTTGAAGAGTGTGAGATTGAGGATCGGGCGGTGACCTTCGCGGAGCTGCTTCAGCTCCCACCAGATCATCACGACGAAGGCGACAACCATGGCGACGGTGAAGAACGTGATCAGATGCGAGGAGAACCAGTCGTCCTCCTGGCCCTTGTCGAGAACGAACTCAAGTGAACCAAACGTAAGAGCAAGCAGGCCGAAGCCGAGGAAGTCGAGCTTGATCCCACCCTTCTGCGAGATCGCGACCTGCTTCTTCACGTACGGCGGATCTTCAACGATGCGCGAGGTAAGGAAGAGCGAGATCAGGCAGATCGGCACATTGAGGAAGAAGATCCAGCGCCAGTCGAAGTTGTCCGTGATGTAGCCACCAAGAGTTGGGCCAATCGCAGGG
>Ga0210383_10005441_pt1 | contig 11180 bp, 13 predicted proteins | sample IncBWC14OmetaG_FD_160072 | JGI IMG/M metagenome (GOLD analysis project Ga0210383, IMG submission 160072) | Forest soil microbial communities from Barre Woods Harvard Forest LTER site, Petersham, Massachusetts, United States - Inc-BW-C-14-O ...
TTTTTCCCTGAGCGGCTCCTGCGCCCTCCTCTCCTTATCCTCTCCACTGACTTCCCCGGCAAGAGGCAACGCCATTGAGGGCGGCGAATGCACTTCCCTAGGCGCCCCAGGTCGCTTCATCGGTATCGAGATGGACACCGCAGCATGATTTGTAGGCAGTGTTTGGTCTTTCGACATACGCATGTCTGGAGGTGGCGGCGGCGGTGGAGAAATTGCTGGTGGTGGAGGTGTGCGGAGCTCTCCAGGACTTTGAGATCCCGGTGGGGGTGATGATAGCCCGGGCGGGGGAGGGGGAGTAGCAGGGGGACGTGATGAAGGTCCAGAGGAGGACGGCCGGTAACTATCTAGTCGGCGAACGTGGTCGTAATTGCGGTCATAGTGTTCTCGATCATCCAATCTACTCCTGCGGTCGTACGAGTCGTCCCGCCGGGTCCAATCGCGAATTTCTGCTCCTCCGTGACGGTGGTCGTGATGTGAATCTGCCGGTCGCCAGTGACGATCCCCGCTATCTGCGTGTGATTCCTGTGCCCATTCTCGCGGATAATATCGGCTGTCGATGTAGTGGTCACCGTCGTCATCGTCGCGGTATCGTCTCTCTCTATCCCTCTCTCTGTCCCAGGTACCACCCCGCTCCCGTTCACGATCACGTATCCTATCCACACCATAGTCCCTTCGAGGTGGGCTAAAGCTCGGTTCTGGGGACCGAGGAGCTGGTAACCTATGCTTTTCGCGGTGACTGGATGGTAGAGGAGACGATGGCGAGCGAGAATGGGTCGGAGAGTGGGATGACGGTGACGACCTGGCACGGTCTCGGTGGTGATCTCTCTCTCCGCGACTAGGCACGGAAGGGTAATCCCAATCTGACCTTCTGTCGTGATCGCGAGGCACGTAGTGTCTGGCTGACGCGTTTACGGGCCTTTCCACTCTGCCGTAGCTAGGTTCCCAGTGATCAGCAGTGGCAGCTTTCATTGGGCGGGCATGTTTCCGCTTGAGGTCAGCCTCACGAATCCTCCTGTCGTCCTCCTCCGACCGTTCATACACTACCGGTAGCACCTTCTCCTTCGGCTCTGGAATTTTTGTAACACCCGTAGTTATACCATTCCTGGTTGGCTCAGCCTTCTTTTTGAACGGAAAAGGAACTTTTGCCTTGCTTTGGGTGGAGGGTTTCGCAGGCAGAGACTGTGGCGCCAAGAGTGGGGAAGCATCGTCTAGCTCCCCTTCCTCTGGAGAGGAAGTTGCAGCTCGTTTAGAAGGCCGTGCACCATCTGGGGACCTCGAAGCATGTCTTTTCGTCGGTGTTTGGACCATTAGCTGGCCTGCAAACAGTGGAATTTGCGCAGAGTCAGTCGCGCAAGGCTGCCAGGAGAGAAATGTGAATCTGACGTAAGCCGCTGTGCGGCGTCAAACTTATGCCTCATTCGGATGTCCAAAATTCCTTCATTGTCAAGGTATATATAAATACACGTGCTTGGAAGCCTTTCGAAGTTCATCTCCACTGTTGCTCCACTCTGGAGGGGTCCCAAATTTCTGTAACCGGTCAAGCCATCATTCGGGGAAAGTATTACTTCATCAATTCCTTTACAATTCCTTCTCGAGGTTCACCGTTGGCGCCTGAAATCTTAAATGAGTGCGCATTACGAAGACAGAACCACGTAGAAAGTACGCACTGTCCCCATTTAGCACCAAGGAATTGAGTGAAGTCTAATATCACTGGACTCAGATGATTCAGAAAGGTCACCTCCGGAAGGTTGACACATCGTGAGTCCTTAGCGGCTTAGCCATCCAAGGGAACGGGCCTCATGGTAGAATACAGAGGTCTAGGCGCCCCAAATCGCCATGTGCTGGCCACAGTGTTGGGTATGACCTCGAGTTCTACGGGTTTGAAGTCTCCTAGAGTGAATGTCTTTGATAACCGAAGCTTAGCATGGGTATAGAGGACGATGAATGTGGCAAATTCTTGATGCGACTTTGAAATGTGTATTCTCGGATATAGCCGACTGAAGGGTTTGATGGCAACAATAGGGTCAATTGTCGTCAAGGAAGGACTCATTAGGTTAGGACAAAACGTAGATGCGTGGAAAGAAGTGCGCACAGCCTTGGGATGCAAACAAAATGAGGGATTTTTGCAATCGTGGAACCGCACCAAAAATATCGCGTAAAGACTCTCAGCTATCAACGTCCAAAGACTTTGCAAAGACTTGCCAAAGACAGGGCAGTCCAAGTTGCTGGTGGCGACCAACACAGGATATGGATAGTGTGGAAGTACAGAGCAGGCTGGAAAGACCTAGCGGGAAACGCTACCGGTCTTCGGACATACGTTTGATCCCTGAACCCCGGTTAGCACTGCAATCCTTATTTACGACTATTGCTTAGCGCACTGATGGTCTAACTTGGCCAAACAAATTAAATAAAGTACATCGCATATTCAACCCATTAATTAATATTACAGTCATGGTTACGCTTCTACCTCCCGGTCTCGAAGGAGACCTGACAAAGGTCACCAGTGGCGGCGACGACACTCAATGGATGACTTTTGACCAAACGAAATTCTATACAAACGCGTTCATTATCCAAAATGGAAAGGTTGGCTCTTTTTCACAAGTACGCGTCAGTTTCGATAAACCCATGTACACAGCTACTCCTGGGGTACAAAAAGCGAGGTTTTGGGAAAAATAAGTGCGAATTTGGTTACGCTTTACGTGTTTTGCCTAATTAGCTTCATTGTAGGTACAATGGCTTCGGTCCGCCTTTCTTCCATTCTACAGCGCGGGGACGCGTTGGAGGGTACTAAATAAATCTCAATTCTTCAGGTGGCAAGGTGGAACCTGGAGAGACGTCTTTAGAAGCAGCTGTACGCGAACTCAAGGTAAGGCCAGTAATTTACATCATCTGACTGAGCATATTCATTTCTTACTCTTTGGTTTCTAAAGGAAGAAGCTGGAATAGAGGCGCCTCTGGAACACGCCGGAACACTCCTTTTTCTTACTGAAGGTGCCGAGTGGGCATTTCACATCGACATATATCGCGCAGAGGAATACACGGGTGTTATCACAGAGTGAGTCCGACAGTTGCTTCTGCGATGGTAGATAACTGCTCACGACCTTCCTAGAACTGAAGAGATGCGACCACAGTGGTTCACCCTCTCACCCGATGATAGTTCTCTTACTACAACCGAAGATCCTGACGCATCTTCCATTCCGTTTGACAGCATGTGGGCTGACGATCGTTTTTGGATGCCGTTCCTTCTCTCGAAGCGCCATTTCGCTGGACGCACGGACTTCTACAGTCACGGAGAGACTGCTTCCCTGCAAAAATGGTGGTTTGGTGTCGATTCGAATTCAACTGGCTAAATTTCGTGGTCCTTCGAGGATAGGATACATCTACTGTTAATCATTTGATCGTGATGGCTGCTATAGACCAATTTGATACAATTCCATCTTCGATACAATGAGATTACAGAACCCTGACCGATCGGTTACAGTTCCGCAAACGCGCCTTCCAAGAGCTCCAAGGCCATCGAAGCTGAACCCCAGGATGACTGAAATCCATACCCTCCATGCCTACCACAATGCACTTCAGCAAGTATACTGTGCCAAGCACCCAGCATCGACTCACCCGTAATTGAAAACAACAGGCACTTTGGCTTGACCTCCGAGTCTCGCGACTTCCGACCACTGCACCTCTAACCTGATCCCACCTTTCCTTGCAGGTCTCAGCCCACATCCTTCCTCTATTACGATGGGAAGGACATCTTCAAGCTTAGGTTCCCGTTCTGCGCGAATCTCTGGCGGCGCGAGTTCGGGACAGAGAGACAAACCACGTTTCAGGATATCAAGAGTCGTCTCAGGGCGGGTAGTTGGATACCTGCGAACAAGGTAAGGCGTAATCTCGGCAGGATCGCAAAACAAGAAGACGAACCAATCATCAGCAACCCTCGTCCCACCTATGATCACCTGCAACCACAAATTATAACGACCATCAGGTATGCCTGAACGAATTTGAAACCACGTACGTCGCCGCTCCTCCTTGGAATTATGTAGGTCCAGAGCCCATCCTTAGTGTTCATGGTCTTCCCGAACCGAATCCAGGGTGCCCTCACCAGCACGGTCTGCCCTCTCAATGGATACATATCTTTATCCTCCACTCCACCCAACATCCGTGAACCAATCCCCGTACATACCACAACTGCATCAACGACAGGCGAATTCTTTGCACCGGAGAAGACATGTGCCCCGCCTTCTATCACCTGATCGAGATGCTGTACTGAACCACGAACGATTGAGCCGCCGCTGGCAAGGAAGCGGGAGAGGAGGTAATTGAGGTAGATCGGTGTATCGATTGTGATGGTGCTGAATGATATCCCAGATACGGTACCCGGGATAAGGGAGCTTTGTGGAAGGTATTTGAACTTGACGATGGTCAATGAGTTTGGAACCATGCAGTAGATCGGGAAAGGACTTACATCTGGCATCAGATCTAGGGGATGGGGCTTTGCGATTTCCTCGCAATAGTATTCAGTCTGTGGGATACGCAGGAAGCAGCCTTCTGCTGTGCCTCCAGGAGCGGAAAGCTCCCACATTGTTTTGAAAGTCTCCTGGTCCATCTCTGCAAGTCCGGATGAACCAGTAAGATCGTTAGGAGATCTAGTTAATGTGGCTATCACCCACTTTGTTGTCTCAAATCATTTCCAGCAACACTTACATGATGTGCACCCTGCCGGAAGGTGATCAGATATCGTCACGATCGTCAAAGAGCATCACTCACCGCCCAATGACTGGTATATTTGATATTTTTGGAATCGCTGGGAAGGATCTCGGCAATGATGGTGACTTTATATCCCCCTCGTTCTTGAATCCTCACGGCGGCTGTGAGTCCCACGACACCTACCACAAACTAATCAGTGTGTCTGATATGTTGCAACTATTCCGTCAGTCTCACCGGCGCCGATAACAATGACATGTTTGAGCTGCTCAACGGTGGGTGTCGACATCTTCAGCAAAAAAGGTTGCGGTTCAGGTCCAAGTTTGTGTAAACGGACACAGGTCCTAGAGTCATTCCGAAGTCATTCCGAAGTAATTCCGAAGCTCGGGCCGGTAAAAGATATATATATGTTTGACACTATTTGACTGCGGCATCGGAAGTAAAGTTTGTAGGTACATAAGGTATTTAGCGCTCCATGATGTAGAAGGGAATCACAATAGCCAATTATATCCTGAATCCAAAAAGCCTATTCGCTTTTATCGGAATCTGAGATTTCGTCCACTGTTGCATCCGAGATTTTGTCCACATCCACTGTTACACCAGGAGCCTTCCCTTGGACAAACTTCAAGTTGCTCAACCTCTTTGCCCTAGCAAACATGCCAACCTCCCTATCCCTAATGAAATTGATCGTCACCATAGGCCAGGAGGGGTGCGAAGGGATAGTGTCATAAAACTCTGGCGCGAGGGCACGGAGCGCGGGGAGACGCGTCCACGGGATCGAGGGGAAGTCGTGGTGCTCGTTGTGATAACCAACCTGGGTATGTCGTTGATTCAGCCAAATAAATCAGAAGAGAAAAAAGAAAGGAAGACTTGCATTGTAAGCCAATAGATTCAACCACCCATAATAACTATACGTTTCTTGCGCCATTCCGTCCCAGAGGTAATGCTCCGCGATGAAGTGCCCTGCACAAGGATGGAGGCTTCCAGCGAAGAAGCTGCTTGCGATGAAATAGATTAGGGGGCGGGACCCGAATAAGGAGACAAGGATGAGGTCGAAGAGGACCTGGGTGACAAGGTTAAGAAGGTGCCAGGAAGTTAGGCGTTGGGTTCTGATGAATGCTGGGCGGAGGGCGTAGAATAGAATTTGGAAAGTTCTGTGACAGACAATTAGTTAGCAGGGAGGCAAAGGAAGGGCTGATAAGGGAAGGGCTGACGCGAAGAAGACTTTGCCGAGAACATTGTTGAGGCAAAGGAGTTCGAGGCGGGAAGGGAGGTCGGTGTCGATACCATCCTGGCCGAGAAATTTATGGTGCTCTATGTGATATTTCTGTGAACGTAGAGGAGAATCCTATCATTGTTAACATTGATTTTCCTCTCCATAACTCAAACACACCTTGAATGCGGCAGAGTACGGAATCCCGATGGGCAAGTTTGCGAATATCGCAAGCAACTTGTTCGCAGATACCCCGCGAAACGCGAGGTTGTGTGTGATCTCGTGAATGGCAAGGAAAAGGTTGTGATTTGCGGTTCCCCCGATGGAGTAGGCGCAGAATAGGAATACTGGGGAGAGGGGGTGGGTGTTTCGGAGGGCGATCGCAAGGGTTAGTTGGAGGAGAACAACAGAAAGAACGACATATTTCGTGAGCGGTTCGTAGCCCATTAGTTTCGTTACCTGAGTAGGTATAGTTCAGTGCATTTAGAAAGAGAGAGCGAAGGTATGTGCACCTCTGGATGAGTTTTCAAGATTTCCATGCGCCGTGTGCGGTGCGGCTCCTCAGTCATCAACCATAAAAAATCGGAAGGGTCTTGTGGTGGCGCTGGGTATAGCTTTCCATCATCTTGAGATGTTGGTCGTGGAACAACTGTCCGTCGTGGTGAGCGTATCTTGCCCTCCCAGAGAGATTCTGCACCACCAAACAGGCTGAAATCTTAGACAGAGTTAGTAACTACGCGCAAATCGCGGGAGTAATAGGACCGGCGCTGACCGACATTTGAGCCTGCAGCAGACATGAGCAGAGAAACCTGAACTTGGAACTTAGATGAGTCCGATACGGTTGCCTTTTGGGGCACCACAGCTGATCATTACATAACCCACGTGGGTCGAGTGGTTCGACTCACAGCAAGAGTTTAAATATTGAAACTCCTGCTGTGACTATGTCTCGGCTCAAATCGATTACACCCGGCTTGATTTTTCTTCTGAATCATGCAGCCTATCAGCGTGACTTGTTGTCCATCAGAGGTTCGCAGAAAACCTCTCCAATTTCGTTGCAATTTCGATCTTTAAATTTCGCTGTAACAATTCACTCTCGTTGGTCGAATCGACTATTAGAATCCCATCAATGCCATCATCGTGCTGAGCCCTAACGAGGCTCAGTTTTTCGCGACGACAATGAATCCAGTCCGTGCCCGAAAACATGGAGCTGGCCGTGGATATCACCGTCGGCAATGACAGCTTGATCACGTTCAAGTCTGGCGAGGAGGTCAACAACGCCATTGAAATTGATGCCTCATTCTCTGCCTCTCACATGGATGCCATGGTCTCTGGCTCTGCAGGCTATTGCCATAAATCCCAATATACACACGACATGCAATAAACATTTCAAAGCTCGAGCATGACTGCGCAACCACTTTTTCCAATAAGACCCACTTCTTGAATCCAACCGTGCACGCCGCCGCTATCGCCCCCGGAATGGACCAATAATGATGCTGTATGTCAAGCTTATTTCGATTTTTCAGGTAAGCCTTTCAACATCGCGAGATTTGTATAGTAAACGAATGTATTTGTTTCGCACCGGGAATATGTACACGCTCACACTCGGATTCCCGTACCGAGGGTAGACTGTTACGACTTCTCTTAACGACCTCTGTGGGAATGCAGTTCATCGCTATGGAATGTAAGCCAGGTCGGCATTTCTATCAACTTGGGACAATCTGACAATGGCAAATTGCGAGTGTGCTGGGCCAGTGCAGCTGACATTTACGGAGATCGGATCACTGCAGAAGAATTTTAACGGTCCTCTCCTGCCTGTGGGCAATCACGCTGGCGATGTCAATTGGGTTATTTCGCTGAGCGACCGTTCACGCCCTCATTCGAGTATCTTACTTTCTTTATTAAGGCGGAACTTTGTCATCACACAGACATTGGAGAAGATGTTGACTGCTCCTGTCACATGTTAGAAGAATACTCCAGGAATACAGCGTCCAGCACGCCTGTTCGAGTGGCATCCATCCTCCCTGTCGACTGCGTCCGAATCATGCCGACTTCGATGGACAAACCATGCTGTCCACAAACCCTAGACTCACGAATGGTGACCCGCCTGGTATCATTGATTGCGAGCATGCCCACATCGTTCCATCATACTTCCCTTATGAATACCCCATATTTATCCAAGATAATGAAGAGTGCCTATACCACGAATGCTATCCTTCGACCTTACTTCATCCGAGAGCTGTATACGCAGTTTCCCGTGGAGCTCGGAGGCATCTATGCAGGTGAGAGAGTGCATGAGCTTGAGGGCCAAGTGTTCAACCCTGACTACTTTCAGGATATTTTCACGCTTGGTGAGCTAGAATGAAGATGCTAAAATGGTCCATACTAGGATATATGCAGCAGAAAGAGAAGGGGACCGAAAACGCTTAACGTGGTCGGGCCGATTAGGCTGCCAGATCCTGGGTTGGGGGGCCGAGGAAGACAAAGTCCGTGCGAAGTTCAAATAAATCCTCGCGAGGTGGCTGGCAACACCCCATCCCCCTGATGTATTCACCACGGCTGACAGGAAGATATTAAAAGACACGAGCGTCACTGCTTTCAGCAATGGATGTAAAAATAGAGTTCCTCGAAGAAATCCAGGGGGCAGACAAACTAAGAAAACAGCTGTGCCCATTGTCACACAGATCTTCATATATTTGTGTCAACGCTTCAGCCGCAGCGCTCAGGCCAAGTCCTTCACCTCGACTGCGATGATGGTCTGAGATCACATGCCGATGCTCCATCCATAGGCCCTGCATCGGACCCGCATCCTACCTGTATCGTCAAATCTATGCAAACCAACATACATTCATTACCTGGAACCGACGCCACTATCCGGGAAGAAAACAAAAAACAGAAGAGAAGATAGCAAGACAGAGCAGCCTTAGAATACGTATTAGATGCTACGGGAAGGTCCGTGGTCCGTGGAACGACGAGAGGCGATGGTGGACATTGCTACAAGATCATGTGGTTACGCGGGTCATCAATCCTATCGTAGTAGAGTGACTAGAGGTCCGTAGAAGCATGATGAATTGGTATAGGATTATGGACGTCTACAACAGTATACCCTGGCGCAATACCAGTTATACCCAGCGACTGCTATGAGCAACGTAGGGACCCCCAACGCAAGTGAAATTATATCCCCTGTCGTCAGCTTGCCATTTGAATTAGTGTTACTCAGCGATTTTCCAGGACTTGAGTTCGGGGCAGGGCAGTCAGGGAGGTCGATCCCTTTGAGCGTCCGACTGGAAACCAGGTTAAAACACAGGTCTTGATTGGAGGTTGAAGGCTCACTTCGAGTAGAACAAACCCCACCACCCCTGACACTTAAGGTGACTAAACGCCACAAAAGTAGGAACGATGCCGGCTTACCGCTGTGCCTCCAAATTTGTCATTCTAAAGAACACAGTGAGCTTCAGTAGTGCTATGTATTGATGAGAACACACACCATCCACGGCTCGTCAGCAAACTTTGAACGATAAGGCCTTTGATGAGTACGATGCTGTACTAACTGAATATTGAATAGGCCGCTAACCTGTGAGTAGAAGTAGCCTGTCCCGTTTGCATTCACTGGACATAGGAAAGTATTGAGAAATTCCTGAGAGTCAACTTTGTTGAACGGACAGCTGAAAGCGAGCCCAGAATGAATCTGACCTGGAGATTAGGCTCCGAGGGGGCGTACCGACTACTATGGTTGCGGGGGCTGGCATCTGAAGATTTCTGTAAGGATATATAAATACAAATTCATAACCAACATCAATGAGGACATACTGTTGGCCAACCAACGTCTGCCATGAACATCTGGGGGTCATTGAGGAACGAATCCAAAGCCTGCACACTGTTATTATTGAAAAATTGTATAGTCCAATTCGCGGCCAATCCGATAGAGATGTTCGCAAACCATGCAGGAACGCTCCACATCTATGAATAATATGAGTACAGAATGCTCCAGAAGCTAAACAATGACACTAGCCCCATAGTCAACTTCTTTCAGAATCAAACTATTTAAGTAGCTAACGGAATCGGCGGTGCCGACCTGAATGAGTTGCCCTGTGTCGAGTTCGGTGAGCATGTTCCTGGTGTCTTGAATGGCTGAGACGAGGCGAGCCGCGGCTGCATAATTCACGACTCGGAGATCAACCTCAGCAATTCCTCACGAAGACAGCAAAGTACCTGCATTCGCGACGTCGCTGTTTGGATCCGTGACATGGATCTGTTCCAGATAGCTAGATAACGGGATAGATTAATCAGAACTGCAAGCCGATATGGATGAGAAAAATAGGGACGAAGTACTTGCGCATAAAGTCGCGTCCCACGGTGACACCAGCGACGTGTTGTGATCCATAGTTCTGGATGGCAGACTTGATCAGGTCCCGTTGGGTGGAGATTGTTGTATTGTCGTCCATGAAAACTGCGTCAATTCCGAGATATACAGTCATATTGACATTTGTCTGTTTGATAGCTTCGAGCTGCCGAGATGGGTTAGTGCTAAGGAAAGTACCTGGAACATGTCGAACGCACGACGAGTTCTGGCTGGTTACAATCAGCATCGGCGAGGCGAATCCGCTAATAGAACTAGTTAGTGAGAAGATGTCCGACTTAATAGGGCGCGTACTGTTGTAAGCTGAGACAAGAGCTGGGAAAGAATGCTCGATTAGTGACCATCACAGGAATAATATCATTGAGAAGTCGGCATTACTTGCATATCACGGACAACTTGCTCTGAAAGGCAAAGAAATATCAACATATTGGTAAGTGAGTGTCAAAATACGACTCACCGACTGAGCAACCGCATGTGGGAGGTTGCGATCCTTCAGGAGAATAAGCAATCCCGTAGAACGACCGCTTTAGCTTGGGGTCTTTGGAGAAGATGCTGGGGTCCTTCAAGTTTGAGTTTTTCGCGCGACGCTTCATAATGTAGATGCTGGGTCCGACAACCAGGGCCACGACAGCGAAGATCAAAATAATAATGGCCTACCAAAGTGTCTCAATCAGCGTTTGTCCTGTACTGTATAGCAGTCCACGTCACCTTTCTCTTGGTGCAGGCCCATAGTAGTACCCGATTGTCGCGAGCATCTCCGTAGGCCCTGTTAGAGTCAACCGTGGCGGGTGGTGGCCTCTGCAACAGTGGAATAGATTCTGTGTCTGGGCTGGATGCGTTTCCATGTCGTGATAGAACAAACACAGGAGAGCCACTGTCTTCAGGATTAACTGAGTCTGGTGGGGCATG
>Ga0210383_10005442_pt1 | contig 11179 bp, 12 predicted proteins | sample IncBWC14OmetaG_FD_160072 | JGI IMG/M metagenome (GOLD analysis project Ga0210383, IMG submission 160072) | Forest soil microbial communities from Barre Woods Harvard Forest LTER site, Petersham, Massachusetts, United States - Inc-BW-C-14-O ...
GCCTCTACCCGTTTCCCTACTGCACCCATCAGAATATGAAGTCCGACGCTATCCAGGAAAAATTCAAGCAGGGCCCCGCCGGCCTGCTAACCGTCTTCCCCGCCGGTCTTCCCGCCATGCCCAAGTTCCTCGGCCTCTGGTTCGCCTACTGCCTGCTCATCGGCTTCTTCACCGCCTACCTAACGGGACACACCGTCGCCTTCGGCGCCCACTATCCCGTCGTCTTTCGGGTCGCCGGCACCGCCGCCTTCATGGCCTACGGCCTCGGCCCCCTCGTCAACGGCATCTGGAAAGCCCAGCCATGGTCCGGCGTCCTGAAGGAAACCTTCGACGGCCTAATCTACGCCCTCCTAACCGCCGGCACCTTCGGCTGGCTCTGGCCCCGCTAACCAAATCGGGCTAACCAATTCAGATCACCACCTTTGCGCGCGAACTCCGCGTTGGTGTCTGAAACAGGTTGGTATACTCTATGCGCTCGCTGCGAGCGGTCGACCCGCGAAAGACGACCTGCGGTGCTGCCAGGCGAGATTGCCGCCGAGGTGCCATCATCCTAAGAGGTTAAGCAAAACGCACCGAGCCAGGCCCTGATTTTTTGGGCCGTGGTCGCACTTCACTGCATCTATTGAAGATACTCAGATAGATGGGAATCATTGTGGATTGAGATCGAGATAATGGACGCACCCAAGGAAGTCGCCCTCGCCCAGTCAGTGGTCGCCCCGCTCACCCGCGCGGCGATTTTTCTGGTCGTCTGCATCCGCCCTGAACAAGACAACTATGCGGCCCTGCGATCCTTCTTCGCGGACTTCTCGGGTCTCGTGCGCGCTGTTGAGTTTCGCGACCTGGAAGCAGGTCTCACCTGCGTCGTTGGATTCGGTTCAGACGCCTGGGACAAGCTCTTTGGATCACCTCGCCCCGCCGAACTCCATCCGTTTCAAGAGATTCGCTCCGCCGGCCGCCATGCCGTCTCCACTCCAGGCGACATCCTCTTTCACATTCGAGCCAAACGCGCCGACCTCTGTTTTGAATTGGCCACACAAATCATGAATAGCATCGGCGATGCAATCTCGGTTGCCGACGAGGTTCACGGCTTCCGCTATTTTGACGATCGCGACGTCATCGGGTTTGTCGACGGCACAGAAAATCCGCGAGGCGGTGCTGCGGAAGACACTGCCATTGTCGGTGACGAAGATCCCGCTTTTGCGGGCGGCAGCTACGTCATCGTCCAGAAGTATCTTCACGACATGAAGGGTTGGAACGCTCTCCCGGTGGAGACGCAAGAGCGCATCATTGGCCGCAAGAAACTTTCGGACGTCGAGCTGAACGACACCGAGAAGCCTCCGTACGCGCACAATGCCCTCAACGTGATCGAAGAAAACGGAAAAGAACTCAAGATTCTGAGAGACAACATGCCTTTCGGGCGGCCTGGCCACGGTGAGTTTGGGACCTACTTCATCGGCTATAGCCGCACTCCGCGCATCACCGAAACTATGCTTCAGAACATGTTCGTGGGCCGTCCTCCTGGCAATTACGACCGCCTGCTCGATTTCAGCCGCGCCGTTACCGGCACTTTATTTTTCGCGCCGTCCTCGACATTTCTCGACAGCATCAGCGGCGACCCGCCGAACTCCACTGCAATTGCCGCATCGCCAAAATCGGACGCCCCGTCGGCCTCGACTCTGGGCGACGCATCACCCGGAACTCTCGGACTAGGTTCGCTTAAAGGACACAAAGATGAATAACCTGCATCGCGAGTTAGCTCCAGTCTCGGACGCCGCATGGGCGGAGATTGAGGAAGAAACCACCAGGACGCTCAAGCGCTATCTAGCCGGACGACGGGCTGTTGATGTTCCTTCGCCTGGAGGAACGGCTCTGCCGGGAGTTGGTACCGGCCATCTGCGGCCGATCTCCGCTCCTGCGGATGGCATCATCGCAAGACAACGAGAGGTCAAGCCTCTCGTGGAGTTGCGCGCGCCTTTCGAGCTATCCCGTCAGACCATCGATGACGTCGAGCGTGGATCGGATGACTCCGATTGGCAGCCTGCAAAAGACGCCGCGAAGAAACTTGCCTTTGCCGAAGATCGCGCCATCTTCAACGGATACCGCGAGGCGGATATCCAAGGCATTCGGGAACGCACCAGCAATCCCATCGAGACGCTTCCTGCGGATGTGCGCGATTATCCGGACGCTGTGGCACGCGCATTGAGCCAGCTACGCCTTGTCGGCGTCAACGGCCCCTACTCAGTCTTACTTGGAGCCCGCGAGTATACGGCACTCGCTGAAACCCGCGATCACGGATACCCCGTCCTCGAACACGTCAAGCGTATCGTTGACGGCCATCTGATCTGGGCGCCAGCAATCGAAGGTGCGTTCGTCCTGACCACCCGCGGCGGCGATTTCGAGCTCAACATCGGGCAGGATGTTTCCATCGGCTACCTCAGCCACACCGATTCCTTGGTCAAGCTCTATCTGCAGGAGACATTCGTTTTTCGCGTCCTCACCACCGAAGCCTCTGTCGCGCTCTCGCCGTCACAGAAGTCTTCCTAAACCTGTTCCGCAAACTCTGGCTGCGTGGGCGAACCATCCAGAGAAGTTAGAATTCATCGCCGATATGCTGGCTTGGCGCACTACAAGAGTAAGAAGCTAGCCGTTTTCGACGCGCGACTTTATGTCCGAGTACGCCGCACTGATGAGCCTGCTCAGCTCCTCGGCGTTCGTGGCTGTTCCAGGTCTCAGCTTCACATGGCGCATGAACTTGCCGCTGCCTTGCAACAAGCGCGCCGGATCCGGCAGCGCTGTGCCGTGAAAGAACCCCACGTTTACGTGCGACCTGAATACGTTGACGTAGCCGAAGGGCGCATCTCCCAAACAAGCAACCGGACACCCGTCATGCAAAAGCTCACGGACTTCGTCTCCGCATTTTCGCATCGCCTCAAACCACTGATGCGCGATTGCTCCCAATCCACTTGCATGCTTTTCCATCCACGCATCGATGGCGGGATCCCGCTCGACAGCGCCGTTGAATCGCAGCAATTCCGTCTTCATCGTCGCTCCACTTTCTGCTTTGGATATCTGTGATTACGTGCAGCGCGGCGTCCTTCTCAAATGACAACTGCTGATACCGTCGCAGATACTGCAATCTGCGCATGTAGGATGCAACGGCACATCGCCGAAGGGCAATGCCCACCTACGATCCCATCGTGGAGGCCTACATGCCCAACCTAGAAAACATCAAAAAGCAAGCCAAGCTCATATTGCGGTGGCATCGCGAACGCCACTATCCCGTCGCCGCTCAAATCCGCGCGCATTTGCCTCGTTTCCTGAATATGCCCGACTCCGAGATTCTTGCCGCGAACTTTAAGCTCAGCGATGCACAACAAATGGTCGCAAGACAGAACGGCTTCGATAGCTGGCAGGCCCTGAAAGCTGGACTTTCCGCCACGTCGCTCAGAGTGAAATCGTCGCCATCCAAAGCGACGATTGTCTCTGCAGAGCCGCAACTTTTCGTCACTGATATCAAGAGATCATGCGAATTTTTCCGTGAGAAGTTAGGCTTTTCGCTTGTATTCAGTTACGGCAAACCTCCCTATTATGTACAAGTGGGTCGCGACGCGGCGCGTCTCAATCTAAGGTGTGTCGAGCGATCAGCAATCGAGTCGACGGTCCGCGATCGGGAGGAACTCCTGTCGGTATCTATGACCGTCGCTACAGCGGACGAGATCAAGATATTGTTTCTTGAATTTCAGTCCGCTGGCGTTGCCTTTCGCCAGACACTGAAAAAGCAGCCTTGGGGCGCCAAGAATTTCGTGGTCAAAGATCCGGATGGGAATCTGCTGTTGTTTGCCGGACCCGCAAACTAACAGATACTAAGCCGATGCCTGCTGATCGAGCCAGTCCTGTTGCCTCCTGGCTCCTATTCCATCGTGAAACCGTGCCGGGCAAGCCAGCACGGTTTCAGCTCCCCGGCTGCCTTCCTTAAGACGAACGGCTCATGGACGAGCTTCGTAGACGATGTTGAACGGTGTTTCCGAGGCTCTGCGGAAACGGCTGAAGCCGGCCGCGGTGACTACTTCGCGAATGCGTTTTTCGCCTGACTGCGCGCCCAAGCACAACGCAACTTCCTGTGAACGCGAACAGGGAGTGCACAACAAAGTTGAAAAAGAGTAGTACACGCGACCGACCGGATTCAGATTGTCTTTTAGTTCATCGTGAGCAAACGGTTCGACGATCATCCATGTGCCGTCCTTGCTAAGTGAATTGCGTACATGGGTTGCGGCGCCGACCGGATCGCCCATATCGTGCAAACAATCGAACACGGTGACCAGGTCGTAGTCTTTGCCCGGAAATGCTTTGGCCTTCGCGACGCCAAAGTTGAGCCGAACCTCAAGACCTTCTTTAGCGGCGGTTGCGCGGGCGCCCTCGATGGATTTGTCGTGATAGTCAAAACCAAAGAATTGCGATTTTGGGAAGGCTTTAGCCATTAGCACGGTTGACGCACCCTTGCCGCACCCGACATCGGCCACGCGCGCGCCGGCTTCCAGCTTAGCCTGGACGCCCTGCAGGGAAGGAATCCAGGAACCGATAAGGTTTGCCGCATAGCTTGGCCGGAAGAATTTCTCGCAGCCGTGAAACACATCTTCATCATGCTCATTCCAACCCATGCCCGCGCCGGATCGGAAGGCCTCGGTAATCCTGGGAACCGCGGCCAGAGAGCCGAGCGCTAATTGGAAGGCGCCGGGAAGATAAGCGGGGCTGTCTTCGTTCGCCAGCGTAAATGCCTGCTCTTCACTCAGACTGAACTTGCGAGTCTGCTCGTTATAGGTAACGTAGCCCCCGGCAGCTTGTGAGCTCAGCCATTCGCGCACATAACGCTCATCGGTTCTGGTCTTAGCAGCCAGCTCGGCTGAATTCAGGGGGCCTTCCGCGAGAGCCTTGTACAACCCCAGCTTTTCGCCAATGACCACCATGCCAGAGTGGACCGCCGCGCCTAGATCCCCAACGAATTGCCCTACGAACACATTCAGCTTGTCCATATCGAGTGCCATTCTAATTCTCCCCTGTCAATGCGATTTCTCTGACTCTTCGCTCCATGATGCTCAAATTGCCGATTTTCATAATCTCGCTCGCTTGGGTAAGGCCCAGGAAGCGATCGCTGCCGCTTCCCGGGCTGTTTTGCGTGCTCACCTGTAGTGCGCGAGCACCGACTACTTACTCTTGCTGGGATCGTCGTCAGCATTGACGTAGTTGAACTGAAGTGGAGCTTGTCCATGGACCTGGACAATGGTTTCTCCGCTGGCCATGGCGTAGTGATGCATGTTGGGGTCGAGAAAGGCCAAGCTGCCGGCCATAAATGCGTTCATCTTATGGGCGTCAAACTGATCGCCCATGCCGACTTTAAACGTCCCGGAAATGATCGTGACGTTTTCCCTTTTTGTGTGCCAATGGGGCGCGATACGAAACCCATCGGGCATTTTCAAGCGAATCGTGTAGTCACCGGTAGATGCGGTTGGGTCGCCCTCAAGTACGGCAAACTGCGCGCCCGGACGCACAACGGGCGGTGCTGCTCCCCAGGAAATGGAATCCGGTGTGAATGCGTTTTTTTCCTGGGAATTATCGTGCGCGGCACTGGTGAAAGCCAGTCCCGCCCAAGAGAGTCCAGCCACTGCAAGTGTAAGGAACAGGTATCGTTTCATTATCGAACCTCCTTCGTTCGGTATCGAACTATGGGAAGGATGTCTTGAGTGGAGGGCTATTCCAATGAAGTGCTTATACAATTTGCCTATCTTTTCTATATCGTCGCAAATTGCTGATTCTTAGAGGATAATGCCCTTCGAGAGCCTTATGCGACGTACTACAAAGCCTGCCGGTGAGATCGAACTGGACCTCGGGCGCTACGAGCTTCGCCGTCAGGGTCGGCGAGTTAAACTCGAAAAGAAGCCCATGGATTTGCTGATTTTTCTGGTGAGCCGCCGGGAACAGCTGATTTCGCGCCAGGAGATCGTTACCAAATTGTGGCGCTCCGACCTCTTCATCGATACCGAAACCAATATCAACAATATCGTGCGAAAAATCCGAACAGCGCTGGGTGACGATTCGGAGAAACCGCGTTTTCTGGAAACGGTAGTGGGCAAAGGGTACCGATTCATCGGACCGATGCGGGTGATCGATGCGCGCTATCCGCAATCCGAGTTTGGTTCGGGCGGCATGCGTCCGGAAAGCCCGGAAAAAGCAGGCAGTGGGGTCGAGCGTGCGTCGCTGGCGGTCTTGCCACTGATGCAACTTGGGAAGGCCACAGATGACCAAGGTATATGCCTGGGGTTTGCCGATGCACTGGTCGCGCGCCTCGGAAATTTGCCGGGCGTGGACGTCCTGCCGACTTCTGCTGTGCTAAATCTATCAGCCGGGGTGACGTCTGCAGAGGCCGCTTCGCGTCTGGGCGTGCGTTTTGTCGTTCACGGCGGTATTCAAATGTCCAAGGGCCTTTGGCGCCTTTCATTGGAAATGTTGGACACGCATTTGCAAGCTGTCTGCTTCATCAGGAAGCGCGATCTGGACCTCAACCGCCTATCCGACCTCGAGGACGAGATCGCCAGGCAAATCGCTTTGGCACTGAACCGGCCGCTGGGTCCAGCGATGCCTCAACGTTCCCCGCGCTACAGCAAGGACCCTATGGCTTATGCGGAGTTCATGCGGGGTTTTAAGCTCAGCTCCTCTGGCAATCCAGCGATGCTGGACGAAGCTGCTCGGCACCTTAGCAATGCGGTTGCTCGAGATCCTGCATTTTCTCTGGCGCATGCGGCACTTTCCGTGGTCTGCGCGACTCGTCACTTTGAACTTGATCCATCCAGCGCATGGTGGGAGAAGGCCGAGTTTCATTGTTGCCGCGCGCTGGATCTGGATCCGGATTTGCCCGAGGGGCATGTTGCCCGCGCGTTTCTCTTTTGGGGGCCGTCCAGGAACTTCCAGCATCTGGAAGCGATTGACGAGCTCAAGCGGGCCTTGGCTCTGCAGAACAATCAGCCCCAAGCGTACAACCGCCTGGGCACCATCTTGGCTCACATCGGTTTGCTCGAGCACGCCCGTGAAATGTATGAGCGGGCACGGCCATTTCATCCTCGGAGAGCGGTTAGTCACAGCATCGTGCAAGTGTACGTTTGGAACCAGGAATACGACTTGGCACGCGAGGAGATCGAAGCTTGGCGCGCCGAGAATCCAGAGAACAAGTATCCTGTCTACTTTGCTGTTCTACTGGCCTTGCTGGCGGGAGATTTGAACCAAGCAAGAACCCTGTTGGATGAAGCGGTCCTGCTACTGCCGGAAGAACCGCTCATTGTCAGTTTGGAGGGCGTCTATTACGCGTCGACTGGCTTGGCGGGAAAGGCGCTGGACTGTCTGACAACAGCTTGTGCGAGCCCAAAATCCTTTGGGCATTCGCACCACAGCTACTATCAGATCGCCTGCATACTTGCACTGCTGGAGCGGCGCCAAGCTGCGATTGAGTGGTTGGAGCGAAGTGTCTCCAGTGGCTTCGCGTGCTGGCCTTTTTTTCTTAAAGACCCTCACCTCAAGAATCTGCGAGATCTGCCGGAGTTTGATGTCTTGGTGAGTTCCTTACAAGCCAAGTTTCCCGACCATATCGGGTTGCTCTAGCTGGAAGCCCCCTCAATGGCCTAGACTCCTGTGCCGGGGTTCGAGTCCCTCCGTCTCCGATCACTTCACGGGTTCCCAGCCCTCCGGCACGCCTGCGCGAAGAACTGGCTCAACTCGAAAACCAACCTCAACCGACTGCCAGCATTTCTGCTCCCTAACGTCTTTCACTCTCGCGTGTTTCCTACTTTCCCGATACTGCGGGGCAAACGATTTTCCAGATCCTACTATCGCCATTGTGGGAAGCGAGAGAAGAGTTTCTGAGCGAGTGATCGGCAAGCCGGAAGTTACGATTCTTAAGATGCTAACCCCCAGTTGGCCCGTTATCTGGAAAGAATACAGAAATTCCTCGCTACGCGTTCAGGCAAATCATTTCACCGGATAGTTGGCGATGCGGCAAAACGGCCGCTACCAACCGTTTGGAGATTATCAAGTAATCTCAAATGTCGCATCCCTCTTGAACCTTCATTACCACGAGCGTCACATCATCACGCTGTGGCTCGTCATTTGCAAAGTCGGATACTTCGGCCAGGATGCGTTCGACGATTTCCCCCGGCGCCATTCGGCCGCAAGATCGCAGCAGGCTCTCGAGCCTTTCCACCCCCCAGAGTTAGCCAGAAGTGTTGGCCGCCTCCGTGATTCCATCTGTGTATGCCACTAGAATGTCGTCTTTCGCCAATTGGAACTGTGTTGCCTCGAACTGGACCTCTGCGTACATACCGATAGGCACAGTTTGTGCTCGTAAGTGAAACAGTTCGCAGCACTGTGTTCGAGGCCTCATGATGATCGGCGGATTATGGCCAGCATTCACATATTGCAACTTTCGGCTCGCGGGCTCGTACTCTGCATAGAAGAGTGACGCAAAAAGTGCGGTCGGGGATGATTCGTAAACCAGATGGTTGACGCCCCCAATTATCGCTGGAAGATCCAAATGTTGGTGCAGCGCTTGTGCTATAGGGGAGGCTTGAAGACTGGCCATGAGCAGGGCGGCGCCAATCCCTTTTCCGGACACGTCGCCGATAGCGATACCCCAACGTCCGCCAGAGAGGGAAAGGAAGTCGTAATAGTCACCGCCGATGCCACGCGCTGGCTGGTAGAAGGTTTCCGCGGAGAGGTAAGGAATCGAGAAGGTCTGAGGCGGGAAAAAGGCCTGCTGGACATCCTTCGCACCCTCTAAATCCTTGCGAAAAGCCTTGTGAACTCCCGAGTCAGAATCCGATTTCCTGAGGTACTCTACTAATATTTCTACATGGTTCCGCAATAAAACGCTGGCTTCCCTTCCTCGTCCGTTCTTGAGGGCATCGATGATCGGCTGATGTGATTCGACCTTTCGGGGAGGTCTTTTGCGATCTTCCCAATCGCAATGCGGATTCGCACATCGAATGCCAGTGTGTCCCACACATGTTGGAGAATTGTATTCCCCGAGGCCCTTAATATGCATTTGTGAAACTTCGCGTCATGTTCCGCGTAAGCATCCAGGTCGCCAGCAGAGACTGCGGACCGCATACCATCTAATTCCTTTTCTAACTCCTTGGTGTTACCTTTGAGCGCTCCCGCGGCTGTTCTTCCTGAAATTTCCTCCAGCGCGGCCCGTATCTCATATGCTTCCTGCATCTCTTTGGAGTTTGGAGAGTGCACCACGGCCGAGAAATTGCCCGAAAGCGTCACTAATCCGAGCGATTGGAATTCTCTGAAGATCTTTAGGACGAGGCTGTTGTCCAATCCGTACTTGGCCGCAACTCCTCTCAGACGCACCCGCTGGCCCGGGCGATACCCGCCGCAAAACAATTCTCGAGCCAGCCGTACTCGCCCCAATTCGTTTAGCTGACCGTCTGCGCCAACGATTGACACAGCCATGCCTTGGCCCACCAAAGTCATCAGACTTTCTCTTTGAACTATTCAGATGGATTCTGCGGTTCTTCGCCGGAACCGCAGTTGGCACACTTGGTGCCATTTACAAGAAAACACTACTCAGAGGGCGTAGGCTGGGCCGCTGCGAAGACACTCCGCACAACGAGGCATCCGGCTTCGTTCCGGGAATGATCGTTTCCGTATGTTTTGGATTTGATGTAAACGACCTTGATTCCGTTTTGTCAACGTCCTTAAATCTTTCGCGCCTTGAGCCTGATTGGCATAGCTCTCCTCGGTTCACCGGCATGGATCATCGGTTTGGGTAATTTCACTTGCCGCCGTCAGTGTTCCTTCATGCTGCTTGGGAATTCGCTTTTCTCCCAGGCAAACTCGCGGAATAAACAAGTTAGTGCTACTTTCCTTGCGTTCGTTTCAACCCCCCACCATTTTTTCCATCTCGGAAGCTATCGTTCCCGTACCACCTGGACCAATAGTGGCCTATTCGGACAGGCGGCAGTGCAACAGAAACAAAGCTCTCCGAATGCTCGCCGTTTCCCTTTAACTTGACGCAGTAATCTTACAAATACGGTTCCGGGCAACCGTAAGACCTATACGCAATTCTCTAATTTTGTAAGCTGTTGAAAATAGCGGGCGAGCCATGAAAACCGGATTCCGTTCGACCCTGTCAAGCACCCGGAATTTTCAACAGCGTTCCACACTCTTCACTTCTTACAGGCCGGCGTCTTTGATGGAACTATGCAGTTACCCGAGAAACTGCTTTCCCGTGTCCTTTAGTCTTTCTTCCAGCCGCGCCGTGCAATCACACTCCCCGCAAGCCCACGGCTCCGACCCGTTCTCATCCCGGCAGTTGCGCCGGTCATGCGCGTCCTGCACCTTGACCAGCTCGAAATACTCCTCCCAATACGGCCGCTCTTCCTGCAGCGGCGTCGGGCAGTAACAAACCTCCACCCACCGCACCGTCTCGTCCACACAAACCCGCGCATCCTTCATATTGCGCAGGTACTCGCCTTCTGCCACCGAACCCTGCCCCAGCGTCCCGCGCTCAATCGCCTCCGCCAGCGCCCTCTGGCACCCATCCCTCACCCGCGCTCTCACCAGGTATCGCATGGCTTTTAGACTACCAGTTTAGACGCCCACTCGCGTAGGCGGCAACCGTTCGTCTCATCCTCACTACCATTCGCTCTCCCATTCTTACCATTCCCTGCTTTTACCTTAACCTGCCGGCACTGTCTTGCTATACTTTACCGTGTTTGCTCACGACGATCCTCGAAATCCCAGGTCAGATCCGCGCTGGTCGTCCCTTTTCCTCTTTGGCGCAAGTCGCCCCGCACGGACCGGGCTGTTTTCTGTATCGCCGGACCCAATTTCCACAACTGTCACTGATTTGCCCTCGGCAGCCTTCCGTCATAGTCACATTTCCCGTCACACGTGACGATTTCTCCCCTTTGTTTTCATGCGTTTGCACACTCTTTCATTTTCCGGATACTGCAAGTCCTCTATTTGCCGCTCTTACGAAAATTGCCGGGGTGGGTGTAGGGTCACAGGCCCCCTCCTTAAAGAAATACTTTAAGTATTTTCGCATCCGCAGAGGAATGCACAACTTGGCGATGCTCAGGAAGAAATGGCCCACGGAAGGACTCCGTGGCTTTCAACACGCGACTTC
>Ga0210383_10005443_pt1 | contig 11178 bp, 9 predicted proteins | sample IncBWC14OmetaG_FD_160072 | JGI IMG/M metagenome (GOLD analysis project Ga0210383, IMG submission 160072) | Forest soil microbial communities from Barre Woods Harvard Forest LTER site, Petersham, Massachusetts, United States - Inc-BW-C-14-O ...
CATTCCGCCGCAGAATTCCGCGAACAGGGAACTCCATTCCCTGTTCCTTCCCTGATCGCTCCCTGTTCCAATTGCGCTCGAAGGCCCAATTTTTCTCGCTAAAATACTCTGCATTGGGGAGTTATAGCAGAATGGCTTCGACTGAAGACACAAAATTCCCTGTATTTTTCCCTGTTAGCAGGGAATTGGGCTGGGAGAAAAGTTCGCAGGAGACTGCATCCACCGCCAGCCAGTCGTGAGATCACGTTGCGCGTGTCGGCATTGCCTGGCGCAGCTCTACTTCCTGTTTAGGCCCGATGTCCAGCGATTTTTGTAGCGCCCGCCCTAGCTTCTGTCGAGCCCGAGAGATCCGCGATTTGAAGGCGTTCTTGCGAATACCTAATACGCGGCAGGATTCTGATGCGGACAGACCGTCTAACTCGCGGAGTTGAAATGCGGCTCGAAGTCTTGGCGGAAGTTGACGGAGCTGTTCCCCTAGGAGCTGACGGAATTCGGTCTCGCTGCAGAGCTGCTCGGGATCGAGAGCTGCGTCCACAATTTCGCGCTGCAATTGTTGTGGTCGCGCGTCAAGGATCTCGTCCAACGACGTTTCGGGGCGACCATTTCTCTTGCGACGCACCATGAGAGCGGAGTTGATGACGATACGAGTCAACCAAGTCGAGAATGAGGCTCTACCTTGAAAAGACTGCAATTTCGCATACGCCTTACACAAACTGTCCTGAACAGCATCCTGTGCGTCTTCTTTGTTGCGCAGAATGCGGAATGCAATCCGATGGAGCGTCGCAGTGTGGCAGTCGAAAATCTGTTGTGCCGCGGCGGAATCCCCATCCATGGCCTGCTGAATATAGGCCCATTCTTCAGAAGCGACTTGTGAAACGGCTGTGTTTTCAGAACTCGACTGCATCGATGTCCGTAGAACGGGCCAAACGCAGATCTGGTTAGGGGTTAACGGGTGCACATTAGTCGACAGAGTCAGAACTGAAAATTGGATCGCACCAACTGAATGAATACTCAGTCCAATCCCATTACCACGATTTTTTGCGGGTCAGAGTATGAATCAACGCTCCGGACAATACCCAGCTTCTTCATTCGGAAGTACAAGGTCGAGCGGTTCAATCCCAAGCGGGCTGCGGCACCGCTGGGTCCGGAGAGAACCCACCTGGTCTCTTTCAGTGTCTTCAGGATATGGTTGCGCTCGACCTCTTCCAGCGTTTGATGGCGGTCCGTGTTCTGGCCGGGTGAAATTCGGGATTTCAAGTCCCGGGGAGAAAGCCGCAGCACGGGGCCTGGGCTTAAAATCACCGCGCGTTCGATTACGTTTTCCAACTCCCGGATGTTGCCAGGCCATCGGAAATGAATCAAAGCCTCCATCGTTTCCGACGGGATCGTATCGATCACCTTGCGCATTCGTCGGGCGGCTTGCCGCACAAAATGATGTACCAGCAGCGGAATATCCTCCCTGCGTTCCCGTAAGGGTGGGACCTGGATCGGAAAAACATTCAGGCGATAGTAGAGGTCGCTGCGAAACTGCTTCTCCAGAATCATTCCTTCCAGATCGCGATGAGTTGCAGCCACTATGCGTACGTCGACTTTCTGCGTCCGCGTGTTTCCCAGGCGCTCGAATTCCCGCTCCTGCAAGGCACGGAGAAGTTTTGGCTGCAGCTCGATCGGGATATCGCCGATTTCATCCAGGAATAGCGAGCCTTGATGTGCCACCTCGAGCCGGCCGATCTTCTGCGCTATCGCGCCGGTGAACGCTCCCCTCTCATGGCCAAACAGTTCACTTTCGAGCAGCCCGGTCGGGATGGCAGCGCAGTTAAGCTTAACGAACGGTCGAGCGTTGCGAGGACTGAGACCGTGAATAGCGCGCGCGATGAGTTCTTTGCCGGTACCGGTCTCGCCCAGCAAGAGAACAGTCGAGTCTCCGCCAGCCACGGTTTCGACCATTTGCAACAAACGTCGGAGGACCATACTTTTTCCAATGATGCCTTCGAAACCAATCCCCGCGCTCACCGAATCCTCGGTTAAGTCGATATTATGAAGAGTGCTCTCGAGATCGGTTCTTGGTCTCGCGTCCTCGTAGTGCAAAGGATAAATTAGACTATTTAAGCTCATTGGCTTGCTCCTCCCTTTTCTGCAGTTCGTCCATGCGAGCGTTCATTTTTTTTTGGGGTCTTGCCCCGCCCCCTTTCTCGAGCAATCCATTCACGGATATATGCCGGGCAATTCTCAAGCTCGATGCCTTTCGCTTCGCAAACGGCGAGAAACTTAACTCCATCGCGGTCGACGAGGGTGACGTCTCTTAAATCCAAGGCGATCTTGCGGCTGGAGTCTTCCAACTCGAAGAGCCTACGCAGTTCGTCAATATCCTCTGCTTCGATTCGACCGCTCAAAGTAAAAATGACTTTTCCGTTTACCTTCCTCTGAATTCTGAGCATCCGATCCCTTCCGAGATAAACGCCAAAACCTAATTAGCAGGTGGCTGTCCAATCGCAAACTCCTGAGGGAGAGTGGCTTACCGGATGATCCACTGTCGATTTCTCGCCAATTGGCGAAATTCCGCGCAACGTTCGTTTGGGAACTTGCTTGATTTCTGGGAGCTAGCTCTGGTTCATTAACTGCTCGCACAGACGCCAGGTCGCCGTCCTGGAAGGGACGCTCGCCTACACGGACATGTATTGAGGAGCCCTGCGACATTTGTTCCCGCTCGTCACTCATTTCGTGGCCCAAAGCGCTTGCCACGCGAGAATCACGTTCCCGACGCGGCATATTCTCAGGGCCGGGCTTTTGGAGTCCTTCAGGAAACGCTGAAAAAAGGTGAAAAACTCTGAATAGCGCTATAAGCTAGCCAGTTTCTATGAGTGATTTCTACCGCTTCGGGCAGTTTGTGCTGGATCCAGGAAGGCGCACGCTGTCACGCGCGGACTTACCCGTTTCTCTGACCCCTAAAGCCTTCGACCTCTTACTCTTTCTGGCCCAAAACCCCAACCGTCTGGTCACCAAAGAGGAATTGCTGCAAGCCGTGTGGGGCGACACCATCGTAGAAGAGGGGAATCTGACGCAGTACATCTCCCATTTACGCAAGGCGCTGGGTGACAACTCGGACGATACCCGTTTGATTGTCACCATTGCTCGAAAGGGATACCAGTTCACGGCGCGTGTCACTGTCATCGCCGAAGAACCAGATATCGCAAAAGATGCCACGCTTCAGGCTGCTGCGACGGAAACCTTAAAAACCGATGCGCGACCCGCGCAGTTGCTCGCTAGCGAGGAAGTCCCGAAATCACCGCCGCGTCGTCTCTTGCACAAATGGTTCGCGGCGGCCGGGCTGTTGGCCGTTATCGTTGCGGCCGTCTTGTTGTACTGGAGTTACCGCCGCCGAGTGACGCTCTCCGCCACGGACACCATTGTTCTCGCCGATGTCAAAAACGAGACCAGCGATCGGGTGTTTGACGATGGATTAGACACAGCTTTGCGCACCGCGATGTCGCAAACGCCCTATCTGAACATTCTGGGCATCGATAAGGTCTCCGGCACCCTGGCGCAACTCAACCTCCCACCAGCCACAAAGTTGACGCCCGACATGGCACGCCGGATCTGCGGCAAGACCAGCAGCAAGATGGTGATCTCCCAATCGATCGGCGATGCCGGCAATGGCTACCATTTGCAGATACAGGCGCTCGACTGCGGGTCGGGTGCAGTCTTGGCCAAAGAGCAGGCGGACATCGGTAAGCGGAATGAGGTTGTGCACCTATTGGGAGTTACAGCCGCACGCCTTCGTGCGAAGCTGGGAGAGCCCGCGGATTCGCTGGCGCGCTTCGATCAGCCACTGGAAAAGGCGCTCAGCTCCTCGCCCGAGGCTTTGCAAGCCGCCGCGCGAGGGGGCAAGCTCTACTTCGCTGGCGACTTTGAGGGAGCGCTCAAACTCAATCAGCGCGCTGTCGAACTTGACCCTAACCTTGCGGTTACGTACGTACAGATTGGCTCGGCCCACGGCGCTCTCGGACATTACGATCTAGAGGCTGCTTCATTCACGCGCGCCTACCAATTGCGCGACCGCATGACGGAAAAGAACAAGCTGAATATCGAGCTTATCTATTACAGTAACGTGACTGGGGAACTCGACAAGGCCTACTCTGTTCTACTTCGGGCGCTGGAACTCTTTCCACGCGAAATTTCCTTTCATAGGAATCTGGCGAACACACTGTTTCAGCTCGGCCAGCTCAACCGTGCGGCCGACGAAGAGGATGAGACGGCGCGGCTGGGGCCAAGTCCACTCCAGTTTTCATTTGCGGCCTATGGCAACATAATCGCTAGTAGATTCAAAGAGGCGAGTTCATGGCTGGCCCAAGCGGAAGCCCTTAAATTTGACAGCCCCGGACTGAGGACCCAAAGATTTCGACTGGCATTCCTTGAAGGTGACCGGAGCACTGTCGACCGGATCTTCGATGGCGGAGCGCACGGCCCTGATCGAGTTGCGTTCTTGCGCGAGCGAGCGAGATTTGAACTTCAGCAGGGTCAGTTTGATTCTGCAGATCGCTTACAAGCGCAGGCATCGAAGCTGTCTTCAGATTCGGAAGATATTTCCACGGCCCTTGTTTATTCGGCCCTTCAGAACGCAGAGGCGGCTAGGGCCATCCAAGCGCGCAAGACCCAAGACGAGGCATTGCAGAGTAAATTGGAGCGAAACGGGAGAATGGTATTGGCTCTTTCGCTCGCCCGGTCGGGGAGAACCGGCGAAGCCAATCGGCTCGCAGACGAAGTCAGCCAGGAAGCGCCATTGGATACTATTGTGCAGAAGTATCTTGTTCCCACAGTGCGGGCCGCGGTCAAGTTGCAGCAGCATGATCCCGGCACCGCCATCGATCTGCTCCGCGGCACCCTGCCGTACGACCTAGCAAACACGAAGTCGTTCGATTATCTCTACCCGGCCTACATCCGCGGCCTGGCCTACCTGGAGTCGAGGGATGGCCGATTAGCAGCGGGCGAGTTCCAAAAGCTGATTGACAACCCGGGTTTGTGCCTGGGGTATATCACGGGCCCACTGGCCCAGCTCCAGCTTGGCCGCGCACAGAAAATGACGGGCGATGAAGCCGCTGCACGGAAGTCCTATGAAACTTTCTTGGATTTGTGGAAGAGCGCCGACCCCGACATTCCCATCTACCGACAAGCCAAAGCCGAGTACGCCAAGCTCCAAAAATGAATTGCACAGATTCGACGACTCGACGCAGTTTTGAGACGACAGCTTTCAAGCTCCCGGAATAGTCTTGAAACGATTCTTGTTAATATTCAGTGACCGAATTTTCGATTCCAGCGTGGACCGCGCGATCCCTAGCTTCGCGGCGGCGCCCGACGGCCCGAAAACGCGTCCTTGGCATTCTCGCAAAGCCGCTTCGATCATTTCCCTTTCTTGAGTCGCGACCTTCTCGGAGAGATAAAGCTGGCTCTCCGCTTTCCCGATCGACGGCTGTTGGGATAGCCAGCTTTCATCCACCGAAAAATTCTCGGTTTCACATACGATGACAGACCGTTCGATGACGTTCTGTAATTCGCGTATGTTTCCAGGCCAAGAATATGACTCAAGCAATCGGAGAGTCTCCTTCTCGACGGTCGCAATTCTCTTACCGGCTTTGCGCGCGTAGCGATCGATAAAGTATTCAACCAGCAGGCGGATGTCCTCTTTCCGTTTTCGGAGAGCAGGAATTTCAATCGGAAAGACATTCAGGCGGTAAAACAGATCACTGCGGAACGACCCTGCGCTTATAGCGGCCTGCAAATCACGGTTGGTGGCTGCTATCACTCGAACGTCAACGTGGATTCGACGAATGCCGCCGACACGCTCGAACTCGTGCTCCTGCAAAACGCGCAGGAGGGCAATCTGTGTCTCGGCTGGAAGGTCGCCGACTTCGTCAAGGAAGATCGTACCGCCATTTGCTAATTCAAACCTGCCTACGCGCTGCTGAGTCGCGCCCGTAAAAGCACCCCTCTCATGGCCAAACAACTCCGAGGCGATCAGGTCACGCGGGATTGCTGCACAGTTCACGCTTACGAATGCGCGCGAGGTGCGGTTTGATCGTCTGTGGATGGCGCGTGCAACAAGCTCCTTGCCTGTTCCGGTTTCCCCGGTTATGAGAACTGTCGAATCACTTGGCGCAACTTTGGAAATGCGCGAGAGCACGGCTTTCAAAACTCGAGAAGCTCCGACAATTTCTTCGAACATCGAAGTTTTGTCGATTTCTTCCCGCAGAGCAATATTTTCGCGCCGAAGTCTGTCTTCCGCCTGCTTGCGATCCTCTATGTCCGTCGCGGTCACATACCAACGCGTAGTGCGCCCCTTGTCGTCGCGCACCGGGTTGTAACGAGCTAGAAACCAACGATAGCTTCCATCATGCTTGTGCAGCCGCAACTCCACCTCGTAAGAAGTGCCACTTGAAAAAGCACGATCCGCAGAGCTCTTGAAGCGCTCCGCATCGTCAGGATGAGTACTGTGCGCAAAGGTCTTGCGCCGCCATTCGTCGAGACCGATGCCGAGGTAATCGAGCGCGGTGCGGTTTGCATAAAGTCGTTCACGATTCGGCCCGTATACCGCAACGAGTTGAGGTACAAGGTCGACTATCTGACGGAACTCTGCTTCTTGTTCCCGAATCTTTCCTTCTGCCGTCTTACGATCTTCGATGTCGGTCGTGACCCCATACCACTTGATGATGTTTCCATCTTCATCTCGGAGCGGCACTCCGCGGTCCAACTGCCAGCGATATTGTCCGTCCGAGCGGTGGCAACGCACCTCACTTTCGTGAGGCTTGCCGGTAGCAACTGCCTCCATCCATTTACCTGTATGTCGCTCAAGATCTTCAGGGTGAACTAGTGCTTGCCACCCTGATCCCATCGCCTGTTCCGGCGATGACCCCATGTACTCCGCAAATCGCTTGTTAACGTAAGCATTGGAGCCATCAGGCAGCGCACTCCACACAAGCGCAGGAATGGTATCGAGCACCCGTCGAAATTCCGCTTCTTGTTGTCTAATCACCGCTTCTGCCTGGCGCTGCTCAGTAATATCGGTCACCGCCCCGACAAACTCGCGATGGCCTGACGCATCCTGTAAAGCGTGAGCTATCGCGTGGACGTGCTTGACTCGCCCGTTAGGCAGCAGCAAACGATAGGTATGCTCGAAGTCTCTCGCCCCCTGAGAGGCACCATCTGCGACTTTCTGAAACTCAGTCCGATCCTCCGGATGGACGCGCTGCACGACTGAATCTATTGTTGACTTGATCGAGCGGTCGTACTCGAAAATGCGATGAGTTTCGTCTGACCAGACAAGCTCTCCGGTATCAGGTCTCCACCCGAAGCTGCCTGTGTGACTGAGGCTTTGGGCTTCCGTCAGGTACGCTTCGCGCCGTCGGAGTTCCTGAGTCAGGAGCTCGTGTTCCGTAACGTCTATGGCGCTGCCAACGTATTTTTTCACGATTTGGTTTTCGACAACAGGAACACCCACGCAACGAATGTAGCGGACCTCGCCATCGGGTCGCACGATGCGCTTGGTGGCGTCGAATGGCGTAGCTTCTGCCACGAGTCCGTTGATTAGATCTGCCATGGACTCGCGATCCTGTGGGTGGACAAAATCCAGGTATTCCTGAACAGTAGGAGGTTTGGCGGCCGGATCGAGGCCGTACATTCGAAATAACTCAGGAGACCAATAATCGAATCCGTCAGGGTCAAAGGCCCAGCTTCCCATGTGGCCAAGACGCTGCCCTTCGGCGAGATAAAACTCGCTTCTTTGTAGCTCTCGGGCATTTCTGCGGCGCTGCTCTTCCGCCGTTTTGCGCTCCTCAATATCCAGACTCGATCCATACCAGTTGACGATGTTGCCGCGTTCATCCCGGCGCGGCACCTTGCGATGGAACATCCAGCGGTATTCCCCATCTGCACGGCGGACGCGAGTCTCGTATTCGAAGATTTCTCCTGATGCGAGGCAGGCCCGCCACTTGGCCACAATCCCATCAAGGTCTTCAGGGTGGATGAAAGCAGTCCAATTCCAGCCGCTCACTTGTTCCAACGTGGCGCCTAAGTATTCTAGCCAAGGTTTATTGAAGTAATCGAGGTACCCGTCGGGCCTGGAGGTGTGTATCAGCGCGGGGATCGAATCGACGAGGAGCTGAATATCCAACGGCTCCGATTCCCGTTTTGGAAAGGCCATGGCGGGCATTATATGCCTTTTGGTCTTTTTCCAAACCTTTCTGAGGTCCGGCCGCCGTTCATGTCAGCATCTTGCCAAGTGCCGGAATATTGGCACGAACCCTTAGGGGGTGAGGGTTACTTTCAGCAGCAAGGTGCTTCTTTCCATGGAGATCGGAGCACAGCAGCCCGGACCCCGGAATGCTCAATGCGAAACTTGGTAAACGGAGAGGTGATTCGAGCCGAGATGCTCTAGTGCTGGCGGAAAGCCGACACTGCGTACGTTCGGGAGCTGCGCGCTTTACTCAAATTCAGAACCACTGCCATCGCGGAAATTAGACCAGAATTGCAAAAAAGGAGGAACAGATATGGACGACAACAACGATGCTACTAGCGACACTCCGTATGCACAGCCGGAAGGCGGAGCTGGAACTGCTGCGCGCATGAAGCTTTCAGAAAAAGCTGCAGAAGTTAAGGAGAAAGCTGCCGACTTCGGCCGCAGGGCAGTGGACAGTATCGACGAATCCCGGAGCAGCACCGCGGGCGCCTTGGACCAAACAGCAGCGAGACTGCATTCCCACGGAGATCAACTCTCTGGCGCAGCGCACGTGGTCGCTGACCGAATCTCAGGAGTGGCGCACGGTACCGCGGACAAGCTGCAAGCCGCCGCAGACTATATCCGCGAAACAGACTTGAAAGCCATGAGAGAGGATTTAAAGGACGTCGTAAAGCGGTATCCGGGACCGGCGTTGGCCGCCGCGGCTGTGCTGGGCTTCATCGTGGCGCGCAGCCTTCGTCGCGACTAACGAATTCGAAATCGGAAAGGAGGCTGCTGATGACGGCGCCACGAATGCAGCGATCCGTGCCGGAAGTGCTAGAGGACATCGCCTCTAATCTGGCCCAGCTCGTCCAAGCAGAATTTCGGCTCGCGAAGACTGAACTAAAAGAAGGAGCAGAAAAAGTGGCAGGGCCGGGCGCGACGCTGGGTGCAGGCGCGGCTCTGGCGTTCTACGGACTGGGATTTTTACTCCTTGCCGCGGTATATGCGATGTCGTCAGTCATGGCAGGTTGGCTCGCAGCGTTGATCGTTGGCGGCGTGTTAACCGTTGCTGCCGGAATTTTGGTCGGCGCCGGCGGATCGAAATTGAAGCGGACAACCTTGATCCCCGAGAAAACGATTCGAACTCTGGAGGAGGACGTGCAATGGGCGAAACAACAAATCAAATAGAGTTGGAAATCGCGCAGAAGCGAAATGAGCTCGGCGATAACTTGGTCGAGTTGGAGCGAAGGGCGAAAGCGGCGGTCGATTGGCGCTCGCAGGTTGAAAAACGTCCAGGAACGATGCTCGTAATCGCATTCGGCGGCGGCATCGTCCTCTCTGCTTTGTTCAGTGCGCTGCGAGGGCCAGCGAAAGTTCATACGGAGCGGCCGTCGGCCAATGGCAACGGCTACGATCGGTCGGCCACTAAGAATTCGCCGCAATCGCCGGGCAAGCTGGCCACTGCGACCCGGAAAAACCTGGATGCTCTAGGCGGAGCGTTGCTCGGCATCGCGGCAACACGCACGTCGAGTATTCTGGAAGGAATTCTGCCCGGATTCCAAAAAGAATTTGAACGAGCGAAGAACTCGCAGGGCCAAATCTAAAAGTGACATGGCGGAGTGTTGGAACCAAATCTCGATAGCGACAAGACTCTTTCGACGGCAAGGTCCGAACTGAAGAAGATGTCACAGCGGACCACAAAGCAATCGTGAAAGGAGTATTAAGGATGGCCACAGCGGGCACGCCGGCTCCGGCAAAGGCGCCGGAACCGGAACAATCTCACGTACAGCCTAAAGCGAAATGGCGGAAATTTGTAGTGCCTGCATTGATTGTATTGCTCGCCGTTGTGATCTTCGCCACGATCACTTGGGACTGGAACTCCTGGGAGGGAGGGCGGATTCAGCAGGTTACAGATGATGCTTATGTCCGCGGCGATCTGACTCCCCTCAGCACAAAAGTTGCGGGCATCGTGCGGGACGTAAAGGTCACCGATTACCAGCAGGTGCGCAAGGGAGAATTGATTGCCGAGTTGGACAGTGACGATTTCCGGGCACAGGTAGATCAGGCAACGGCTGCGGTTGAGGCTGCCAAAGCTGCAATCGAGAACAATCACCGGCAGCGCGAGCTTCAGGACTCCCGGATTGAGCGCGCGGTCGCCGGTATCGATCAGGCAAAAGCACAGATCACCGCCGCCCAGGCCGGCATACAGGCCGTGCAGGCAGACGTAGTGCGCGCGCGCGCCGAGCGTGCCCGACAGGAAGCGCTCCTGCAAACGCGCTCGGCCACGCAACAGAAAGTCGAGCAGGCCGTCGCCGATGACGAGCGGCTCGCCGCCCAGCTCGCAAGCCGCCAGGCAGATCTGGAACAGGCGAAGACTCTGCTCCGCGGCAACGAAGACGCGGCGGAAGCCGAGAGGCGCACGAAGGCGGTGTTGGAATCTCAGGACCTACAACTCATCGCCGACTTGCATGCGAAGCAAGCGGCGCTCAATGCATCGCAAGTTAACCTCGGGTACACAAAAATCGAGGCGCCGGATGACGGCACTGTCGGAGAGAGGCAAGTGCGGCCCGGACAACTTGTATCGCCGGGAACACAAGTCATTTCCTTCGTGCCACGCATCAAGTGGGTTCAGGCGAACTATCGCGAGACGCAACTCACGAATGTGAAAGTTGGCGATGCGGCGGAAGTACGCATCGACGAATTTCCAGGCCGCGTGGTCCACGGCAAAGTGCTCGAGATCGCTCCCGCCAGCGGCTCGCAGTTTGCGCTGATACCTCCCGACAACGCGACCGGGAATTACACCAAGGTCGTGCAAAGGATTCCCGTGAAAATAGCGCTCGAGGATTCCAGCTTTGCGAACAGCTTGCGCCCCGGACTCTCCGTGATCGCCACCGTCCGGACGAGCCACTGATCGGAGCGAGAGATGTCTGCTTCCTCGATAGCGCTGCCTCAGCCCACCCCGTCAC
>Ga0210383_10005445_pt1 | contig 11176 bp, 8 predicted proteins | sample IncBWC14OmetaG_FD_160072 | JGI IMG/M metagenome (GOLD analysis project Ga0210383, IMG submission 160072) | Forest soil microbial communities from Barre Woods Harvard Forest LTER site, Petersham, Massachusetts, United States - Inc-BW-C-14-O ...
AAGCTGAAATTGAATTCTACGTTGCGGAACTCGACGGCCGGCCTTCAACCAGTTTGCCGTACATCGAGGTGTAATGCAGGCCGATTTCGCCGCAGGTGTGCTGCTCGACGGAATATACGATGCAGGAGTCGAACGGGCGCGAGTAAAGGTGCAGGCTCACCGCGCGCTGACCGAACTCGCGCGGATTGCGCACATCGTGAACTGGGTTCAGGGGATCAACCGCGACTGGATTGGATGGAGTGATTTCCACCACGTCGGTCGGAACGATGTCGCAGTGCTGTCCGGCCAGGTCTTCCTCAAGCACTCGGTAGTTGTGCACCGCCAATCGACCCATGGCGGCCGCCATCCAGCAGTTCTGTCCCTTGTGGTTATGGATGGAGGAGCCCATGCCGACCTCCCAGCAGATGGCCAGCAACTCGTAGAGGTCGGTCTTGTCGATGAGGTTGCGGGTGTAATGCTGGGGGTTCCACACGAGAAAAGGTTGGAGCGACTCTTCGTTAACCGGATTGGCGCGGAGGACTTCCAGAGGAGCTTGGACGGCAAGAAAATCGCGCTCCTGGAGTTTTTGCAAATTGTTTACAAGCTTCTGAATCGAGACTTTGCGCACGTCCGTCGCGGTGGTTTGAATCGTATCCAATCCGTGCCTCCCTGTTCCGGGACGGCTGATTATGCTGTGCCAACCGCCCCGCGCATGATGGCATAGCGGAAACGGCGGTGTAAAGCGCGTCATGTGGCAGGTCGAGATTGCCTGGTTTCGGGCAGGCAGAGCGGAATGTGGCTGCAACTTAAGGGCTGGCCGGGGTTTACACCTGTAGGTACGAGGGGTTGAAATTGTGCCGGGGAAGAACGAACTTCGTTTGACATTCAGGATTGGGCATATAATGAGCCCAACGAAGTGGCTCTTCAGCGACCGGAGCTTCCGTGCAAGCGCAAGAGCGACGCGAGTCGGAAGTGGGTCGCCTGCCGGGAGATGACAGCCGATAAAGGTGAGGATGCGCTCCGGAACGGGGGTTCCCATGAAGGCACGCGCTGGTTCAGCTTCAATCGCATGGCTGCTTTGTTTCTGTTTGACGGGGCCGGCCATGGCGCAATCGACGGCGCAAACGCCTGCAGTGACGACTCCTCCGGCAGCGACCGATTCCACGACCAACCCGAACCCATCGGCTGACTCGACGAGCTCTTCGTCTTCGGACAGTACCGCCGCCGCCAACCCCAGCACGCCTCCAGGCGTAAAGCCCGGCAGCAAGAACGACGTAGATGCTATCGGCACACGCAAGGTGGGTGGCCGTGGTCTGGGCGACTGGTATTCCACTGACACCGAAATCAAGATGGGCAAGCAGTACGCCATGATGGTCGAGCAGACAGCGAAGATGGTGCAGGACCCGGTCATTAACGAGTACGTGAACCGGATTGGCCAGAACCTGGTGCGGAACTCGGACGCCAAGGTGCCGTTCACCATTAAGGTCATCGACTCGGACGAGATCAATGCTTTCGCGTTGCCGGGCGGTTTCTTTTACGTAAACAGCGGGTTGATTCTGGCGGCCGATGAAGAGGCGGAGCTTGCGGGCGTGATGGCGCACGAGATTGCCCATGTTGCGGCCCGCCATGCGATGCAGCAGATGACGCGCATGCAATACGCCAGCCTGGCTACGATTCCGCTGATGTTCGTGGGGAGCTGGGGGATCTACGAAGCGGCGAGCCTGGCCATCAACCTGGCGCTGCCCATCACGTTCCTGAAGTTCTCGCGCAACTTCGAGAGCGAAGCCGATTATCTTGGACTCCAGTACATGTACAAAGCGGGCTACGATCCGCAGGCGTTTGTGTCGTTCTTCGAGAAGATCGAAGCGAAGGACAAGCAGAAGCCGGGAACGCTGGCGCGGGCGTTTGCGTCGCATCCGCCGACTCCGGACCGGATCGAAAAGGCGCAGGCAGAGATTAAGCGAATTCTGCCGGCCGAGCCCCAGTATGTAGTCACCACGTCAGAGTTCGACTCCATAAAGGCACGCCTTGCGTCGCTGCAAAACCGCAAGAAGGTGATGCCAAGCGCCGATCCCAACAAGCCCACGTTGCGGCGCACTACGGCGGATAGCAATCCAAATGGGACGACCCAACAGCCGGCGGATGACCGTCCGACTCTATCGCGGCGCGACGACTGAACTGAATTCAACTCAGAAGGCAAACCGGCGGCTCAGGCCGCCGGAATTGTTTGTGGGCAATATCAATCGCACGAGTCGGCCGCGATTAAGCCACGCGACGGGGTTCGGTAGCAATGGCAGGCCGACCCGACGTGCTCTGTGTGCTTCGCACGACCTTCATCTGGCTCCAGTCGTAAGGAAACTCCTGCCCGCAATCAAGACACACGACGTAGGTTCCGGTGGTCGCCGTCGCCGCACTGTTACGGCGCAGGGCGCCACGAACGGTGATGGGGAAGCTCAGCTTTCTGTGGGTACAACCGAACAGCACATTGAGCAAACTCATATCTCGCCTCCATGCCGCTTTGCTGCAAGTTGACGAAATGGCAGGAGCGCTAACCGACATGACCAGGCCCAGCGCAGGTGCGTTAGCAGCCTATGCAAGCCCAGCGCTAGCTAGTTAGATTCGATAGCAAGGGGGAAAGGTGCTCGGGGATGGAAAAAGAAGTGCCAAATTGGTACCGGCTGGGAGCCAGCACCGTTGAATCGGTCTCTCCCGAACTTAACTACTTAGAAGTGCCGGGAGCGTGCTTCGAGGCCGACGCCCTATCCGACTCGTGGCCCTTGCACTTGTTGACGATAGCGCTTCGCAGCCGACCCCTGAGGTCGTCCGGCAATTCATAAAGATGCGATTCACGGTAGATCTCGATCGTCATCTTGGTTGTATTGCAGACGACATAACAGTTATGGCACCACTGCAAATGGTCTTCCAGTTCGGCCTTTGTCTGGGCGTCCATCGCCCCGTCAAGGTAGTCGGTTAGCTCTTTAAGGAATTCAGAGCAGGTCACTGTTTGCCATCTCCACCAACACGATTTTTAAAGTACTTGCTCAAACGTTCGCGCAGTTGTAGCCGAGCGCGAAGCAGACGTGACTTCACGGCCGGAATACTTAAATCCAGGGCGTCGGCAGTCTCTTCGGTGGAGAGACCCTCGACATCGCGCAGCACAAAAACCGTGCGAAAACTCGGCGGCAGCCCCTGGATTGTCTTGCTTAGAATTTCTTTGAGCTCGCCTTGACTATATAACTGCTCCGGGTTCGGAGACCAGTCCGCGACTTCGCGGGGCATGGAATCCTCTTCCGTTTTGATGTCCTCATCCAGCGACACCATTCGCTCGGGACGACGACGCCGAAGGCGCATTAGCGCCTCGTTGACCGCGATGCGTACCAGCCAGGTATAAAACTTGGACTGCTCCTGGAAATTCGCCAGGTTCTGGTACGCCTTTAAAAACGCGTCCTGCACCACGTCTTCCGCGTCCTCGCGGTTTTGCGTGATGTGCTGAGCGATGCGAAACACATTGCGATCGTAGCGGCGAACCAGCTCTTCAAACGCGCTGATGTCACCAGCTTTGGCCGCGTGAACCAGCCGGAGTTCATCGCCTGCTGGATCTTCTACTTTTGGTTGGATGGTAGCCATGTGTTTGCAGATTCAGGATTTTAACGCACGAGTACTCGTCAGCTCTTGGATATTATACAGACCGCTTCAGGATTGCTTGTGCCGGGCGCTGCCCCAAAAGTGCCGCAAGGTATCGAACTAAATAATGGATCTGTCGAAGTAGCGGACGTGCAATGCGGGGTAAACTGAATCACCGATGTTTGTGAACAGACTTACCGCGACCACTCTGGCCGCTCTTTTGCTGCTGCAAGGTAGTGGATTACCGGCCCAAACCTCTTCGTCCACGCAGAATTCGTCGTCTGGCACGACTTCGTCAGCCAGTAAGACCACGACAAAAAAGAAGGGCTCGTCGGCTGCAACGAGTCAAAAGAAGCCGACGGCCAAGAAGGGGCATGCGCCCAGGAAGAAGTCCACTGCGGCACGAACGATCAATCTGCATAAGACTTTCGTGGCCTCTAGCGACCTTCGGCCCATGGCGCGGCAGCTGATCGAATATCGCACTCCTGCCGCCTATGCCGGGGTTGAGGGTTATGCGGCGAAACACGCCGGAACCGAGCCCGGAGCGTTGGCATGGTTCGCTAGTGGTTATGCGCATTACCTGGACGCGCAATACCCGGCCGCCATCGCTGAGCTGCAGAAATCGCAGTCCTATATCGGCGAGTTGAAGGACTACACCTCGTACTTCATCGGCAACTCGTATGTTCTCAGCAACAACCCGGAGTCTGCGCTGACTTATTTGCGTGACTTTGGTACGCGCTATCCGGATTCGGTATACGCCAATGACGCTATCCTCGCGTATGCGCGTGCCTTGCTGGCGACAAACCGCTCCGCCGAGGCGGTGCAGGTGCTGTCGCATCACGCAGGGAGTCGGGCCGAGGCCGAATACTTGTTGGGCAAGGCGTACGTCCAGAACGGACAGGGCCGTACTGGTGCAGAGGTCTTGCAGCTCGTTTATTACAACTATCCGACCAGCCCACAAGCGGACGCGGCAGAAAGCGACTTGAAGAAAATTCCCGAGGCGGCCCTCTTGCCTTCGCCTACATTCGCCGAACACGAGCATCGTGCGGATGGCTTGTACAAAGGCCGTCGCTGGGCTCCGGCGGCGGAAGAATACAAGGCGATGGCAGCGATCGCGCCGGCCGCGGAGCAGTCGAAGGTCAATATCCAACTTGCCAATGCGCTGATGAAGCTAGGCGACAACCGCCAGGCAAAAGATGTGCTCGCCCGTATCCCGGATGACGCCAGCGAAGCTAGTGCCGAGAAGTGGTATCAGAGCGCCGAGATTGCCCGCAATACCGACGATGACGCGCAGCTTACCACTATCCTGCAGCACATGCGCGCGACGACTCCCAACTCGCCATGGTTGGAGTCGGCGCTGTTTACGGCCGGCAACATGTACCTGCTGCGACAGGATTATGATCGCGCGATCGATTATTACAAAGAGACTCACGACCGGTTTCCTGACAGCAGCAAGGCGTCCTACGCCCATTGGAAGTGTGCGTGGCTAATCTATCGCCAGAATCACCCTGAACAGGCGAAGAAGTACTTTGACCAGCAGATCGAGTTTTATCCTGCCTCCAACGAAGTCCCCAACGCGATTTACTGGCGGGGCCGCGTGGCCGAGGATGATCACAATTACGGATTGGCTCGGGCGTACTACCTGAAACTGACTGACCGGTATCGCAATTATTACTACGGCGTGGCCGCGCGTAAGCGGTTGGCGACAATGCCCGACGCGCCGGTCGTCACAGTTGCCAGCTTGCAGGCCATTCCCGGGCTCACCAAGATCGAGCCCGAGTCCCTTGAGACCGCGCCGCCGGCCGATGATCTGCATTACAATCGCGCGCGGCTGCTGGAGAACGCAGGAGCGGTCGATCTAGCGGTGCGCGAATTGCAGGCCGGAACAACATCGGGGCCGTCTTGGGAGATGGTGGAAGTAGCGCGCATGTACACCGACGCCGGAGAGTACTATCGCGCATTGCAAGCGCTTAAGCATGCCATCAATGGCTACTTTGCGATGGACTTAAACGCTCTTCCCCAACCCTATTGGGAAGGTCTATTCCCGCGGCCTTATTGGGACGCGCTGCGGCGCTACTCAGACGAGAACGGACTCGACCCGTACCTGGTCGCGTCGCTGATTCGACAGGAGTCGGAGTTCAATCCGGGCGTGGTGTCGCACGCCAATGCCTACGGGTTGATGCAACTGCTGCCTTCGACGGGGAAGAGCACAGCCAAGCAGGTTGGGTTACACAACTACAAGACCGACTCGCTGCTGGATCCAACGACCAATATTCAGCTGGGCACCAAGTATTTCCGCGAAATGGTTGATCACTTCGGCGGACAGATCGAATATGCTCTCGCTGCTTACAACGCGGGCGATTCACGCGTCGAAAGCTGGCGCTCATCCGGCAGCTACCGCGATATCGAGGAGTTCGTCGAGTCGATTCCGTTCACCGAGACAAGGGAGTACGTGCAGGCCATTGTGCGCAACGCTGAGGTGTACAAGCGCGTTTACAAGTCACCGTAAGCAAGAGTTTCTCGAAGAAACTACAGGAACGTGTTCCTGGGCGCTGAGTCATTGCGGAAAGTCAAGAATTACTGCTGCGCCGTTGTAGTGCACTTCTCGATCTGGCGGGTTAAGGCTTTCACCAACCCCGTGCATGGGACCGACCAGCACGACATTAAATGTGCGCTTCTGCAACATTCCGGGAAAGGCGCCGTGGCGAGCGTCTATCGTCAACTGCCGCTTGGTTTCGTCCCAACGAAAGTTGATCGTGCTGTCGGCGTCTTTTTCGTACGCGTATCCGTCGCCTTGATCTTCATACAGCGTAAATGCACCGTCAGCCCCGCGATAGATCCTGAGCTCGACGGGATCGGCGGGCTTTTCGCCCGAGTATTGCAGCTCCGGCCCCATAGGGATGATCGACCCTGCTCGTACGAAGAGTGGAATAGTCTCGATTGGCGCGCCGGTGGTAATTGTCCGTCCGCTGTTGAGTGAGGTGCCCGTCCAGAAGTCGTACCAACTCACTCCCGTCGGCAAATAAACGCTACGCGACGTGGCGCCCGGTTGCGTCACCGGGTTTACCAGTAGCGCCGGGCCGAACATAAATTCGTCGGCAATATCCAGTGCCTTACGGTCGGCAGCAAAGTCCATCACGAGGGCACGCATCGGCGTGTAGCCTTCCGAAGTGACCTTCCACGCCAGCGAGTAAATGTAGGGCAGCAGTCGGTAGCGGAGCTTGTCGTAGCTAGTCAGGATTTGCTGGGCGCGCGAGCCGTAGGACCATAGCTCATTGGCAGGGCGCGCGCCGTGGGTGCGGAAAATCGGGCAGAACGTTCCGTACTCAAACCACCGCACATAGATTTCCTGATAGGCCGGATCGTTGGGGTCGCCGCCCTGAAAGCCGCCAATGTCGGTGGTCCAGTAAGGAAGACCCGACATGGAGTAGTTCAGTCCGGCGGGGATCTGGCGCCGAAGCGAGTCGAATGTGGGGGCGATGTCGCCTGACCACGAGGTCGCGGCGTTGCGCTGCTGGCCGAGAAACGCAGAGCGGGTGAGTACGAACACGCGCTGCTTTTCGGTCGTGGCGCGCTGGCCTTCATACAGTGCCTGCGTCTCCATCAGCGGATACATATTCGCGTAGCGGGTGCCGCTGCCCAGCGCTGTGTGGGCACCCTCCAGCATTGCTCCCTGCTCCTCGCCGTAAAAATCCAGGGGCTCAGAAGAGTCCAGCCACCAAGCGTCGACACCTTTGTCGAAGAGGGATGGCTTGATTTGCTGCCAGAACAGTCTGCGTGCTGCAGGATTGAACGCGTCGAAGAGACGGCTGCCGGGATAATAGCTGGCGACTTCAGTGCGTCCACCGGTGACAAAGTAGTTGTGGCTGAGCATGTCGTCAAAGTTCGCGCTGGGAGGCGTGAACAGTGGCCACACGGAAATCATGGTGTGGACGTGCATATCGTGAAGCTTGCTAAACATTACGGCGGGATCGGGGAAGCTGCTGGTGAATTGATCCGAGCCCATGCGCTGCATCCAGTCGAAGTCCAGCACCAGGTTGTCGAGCGGTATCTTCAGTTCGCGATATTTTGTCGCGACGTCGAGCATTTCCTGCTGCGTGTGGTACTGAAAGCGCGATTGCCAGAACCCGTACGCCCACAACGAGAGCATGGGAGCCGGCCCAGTCAGCTCGCGATAGCTGGCGATGATTCGGTCGAACTCTGGGCCGTAGATGAAGTAGTAATCCACGGCGTCAGCGACATCGGCGCGCAACGCAAGCTTAGGTTGGAAATGGTTTTCGTAGCGGCCAAGGGACGCGCTGTTCCAGAGCAGGCCGTAGCCGCGGGTGGAAAGCAGGAAGGGAAGCGTGATGTTGGTATTGTCCTGCATGAACAAGAGGTCAGTGCCGCGCTGATTCAGTAGGCCGGTCTGGTGCTGTCCGAGTCCGTAGAGGGCCTCATCTTGCGTGAGGTCGAAATAAGCGCTGGCGTGAAACGTGTTCTCGCCATCGACAATGGTCGGCATCAGATCGCGGGGCGAAGGCGAACCGGATTCGCGGGTGAGAAGGCGACCGTGCACGTCCTCGAACACAACGGCCGACGAGTCGCGCTCGACGACGATCCGCACGAGCTTGGTATCGATGACGATATTGCGATGTGTGTCTTCGGCGACGTTGGAGGCAACCGGTGGCCAGTTCGTGCGAGAGATCCAGGGCTGTGGATGTTGCGCGGAATTCGCCTCGCGAAACAACACGTGGATCATGAATTCCGTGCACAGGCGCACCTGCAGGGTGCCGCGATGAGTCTGCAAGTCGACGCCATCAGCCGTTCGAACGTAACTGATGATCGAATCGGACCTTACCGGCTTCTGAGCCAACAGGGGCAGAGTGGAGATCAGCAACCACGACAGCGCGACAGCACGAAGAGCGTTCATGCAAGTTGATTCAAGAATGAAATTGCAGCAACAGTGTACGCGCCGAGAGAATCGGGCAACTAGGATACGCGCTTGCCTTAGGAGCTGCTCTTGACGGTCTCGTGGCTCGATTTGGCGAACAGAATCTCTGACACCAGCAGAATCGCTCCAATGACGATGGCGCTATCGGCTACGTTAAAGTCAGGCCAACTATAGCTACCCACGTAGAAGTGCAGAAAGTCGACCACTCGGCCGTCAAGGACACGGTCCCAGAGATTGCCGGCAGCGCCGCCGAGGATCAACGACAGGCCGATAGTCGTGGTGTTTATGATATGGCTGTTCCTCCATAGCAAAACCGACACGATAATCAGCGCGATGAGCGAGAAGCCAACCAGAGCGCCGATTTTCCACGGAAAAGTGGAATCGGCAAAGAGGCCGAACGCCGCGCCGCGGTTTTCGACGTGTGTGATGTGGAACAGGCCGGGAATGATGGGCAGGCTCTCGTGCAATGGGATGTACGTCGCCACCGCCCACTTGGTGAGGCGGTCGAGCACGATGACGGACAATGCGATCAGAAAGAAATATTTGCGCATGGAATCGGTTACGGGCTGCGGGCGTTGTACGCCGAAATCAAAAACCTTGAATCGTCGCTCCTGAATCATGCTTATGTTAGACGCTTGGTGACGCCATAAGGAATCGCCTGTGATCACTGCCTGCTTGTGGTTCCCGTAGTGGCTTCGATCTCCGCCAACACGGCGCTACAGCGCTCGCACACTGTGGGATACGCTTTGTCTTCGTCCACGTGGGTCGAATAGTTCCAGCATCGCTCACACTTCGTGCCTGGCGCCTTGTTCACCTTGACCTGCAATGCCGTGTCACCATTGGTGGCCGCGCTTTTTTCCAGCAGGACGTCCGAAACGATAAACAAGTAGCGCAATTGATCGCGATGGCGCTCGAGCAACCAGTAAAGCGGCTCCGGCGCAGCTAAGAGTAATTGCGCTTCGAGGCTGCCACCGATTTCTTTGTTCGTGCGCGCAACTTCGAGGACCTTGAGAGCCTCGTCGCGAACGCCGAGCAGGGAAGACCACTCTGACACGAGTCCGGCTGCGTCGAACCCTGACGACAGATCGCCCGTCAAATCGCGGGCCTCGGGGAAGAGCGTCAGGTGCACGCTCTCCGGACGCCCCTCGATTTTGGGAAGAAATTCCCAGACTTCGTCGGCGGTGAAGCTCATGGTGGGGGCCATCAGACGCACCAAGGCATCGCCGAGCCGATAGAGCGCGGTCTGTGCCGCCCTGCGCGCCACAGACTTGGGCGCTGAGGTGTACAGCCGGTCCTTCAGTACATCGAAGTAGATTGAGCTTAGATCGACGATGCAGAAATCCTTCAGGCGTTGATATGCCTTGTGGAACGTGAACGTGTCGTAGTGTCCGCGAACGTCGGCGGTCAGCTCTGCCGCGCGCAGCAGGATGTACTGGTCCAGCGGCTCCATTTCGGCGAACTCCACGCTATCGCGACGCGGATCGAAGCCGTCAAGGTTCGACAGGATGTAGCGAAACGTGTTGCGGACTTTGCGGTAGCTATCGGCCACGCGCTTCATCAACTCGTCCGAGGCCATGACGTCTTCGCGGAAATCTACAGACGCAACCCACAGGCGAACGATTTCTGCCCCGAGTTTGTCGGCGATTTCGACTGGATCCACGGCGTTCCCCAGCGACTTGTGCATCGCGCGCCCCTGCGGATCGAGCGTCCATCCTACGGTGGCGACGCCACGATAGGGCGCTGCGCCCTTCGTGCCAACCGCGCACAACAGGGAAGAGTGGAACCAGCCGCGATGCTGGTCGCCTCCCTCGAGATAAAGGTCAGCTGGCCAGGGAAGTCCGGGCTCGTGACCCAGCACCGCTGCGTGGCTGGAGCCGGATTCGAACCACACGTCGATGATGTCCATTTCCTTGCGGAATTTGGTGCTGCCGCACTTCGCGCATTTGGTTCCCGTGGGCAGGATCTCTTCTGCCGCGTACTTGTACCAAGCGTCGGCGCCTTCGCGGGCGAAGAGCTCGACGACCGCACGATTGACTGCCTTATCATTCAGAAATTCGTTGCAGCCTTCGCACTGAAAGACAGCGATGGGCACCCCCCAGATTCGCTGGCGCGAAATGCACCAGTCAGGACGCGCAGCGATCATGTTCGAAATGCGCTCCTCGCCCCACGCCGGGTCCCATTCGACCTTACCGATTTCTTCCAGCGCGCGGCTGCGGAGCGTTCCGCCCGGTATTTTTCCTTCCATGGAGATGAACCACTGCTCGGTGGCGCGAAAGATGATCGGATTATGGCAGCGCCAGCAATGCGGATACGAGTGCTCGATTTTTTCGTAGCCGAGCAACACACCCCGACTCTTCAGCAACTCGACGATATGCGGGTTGGCCTTGAATACCTGCTGACCCTGATATTCCGGGAGGCCGTGGCGCAGAATTCCGCCCTCATCGACATCGCAAGTCAGGTCGATGCCATACTTCACGCCGGTCTGGAAGTCATCGGCACCGTGCGCGGGAGCGGTGTGCACTGCACCGGTGCCAGTGTCCATGGTGACGTAATCGCCCAGTACGCCGAGAATGCTGCGCTCCAGAAAAGGATGCTGAAACGTCGCGTATTCCAGCTTCGATCCGGGGAAACTTGCGATCT
>Ga0210383_10005447_pt1 | contig 11173 bp, 11 predicted proteins | sample IncBWC14OmetaG_FD_160072 | JGI IMG/M metagenome (GOLD analysis project Ga0210383, IMG submission 160072) | Forest soil microbial communities from Barre Woods Harvard Forest LTER site, Petersham, Massachusetts, United States - Inc-BW-C-14-O ...
ATGTGGCAGGTGGTTCGTGAGAGCTGGGTGATCTGTGCTTGGGCGTGTTTGCGGGATAATGTCTTGCAGGATACGGTTGGGTACTCACTGCTGTGAGGTGGCTCAGATATTAGCCTTGGGTTAGTAGTAGTATTTGTAAGGGCAACTCTGGGAGCTGCCAGGAGTGAGTTGCCCTGGTAGCCCAGGACAACCCTAAACCACTACTCTGAGTTCAGGCAGGTCTAGACAGAGAGAGATCCTAAGTGTGAATATATCAAAGAGTGAGTACTCACCTAGACAGAGGGAGATCCTAAGAGAACAGAGTAAGGATCTCCTTGTCTAGGTGTGGGAACTCAACCACTGATTACATAATGTCATATCCAAGATAGGATGTACTGCATATCTATACTAAGGGAGAGGAAAATAGTGAAACTAAAGAGTGGAAAAGGATAGGTATATAAATGAGATGGAGGTCCCCTGACAGTATTAGTAGTGGTCAACATGAGTAGTTACATGACTAGAGCTCATGTTTCATTTCGTCCAGCTAATCCAAGTCTAATCCAACAATCTATTTGTTTATCCATGGATACAAGGTGTGACATTGGTACAAGTGGTAATCATAAGACTGAATTATGTGCCCTGGAATAGACATGACCCCCACCAAATCCACCCCACTCTCTGTCCCACCCATCACCATGTCAACTAAAAGCTGCTCTGCAGGTTCCATGGTGAAGTCTTGGAGAATGAGCCCACCACCATCCCCAGCACCCACATCTGCCATACCTGCACAGAACCCTAATATTAGAAATGTGTAATACTCAATCTCCTATTTTGGGCTTAATACTGTTGATTGATCTGTGGTAGGCCTCTGGCATAACTGAATTGCCTCCTCAGTAGCAAGTGAAGCCTCCTCAAGATGACCCAGACCAGCATGACAATCGGAGAGGTTTTTAAGGGACTTCACAAGGGCAGGATTAAACACCACTGGATGATCTGCTGCAAGCTGTCTATACAGCTTAATTGCCTCCTCAATGGCAAGCAGAGCACCCTGTTGATGACCCAGCTTAGAAAGATGATTGGAGAGGTTGTTGAGGGAGCCTGCAAGATTGGGATTCAATGCAGCTGGTTGATCTGCTGCAAGCTGTCTATAGAGCTCAATGGTGTTCTCAATGACCAGCAGAGCCTCCTCTTGATGACCCAGGTTAGAAAGATAATTGGAGAGGTTGTTCAGGGAGCCTGCAAGATAAGGTTTGAATGCAGGTGGTTGATCTGCTGCAAGCTGTCTATACAGCTCAACTGCCTCCTCAATGACCAGCAGAGCCTCCTCTTGACGACCCAGGTCAGAAAGACAAGCAGAGAGGTTGTTGAGGGACATTGCAAGATCAGGATTGAATGCAGCTGGTTGATCTGCTGCAAGCTGTCTACGCAACTCAATTGCCTCCTCAATGGCAAGCAGAGCCTCCTCTTGACGGCCCAGGTGAGAAAGATGATTGGAGAGGTTGTTGAGGGACCTTGCAAGATCAGGATTGAATGCAGCTGGTCGATCTGCTGCAAGCTGTCTCCGTAGCTCAATTGCCTCCTCAATGGCAAGCAGAGCCTCCTCTTGATGACCCAGCTTAGAAAGACAGTTGGAGAGGTTGTTGAGGGACCTTGCAAGATCAGGATTGAATGCAGCTGGATGATCTGCTGCAGGCTGTCTATACAGCTCAATTGCCTCCTCAATGGCCAGCAGAGCCTCCTCTCGACAACCCAGGTTAGAAAGATAATTGGAGAGGTTGTTGAGGGACATTGCAAGATCAGGATTGAATGCAGCTGGTTGACCCACTGCAAGCTGTCTACGTAGTTCAATTGCCTCCTCTATGGCAAGCAGAGCCTCCTCTTGACGACCCAGGTCAGAAAGATAATTGGAGAGGTTATTGAGGGACATAGCAAGATCTGGATTGAATGCAGCTGGTCGATCTGCTGCAAGCTGTCTGTGTAGCTCAATTGCCTCCTCAATGGCAAGCAGAGCCTCCTCTCGAAGACCCAGCTTGGAAAGATGATGGGAGAGGTTGTTGAGGGACCTTGCAAGATCAGGATTGAATGCAGCTGGTTGATCCACTGCAAGCTGTCTATACAGCTCAATTGCCTCCTTAATGACAAGCAGAGCCTCCTCTTGATGACCCAGCTTAGAAAGACAGTTGGAGAGGTTGTTGAGGGACCTTGCAAGATCAGGATTGAATGCAGCTGGATGACCTGCTGCAAGCTGTCTATGTAGCTCAATTGCCTCCTCAATGGCTAGCAGAGCCTCCTCTTGACGACCCAGATTAGAAAGATGATTGGAGAGGTTGTTGAGGGACCTTGCAAGATCAGGATTGAATGCAGCTGGTCGATCTGCTGCAAGCTGTCTATACAGCTCAATTGCTTCCTTGATGGCAAGCAGAGCCTTGTCTCGAAGACCGAGGTAAGGAAGATGATTGGAGAGGTTGCTGAGACATCCTGCAAGATCAGAATTGAATGCAGCTGGTTGATCTGCTGCAAGCTGTCTATACAGCTCAATTGCCTCCTCAATGGCAGGCAGAGCCTCCTCTTGACGACCAAGGCCTGAAAGGCATGTGGAGAGGTTGTCGAGGGACTTTGCAAGATCAGGATTGAATGCACCTGGATGATTTGCTGCAAGCGGTCTAGACAGCTTAATTGCCTCCTCAATTACAAGCAGAGCCTTTTCTTGATGCCCCAGGTTAGAAAGATAACTGGACAGGTTGTTGAGGGACCTTGCAAGATCAGGATTGAATGCAGCTGGTTGATCTGCTGCAAGCTGTCTACGCAACTCAATTGCCTCCTCAATGGCCAGCAGAGCCTCCTCTCCATGACCCAGGCCAGAAAGATGATTGGAGAGGTTGTTGAGGGACCTTGCAAGATCAGGATTGAATGCAGCTGGTCGAGCTCCTGCAAGCTGTCTATACAGTTCAATTGCCTCCTCAATGGCCAGCAGAGCCTCCTCTTGATGACCCAGGTTAGACAGACAGGCAGAGAGGTTGTTGAGGGACATTGCAAGATCAAGATTGAATGCAGCTGGTCGATCTGCTGCAAGCTCTCTATACAGTTTAATTGCCTCTTCAATGGCAAGCAGAGCCTCCTCTTGACGACCCAGGTAAGAAAGATGATTGGAGAGGTTATTGAGAGAGCTTGCAAAATCAGGATTGAATGCAGCTGGTCGATCTGCTGCAAGCTGTCTATATAGCTCAATTGCCTCCTCAATGGCAAGCAGAGCCTTTTCTTGATGACCCAGGTCAGAAAGACAAGCAGAGAGGTTGTTGAGGGACCTTGCAAGATCTGGATTGAATGCAGCTGGTTGATCTGCTGCAAGCTGTCTATGTAGCTCAATTGCCTCCTCAATGGCCAGCAGAGCCTCCTCTCGAAGACCCAGCTTAGAAAGATGATGGGAGAGGTTGTTGAGGGAGTGTGCAAGATCAGGATTCAATGCAGCTGGTAGATCCGCTGCAAGCTGTCTATACAGCTCAATTGCCTCCTCAATGGCCAGCAGAGCCTCCTTTTGATGACCCAGGTAAGAGAGACAATTGGAGAGGATGTTGATGGACCTTGCAAGATCAGAATTGAATGCAGCTGGTCGATCTGCTGCAAGCTGTCTATACAGCCTAATTGCCTTCTCAATGGCCAGCAGAGCCTCCTCTTGATGACCCAGGTTATAAAGACAATTGGAGAGGTTGCTGAGACATCCTGCAAGATCAGGATTGAATGCAGCCGGTTGATCTGCTACAAGCTGTTGATACAGCTCAGTTGCCTCCTCAATGGCAAGCAGAGCCTCCTCTTGTCGATCCATGTAAGACAACTGGTTTGATATCCTGATGGTGGCTACTCCAAAACTGGGATTAAGGATGTCTTTCATGAGGTCACTATCCTGAAATAATATTTTCTGAAATAAAGAAAATCAGGTTCCATGAGTTGCAATTCTGGCTAATATGCCCACCTGTATCCATTTCCTCACTTCCAGTAACTTCTGAAATTTATCTTTGGCAGTCAAGATTTCTATCCAAGAAATCAGCTGTGTTGATAGAAAGCTATGCAGTGCTTCAATGAGAAGGCTGGGCACTGGAGCTTCAACTTCAACAATGTGGTCCATCCAGAATCTGCATGCATACAAGAGTTCTTCAGAAATGTCACTGTCTGTCATCTTTGGGATGCCAGGTGAATCTCCTGTGAGATATCCAACACCAGGCATGTTCTGCTTTAGATCCTCATTCAAAATGGTAAGACAAAGGAGGGCAAGTCGCTGGCTGTGCTCTTTCTCACTGATGCAGAATTGTGTGTGGTCCTGTGAGAGCTGTGCACGAATGGTGAGGAAATCATGGAGTGAAAGATGAAGAATTTGTACAGGTCGCTTGTTGTCTGTCAAGCCTGTTAGTAAAGAGCTAAGGTGAGGTACAACTTCAGCAACACAGAGTGCTGGTGTGGTGCGATGCAGTGACTGGAGAGCAGACATTGATAATGGAGTCTTGGCTGCCAGGATAGTACCCATGACCAGACCATACCCTTCTACAAAGTCATTGTCATCCCAATCGCAGGCATGGAGAATTGCAGCATAGAGATCATCCATCTTTTTCTCAGCGGGTAGACCTGTCGGAGTGGAGTCTGATAGGAACGAACGGAGTTTATTGTCTGGGTAGGTGGTACGGCATAGATATCGGGAGATCGTAGCCACCCACTGAAACAAACCCTCCGCCTTTCTTATAAAGTCGTCCGCAAGATGTTGATCCGGCCAATTCTCGCCTAATTTTCGCAGTTCCGCGACATTCTTGAGTTCGTGCATGACATAAATGGCAATATCCTCTAGATTGGTCTTTTCGTGGATATCGATTGTCTGTAAACGAACATGAGTCGCCTGCACAAGGAACATGTTGACATCTTCTATGGCCCGGAAGGTCAGAAATATACGGAAGGTCCCAGGAAGTTTGGGAATGTCGTCGCGGAGGATTTCGAGCAGCTCGTTGTTGTAGCCTTCGTCCAGTGCATCGATTACAATCACCACAGGCCCATCAGTGAGATACCGCTGACAAGGTGCTAGAATCAATGGTTCGAATTGACGGGATATTGATGCCGTAGCAAGACTGCGGTCGGATTCGATGGCAAGACTGATTTGTTCGCAGAGACCTTTACTTCGCCCAGCTAGATCACGTGCAATCGTACTCAATAGCATCTTGGGCTCGTTCCGTCCCGCAACCTCCCGATTGAAGAAAAATGACGAGGCAAGCAGGCCCTCTATATGACAACGCTGCGCGACCGTGTGGGCAATAGCACTCTTTCCAGCACCTGCAACGCTCGTCAAACAGAAAATCGATGCTGTATCCTTGACATCGGCGGAGTAGATCCACTTCCAGATGTTTTCGAGAAGTGCTTCCCGCGTGTTGGGCAAGCAGGCCTCTTTCGAGCTCCAAGAAGCGCCCGCGGCATATGGAAGCTTGTCTAATGTGGCGGTTTGTGCTATGAGGTCCACTGTGCGAGATGATGGTCAGCTCGAGGTGCAGAAGAATGGGGGAACACGCAAGCCTTTATCATTGAGCTTGTTCTTGACAGCCTCCAAGATTTCGCTGACACCGAGCCCCGTCGTTATCGTGACGCTTAGCTTGCCGGGTAGTGACAAAGAATGAGCACTTCTCTACGAAGGAAAGTACAATAATACACACTTGAAACAGACTGATCGCATCATCAAACTCCTTCCTCATACCAACAATCTTTTCGGGATCCTTGACAAATGTCCAGGCACGTTTCAGAGGAGGCACGCTTTGCAGATTTGTTATTTTTTCAATAATTCCGTTCAGAGTGCTACAATGATATTAATTAATGTTAACAACGGACAAAATCACAGAGAAACTGGTATTCTCACTCTCGCAATTGTTCCAAGTCACTTTGCAGATCTTTCGGAGGCTTCTTGTCATCGGGAAGTGACTGGATGACACGTGCAAGATTCTCCTCAATATACTGGCCTAATTCAACCCAGTCCTTCTTGTTTGATTTGAATTTCTGGACCTCACAGTGAGCACGCATCGAGGCTGGAGTCTCGCACACAAACGTACCACGACGATCTCCGCGATATGCAGGGCACCGCCGGCAGCGCTCTTCAGTGGTGGGAATACGTCCGCGGATGCGCTTGTAAGTCTGAGTAGTGCCAAGGCAATCTCCCCTACTTCTGTCAAGACACGTTTGACCTTCATGGTTAGGATGCGGGAACAGGCTTATACACCCGCTGTTGGATAGTGTTCAAGTCGATGGACGTCGTGCGCCAGGAATCAGATAACAGAGTTCGGCAACTTACGCCTTACAGCATACCTATGTTGGTCACTTGTCCAGACCCTTTCCTACCCTTTCCCACCCGCTCGATTTGAGATTTGAGATGTGCACGCAGTCTTGAATACGATCACCTCCCCGACTCTCCAAGACTCCAACCCCACCGGCTCGCACAACCCCTCCTTCTATCCAATGCTCGACGCCTCCCCACCCTCTCTCACGCCCTCTCTCCTTCCATCCCACATCTCCCCAACCACCAACAACGAATCCGCCTAGACCCATCCCTATCCCTCCCGCTCAACCTTATTGGCCTCGCACCTCCCTGCCCCGATCTTCCCTGCCGCGGTCCTACATTCACAGTCGCGAAGCCCCTCCGTGACGCCCATTTACTGTCAACAATAACGCCAATGCCAACGTTGCTGCTCCTGCGGTGGCGGATCCGCAGAAAACGGCGGTGGTAAGAGACAACGCGTATTCGTGTTCCTCCGCTCCTCCGCGTCCTCAAACCCACACGCCCATGCCCTACCCTCAACGCCAACCTCCCATCCCCTCCCCTCCACTACCTCCATCTCTCGCCTCCTCTTCCACCACAAACTGGAGCGTTAGTGGGATACAGGACACAGCACACGGGACACACCAGACGACGAAAACACACATCAGACCCTCCGGTTGAGCATGCTGGAGTTCTTGATTTTGTTATCGGATGCAAGGCAGCGATGGTGCGCAAGGTGGTAGTGCGTGCCTGGGCGGGATGTGGAGGTCGATGAGGATGACGTTTGAGGAGGGGTGGGGGGTTGGAGGTATGATTACGGGGCGATGTTCGTGTTCTTCGTGTTTTTCTGACTGGTGACTTGCTGATTATTGCCCTTGTGTTGCTTCTGGTATCTTATGTGCATTTACGCGGTACGAACACATCCCTCCCTCGGCTTGACGTCGTCTGGGTTGGACTCGACCCCGGCGGTGGCGCTGGACCTGCTCGCCTGTGCTTTTGACGGGAGGAGCGTGTTGATTGAGCTCTGATGGCTTTTTGCTGGTCGTGTTGTATGTGTCCTGACTTGCTTAACGTTGCTTTACTTTGTCCCTGATCCCGATTAAAAAACAAAGATTACTGTTCGCTTTGCCTTTGTCATGGTACAGGTACCTCCATGAATTGACATTCTCCATTCTTGTAAATCTCGCGAATTCGACAGATCGAGAAAATCGCTCGTGCATTATAATCCGGAACTGGGTCTTCGGTTTATCCAGGCTCGGAGTACTGGAAGTTTTGAATTATCGAATTCGACGTCTCCCTTGATTACGAAGGTCAACACTCCCTAAAGTTTCGCATATTCTCCACTCACGTTGAGACGGAATTGACAATTTTTTTTTTGTTTTTATCTCTGCATCTATCTTTTCCGACACCTTTACGCCATGTACTGAATGTTTCTTTCGAATTTGATATTATGTCCTTCGCTGTGATTTCATGTCAATCACTTCACGAGAATTTTGTAGTCTCTCCCAGCCCAATACTGCAATAAACCTCTCACCGCCCAGCAGCCAACTATGCACGGACCTAGATGTAATCCTCTGCCCCGTAACTGGAGTACTGTAAATGTAACGGGGATCCCGTTGTTCCTGTAGTTGATAGACAGATTTTGTGGGAGTGGGAGCGGGGAAGGGTTGGGGACATATGGCTAGGAAGCCGTATACTATATCTTCAAAGTCCTGATCAGAGGTGTGCATGTTAGATAGGCGTTTGTTGTCAATCGACATAAGAAGACATCCGTAAAAATGAAAAATAATGATCAATCATCGGCATCTCTGTGACTGTACCACTCCCAATCATCCAACCCTTCCCATCCAAAGGCACCCAGTTGCCCTCAGATAAACGAGTCCTCAGATGAACGCCCCTGCAGATCATAATGCCTGTCCTTTGGCACCCAGGTCCAGCAGCGCGAAATGTACACCATTATCCAGGGGTCAACGCTGGGGAGTGTGCCTCTCGCCGCCAATGAATTTGACTCAGCATGAATTCGTTCGGAAAACCTAGCCATTGGGTTATTTATTTTCAGTGAGACGAATGATCCCCAACAACGGTCAACCCACCTCCGTCCCTACTCTAAATCCCCAGCACGACAGTCACGCAACATCATTCACAATTCCCGACCTATAGTCCACCTTCCTCCCGATTCGTTCCCAGCCGCAGCACCAGAACTACTCCAAGCTCTCCCTAAACGTCTTCCACTTCTCTTTCTCAACCCCAGTCACACTTAGGGTCCTCCCCGAAATAGTGGGCGTCCTAGTCCCGGGGGTGGTAGCGGAGTCATTGGAAGGTGTCATGGCCCTCCGGGGGACAGTCTTGCGCATACGACTGAGGGTTAATGGATTAGGCACATCAGGCACATTGAGCCTGAGAGGTGTTATGGTCTCTGCGACGGTCGATTCGTCTGGGTGGGGTTTCTTGTTGTATTGCATGAAAAACGAGTTGGTTGTGGTGAGAGTGAGAGTGATAGCCGAGAGAATCGAGTGTAGAGGTGAGTTCCAGGTGGGAGAGGTTGTTGGCGTCGTCTGTGTCGTGTTACTTGAAATACTGGGACCAGAAAGGCGTCGTAGGGCTGGTACTCGGCGCTGCATCGCAATCATTCGGTTATTTTCCGAATGGACAGACAAGGTGAAGATATGCAAAGGACTCACCATAAACACCTTCATCGGATGATCCACATCCTCGCCAGCCGTAAACAGCCCCGTCACAGCATCGCGCTTGTGGTACGTCTCTGGACTATGACTTGAGTTATTTGATTTATTGATGCTACACACTCAACGTTCAGAACGCTGTTCAAAGCTCGCCGCAATTCGCCTCTCTCCTACTGGTCGAGAACATGCCGCCAAAACATTTATGTGACGAGGTGCTGTTAAAGTACATAATAATCAGAACATGACTACCCACCAATGCAAGCGAAACGCCCCATCATGCCATCCACCTCCAACAGGCCATCGAAGTCTCCAAGCCATTTATTCGCACTTCTTACAAATCCTGACCAATCGATATCGCACTTTGATGAATTCGACAACTTCGCATCGCCTGGGGTGTTTTTTTCTATGCCTCGGCAGCTGTTACATCTCTGAGACGTACACCGTCAACTAGTGCCCTCTTCTGGTGCTGGAGATCCTTGATAGCTCGTATGAATAGGGCGAAGTGAATCAGTCTGCAAACAACGTCAGTCTCATTAAGATGTTGAGAGACTACACTCACGTAACAACGAAAAGCAACGCACATGACACCGCCACGGCCACCAGCACCTTTCTCCAATCGGAACAATATTCGTATGTACATGTCCATAGGTCCCAGTACGTCAATGCCGAAACCGTCAAAGTCACAGAAAGGGCTAACAGCCACGACAGCAATTCGAACGTGATTGTAATAGGGTAGACAATCCGAACATGTAGAGATGTGAGGATGAGGTAGATGCTGGTCCAGAGCATTACACTTCCGCAGAATGCAATGAGCATCAGCACCCCCGTCTGGCCAAAGTTGTCTGTGGAGACATTGTCATACAATTTGTAGGCAATACCGGAAGCTATGATGCTGGCTATACAGAGAACCATTGAAGAGAGCCGCATAAGCAGTGCCGCAGTGCCATCGCCACGGGAGGCGAGAGCCGCCAATGGTGCAGGGAGTTGGAAGTTCATGGAAACCGTTTGGAAGGGAAGTCCTAATGGTGCAGAATCAGATAACGAAGTTCGGCATACGCTTTACAGCATGCCTATTTCGTCAGTTCGTCAGTTCGTCGATTTCAGTGTGTGAGATCAGGCACACCTTCCATAAATGATCAATTGCCACAATTTGAAACGAGCTCGAGAATTGCCAGATGATAAGGCGTTTTGAGCTCCGACACAAATAACGTGGGTGGTGCCGCCTGCCGTAGGAAGGCTGTACCTGATCTCACCTACTGGATCGACGAACTGACGAACTGGCGAACTGACGAACTAAGCATTGAGTCGCCCTACTGGCACCCAAGACTCCATCCAGTCCTAGACTCAACCTAGACTGGTAACGTTAACCTGTCCGAGTCTGTCTATTAGAAAGCAAGCTTGTCGATGTCTATCGACAGTTTCCCTTTTTCATGCTATACGAGGTTACGAGTCTACTCTAGTCTGTCCTTCTATCCAATGCTCAACGCCTCCCCGCACACTAGTATTCTCATGCCCTCTCCTTCCATCCCACCCCAACCACCAACAACGAATCAGCCTACACCCGTCCCTATCCCTCCCGCTCAACCTTCTTGGCCTCGCACCTCCCTTCCTCGATCTTCCCTGTGGCCCTACACTCACAGTCGCGAAGCCTCTCCATGACGCCCATTCCACTCTCAACAATAAAGCCAATATGCCAACGTTAACGTTCCTGCGGCGGCGGATCCGCAGAAGTGGCGGTGGTAGGAGACAACGCGCGTTCGTGCAGCATGCTCCCCCACTCCTCCACATCATCAAATCCACACACCCCTCCCTTAACCTCAACGCCAACATCCCTCCCGTCCTGTCTCTCACCTCCACATACGGGAGTATCAGTGAGGTGCTGGTGGGAATCCTGAACCCAGCACACGGGACACGACAGACGACGAACACACGTCAGACCCTCCGGCCGAGCGAACTGGAGTTCGTGATCTCGCTATCGGATGCAACGCCGCGATGGCGTGGGAGGTATTGGTACGTGCCTGGAGGGGATGGGAGGTCAATAAGGCTTATGTTAGGAGAAGGGTGAGGTGTGGTTATGAGACGGTGTTCACGAGTTTCATGTTTTTATGATTGGCAACTTGATGATTATTGACCTCGTGTTTCTTCTGGTACCCTCTGTGCGTTTATGCGGAACGAACACAGCTCTCCTCAGCTTGACGTCCTTTAGGTTAGACTCGTCCCCGGCGCCGTACGAGCA
>Ga0210383_10005448_pt1 | contig 11172 bp, 12 predicted proteins | sample IncBWC14OmetaG_FD_160072 | JGI IMG/M metagenome (GOLD analysis project Ga0210383, IMG submission 160072) | Forest soil microbial communities from Barre Woods Harvard Forest LTER site, Petersham, Massachusetts, United States - Inc-BW-C-14-O ...
TCAGCAGCGCCCACAGGAATGCGGTGTAGCGGGAAAGAATGTGCTTGATCGTTTTCAAGATGCGCGATTAGAAGTGTACGCGAAAGCGCAGGCAGGAGAGAGAACTGGGCGGAGACTGAAAGTTCTTCATCTCCGCCCTGGAGAGCCTGTAGAGAAGTAGCCAGCTACGTCTCTACTGCTTGGGAAAATTCGGGTCGGCTTTCACTTCAAGGATTTGTTTGGTATGGCGTGCGCTGTGCGCCCCGATAAAGAGGATCCACTCATAGGCATCGAGTTTCTTTCCCAGAGGACTGTCGATGGCGTGGGCGCGGAGGTCATCATGCGTACGTAGGAAGTCTTCGGTCTCACCGCGGCTCTCGATGAATTGCTTCAGTGATCCCTGTGGAGAGCCGTAATGGTTCGCGGGCTTGAGCGGTTCAGGAGCTTGACGATGTTGAGTGCGGTCGGGAACCGCGGTGAGGACCAATTCATCAATGGCCTTGACGTCTTCCCCGTCAGGACGCGGCGGAGCTACCATTACCTTCTCGATAATCATGGCGCGGAGAAAACCTTCCGCAGTGGCGATGTGCTCGGTGACCTCCGCCACCGACCAGCGGTCGGGACCCGCTTTGAAATTCCACTGCGCTTCGGACATGCCAGCGGTGGCGTCCAGCACGCCCTGTTTCGTGCTCTCCAGATACTGCATGGCGCGGTCGCGGTCAGCTTGGGTTAACGATTGCGAGTATGCTGAAATCGAGACGTATAGCACGATCGCGATCACGGCGAAGAGTCGCTTCATAGTGTTTAGTCCTCTCGTTTAGTGGGACGCGGCGTGCGTCCAAAGTTTTCTTCGACCTTAGATTCAGACCAGAGTGCGATGGTCGCAGAAGTAGCGGTGTCTGAGGATAGTCAGGGCGTAGGCCTCGGACGAGGCGTCCCGGGCTACTGTGCGTCGTCACCGAGTTTACTCGTGCTTTGTATTTCCGCTTAACAATTGGAGCGCGTGGGGAAGCAGATCAATCACAGCTTCGAGCGAGTCAACGGCGCCCACAGGACTGCCTGGCAGATTCAGGATCACTGATTTTCCCCGCACTCCGCAGATCCCGCGGCTTAGTGCGGCGAGCGGAGTCTTCTTGGCGCCTTCCGCGCGCATGCGTTCGGCCACGCCCTCGAGCAGGCGTTCGCAGATGGTGCGAGTGGCTTCGGGAGTGACATCGCGCTCGGCAATTCCGGTTCCACCGGTGGTCACTACGAGTCGCGCTTCTTGTGCCCAATAAGCGATTGAATGCTGGATCGCGGATTGCTCATCGGGAACCACTTCCGTCCCAATGACCGCAAAATCTTTTTTTCTGAGGAGTTCTCCGACCGCAGGGCCGGAGAGATCGGTGCGATCGCCACTCGCGCAAGAATCGCTGACCGTAATGACGGCCACGGTCATTGCCTCGGGAGTCAGGCCTTCAGTTGTCGAGGAGGACATCTTCTTCCTCCTCTTCGGCTTTTCCGCCGCCGCCGTCCCGCTGCGCCTCGTCGAGCTGGCGCAGGCCTTCCATCAGCAAGCCCTGGGTGTTCAGGTTCGTAGTCTGCTGAGTGCTCTTGCCTTCGAAATTGACTTCGAAGTTTCCGTCCGTCCAGCGCAAAACCTTGAAGACCGCCGGATCTCCGATCAGCGAGCCATAAGTGGCGTGAGCTACTTGGCCCTCGGTGAAGAACAGTTCGCATTTGTCGTCTTTGTTGGTAAGGATGAGGGAACAACTTTTCCGGCCCATCTCCAGAGATTGGACCAGGTCGATCACATTCATCTGCAACAGGCTGCCGCGCAGCACGCCGTCGGAAGGAACGGTCTTGGCCATTTTCTCCAGCGCGATCTTGTCGATCACTCGCTTGATACGCTGCGTGGCTTCCCGCAGGAAGAACGGCTTCTCGACGAAATCGTCGACGGGAAGATCGGGCGTGCTCAGCTTTTCGCTGATGTCGGTCTTGGTCGCGACCAGAATGACGGCGGCTTCGGCGGTGCGAGGACGGCTCCTTAATTTTTCGACGAGCTGGCGGCCGTCCATGCCCGGCATGCGATAGTCGCAGATCAGCAGGTCGGGAGGATCGTCGACAGCTTTCAGAAGCGCATCGGCCGCGTCGCTTGCGGTGGTGACCTTGGCGAGCGGAGTCAGGGCTCCACGCAACAACCCCAGTACCATCGGGTTGTCGTCGACCAGCAGGACTCTTACGTTGTTCGCCATGGAACGCTTATGTCTTCTTGCGGACGCGGCGATACTCGCCGCTTTTGCCGCCGGACTTCCGTTCGAGCACGATTTCGCGAATCTCGATGCCCTTGTCGAGAGCCTTACACATATCGTATACCGTCAGGGCGGCGACGCTGGCTGCCACCAGAGCTTCCATCTCCACGCCGGTCACTGCGGTAGTTGAAACTTTTGAGGCAATCGCGACGCCATTCTCGCACAGCCGCATACGCACATCAACGTGCGCGAGCGGCAAAGGGTGGCACATGGGAATCAGATCGGCAGTTCGCTTCGCCGCCATGATTCCGGCGAGGCGTGCAACCTCCAGCGGATCGCCCTTGGGATTCTTGGGCAAGGCTTTGAGGACCTTGGGCTTCAAGACTACGAAGGCGCTGGCCTCAGCCTCGCGCTCGGTAGAAGCTTTTGCGGATACGTCGACCATTCGGGCTCGTCCAGAATGATCGTAGTGGGAGAGCTTCTTGGGCATCGGGAAGAACTATCTTACTAGAAGCGATCTCGTGGTATGAACGGCCCGATTTCGACAATTAGCAAAACTCCATCAAGGTATAATCCGCTCAAGGTGGGCGAACAAGAACAGAAGCCACGGCTTATTAACGATAAATTTACAGCCGCAATCGGTGTGGTCTTGACCGGTTACATCACCACCCTGACTCTTAGGGCCGCGTTCTGGCAATCCCCGCACCGTTTTCACTGGATTCTCCCGCTAGACCACCTGCTGGCTGCGTGGGTAGTTCTGACGGCTAATGTGGTGGTTTACGCGTGGATGGTTTGGCTATGCATCGTTTTTCCGCGTGCTCTTCAAGGTAAGGAGCGCGCTCTGGTCGCGGGATGGGTTCCGGGGCTTCTGTTGGGTCCTATTCAGGGGATGGTGTCGGCATCCCTTGCTGCTGACATTCAATATGTTAAGGCAGCCAGCATTATGGTCTCATTCGGCGCTGCCGTGGCAATCTTTCTAGAGGGTCTACAAACGGGCACAGGTCCATCTGACAGGACTGCTCCTTAGATGGTGTTTTACGACGACATTTCACCGGCCATCCTGGACGGCGCATCTACGGGATGATCTCGGGAATCACGCCGATTGAGACCAGATTAATCCGAAACCGCAATCTACCGCAATAGCAGCGGGACCCACTCCCCTGCCGCAATCTGCTCGCAGTCGGGCGGAATCACGATGTAGCAGTTTGCCGCTGCGGTTGCGGCGATGTCTCCTGAGCCTTGCCAGCGGACTAATTCGACCTCTGCCTGCTCGAACTCGCCGGAGAGGATTGCGGGTAGGAATCGCTTCAGGCCTGGCTTGGTCTTGATCTCGGATTTCAGCTTGGCGTGCAGGAAAATCAGCTTTCGCGGAGTCATGCCGGCTAGAGCTTCGAGGATTGGGCGGGCGAAGAGTTCGAAAGTGACCATCGTTGAGACGGGGTTGCCGGGTAGGCCGAAGAAATATGTGTGGGCCTCGGGAGCTAAAGCCCCGTTTTCTTTTTCGCTCTTATCGGCACGGCTGAAGACGTGCCCTCCCCCAGAACCAGTTTTTTCGGAGGCAGCGAGAGCTGGCGCCTCCTGAGAGATTTTTATTTCAAAATTTAGGGGGCCTTTGCCTCCCCCTTCGCGGGCGGGGGCGCCCGCGCCACACGGGACTCGGCCAAATACTACCGGACGTCCTGGTTGAATCTGGGCTCCAGTGAAGAAGAATTCGGCGTCGAACTCTGCCAGCGCTTGTTCCACCAGATCATATTTGCCCATGGAGACTCCACCGGTTAGCAGGAGCAGGTCGGCTTCAAGGCCATCTGCGATTAACTCTCGTAGGCGTTCTGGCTCGTCGGGGGCGATGGGCAGCAGTACCGGTTCGCCGCCGGCGGCTTGGATTTGCGCCGCCAATGAATAAGTATTCGAATTGCGAATCTGGTTGGGCGCGAGCGGGACGTCGATATCGACGAGTTCATCGCCAGTGGCGAGTACCGCGACGCGAGGCTTTGAATAGACCAGCAGGCGCGACCTTCCGGTCGAGGCGGCGACGGCAATCGCCGCGTGATCGAAGCGCGTGCCCGGAGCCAATAGCCGGTTGCCTCGTTTTGCTTCGGACGCGACGGGAACGATGTTATCCCCTGAAGCAATTCCTTTTGTGATCGTGACTTGATCGTGATCTCGCGAAGTGTACTCGACCATGACAACGGCATCGGAGCCAAGAGGCGCAGGCCCGCCAGTCATGATCGACACTGCCTGGCCGGACTCAACCTTGAGAGTCGCATCTGACGCGGCGCCAGCTTTGATTTCGCCTACTACTTTCAACCTTGCGGGTAGGTTGGCTATATCATTGGCGCGCACCGCGTAGCCATCGCGCGTGGCTCGGGGGAAGGGAGGGAAGTTGCGATCGGCGAGCACTGGCTCTGCGAGGATCTGACCCTGGCTATCGAGCAGTTCAACCAATTCCTTTCCACGAGGACGCATGGTCGCGGCGTGCTCCTCAACCACAAGCCGGGCTTGTTCGAAGCTCAAGATGACGCCGGGGGGCATGCAGGAGATAATACGACAAGCGGGATGCTTTCGATTTTCGACTTGTGAGTGCAAGCACGAGCGCCTACATTACCGGCCTAGCGTCTGACGCAGTTCGCGCGGATCCGTCGCATGCATTATCGCGGTATCGAGATCCACGACTCCGGCGCGGACAAGTTTCTCAAGCTCTCCATCAAAGTGCTGCATGCCCTCGGAAGCGCCGTCTCTCATGGCCTGAAGCAGGTTCTGGCCGGAATAATCATTGATCTCGATGCACGACTGAATGCGGGGATGAGCCTTGACCATCTCCACAATTGCGATGCGACCGGTACCGTCCTTCCGCGGGATCAGCCGTTGCGAAATGATGTAGCGGAAGGTCCGGGCGAGCCGGCTGCGAATCGATGCCTGTTCCGGCCCGGTAAATGCATTTACCATGCGTTCCACGGTTTTAGCTACATCTACAGTGTTCAGGGTTGTGAGAACCAGGTGTCCGGTTTCGGCGGCCTGCAAAACCATTTCCATGGTTTCGCGGTCCCGCATTTCGCCCACCAGGATCACGTTGGGCACCTGCCGCAAGGCTGCGCGCAGAGCCAGGGCAACGCTCGGAGTGTCGCTGTGCAACTCGCGCTGGTGAACCGTGGCTCGCTTGTGATTGTGCAGAAACTCAATGGGATCTTCGATGGTGAGGATATGGCAGACCTGTTGCTGGTTGATGCTGTCGAGAAGTGCAGCCAGGGTCGACGACTTTCCGGAGCCGCGCTGGCCGGTAACCAGCACAATGCCATCGCGGAGGCTGGCGACTGCTACGAGTTGCGATGGAAGGCCAAGAGTAGCCAGGGCGGGAATTGCGGTGGCGATGACCCTCATCACCACGGCGCAACTGCCGCGCTGGATGAACACATTCACGCGGAAACGGGCCACTCCCGGAAGTCCGTAGGAGATGTCGCAAAAGCCCTGTTCGCGCAAGATGGCGATCGCCTGCTTGTTCTCGCCGATCAGATCGGAGGCGATACGGCGGGTGTCATCGGCGGTGAAAGGGCGAAGTCCCACGCCTTGCACGCCGATGAGTTGGCCATTGACTTCCACCTGAGGCAGTCGTCCGGGCGAAAAAATGAGATCGCTTACTTGATTGTTCGCGCGCAGGATGGATGCCAACAGCGCGTCCGTAACCATTGCGCCGGAGCTGGCCGACGGTTCGAGGACAACGGAGATGGGAGCAGGACCCGGTGCCGCCATAACTTCTCTTCTGGAGGAGAAACGGCGCGAGCGGGACCTTTGATCCCAGATGAATCGTGCCTGAACTTTACTCTAGCGAAATGGTTGGCGGGGTTCTAGGAAGAATGGCGATGGTAGGCACCTTTGGTAACGAACAGGACGGGTTGCCAGGAATGCATGCGTAGCTTTGTCTAGGGCGGACAGACTCTCCGCTTCTTGACCCCAGATCTCAAAACGGATTAGGCGGAAAGCAAAATCGACGGGGGCGGACAACCGAGTCCCGCACTACCCGATGCCCGCCGCCCAAGAACCAATAATCGCTACGGCTTCTTAGTGGCTGGCTTCTTCTTTTGGGTACCGTAACTGGTTTCGACCGGAGCTCCGAGTCCCTGCAGCATGGCCTTGGCCTCTTCCGCGTGCGGACCTGTAGGCTGCAACTCAAGATATTTCTGGAATGCTTCGGCTGTGCCGTCCGGCGCAACCATTTTGTCTCCTTGCAGAGTGGCGGCGCCGATGAGATTCGTGCCCTTCCAGTAATAGGCGTCTGCCTTGGTGGGATCGGCGGTGATTGCCTTCTCAAAGGCTTGCACGGCGGCTTTTCGCATCTCGGAATCGTTCTTGACGTTGGCATTGGTCAAGATCGCGCCCAGGTTGAAGTAGTACATGCCAGCCCCGGCAGGGTCCAACTGCGCTGCCTGGTTGTAAGCCTTTACCGCGTCGTCGGTTTTACCTAGTTGGGCGTACCCTTTGCCCAGGTTGTTGTAGAACGAGGCAAGAACTTTGTTCGAATCCGGGTTCTTCTTGGGATCCGCCTCCACGGCCTTCTGTTTGAGATCGAGCGCTTTCTGATAATCGGTGATCGAAGCTTCGTAGCGCTTTGTTTTCTCGGCGCTGTCAGTTTGCTTGCCGGCCGAGGTGAGGTTATAGTCTCCTAGCTTCGCCCACAGAAGATCGCGGGTCGGGTCCACCTGGGTAGCTTCCGTAACCTGGGCGATGGCGGTATCGAAATCGCCGGCGTCGGCGGCCGTCTTGGCTGCCGCCAGCTTCTCGTTCAGGTTCTTGACAGTCGCGTTTTCCTTGAGAGCCTTGGCTTGCTGTTCCTGTGCCTGCTTCAACTGCTCGGGCGTCAGGCCCGCTCCTTGAGCTTGGGCCGCCTGCTCCTTTTGCATGTCAAAATCCAGGACGTTCTCGGTCAGGGCAACATTGAAATTGTTGTAGTGAAAAACTTCCTTGCCATCCTTGGTGAGCGTGACCGTGTACTTGCCCGGCGTCATCCCCAAAGAGAAGTATTCGCCCTTGTTGTTGGTTTTGATGTCGAACTTCCTGCCGGTATTGGTATTCAGCCATTCCACATTCGCCCCGGCAATGGGCTTTCCCTCAAGGTCCTTGCAAACCCCTTTAACGGTTCCTGTTTCCTGTGCGAATGCCGGACTCGCGCACAGCCCAGCCAGCAGGATTAATAGCGCAACGGAATATAGCTTCATTGTCCTTGCCTCCCCATCGAACTTGAATTTCCGATTTACGATTTCAATTTACGATTCCTTCCCTACGACCTCAAGGTAAGGAACCGGGTCCGCGGCGCCAGCTTCCTGAAAGGCCCGGAGCCTAAGCACACAACTATCGCAAACTCCGCAGGCGCGATCTTCCCGGCTGTAGCAAGACCACGTTAAATCGAAGGGAGCGCCCAGTTCAAGGCCCAAGGTCACAATTTCAGACTTTCGCAGCCCGATGAGTGGAGTCACGATTTCGATCCGGCCATCCCTCGTTCCTGTTTTTACAACCTCGTTAAAGGCGCGATAGTAGGCGGGACGGCAATCAGGGTACCCCGAACTGTCCTGTTCCACGGCGCCGATAAACACCTTTTCCGCGCCCAGAACCTCGGCCCAGCTTACCGCAACGGACAAAAAATGCGCATTGCGGAAGGGCACATAGGTCACAGGAATCCCTTGCCCGATTCTCGGGGACTCGGGAACCGCGATCGCGGGATCAGTCAGCGCGGATCCGCCAATCGCGCGCAAAGCGTCGTTTCGGACCACTAGCTTTTCATGAATTCCCAGGCGACCGCAAATCGCCAGGAACGCCCGCCGCTCTCGCTCTTCGGTACGCTGACCGTAGCTGATGTGCACGGCAGCCGAGTTAAATTCTCTCGCTGCCAACGCCGCACAGACGCAGGAGTCCATGCCGCCACTGAGCAGAACCACCGAGCGAGATGTATTGAGAGGCATGTAGATTCAATTCTTGTTCGGCGGACGCTGATCTCTCTTGCAGAATTCCTTTGTGTACCTTCGTGTCCTTTGTGGTTAAACGCATTTAAAGGCATTAACCACAAAGGACACAAAGTTACACAAAGGAAGCAAGTCAAGTCCAGACTTAATCGGCAACAGGCAAATTTTCACACGCTCTTCATCGCCGGGTCCCAGATGAATTTATGGAGCTGCAATCCCAGGCGAGCGGGAACGTTATCTGCCAGCATCCACTCCGCGAGCTCACGCGGGTCCAGCAAACAGTGCGAGCTGTCTCGCGGACCACCCGCGTCCTTGCTGAACGCCGGTGAGAACAATACCGCAGTGACTCGTCCAGACAAGTTATGACCCACCACAAAATCGCGAGCGAACTCATAGTCCGTCCGGCTGCTCAGCACGAACTTGACCTCGTCCGACGAATCGAGGGCATCCAAGTTTTGCATGTGAAAGCTATCGGGCTCGCCCGAATTTGGACATTTCACGTCGACAATTTTGATTACGCCCTTCGGCACCCGTTCCAGCGGGCGCTCGCCGCTGGTCTCAAGCAACACGGTATATCCCTCGTCCAGCAAGCGCTGCATCAGCGGAACCACTTCCCGCTCCTGCAGCATAGGCTCGCCACCCGTGATTTCCACCAGTCCGCCGGGGCTCAGATGCTCGACTTCTCCGACGACTTCCTCGACCGTCATGCGGCGGCCCCCGGTGAAAGTGTACTCGCTGTCGCACCAGGAGCAACGCAGATTGCATCCAGTCAAACGCACAAATACACAGGGAAGCCCCGCGTGCGTGGACTCGCCCTGGATCGATTTGTAAATCTCAGTGATCTGCATGATGAGCGCTGGCGCAGCGCCGGCTAAGCCGCGGGATAAAGGCGCTACGGCTCCGAATACGATGCCGTGGTGGTGTCTGTTTCAAACACGGTGACATTCTTCACTCGCACCCGCCCAGCAGTCACGCTATCGAGCTTGGCGGTAGCTTGGTCGTAAAAATACTTGGCCAGGTTTTCTGCCGATGGATTCAGCACCGTGAACGGCTCCAGATCGTTGATCATCTGGTGATCAAGCCGCTCAATGGCGTGCTTCATCACCTCGCGCAAGTCTTTGAAATCCAGGAGCAGCCCGGCTTTGTCCAATTCCTTGCCAGCCAGAGTAACCCGCACCTTGTAATTGTGCCCGTGCGGATTCTCGCACTTCCCCTTGTAATTGCGCAGGTAATGTCCTGCGGCGAAAGAGTCGTCAACGGTAACTTCGAACATGAACCCTCGTGGCGGCCTGCCAGCATGACGAAGCGCAAGGCACCGCCCAACTGATTATTGTACCGCGATGGAGCGAACTTAGAGGGAGACCGGGCGTCGTCGCCCGGCTGGGTGTCCTTTCTCCATCAAAACAGGCGGATGGCCTTGGCCTGTTCGATCGCCGGCACCTTTCTCAGTTCCGCCAGCACCGTCTCAGGCACGACTACGTCCACGTGCACCACCGCGATGGCATCGCGCGGCGCGCCCGGTTTCACATTGCCCACCCGCCGTCCGAGAGAGAAATCGGCGATGTTGATTTTGTGATTGCCCAAGATCGTTCCGACTTTCCCGATCACGCCGGGGACGTCGCGATTGCGGAGGTAAATCAAGTTGCGCTCGAGCGGAGCTTCCACTTCAATTCCATCCACGTGCAGTAAGCGTGGGGTATTCTTGTGCAAGACTGCGCCCTTGACCACGTGCTCTTCGGCTTGAGCTTTGATCACAATGGAGAGCACGCTTCCTGCTCCTCCGGTCGAACCCTTGGGCTTGCTCTCTTCGTGAATGCGCAACCCTCGCGAGGAAGCAATCGCCGCAGCGTTCACCAGGTTTGCCTTTTCCTCCAACGCCTCGTTCAGAATGCCTTTGATTGCGCCGTTGCGGATCAGTTCCGTCTTCCATTCTGCGATGTGGCCGCTGTAGCTGAGCGAGATTTCCTCCAGCGCGCCTTCCGTGACCTGCGCCAGGAAGGAACCCAATCTCTCGGCCAGCACAATATAGGGTTGCAGTTCGACATACTCATCGTGCGAAACCGACGGCACGTTCACTGCATTCTGAATCACTCCGTGCTTCAGGTACTCCTTCACCTGTAGGGCAATCTGAAAGCCCACAGCCTCTTGTGCCTCGTGGGTTGAGCCGCCAATGTGAGGCGTGAGAATCACATTGTCCATCGCAGTAAGTGGTGAGTGCTTCAGGGGCTCCTCGACAAAAACATCCAACGCAGCTCCAGCCACGTGGCCCTGCTTGAGGGCATGTGCAAGTGCCGCCTCATCGACCAGTTCTCCCCGCGCACAGTTCACCAAACGCATTCCGCGCTTCAGCTTTTTCAACGACTGGGCATTGATCATGCCAGTGGTTTGTGGAGTCAGGCCGACGTGCAGAGTCAGATAATCCGAAGCCGCGTAGACCTCGTCCAGCTTGGCGATTACTATTCCCTGCTCCTTTGCCACTGCCATCGAAACGAACGGATCATGGGCGACGAGTTCCATCCCGAACGCGCGCGCGCGCCGTGCAACTTCCATGCCGACGCGACCCAGTCCCACGATGCCCAGCGTTTTGCCTTGCAGCTCCGTGCCCTGCAAAGATTTCTTCTCCCACTTGCCAGCATGCATCAACTCATTCGCCCGGCAAAGATGGCGCGCCAGAGCCAGCATCATTGCGAGCGTATGCTCCGCCACGGCGACAGCATTCGCGCCGGGCGTGTTCATGACTGCGATGCCCTGGCGCGTTGCAGGCTCCAGATCGATGTTGTCGACTCCCACCCCGGCCCGGCCGATCACGCGCAACTTGCGTGCTTTGGCCAACAGTTCGGCGTTCACCTGCACTGCGGAGCGCACAATCAGCGCGTCCGCCGACTCCAGCTGGGCTGCTAATCCGCCCTCCATCTGATCGGGTGTAATCACAATCCACCGCGGCTCCCGCAGCAAGTCCACGGCCGACGGGGATATTTTTTCAGCGATGACAATTTTCATAGTTGGTCAAA
>Ga0210383_10005449_pt1 | contig 11172 bp, 7 predicted proteins | sample IncBWC14OmetaG_FD_160072 | JGI IMG/M metagenome (GOLD analysis project Ga0210383, IMG submission 160072) | Forest soil microbial communities from Barre Woods Harvard Forest LTER site, Petersham, Massachusetts, United States - Inc-BW-C-14-O ...
GGTCACCTCCCGGGATCGCTAATTCTAATCAGGCGCTCGGGCTCGCATCGCCCTCGCGCGAGATTCCAGCGGTGCTGCTTGCTCCGTCCGGCCCATGTTTCGTAGCAGGATCGCGTAGTTTTCCAGGCAGGTGGCCACATTGGGGTTTTCCGGACCCAATGCCCTCTCCAAAATCGCCAGAGCCCGTTCAAATAGCAGCTCGGCTTGCGCGAGGCGATTGGCTCGGGTCCGAAGCACTTCTCATCAATCGCGAGCGCGCGGCGAAAGAGCACCTCGCCCTCCGCGTGCCGGTTTGTATCTTTGAGCAACCAGGCGAGGTTGTTGAGGCTCGTGGCCAAGTCAGGGTGCTCCGGGCGCAAGACCTTTTCTCGAATTGCAAGCGCGTGACGAAATAGCGTCTCGGCCTCTATGGGCCGGTTAATGTCTTTGAGCAACCAGGCCAGGTTGTTAAGATCTCTTGTCACGTCGGGATGCTCTGGGCCGAAGCTCTTCTCATCAATTGAGAGCGCGCGGCGAAAAAGGGTCTCGGCCTCCGCGTATCGGTTTGTGTCTTTGAGTAGCAAGGCCAGATTGTTGAGGCCTCTTGCCACATTGGGATGATCCGGGCCAAAGCTCGTTTCATCGATGGCTAGTGCGCGGCGAAATAGCGGCTCGGCCTCGGCCGGCCGGCCGGTGTCATGGAGTAGCCATGCCAGGTTGTTGAGGCCAATCGCCACGTTGGGGTGATCCGGGCCAAAGCTTTTTTCATCGGTGGCTAGCGCTCGGCGGAATAGCGGCTCGGCCTCAGCGAGTCGGTCGGTGGCGCGGAGCAGCCCGGCCAGGTTGTTGAAGCCTCTTGCCACGTTGGGATGATCCGGGCCAAAGCTTTTCTCATCAATGGCTAGTGCCCGGCGGAACAGCGGCTCGGCCTCAGCCAGCCGGTTGGTGTCGCTGAGCAGCGCGGCCAGGTTATTGAGCCCTCTTGCTACGTTGGGGTGATCCGGGCCAAAGCTCTTTTCTGTAATGGCTAGCGCAAGGCGGTAAAGCGGCTCGGCCTCAGCCTGCCGGTTGGTGTCGCTGAGCAACTCGGCCAGGTTGTTGAGGCCGATCGCCATGTTGGGATGATCCGGGCCAAAGCTCTTTTCCGTAATGGTTAGCGCTCGGCGATAAAGTGGCTCGGCCTCAGCCAGCCGGTTGGTGGCGCTGAGCAACTCGGCCAGGTTATTGAGGCCTCTTGCCACGTTGGGATGATCCGGACCGAAGCTTTTTTCGTCGATGGCTAGCGCCCGGCGGTAAAGCGGCTCGGCATCGCCGTGCTCGGCACGATTGTTGAGCCAGACAGCAAGCTGGTTCATTATCCGCGTGGCTTTGGGCTCCAAGACATTGTCTTGCAGGCGATTCAGCAGGGTGCGGCAATGCGGGGCAAGCTGCTCCCAGAGCCGCCAGCCTTTCTGGTCCCACTCCGGCAACGGTAGCGCGCTATCTAGAACGGCGATCGTCGCCTCAAGAGTATCTTGCTTTTCGGTATCGGAAAGGCGCTGGCGCGTGATCTCCTGCACCAGACGGTGAACGGAGAACGCGTCTCCCTCTGCTGTCCAGCGCACTACGCTCCAGGACGCCAGCCCAGACAAGGCATCGCCAGCCTCTGACCCATCTACCAGCCAGTACTTCAGCACCAAATACGGTACCGGCTCCGGCGCCAGCCAGGCCAGCACATTGAGCAGCGCACGTTCCGCCGTCCTGAGTTGTTCCACCGTGGTCTGCCACGTAACGGCAACGCTGCTCGGGTACTTCATCAGGCGTGCGTCGTGCCAAGCAAGTACCTCGACTTTACGCGACTCCCAGCGCTGCCGGTATTCCGAAAACGACAGGCCGTTTTTGGCCACGTAGGCACCCGCTTGTTCGAGGGCCAAGGCCAGCCCGCCCAGATCGCGCGCCAGCGCGGCAGCGTCCGGAGCGTCAGTAGACATCTTACGCCGCTTGGACTCGGTGCGCTCCAGCAGAAACGCCGCAGCCTCCGCTTCGTCGATCACGTCTAGGGGTTCGGCAGTCCGGACCGGAAGACCCCAGTCGGCAAGTCGCGAGGTAATCAGAACCTGTCCGCCCTGCAGGCGCGGAAGCATTTCCTCCACTTCAGCAGCCGCCTCCGCGGTGTCGGCGTTGTCGAGGATCAAAAGCCAGCCGCGGTTGGCGCTCAGCCAGCGCAATACGGCGGTCAGACGTTCCGCTTCCTCCAACCGACCTCGCTCGGGCAAGTTCAGGACCAGCGGGTCGCAGAACCCCGCCAAGTGAGTTCGCAGGTCGACCCAAGAGCGCGCGCTGGCAAACAGCAGGGCCGCATAGTCGCCCGCATGACGCCAAGCGTATTCGATGGCCAGGCGGGTCTTGCCCACGCCGCCCAACCCATGGATCGCCTGACAAGCGCCACCTCGCAGTCGTTGCCGCAAGTCGGCCAGCGCACTGTCGCGCCCTTTGAAGAGCAGTCCGATGGAATCCGGAAGATTCATCACGCGGCGAGGGCCTGCGGCGCTGCGAGTTGGAAGCCGTAGTTCCCTGATCCTGCTTCCGAGCTCCTCGCGGCCGGTAAACTGGTAATAAATTTCGCCGCACTGTTCGATAGCACGTCGGTGGGTAAGCTGAAGTTCCTTTTCCTCTTCCGATTGCGTCGGAAATTTATCAGGCTCGTAATTCTCGGTGGCGAGGAATACGTAGAGGGGTTTCTTAAGTTCGCGCGCCACATCGTACTCGCACGCACTGGGTCGAGCCGTCATCACTGAAGCGATGGCTTTGCGATGCACCGCATCAAAGTTTCACGAAACTCGGCCAGAATAGAAAAGAGCACCCTTTGTGCTTCAGAAGCAAGTCGTGGCACTGGTAAAGTTTGTGACTTTCACTTTCGAGCAGATAGTTGGAAACTCACTAAATCAGAATGAGCGAACGACCAGTGCATCGAAGCGTTTTCCTCTCCATCCCGCTGCTCTGTTTAGTGACTCTTTTCCTAAATTGCCCATTCGTTCCTACGGCTGATGCTCAAGCTTGCGGCGGAGAAGGGGTGGCAGTTCAAGTGCTCGGATCCGGAGGGCCGGAGTTACAGGACAAGCGCGCTTCCAGCAGCTATCTGGTGTGGCAAGACGGACGGGCGCGGGTGTTAATAGATGCTGGTGGTGGCAGCGCTCTTCGATTCGGAGAGAGTGGCGCGAAAATGTCCCAGCTCGACGTGATCTTGTTCACCCACTTCCATGTTGACCACAGCGCTGATTTTCCCGCCCTGGCCTTCTCGTCCTGGTTTGAAGAGCGCAATCGCCCACTGCCCGTGTATGGCCCGGCGGGCAACAGCGAGTTTCCGTCGACGGTAGATTTCGTGCACGCTTTCTTCAATAGTCGGAACGGCATTTACCGTTATCTGAGCGTGCTCTTGGTCCCTCAAGAAGAGGGCGGCTACGAGTTGCAGCCTCACAACGTGGTCGGGGACCCATCCTCGGAGGCATTTCGCGGCGAGCATCTTTCGGCGTACGCCGCTCGGGTCATCCATGGGTCTGTACCGGCCTTAGCGTGGCGTGTCGAGATAGGCGGCAAGTCCATCGTGTTTAGCGGAGACACGAATGGAGAGGGTGCCGACCTGGTTCGCCTGGCAAAGGATGCGGATTTATTTATCGCTCACAACGCTGTTCCGGAAGGAGCTACCGGAGTTGAGCGGCGGCTGCATATGCCTCCTTCGGTGATCGGACGGATCGCTCAGGAGGCGCACGTCAAGCGGCTCGTGTTGTCTCACCGGATGCTCCGGACCCTGGGTAAGGAAGAGCAGAGTCAATCGGAAATCAGGAAGAACTTTTCGGGCCCGATTGCATTTGCAAACGATCTCGACTGCTTCCCCGTACCGTAAAGTACCGTTCCCTTCGGAGTCCAAATGTGCAGTGGCTTTCACAAGGCCTTCTGCGATCAGAGCTGCGATGTGGTGGCGACGCAAGAGTTGGCCGCCGCTACGTCTCCCCACGCATCAGGCGCGCCATCTCGGCAAAAAGCTCGAGGTCTTGCGCAAAGTCGGCCGGACTGGTTTTCGCCGCCTTGTTTTCGGTCACGTTCTCGTAAAATGTCTTCCATTCCGCGACAAACGGATCTCCCCAAACAGGGTGCGAATCGACATTCGTCACCCCGCCGCGGCCGTTGTCTTCGGTGACAAAGAGCCTGATCGGCAAATTCCGGACGTAAGGCGTATCATACTGGATCCGGACGACCTTTTCGTTTCCGTACACCTCGAGGTGAGCGTCGAAGCGGGCGATTCCGTCAATACCTGTTTCGAACTGGCAGAGGTAGGGACCGTAATCGAAGGTCGCAGCCAGATAGAGGCCTCCGCCGCGTTGCGCTGCAAAAAGCACCTTGTTCGGCATACCCAGCAATTCGCGCATCGCGGAAAGGTCATGACTGCTGAGGCCCAGCATGATCGCGTAGGCCCGCCGGAGAACCGGCGACGGTTTGCCCCCCAGGGCTTCATCCATTAGCGCTTCCTCACGCAGTTTGCTGTCGTTTTTCACCGAATCGGGCAACTGCTCGTCGCGAACCACCCGCGAAGTGGGGTTGACGATTAAGGAGTTTTGGCCAATGAAATCGCGGACCCGGGCAAACTTAATTTCCTTCATGGCCTTGACCGCCTGGCAACCCTCCAGAAACGCCGGCGCGTAGCGGCGCATATAACCGACCTGCACCACCACGTTGCTGTTCTTTTGAGCGCCAATGATCTGCTCCGCTTCGCGGCGGGTGACGCACATCGGCTTTTCGACAAGCACGTGTTTCCCAGCTGCGATAGCGTCTAGCGTCACCTCGGCATGGAATGCGTTCGGATTGGCGACCAGTATCGCATCCACGTCATTGCGCGTCACCAACTCCCGATGATTCGTGGTCAGGGTTTGGACATTCCAGAGCTTTCCCAGTTTCTCCAGGATCAGCGGGCTGACGTCGCAGAGTGCTGTGACCTCAAACTGATCGACCAGTTGATACAAACTCGGCCAATGCATGATCTGCGCTACTTCCCCGCAACCGACGATTCCCACTTTGATTCGGCGTTTCGGTGAAGTGGCACCGGTTAGTTCCTCTGTTGGATTCGACATAGGTAGTCTTTCTTTTGTTAGCCCTTGACGGCGCCAGCTGTCGCGCCTGCGACCATGTACTTCTGGATGAAGAAAAAGAGGATTAGTGTCGGAACCATCCCAAGCGTCGCCGAAGCCATTAAACTTCCCCAATCCGTTGAGTACTGTTGCATGAATGACTGGATGCCGACCGGCATCGTCATCCGGTTCTCATCCCGCAGGAAAACGCTGGAGATAAAGAACTCGTTGTAAGAAAACAGAAACGAGAAGATCGCCACCGCCATGATTCCGGGAACGGTCAAGGGCAGGATGATCTGCAGAAAGGCCCGCAGAGGAGAGCAACCATCCATCGTCGCTGCCTCGTCCAATTCCCGTGGGATATTATCGAAATAAGAGCGGAGCATCCACGTGGCGAACGGCAACTGCGTGACGGTGTAAACCATGATCACCGGAATGAAATTGTTCACCAGGTTCAAGTTGCGAAAGAAAATGAAGAGCGGGATGATCGCCAGGATCAGCGGGAACATCTGCACGATCAGCAGCGCCTGGTTATACCCGCCCAAAATGCGCGCGCGGTAGCGCGACATGGCAAAACCTGCCAGAGCCGACAGGACGATGGCCAGGGCGCTACTGGCGAACGCGACGATGATGCTGTTCAGTAGAAATGTCCAGAAATGCGTGCGCGTGTTAATGAATAAGTAGTTGGCGAGGGTCGGCTCGGTCGGCAGGATGCTGTGGGACGAGACAATCGTCTCCGTGGTTCGAAACGAGTTCAGAATCACCGTGATGATCGGAAAATCAACGATAAAAACGATCACCAGGCCCACGAGGAGAAGAAGCCATTTGCGGTTTGGTTTGATCATCAGAATCCCCTTAAGTACTTTTTCCCTGTTGGCGCATCATAATCGTGGAGAGCACCAGCAGGATGATTAAGGTTAGGATCGCGACGGCTGAGCCCAGACCGACGTCATTGCGTCCGAAGGTGTAGCGATAGGAAAGCAAGATCAGGTTCTCGGTGGCGCTCGAGGGGCCGCCTTGAGTTAGGAGAAAGGGAGTCTCGAAGTCATTAATGCTCCAGATGATCATCAGGATGGCCTGGATAATGGAGATGTTCTTGATGTGAGGTAGCGTAATATGCCGGAATAACTGCCAGTTCGTTGCACCGTCGATCCGCCCTGCCTCATACAAGCTCTTGTCGATGACCTGCAACGCGGCCAGCAGGCTCAGCATCATGAAAGGGAAACTGCGCCAGATTTTGATCACGATCACTGCCACCATGGCCCACCCGCTCTGGCTCAGAAAATAGATGGGACCGACGCCGAATGAATCCAGGATGATGTTGACCAGCCCGCCTCGGTCGGCAATCAGCCATTTCCAACTGACGATCGAAACCACGGCCGGCACAATCCAGGGAACCAGCAGTGCCACGCGGCAAAACCCTCGCCCGGGAAAGTCCAGATTCAGGAACAAGGCCAGCGCAAGACCCAGCACATAACTGACCAGGACATTGAAGAACGCGAAAATGAAACTGAACCAGAGCGAATTATAGAAGGTCGGCGAATTAAACAGACGCAGGTAGTTACCCAAACCGACGAAGGCGCCCGTACCCAACAACGTGCCCTTGTGGAAGCTGAATGATACGCCGTTGATAAACGGGTAGAACTCGATGATGAAAATCAGGGCAAGCGAAGGGAGCAACAACAAGTAAGGCAACGGCTGGAAGGGCGGCCTGAGCGTTTGGGCGACCGCCGGCGAAGCGGCCGGTGAACGTTGAGCAACCTTGACAGGCATGGCTTAAAATTCTGGTTCGGGTTGATGATGCGCAGCCGGGCGTTCGAGGACGCCCGGGCCGTGCTTCTAGAAAGTATCAATCTTCCAGGATTGATTTCAGACGATCTGCCGCTGTCTTGACCGACGAGTCAACGTCTTTGCCCTGGAGCAGGCTCTGCGAGAGCGATTGCAGAGCTCCTTCGCCTTCCACTTCATTGAGTTTTGGAAAGATCCCGGTGGCGTGCGTCGCCGTTGTCTTGGCGACCGGCAGGTAATTGTCGAGGATGAACTTTGTTTCCGCGTTGTCTTGAAAATAGGGATCCGCGGCAAAAGATTTCCTGGTTGGCAGCTGTGTCACATGGCCTTTGGTCCAGAGGTCCTTTTGGTTCTCCGACCACCACTCCAGAAAAATCTTGGTCTCAGCCGGATGTTTACCCTGTTTGTACACCATAATGTTGTTGACCCAGAAAATTGTGCCTTTATCGCCGTGAGGCCCAACGAGCGGCTGTACCAGCCCGATCTTGTCGGCGATTTTGGGCAAGCGACCACTCAAGCCCGGGACGTTGAGAAAAAGTGCCCCTTTGCCCTGACTGAACGCGCTCACCGCGTCTTCTCCCGAATAGCCTGCGCTGGCCGGATAAACTGATTGCGCCTGCACCAGCTCTCCGACAAATTTCAAGGCTTCCATATTGCGGTCGGAAATCAGATCGAGCTTCCGATCGGCCGTAAACAAACCCCCGCCATTATTGAACATCAACGCGAGGAGCAGATGTTCGCCCAAGGTATCTCCGGCTGTTACCATTCCGTATTGATCCGCCTTGGAATTCGTCAGCGCTTGCGCCGCCGCCTTAAATTCCTGCCAGTTAGTGGGTGGTTGCAGTTTCGCCTGCTCAAACAGATCTTTCCGGTAATACCAGACTCGAATGTCGATCGCCCAGGGCAAGGCAACGTAATGGTTGTCGTATTTCAGGGTGTCGATCATGTTAGGGAGGAAATCATCCAATTTTCCGCTGGCTTTCCACTGGCTGATCACGTCATCGATCGGCAGAATGGCTCCCTGGTCATAAAGTTGAACGGCTTGGTAGCCCGCTCCCGTGCTCACGTCTGGAGCTGTTCCCGAGCCGATAGCAGTGACAAACGTCTGGTACCAGTTGGTCCAGGGAACAGAACGATAATTGACCGTGATGTCGGGATGTTCCTGGTTAAACTGCGCCACTAGCGCTTTACCGGCATCAATGTATTCGGGTCCTCCCCAGATCATATCCCAGAACTGGAGGTCAATGTGATCTTTGGCTTGGCCCGCCAAGGGGCTGAGGAGCACCGTGATTGAGGTCACGACGATAGCAATGAATCGGTGCGCTCTGAGTGAACGCGGTTTTGGAGCTTTCATAGTTTCGAAGGGATCTTTCCGCCGACAGGGCCGGCGGCGGAACGGTTTCGGCCTGAAGGCCTTAGATGGATGGTGGGACGAACAGTTGGGGTCACCTGCCGGTTTCGGTGGGCCACACCGCGGCCGCTGCAGACTACGGGAAGAGCTCGCAGAAGCGGGTAGGTATTCACGGGGAGAATCGCCGCCCGACTTGGCCGAGCGACTCGTTGCCTGGAGACTATTCAGTCACGTTCGGGCTGTACAGAAGTTCCGGCCTGAAGCTACGACGCTCTAAATGTTTTAGAGCACCACTTCGCCACCACCATGATCTTGGCTCATCACCGCGAAGCATCCGGCGGTTGGAGCAGAATCTTGTGCGTCGCGACGCCCGGAAGAAAGGGCGTGCGTGTGTTGGTTACCCATGCTTCGTGACAATCCCGGTAGTGCGGCGACAGTGGGTTCCCACTCTCCCCGCATGGCATGATCAAATACCCTTCTTTTTCCTGGCCCGGAGAGACAGCCATCCGAAGGGAAGAACCGAAAGTGGGCGCCTGAATTCTCGGCATGTCGAACCGGTCGCCGGGCAGTTGATCCACCGGCATATTCAGCCACGGGCCCAGCTGGGGAATTGCAGCACCCATCGGATGCTGGATTCGCGTCGCATTCTTCTGACCCACCGTGTAGCGAGAGTAACCGTCCTTTTGCGCTTTTACTTTCTGAATCACAGAATCCACCGCCGACAAAAACAAAGCATTCCAATTCTCGTACTTGCGATCGAGAAGATTCACCGGCTGTGACTCTACCATGCTCCAGAGTGGGTCCTCGAACTTGAGAAAATCGTAAGAAAAACCCGGGTAAATTTTTTTGGCAGCATCGGAAACCGGCTCAAACACTCGGCGGGCCACCTCTTCCCGATATTCCCTGACCAACCGATAGGCGATCGATTTCACGTCTGCGCGGCTGGACCAATCCCGCAGGCAACTCCGGAATTCGAGTCTCTCCGGACTCGATAGGGCTCCAGGCTTCGAGAGCTCTGAAAGCAGCTGGTTATGCCACCGTTCGAGAAAGACAGCTCGGTCATCGAGTTGGATGTCGAGCATGTCTTTTGGGGTTGCCGACCGTAATTGTCGCAAATCGTCGCGAATCTGCCGCGCTCTTGCTCCCCTGTCGTACCCGCCATCGCCAAGCTTAGCGAATTCAGCTCCCCCAACCATTCGATTGTTAGCGTTCCAGATAAAATCAATGTCGGCGCCACAGCATTCAGGATATTCATCCGGTGCGTACCACCCGTCCCACCGGCGTGACCCGTCGGACCAGGAAACGGGCAATCGGCCATCGAAGCCTATCCGGCGCGGAATAGGGCCCATAATGGTCCAACCGATCTTTCCGGAGCTATCGGCCACGAGGAAATTCAGGTTAGGGATCCCCGAGATCTTGGCGATCTCCAAAGCCTCCTCCGTTGTCCTCGCCGTTTCAAGTTGCATCCGATGCAAATTGATCGTGCTGTCTTGATCGATGATCTGATGAAGCGCCTGCAGAGTCCCATCTGGCATTCTCCCAATAATTGGTCCCCAAACGGTAGTTTGGAACTTAAATATTTCCGGGTCTCCGCCTCTGATCGGGATCGACTCCGCACAATTTTCGAATGGTCTCCAGCCTTGCGGGGTTCGATAAAGGTTGGAGTCGTCATCTTTCGTCTCAATCAGGACAACGTCGTCGGCGTCGATGTACGGAAACGTTAGCCCCCAGACGACGTGGCCATTGCTGCCAATGACAACTGGCGGGGCCCCGGGAACGCTGACCCCGCAAACATAGTTCGCGGGTTCGGAGGCTGCCGACGGCCACGAATAGGCGATTCGGTACCAGATGTTCGGCACCCGCAGGTCCAGGTGGGGATCATTCGCTAGGATCGGGATCCCACCACGAGTTTTCGGAGCAGCTACCACCCAGCAATTACTCCCGATCGCTGATCCAGGTTCGAAAAGATCCCGTTCCAATAAATCCGGCTTGGCTACCCTAAAATCCTGCTCCGTCCCCTGCGGCAACTTGTTCTGCGCCGTTCGAAGATTGAAATCGTCTTCATTTGGGAAGGGTGACCGGGAGCTGGATTCACTTCCGTCGAGCGGTGTGTCCCAGGAGGAGAACCTGGGAGCAAAAAATTCATAAGCTTTTTGCGGTAAAGCCCTCTTCAGGGCGTCCAGCGCAAGCTGGACGTGTCCCGGCTTTTCTTGCAGATCCAAGGCCATCGCGTAGATGACGAGGATGCAATCCTGCGGCGTCCATCTCCTCGGTTCAACGCCGAGCAAATAGTACTCAAAAGGCTTTGCCTTGAGGTGGTGCAACCCCGAATTTGCTCCATCTGCGTAGGCTTGGAGGAGTTCCCTTTCGCCTTGGAGGAGGGCCTTAAATTCGCTATCGGCGCGAGCTAAAAAACGGTGAACCCGTGCTTCACGATCGGCTGGAAGAGTCGCCGGCCCGAAAAGCTCGGAGAGCTCTCCGGCAGCGCGTCGGCGTAAGGTATCCATTTGGAAGAAACGATCCTGCGCGTGAACAAATCCGGTGGCATAAGCGATATCTTTTCTATTTTCGCCGCGAATGGTGGGTATGCCCAAAGGATCGCGCTCCACTTCCACCGGGCGTTCGAGCCCGGCGGCCTCTAGTTTGCCATCCAGAGTGGGCAGGCTGGCGGAGAGTATGCCCCAAATCAAACCAAGGAAAGCAACCATCAACAAGAAAAACAGAACCAATACTCCGACGAAAACCTTTCTGCGCATGCCTTGCTCATTCCATCTTCGCATCCCCTAGTGTCCTGTCACCGAAATAACATTTCGGCGACAGGACATTAGTGCACCGTCTCGCAAATAATGGTGACGTCGTTGCGTTCAAAATGGGCCGTCGGCAAGGCGCGAGAAGGGCGCATATCTGAATCGATACGTAACCGACGAGCAACGCGGCCGCCGGCCCATTTTC
>Ga0210383_10005454_pt1 | contig 11168 bp, 11 predicted proteins | sample IncBWC14OmetaG_FD_160072 | JGI IMG/M metagenome (GOLD analysis project Ga0210383, IMG submission 160072) | Forest soil microbial communities from Barre Woods Harvard Forest LTER site, Petersham, Massachusetts, United States - Inc-BW-C-14-O ...
CGTCGGAAGGTGCCGCATGATCAGACAATCCCTTCAGGAATCCGATCGCTTCAACACCAAGCATCCCGATCTTTGCCCAGCTCTGCGCTGGAAGGCACAATTCATCCTCGCCGAGGCCGATCCTACCGTGCCGCCTTCGAACGAAGGCCTGTTCTGGTGCATCCACACACAAACCTGCATCGGCCCAGACGGCAAGTTGGCGGAGCCCGGCAATTGCTCGTCCGCTCGCCGCAAATGCCACGGCACCGGAAACTGCGGATAGATCCGTGGGCGACGCCGGTGCAACCCGCCATCCCGCTAGTGCATAATACTGATTAGGAAGCCAGGCCTTCGTCTCCGACGGTCCGCGCTTATTGTGGGGGTGGCTCATGAAGCGCTGGATTTTTGCGCTTAAAGTGGTGGTGATCGCGTCTCTCGTAGCCTGCCAAAGCATCGCGCAAACTACCGCGCCGACAGCCGGGAACGATTATTCCTTTAATGTTTCGGCGACTCAGCCGTGGACCGATACTGCCGTAGAGTTCACAGCCGGCGACGCCCTCACTATCACCGCCAGCGGTACGCAGAGCTGCGATCCGCAAGGCGTTACCAGTGCTGCTACACAAAATCTTCCCGTAGCCACCGCGCTTTCCGGCGCGCTCATCGCGAAACTGGGAGCGCAAGGAACTCCGCAACTGGTAGGCAGCAGCAAAGAAATCAACGTCGACACTCCCGGCCATCTGTTTCTTGGTGTCAACACCGCCGGGAAACCAGCCTGCGAAGGAACCTTCGTGGTCAAAGTGCATCGCCAGGCGCAGAGTCGTGGAGACGTCCTCAAGCAGCAACTGGGAACCGCCGCCGCGGTCTTTATGGCTGGGCAGTTTGGGATTGGGTCAGACAATGCCACGACAGCTCCGGCTCTTAAAATCTCAAGCGCGCCGCTCGATGCCAGCCTTCGCAAAGATATCGATGGCCTCCCGCGCCGTGTCAACGACCAGTTCAAGAATCTCGGGGACATGGTGAATTTCGTTCTTATTGGCTCACAAGCACAGGTGCAGAGCGCACTCGATGCCGCTAACTTCCACGTCGCCGACACCGACAACAAGAAGGCCGTGCTCGAAGCCGCCATGATGACTTACGAAAACAAAGACTACCTCGCGATGCCGATGAGCACGCTCTATCTGTTCAACCGCCCACAGGATTTCGGTTATGAGCAAGCTGAACCCATCGCCATGGTCGCGAGCCGCCATCACTTCCGTTTGTGGAAGGCGCCGTTTACATGGAACGGGCAAACTGTATGGGTAGGCGCTGGAACTCACGACATCGGTTTCGCTAAAGACAAGCGCAATGGCAGCGTTACCCACAAAATCGATCCGAACGTAGACGGTGAACGCGAGAATATCGGCGCCAGCTTGCAGAAGACAGACAAAACAAAAAGCATGTCCTATTACCTTCCACCCAATCCAGTGCAGGACGCGAAGAATGCCACCGGCGACGGCTACAAGTCGGATGGAAGGATTCTGGTGGTCTTCCTGCAATAGGCTTGATGCGCGAAACTACTATGTCATCCCGACCGAAGCGAAGCGGAGTGGAGGGACCTTGTGTTTTGGGCCGCGCTTTCATTCCTACCGGGGCCAAGGCCGCGGAAAAACGTGATTCAAACAGGTCTTAGCAAGGGCCCGACTTCAGTCGGGCCGCTTAGCGGCTAAAATGTGTCCGCGCTTTAGCGCCTGAGGTGAGCTTTTTTCCCTCGCGACTTTTCCCCACCCTCGTGGAGGGACCTCGTGTCGGGCGGCTTTCATTTTGACTGGGCCGTGGATGTGGAAACCCAAGCAGGTTTTGGGAAGGGCCCGACTTCAGTCGGGCCAATAGTCGCTAAAATGTGTCCGCGCTTGTAACGCCTGAGGTAAGCTTTTTTCCCTCGCGACTTTTCCCCACCCTCGTGGAGGGACCTCGTGTCGGGCGGCTTTCATTTTGACTGGGCCGTGGATGCGGAAACCCAAGCAGGTCTTGGGAAGGGCCCGACTTCAGTCGGGCCGCTTAGTCGCTAAAATGTGTCCGCGCTTTAGCGCCTGAGGTGAGCTTTTTTCCTTCGCGACTCTTTCCCCAGCCTCTCGGGACACCTGTAAAACCTGAAACCTGATGTCCGCATTTTTTGTGAGATAATTTTCAGGTAGAATCCCGAGGAAAATTATGGCTGAACGCATGGTCTTCTGTGTCAAGTTGCACAAGGAACTTCCCGGCTTGGATGAGCCGCCGTTTGACACGGAATTCGGAAAGAAGATCTACGAAAACGTCTCCCAGCAAGCCTGGTATGGCTGGACTGAATTCTGCAAGATGCTACTCAACGAATATCGCCTGAATCCCGCTCGCCGCGAAGATCAGGAAGCCATCGTCAAACAGATGGAACAATATTTCTTCGGCGAGGGTGCTGCTCTTCCGAAAGAGTACGTGCCGCCAGTCCAAAAATAAGCCCCACGGCACCAGTACCTGGGTGAATACCGTTCACCGGATTGTCATCTTCATTTCATCAACCCGTAACATAATTGCACTAGAAATAGTGCATGGATCCGCCCGTCTACGATACGCTGATCCTTTCTGATGTCCACCTGGGCTCAGAGTGCAGCCGTGCCCGCGACGCCACTCAGGTGCTCAAGGACAATCGCTTCCGGCGTTTGATCCTGCTTGGAGACATTTTTGCCGATCTCAACTTCGGCCGTCTCACCAAGGAACACTGGAAGTTTCTCGGCTACATTCGCAAGCTCTCCAATCCCAAGCGCAACGTCGAAGTGATCTGGGTCGAGGGCAACCACGACCAGGGCCTGACCGACATCATGTCGCACCTGGTGGGCGTGCAGGTTTACCAACAGTATGTCTGGGACTACGCGGGAATGCGCCACCTCGCCATTCACGGTCACCAGTTCGACCGCCTCGTCGCCAACAATCTTCGTCTGAATTATCTGGGAACACTGCTCTACCTGCAGCTTGAAAAGCTCGACCTGAAAGGCAAGCCGGTGGCGCGCTTTTTCGATCGCTTGAACACGCGGTGGCTGCGCATGTCGACGAAAGTGGCGTCAGGTGCGCTGTTTCACGCTCGTCAGCACAAAGCCGATCGCATTTTTTGCGGACACACGCACGTCGCCATGCAGCAAGAGCGGGACGGACTGCACTATTACAATGCCGGCGGCTGGATCGATTCCAAACCCACATTCATCACCATCGACGAGGAGGGCGTACGAATTCATGAATACCAGCACCGAACTGACGATCGTGATTCCGGCGAAGAACGAGGCGAAGCTGATTCCAAGGTTGCTGAATTCGCTGGCGAATCAGGACTACCCGGAGATGCCGAATACGAGAGTGTTGGTAGCTGACGCCGGCTCAACCGATGGCACCCCCGAGATCGTGATGCAATTTCGTGATCGCCTTCAAGTCAGCGTGATTCGCGGAGGCCTGCCTTCAGTCGGCCGCAACGCCGGCGCGGCGCTGGCCGATACTCACTACGTACTCTTCATCGACGCCGATGTCGAACCCACGTCGAATTCCCTGATCCGCCGAGCTGTCGAACTGGCGCAACAGAAACATCTGCATTGCGTTACGACGAATATCATTTGCCGCGAGGGCAACTGGCTCGATAAAGGGATTTATCTCGGCAACGATTTCTTTCAACACTTGTCCCGCTTGCATCAGCCATTCAGCACCGGCATGTTCATGCTTTTCGATAAAAGGCGCTTTGACGAACTAGAAGGTTTTCACGAACAGGTACACTTCGCCGAAGACTACCTTTTGAGCAAGCAGGTGGCGAGACGCAAGTTTGGGATCGTTAGCGGAGGAGTCTATACGACCAATCGGCGGTTTCAAAAAATGGGCCGCGCTCGCGTAATCTGGCTTTTCCTCTTCACTGCCATGAATTTCTGGAACCCCAGCCATTTCCTCCGCGACCACAAATACTGGCAATCCGAAGACTCCCCAATGTAGGCGCGGGTGTCCGCGCCCTGCGGTAGCGACCGCAAATGCCATCCGTACGCATCAAACAATTAACTAGATTTTCACAGTCTCGCACCCACCCTAAGAACGTCTAATCGGTATCATTAATTCACAAACCAAGACATGAAAGTAGGAGTCCGCGCCAGCTCCGACAGCCGGATAAGGAGTCCAATGTGAAGTTATATCTGGAAACGCGCGCTATCGATAATGTCACCGTTCTCTACTGCCGAGGCCGTTTCACCTATCGCGACGAAGCAGCCGCATTCTCCCAGAAAATCGCGGAGCTTTTGCCTGGCACCCGTCAGGTAGTGATCGAACTCAGCGAATTGGAAATTATCGACAGCGCCGGCCTCGGTGAACTGGTAGTCGTGCACATGTGGATCCGAGCCAGCGGATGCTCGTTGAAACTTGCAGGTGCTAATCCTCGGATCCTGCATTTACTCGATCTGACCAACCTGCTCTCGGTTTTCGACGTGCATCGCACGCTCGACGATGCTCTGCTCTCGTTCCAGCAGAACATCGCAAAAACCAGAAGCGCCGTGCAAGCCGCATAGTTTAGAAGCTAGTTTAGAGGCTAGTTTAGAGGGGTTGAGAAATAGCGTCGCAAGCAGCGTAGCTTCCCTTGATCGCGTACCAGCGGATCCTCAGCAACTCGCCAAACATAAGCATGCCATCGCGCAAAGGATGAATCCGCGTCCCTTCGCGATGCGACCAGGCGACCGGAACCTCCCGCACCACGAACCCGAATTTCCTGGCGAGATAGAGCAGTTCCGGATCGAATCCCCAGCGCTCGATCTTCTGCAGTGGAAATATCGCTTGCGCGCTGCGCCGGGTAAAAGCCTTAAAGCCGCACTGCGTATCCTTGAATTGCAGACCTAAAATAACGCGCAGCGCCAGGTTGAACATTCTCCCTAGAACTCTGCGATGCAGCGGCTGCCTGCGAATTTGCAATCGAGAATCGACCCAGCGCGAGCCAATGGCAATGTCGGCGCCGCTTTCGATCGCGGCAAAGAGCTTGTCCGCCTCCTCGATCGGCGACGACAGGTCGGCATCGCTGAACAATAAAATATCCCCCTTCGCGTGCAGCATTCCGTTGCGGACGCTGTAACCCTTACCCCGATTCCCAGGATTCTCCAGCAACCGCAAAACTGCGTGCTGACCCGCATACTCGCGAACGATCGCCACCGTATCGTCGGTCGATCCATCGCTCACCACAATCACTTCAACATTCCAGCCGCGCTCGGCAGCATGAGAAAGAATCCTCTCCAGCGTGCCCGCAATGCGCGCACTCTCGTTGTAGGCCGGAAGAATAATGCTGTATGTGGCAGGTTCCAAAATCCTGACTATCCGCCTTCAGCTTTCAGATTAGGAGACGCTAGTCTCAGGGATTGCTGCATCAGAGTCAAACAAGATTTGAGGCAGAAGCTGAAAGCTCCTAAGCCACTTGCCGCTGCTTCTCCAGCATGGAGAGAAATTCCGCCACCAGCTCTTCGTCCCACAACCCGCCGCGAGCTTCTTGGCGCATCGTAAAAGCAGCATGCTCATGGCTGAGCGCCGGCTTGTAGGGCCGCTCGGTACGCAGCGCGTCGTATACATCCACGACTTGCAACACCCGCGGAAGCAGCGGAATTTCCACCTTCTGCAATCCGTCCGGATACCCGCTGCCATCCGAGTGTTCATGATGATTGCGAATAATGGGCAGCACCAGCCGCAGCGACTTCAAGGGCCGGCAAATATTTTCCCCGGTCACCGGATGCTGCTTCATCACTGCCCATTCTTCTTCGGTGAGGTTCGTTCCCTTCTTCAAAATATCGTCGGGCACCGCGATCTTCCCCAAGTCGTGCAAGTAACCGCCGCGCCGTAATGCGACGATCGACTCTTCACTCAAGCCAAGATGGCGCCCCAAATTGCTGGCATTCTCCGCCAACCGCTCGCAATGCCCTTCCGTATAAGGATCGCGACTCTCCACGCTCAAGCCCAGAGTGCAAAGCACCGATTCCGCCGTCTCCAACTCATCGGTAAATTCTTTTAACTTCAGCAGCGACTTGACCCGCGCGAACAGCTCCTCCGAAAAAATCGGCTTGTTAAGAAAGTCATCCGCTCCCGCTTCGATCCCCCGCAGCTTGTCCTCGCGATCACTCAATCCCGTGATCAGCACAAACGGAATCAGCCGGGTTGCAGGATTCTCTTTGACCTCGCGGCAAAGCTCGTAACCCGACTTCCCAGGCATGACGACATCGGAAAGGATCAGGTCAGGCAGTTCGCGGCGAATCTCGTTTTCCGCCTGTGCCGCGCTCGAAACCGCAACCACTTCGTATCCCCGAGTAGCCAGCAGTTCGCGCATCAGGACCATCGTGTCCGGATTATCGTCAACCACCAACACTCGCGGCGCCCGCCGCGGCGAATGCTCTCCCATCTCTCTATAGGACGGGGAATGACTGGCAGGAGTTGTCCGGAATTTGTGGGGAGGGCTCATGACTGCGGACTAAGTAAAACGCTTCTCTAATTGTATCGGATTTGAGCACACATCACAGCCCCAGATTGTCAGCTCGCTCTGTGTACCTTTGTGTTCGGAGCCTGCCCTGAGCGGAGCCGAAGGGTGGTTCAAGCCCTTATTGCGGCAATCCCATTTGAGGAATTCGCTCAACAAATGTGCGCTCTAACCTTGCCTAAGCAACCCGCTCCTGCTAAGCCTGAATGCATGCGCCTTTATCTTCGCATCGCACTCTGTTTCTTCCTGATGGAAACCGCTCAAGCCATCTCCAAGCCACACGCAATCACCTTCGGCAAATGGACAGTGGTCAAATCCGCTCGCCTCGATGACAGCCCGCCAGACGACTTGAAGGTGAGGCCAATCTTTGTCGATGGACGCCTGAAAGAATTCACCTTCGGCATTCCGCACGAGGTCACCGAACAGCAATTCGCCGTGCGCCGGATTCTCCGCGTCAACGACTCCTTGCCACAGGAAGCTGCAACCCCGCGCTGGACTTGGCAGCGCGGCGGATGGCTCGTTGTCGATCGCGCCACCGGCCACATCGCGCAAGCCAACCTGCCGGAGTTCGATCCAGATTCCTCAACCGCCAGCTGGTACCGCGATTACATTGCCTACTGCGGAATCTCTGACGACGGCCGCAAACTCTCCGCCGTCGTGATGCAACTCGGACGCCGCAAGCCCATCCTGAAAAAGCCCCTGGGCGACGCTACCGACGAGACCGCCGAATGCGCGCCGCCAGGTTGGCAGCGCACTCCCACGCGGGTAAGCTTCGTCTCCACGAAAGATCAAAAAGTTACCTTCGCGGTGCATGGCCACGCGGTAGAAGCGGTTACCGAAGACGACCCAGAAGAAGGCACCCAGTAGCCCGTGTGGCGCGGACACTCCTGTCCGCGTCTTGCGCAGCAAGACATTCCTAACGCGAGCAATCAGAACTATTGCGCCACCAGATTCCCGTTCAAATGCTTCACCAGAACAAACACCAAAATCAGCACGACCGCAGCCCCAATAAAAACCCCGCGCCGCCAACCATCGCGAACTTCCGGAGGCGCCACAAGATGCTTTGCCAGGACCGCTCCAATCGCCAATCCTGCCAACAATCCGCCAATGTGTGCCGAGTTGTCGATTCCCGGAACGGCCGCACCAAAGAACAAATTGTATCCAGCAAACATGAGCAGGCTTTTCAATGTGCCCTGAATCGCTTGCTTGGAAATAGGCAAATGACCAAGATAAAGGGCCGCGATCAAAGCTCCAGCTAACCCGAAAATTGCGCCCGAAGCGCCTACTCCAACCGCCATCGGATGCCACCACAGGCTAGCCAAACTGCCGGCCAGCCCACAGAACGTGTAGGTCAGCACGTACGTCCACGGATCGAAGATTCGCTCCGCCAAATATCCAAGGTTCCACAAGCACCACATATTAAGCGCAATGTGAATAATCCCGCCGTGAACATAGTTGGAAGCCAGCATCCGCCATGGCTCCGTCCCCAGCGAAAGCGGGCCAGCGTTCGCTCCCCATTTCAACAACTGCGGAATCGTGGGTGAAACCGGATTTACTCCGGTTAGCACCATCACCAGGTACACAGCAACATTCATTCCCACCAAAGTCGTAGTAATGGGTTCTTTTTCGCCAATCATAGGTCAGCTAGGAATGTCCTTCCGATTAGTGCCCTCAAACACACTATCAGAACGATGCAAAAAACGAAGCCATATGGGAAAGTGCTTCTGAATCGCAAACGAACCAAATAACTCTGTCATCCCGACCGAAGCGAAGCGAAGTGGAGGGACCTTGCGTTTTCAGTTGCTTTTATCTTTGATCAGGCCGATTATTCCGGGACACCACACTGGCAGAATCTTAATCTCCCGTAGTCTCCACCATCGCCATTTCCGCGGCCGCCGGCTTTTTCGTAACCTGCGCGCTAGTCACCAGAATGACAGAGGCGACCACAATCGCACTTCCCGCCAGAATGTAACCATCCACCCTCTCATGCAAAACCAGCCATCCCAGAAAAACTGCGACCACTGGATTCACATACGCGTAGGTAGAAACCTTCGCGGTAGGCACATGATTCAAAAGCCAGATGTAGGCCGTATACCCGATCCACGATCCGCAGACCACGAGATACAAAGTTGCCCCGACTCCGCGAGGCGTCCATACCACTCTCGAAAGATCCCCCACAGCAAGCGCGAACAACAAATTCGCCAAGCCTGCCGCGATCATCTGCCAAGCCGTAGCTGAGAACGGATCTACGTCCGCCGACTTCCACCGCTTCGCCAGCACTGAACCCAGAGCCCAGCTAAATGATCCACCCAGCAAGCTGATCGACGCCCACAACTGCACTCGCCCAAACGAAGTAGTCGTCGTCAGCTCCGGCCATAGCAACACAACCAATCCGGCGACGCCCAAGGCAAGCCCAATCTTCCCGCGCCGCGCAACATGGTGATCGCCCAGCAACAATGTATCCAGCACCATGAAAAACAGCGGAGTCATGGCCAGAATCAAGGCCGCTAATCCCGAAGCCACATGCTGCTCCGCATACGAAAGCGTAAGATTGCCGCCCATCAGCAGAAGCACGCCAACCGTAGCCATCTGCCCCAACTGCCGCGGGCTAAACCACACATTCCGCCCTCGCAACCCGCAGAACGCCAGCATGAAAACACCAGCAATCAGAAAGCGCACTCCGCACATCAGCGCCGGAGGAATGCGCTCCACCGCAATATCAATCGCCAGATAAGTCGATCCCCAAAAAAAGTAAACCAGCCCGAAGGCCAGCATCACAGCAAACCGGCTCTGCCGCTGCGCATCAGTCATGAGACGTCAATTCACAACTCTTCTTTCTTGGGAAGGGCACGGCTTCAGCCGTGCCGCTCGAACACAAAAACACGGGCTTCAGCCCCTGAGGCAAAGATTCAATTAGGAGTCAACCTGAAACCAGCCTAGCTATCAGACACACGAGCAGCAAACAAAGTTGCGGGATTTTTCAAGAGCATCTAACAGAGCATCCAACAATGAATCGACTCGAGACAACGACCGATGACTAACGGCCAACGACCAACGACCGATTGGGGGTTACGCAACACGACCCGGCAGGCTATAATAATCTTGGAATGATTCCCGATGCACCGCCAAAATCCCAATTCGCATCTGCCCGCGTGCTGGATACACTTTCTCGTGTGCCCGCGCCGCTATCTGGCAGTGCTACCCTCGCAGGCGCGTCCCAGCTTATTCGGTAGCGACTAACTCGCAAATCCTCCTCGTCCGATTCTGGCTTTAGGGCGGAAGTCCGTCCGAGCCAACGACCAAAGACGAACGACCCAAGACCACTTCGGAGGATTCCATGCCAACTCAAACACTCATTGGCCCCAAGATTAAGACCGCCTTGCCAGGTCCGAATGCAAAACGCGTTCTGGACGGCGACAGCAAATATATTTCACCCTCATACACCCGCTCTTACCCGCTGGTAGCCAAGCAGGGACGCGGCATCGTCGTCACCGACCTCGATGGCAACGAATTCTTCGACTTCTCCGCCGGAATCGCTGTCACCTCGACCGGCCATTGCCATCCTCATGTAGTCGCCGCCATTCAGAAGCAGGCCGCCGAACTGATTCACATGTCCGGTACTGATTTTTATTACGAGAACATGGTCACGCTCGCGGAGCGCCTCTCAAAGATCGCGCCCATGCCCGGCCCGCACAAAATTTACTACGGCAACTCGGGGACCGAAGCCATCGAGTGCGCCCTCAAGCTCGCCCGCTATCACACCAAACGCCAGAACGTGATCGCGTTCTACGGCGCGTTCCACGGACGCACCATGGGAGCCCTTTCGCTCACCGCCTCGAAGCCGCAGCAGAAGCGGCGCTTCGGCGCCATGCTCCCAGGCGTAACCCACATTCGCTATCCCGATGTTTATCGCGGATGCGAAGGCGGCCCGCAGGATGCCGAAGCCTTCGCCCTCGGCTGCGCCCGCTTCATCGAAGACAAGCTCTTCAAAACCACGCTTGCCCCCGAGGAAGTAGCCGCAATCTTCGTCGAGCCAGTACAAGGCGAAGGCGGATACGTAATCGCTCCCACCGTATTCATGCAGGAACTACGCCGCATCTGCGATCGCCACGGCATCCTGTTAGTTGCAGACGAAGTCCAAAGCGGCATCGGACGCACCGGTAAATGGTGGGCCATCGAGCACACTGGCGTTCAACCAGACATCGTTTGCTCTGCTAAAGGCATCGCCTCCGGCATGCCCCTGGGCGTCACCATCAGCAAAGCCGAAATCATGGACTGGATTCCGGGATCGCATGCTTCCACCTTCGGAGGCAACCCGGTCTGCAACGCCGCTGCAATGGCAACGTTAGATGTCATTGAGCAAGAAGGCTTACTGCAGAACTCCACGGAAGTCGGCAATCACATGCTGAAGCGCATGGCGAACTGGCCCACTAAGCACAAGCTGGTCGGGGACATTCGCGGACGCGGCCTCATGCTCGGCGTTGAGATCGTCAAAGACAAAAAGACCAAAGAGTACGCCGCGGCCGAACGCGACCGCATCATTCAACTGTCCTTCGAGCGTGGCATCCTCTTCCTCGGATGTGGCCCAAGCACCATCCGCATCGCGCCGCCGCTCATCGTGACCAAAGAAGAAGCCGACGTCGCCGTTGATGTGCTCGAAGAATCTATTTCGATTGTGAGCCAAAGCGCTTAGGCAGCTCCGCGGGATCTCCTC
>Ga0210383_10005455_pt1 | contig 11166 bp, 13 predicted proteins | sample IncBWC14OmetaG_FD_160072 | JGI IMG/M metagenome (GOLD analysis project Ga0210383, IMG submission 160072) | Forest soil microbial communities from Barre Woods Harvard Forest LTER site, Petersham, Massachusetts, United States - Inc-BW-C-14-O ...
AATCGTTTATGCTTTGGAACCTCTCGTGCGCTAGTTCCTGCGAGGAGAGAAAAATGGCACTCAAAGTTACTCGACGTGACCAGGATGGAATCTCGATTCTCGAACTCAAGGGTCGTCTGACGTTCGGGCCCGAAGACATTTTGCTAAACGACGAGATCCGCCATGCGATTGCCGCCCGAAGAGTCCAGCTGGTGGTCGACCTGGCCGAAGTGGACAAGATTGACAGCGCCGGCTTGGGTACCCTTCTTTATGCTCGAGCGGAATTACGCCGAGCGGGTGGCAGCTTGGCCCTCGCCAACCTAAAACCCGCTCACTTGAAAACTCTACTCGTGGCCAAGTTGGACACCGTATTCAGAGTGTTCGCAAACGAATTGGACGCCGTCAACAGCTTTTTTCCCGAACGCCAAGTGCCGCGCTACGATGTGCTGGAGCTGGTGACATCCATTCGCGAAGCCCAAACTGCTCCACAACTGCGGCGGGCTTCGTAGCGTCTCAGATCCTAACTTTTCTTGCCCAAGATCCCGACTTCCTTCTTCGGCAGCCGGTCCAACATGTCGCGGCTGATTCCAAAATTGCTGGTCAGAAGCGAATTAGGATTGCCGCCCAGCCAGTTGGTAAGCGAAATTTCTTGGTAAAGACCGCTGTTAAACAGAATCAAGATCTGTGTCGGCTCGTCGCCCACTTGCTCGATGAAGTGCCCGTAGCCTTGCTTAATGAACGCTACGTGGCCTGGTCCGAATTCTTCCGTCTTCACGCGTCCGTGTGATCCGAAAATAGTGACGCGTCCCCGGCCCTTGGTGTAGAACTGCCACTCGTCGGCGTGCGGATGCCAGTGCAGCTCGCGCAACGCACCCGGCTTCAAATCCATGCGGACAGCGGTCAACGTAGTCTGGATCGGAAATTCGTTCTGCGTGACGATCCGCTCTTCGCCGCCTGCAAACGTCTTCGGCGCCATCTTCCCAATGCGGAACTTATGTGCGGACTGGCTGGGCTGCAGCTCCGAATTGCGAATGTCCTCCACAGCCGGAGGCACCTGTCCCGGGCCGATGTACAGCTCCTTCTGAGGGAACTGGCCAAACGCTGATTCGGGAAGATTCAAATTCCGCGCCAGAACATTATGCGGCGTGCGTGCGATCCAGTCCGTAATGCTGAAAGTGCCGAATTCGGAAAAGTGTCCGTTGTCGAATCCGAGCAGGAAGTGGCATTCTCCCGAACCGGTGTTCTGGATAGCGTGCCCGTGGCCGCGCGGAAAATACCAGGTGTCGCCTACTTCGAAATCGTCCACTTCGGCCTGACCGTTCGGCGTAATCACGGTGGTGCGGCAGCGTCCGGCGAGCACGTATGCCCATTCGGCGGCCAGCGCATGCCAGTGCAATTCGCGAATCGCGCCGGGGTCAAGTTTCATTGAGACGCCCGCGATGCTTTGCGAAACGGGCAGCTGTTTGACGGTGGCCTCTTTGGCCGACCCGCCTGGACCCACCCAGCCCTTTTCGCTCTCGATGTCGTATTTGAACGGCTCCAGCTCGTCGCTCTTGGTCTCTTCAGACGGCGCCGCTTTTACCTGTTCGGCGATGGCGGCCGTTGCGGCCAAACCCACGGAAACTCGGGATATCGCGCTAAACAGCGCCCGGCGGTCGATTCCCTGCTCATCGGACATGGATTTTTCTCCTCTTAGCGAACAATCCTAACAGAATGTCATAGTGCCATGGCGCTCACACCGAAGTCCACAATCGATCGGTCACCTGGTGTATAGCTTCTTCACCGGCGCCGCCCCTGCGAGGTTGATCGGAAGCCCTAGGACAAATCGCTTACCTCAAAGCCGGGTATAAGCGGAATTGCGTACGGTCTTTAAGCATTTCACTGCGTAGTAATTCCCGGCCCTCGGCCCTACTATGGAATCGGGTCAAACCTCATGAGGTGCCGCTACTGCAATATTGCTCTTGAGCCGTCCCGTAGTTTCCTCGACGGCGAGTTCTGTTGCGACGATCATCGCCAGTCGTTTGAGTCCGAAGGCGTTTATCCTACCCAGTCCACGCAGCCGGTCTCGGCCGCTTTGCAAATGCTACGGCAAAGATTCGCACCCCGCCAGTCGGAAGCCGCTTCGAAGATTGAGGAACCGGAAGCTGAATTTGCTCCGGAGCCCGAATTCATGGCCGACACCGTCCTAGAGGATCCCATCGAAGCCGCTGAGGAACAATCCTTCGATCCATCAGGCGACGAGCAGCTCGACACTCGTCCGAATCCCGCGCGAGAAACAGCCGCGTCCTGGCATTGGATTAATTCGGCCTGGAAGCGCGCGCCGCGCGATCTGAAGCTGGCTGGCTTGGTTCTTCCCGTCCTGCTCGTCATCGGGATCAACGGCACATTGCCGAAAGTACCGATCGAACAACTCTCGCCGCAAAATCTGGACCAGGTTCAAAAAGTCGTCCAACTGCAATGGAAGAATGTGAATCAGACCATCTCGGAGCGGGCCGCAGTGGCATACGCCGATGATTTTCGCTCCGGCCTGGACGCCTGGCAAAGCCGTTCCAACCTCACCAGAAGCTGGTCTTATGACGTTTCCGGCTTCGTGCGCCCTGGTCCGCTGGCCATCTTCAAGCCGACCGTCGATCTTTCCGATTACCGTTTCGAGTTTCTCGAAGAAATCGACCAGAAAGCCATGGGCTGGGCCTTCCGCGCGCAGGACCTGAACAATTACTACGCCATGAAGTTCGTCGTAGTGAAACCAGGGCCGCTTCCCATAGTGCACATGGTGCGCTACGCGGTGATCAACGGCAAGGAAGGGCCGCACGTCGATAAGCCCTTGCCGATGACGGTCCGTAGCGACATGCTGTACCGCATTCAGGTGAACGCCCGCGGCGAGGACTTTACCATCATGGCCCAGGGGCAGGTGGTCGACTTCTGGTCTGACAACCGGCTGTCCCACGGCGGCGTTGGATTCTTTTGCAATCGCGGGGAACGCGCCCGCCTGCGCTGGGTGGAAGTTTCACACCAGTACGATGCGCTGGGCAGACTCTGCGCCTATCTTGCGCCCTACGGGATCGAGGGCAGAAACGGAAGCTTGAACTAAAACGGAAGCTTAAAACCAAATATGAGCCAACCTACTTCTAGAACATCGTCGGCGGATTCGGCCAAGGCTGCCAGCCTGGCCAAAGCGGTCTCTCTTCATATGGAGGGCAAGCTCGAGGAAGCGCTGCGAGAGGTGAACCGCGTTCTGGAAACAGGCGAGGGTACGCTTGAGATCTTCTCGGCCAAAGCGCAAATCCAGTTCGAACTGGAGATGTACGAGGAAGCGGCACAGAGCTACGCCAAGCTGCTCAGCATGCATCCCAAGCACGCCAATGCCAACCTGAACCTGGCGGTTTGCCTGGAACGGCTGGGCCGCTGGCAGGAAGCCGCCGATTTCTTCGAGAAGGCGGCCGAAGCGCAGCCTGATCGTTTGGATGCGCGCCTGGGGCTCGGTATCGCGCTGTTGCATCTGGAAAAATCCGACGCCGCGGCGGAAAACTTCGACAAGGTTCTGGAACAGCAGGCCGATCATACCACCGCGCTGTTCGGCAAAGCCGTCACGATGCAGTTGCAGTGGCACTTCGATGAAGCCGCGCGCATCTACCAATCCATCCTGGCCGGAAAGCCCGATTTCGAAGAGTGCCTCATCAACCTGGTGACCATTGGCATGGCTCGCAAAGACCAGGCCATGATCGCCGACTATTCTGAAAAATTATTGGCGCTGCGTCCCAACTCCCAGACCGCGCTCGAAGGCCTGGCCACTTGCGCCTTCGCCTCCGGCGACTACGAAGCCGCTCTGCGCTATTGCACCAAACTCACCGAATACACCCCCGAAAGCTTCGATCGCTGGTTCAATTTGGGCGTCGCCCAACAGAAGACCAGCCAGCTGAATCAGGCCGCTAAATCGTATTCAGAAGCCATCCGCATTCGCCCCGATGCCAGCCAGGCGTACGTGAACCTGGGCGTCATCCATCAGGAATCGGGCGACCTGGCTCAAGCGCGCGCCACTTACGAAAAAGCGCTGGAGATTACTCCCGAGCTCTTCGAGGTTCTTCACAATCTCGCGGCCGTGCTGGATAAGCAGGGCTCCAAGGAAGAGGCCGAGCGCATCTACACGCGCATCCTCGCCAAGAATTCCGATCTCGAAGAAGTCTGGTTCCGCTTGGGCTACCTGCGCCTGGAGCGTAGCGACTATCGCGGTGCTGCGGAAGCCTTCCAGCCCTGCGTCTCCAAGCGCCCGGATTGGATGGAAGCTCAGCTCAATCTGGGAATCTGCTACTGGAACATGAGCGACCATGAAAGCGCCTCTAAAGCGTTCCAAGCGGTATTGTCAACCAATCCCGAATCGCTCGACGCGTTGCGTGGCCTGGCAGCTCTGGCGGTGGAAAACAGCAATTTCGACCAGGCGCTGGAGCATCAGGCCCGGCTCATCGAAAAGGGCGAGCGCAGTCCAGAGCTCTTTTACAACACCGGCTTGCTGCTGCAAAAGGCCGGCCAATTGAACGACGCCGAAAAGCTCTACCGCGAAGCCTTGCAGGAACGCGATCAGTTCCCTGAGGCGCTACTCAACCTGGGCCATGTGCTCAAAGGGCTGGGCCAGCAGGATCAAGCGCGCGATTGCTGGAAGAAAGCGCTCGAGCAAAAGCCCGACTTGGCCGAAAGCTACTTCAGCGGCGCAAACTAATATCGGGACAGTTCCTGTTCCGACGGCCTGCTAGGCTGAGTACTGCGTGAGTCCTCGTGTCGTCGTGCGCCCCTTCCGCCGGCGCAACCTGAATCGTATCGTCGAAATTGAGCGCGATTCGTTTGGCAAAGACGCTTGGCCAGCCAAGCTGTTTCTCGAATACTTGCGCGAGTGCCCCGAGTTTTTTCTGATCGCGCGTTGCGGCCGCCGCATCGCTGGCTATAGCATCGCGCGAATCAACTGGCGCGGCGCCGAACTGGAATCCATCGCAGTCCACTCGGACTATCGCGGACGCGGAGTTGCCCAAGCTCTGCTAGATGCGACCGTCGCCGGATTGGGATCGCGGCCCTTGCGTCTCATGGTAGATACGGCCAATGCTCCCGCGTTGCGATTCTATCGGCAATATGGCTTCCTGCGTACCCGGCTGGTGAAACGCTACTACGGCCCAGGGCGCGACGCCTGGCGCATGCGCCTCAACGAATCACGGCCAAAATAGCAAACACACAAACAGGCACAACCAGATTCCCGCCAGAAAATGCCAGTACAATGCCGCCACCGCGGTCCGGCCGTTCTGCCGCTCAAAATCGAACAGCACCACTTCCGGCCGTCGCGACGCCGTCGTGAGCAAGCAAACCAGCGCCACCATCCCACCTAGCAAATGCACGCCATGCGCGCCCGTCAGCACATAAAACAATGAGCTGTGCGGGTTATGCCGAAGGTAAAGCCCTTGCTTCGCTAATTCGTGCAGCGCGAACAATTGCGACGCCAGAAATGCCGCGCCGATCGCGACCGTCACTTCCAGCCAATACGCATACCGCAGGCTGTTTTTGCGCTCGAACGCCGAACGCGCGATTTCGAGCGTCCAGCTGCTCGCAAGAATCAGCCCCGTGCTCAGCCACAGCAACGGCGGCACATGGATGTGCTGCCAATGCCCGGGCATTTGCGCGCGTTGGTAATAAGCCACCCCAATCGTGACGAAGAGCGCGCTGATGGAGACCAACAGGAAGCGCATGGCCAGCAAGCCAGCGCCTGGCACGCCTCTGCCGTCGTCGCCGCCCCCACCGCCGCGGCCGAAGGGGTCCCGATCGTCTGGACCAGGCCCGCGCGGACCTCCTCCACGGGGGCCGCCCAGCTTGACTTCCGGGGATTCCAGAACGGAAGGCATACTCATAAGATAACGCCGTCCAAGCAACTTGGCGCCGCTCGTGATATCACAGAGGGATGCCCGAAATCAGTCGAAGAGAATTTGGAAGCGCGGCCCTCCTTCTGGGCGCGGCGACGCGCAGCGTTTGGGGCGCTGGCACCGCGGGAATCGATCAGACCCTGCGCGCGTCTTTGAAGACGCACAAGATCCCAGCCTGCGTCGCTATGGCCGCCACCGCGGACAAGATCACTTATTCAGGCGCATTCGGCAAGCGCGACTCCGCGTCGGGCGTGGATGTCAACGCCGATTCCATCTTCGTCATCGCGTCCATGACCAAGCCCGTCACCTCCGTCGCCGCCATGCAGTTGGTCGAGCAAGGCAAGTTGAAGCTGGACGAACCGGCGTCCACCTACATCAAGGAACTTGGATCTCTACAGGTTCTGCACGGCTTCGATGAAACCGGCAAGCCCATCCTGAAGCCCGCCACCAAGCCCGTCACGCTACGGACGTTTCTGACGCATACTTCTGGGTTCGTCTATGACACCTGGTTCGCCGACATGCTGCAGTATGAAAAAGTAACCGGCGTAAGCTTTCCCCTAGGAACGGTCGCGCCGCTAACGCCGTTGATGTTCGAACCCGGATCGCGCTGGCAGTACGGAACCAGTGCCGATTGGAGCGGGCGCTTAGTGGAGGCGGTCAGCGGAATGTCGCTGGAGCAATACTTCCAGAAAAATATCCTGGAGCCGTTGGGTATGCACGACACTAGCTTCCTGGTGCCGGCCTCGAAGTTCGATCGGCTGGTGAGCGAATATCGCCGCCAGGAAGACGGCAAGCTCAAGGAAGATCCGCGAGCGTTGCCCCCGCCACCCAAAGCATTCAACGGCGGCGGCGGATTGTACTCTACGGCGCCCGACTACGTTCGCTTCATGCAAATGATCCTGCGGCGCGGAAAGTCGGCGTCTGGCGCAGCGATCCTGCAGCCAAAGACCGTCGACATGATGGCCACCAACCAAGTCGGCAATTTGAGCGCCGGGAAATTGAAGACCGCGCGCCCCGCAATTTCAAGCGACGTCGATTTTCATCCGGGATTCAAGGATGGTTTCGGCTTTGGCTTTCTCATCAACTCCAGAAGTTATGAAGGCGGCCGTTCCGCTGGAAGCCTGGCATGGGCAGGAGTGGCGAACACCTACTTCTGGATCGATCCGAAGAAACAGGTGGCCGGAGTAATCATGATGCAATACCTGCCGTTCGCCGACAAAGAAGCCATCGCGGTGCTGGGCGATTTCGAACGCGCCGTTTACGCGGGTTAGACCCAACCATTGCGCTTCCGCAGCGCCGTAATATGCGCCACGTGATGGCGTCCGTGCCAGGCATAAAGAGCTGCGTTCTGCTCCAATCTCACCAAGCCGAGTGCCGGATGACGGAAGGTCCGTTTCCACTCGGCATCCGATAGCGACCGCAGTAGCGGCACCCAGCGCGCATGCAGCGATTCGAGCAACACCAGCGACGGTTCTATCGGCAGCGTGCGGGCGTCCACCAGTTCCGCCCAGAGCGCTTCTTCATAAGGCTTGATCACCGGCTCGTCCTCGGTCAAAGCCAAACGAAAGCGTGTGTAGCTGTTGATATGGCTGTCGGGGACGTGATGCGCCAGCTGGCGGACGGTCCATCCGCCCGGGCGATAAGGTGTGTCGAGCTGCGAGTCCGACAAGCCGGCAACCGCAGTCCGCATGTGCGCCGGAGTCTCGGCAATCTGCTCGATGAACGTGGCGAGTTCCCGCGCGCTGACCGATTCTGGGAAACGAAAATCGCCGACGGGGTAGCGAAGGTCTTCCATGATTTACGATAGCAACCAGGCCAAAAAATATGGAACCGGGCCGGTCTGTCTGCGTACCGGTATGTGAACGTCAGCGGATTTGAACCTCAGGAGGACACATGCTACCTGGTATCGCGCGCCCGGAACCCACTCACTGTATTTCTCCCTCACCCGCTGCCGCCATTTGGCAGGACGTGCTGGCGCAGGCCATGACTGGCGAGTTAATCGCCGCGCTGAACTACACCTCCTTGTCCCAGATATGTGACCATCCCGACGAGTGCCGACGCTTTGGAGCATGCTCAGGGTGAACGCGGGCATGCCGCTCGCTTCGCAGCCGAGGGACGGAAGATTGGAATCGAGGTCCCCAATAACGTCCACGCAAAGCATTGGAAGCGGCTCCGCGAATCATTTCTCCGCTGCATCTCGGAGCGCGACTTTATCTACTGCCTGATCGTTCAGGAAATCATGCTGGAATCATTCGCGGTTGCAAGCTATGCGCGCGTGGGCAAAGTCGCTCCGGGCAGCCTCGGCCAAGCCTTTGCCTCCATCGCGGCCGAAGAGGAAGAGCACATCGATCACGCCATGACGATTCTCAGAAAGGAGCGGGCTTCAGACCCGCCGGGCTTCGACGCCAAGGTTCACGCGCTGCATCTGGATGTGATGACCACCCTAGCCCGGATGCTGGCGAAGTGGTCGCTGCGAAGTGTGCCACGGCAGCTGCGTTAAGCCATCTCTGTACGACATCAGTTTGAGTGCGGCCGAGCTGCGCGGAGCATCGCTGCGTCAGTACCTGAAGACGCTGGACGCGCTAGGGTTGCCCGGCGAGGTAACGCTTCAATGGGTGACTCATTTGCCAGTCTAGCGGTCGATTTTGCCCTGGTCGGGCATCCCGAAAGTTGGAGAGCAGCCGGGGACGTACTCGCTGTCCTGCGCGGACCGAAACATTCGCCGCGGCCTGACGACGAGGTCGAGGACATTCTTCCGTGGATTCCGCCTCGACCCATCTGCCACGTCGAAGTTGGATCTATCGCCCATGCGCGGGCGCGCGGCATTTACATCGACTCATTCATCCCGCCCGACCGTCTCGATGCGGCTCACACCCATGACAATATGGCCCGTGTCCGAGGCGCAGCCGCCTACGCGATCAAAGCAGGCGCGAAGATCGTCGGTCTCGGCGGATTCAGTTCCATTCTGATCGAGGGCGACTTCAATCAGCTCCCCGAAAAACGCGCTACCGTTTTCACCACGGGCAACACGTTGACCGTCGGTTTCATCGTTCAGGGCGTCAAGAAAATGTGCGCGCTCGAGGGGCAGGACCTTCGCGGGTCGACGCTGCTCGTGGTGGGAGCAACCGGAGACGTAGGTTCAGGCTGCGTCCGTTGTTTGGCGCCTCTAGTGAGACGAGTGTTGCTCTACGCACGCAACGGGGAGCGGCTACGCAAACCGGCTGCCGAGTTGGAAACCGATGGCGTTCCGGTTGAAGTCGCCATCGATCTCAAGCATTTCTCCGCACAGGCTGACCTGGTAATCGGCATCCTTACCCCGATGTGGCCCACGGATGTCTGCTCGAGGGCATGGCGCTAGCGCTAGAGGGCCGGTTTGAGCCCTTCTCTCAAGGAAGAGGATCCATCGTGCCTCAGCGCGTTGTCGAAATCGAGACCATTGCCGCTCGGCATGGAATCGTTCTGGCGCCGCTTTGGGGTCCAGCCGCTACGCAACATGCGCAGTGATCAAATGACCGCCGCCGGTCACCGCCAGACCATCGGAACGCCCCGAGAAGTAGCGCGCATTGATCCGCTCGCAATCTAGATCCTCGATATTCGAATACCCGAGGCGCTCCAGGTCCCGCGACAGTTCCGCTGGATCGAAAAATAATCGAAAAGGTTCCCCCGCGCGCGCCACTCGCGCCGCCAAGGCGTCGAGCGCCTGTTGCTGCGACGGGCTGAGCAACGCCCGTTCCACTGCATAATCGAAAACGACGCAGCTGCCGGATGGCATTCCGGCAATGAAATGGATGGTTCCATCGAAGGCGGCGCGCGAAAGATACGGCGTCACGCCCAGCCACGCAAAGATCGCCGGTTGCTGCATCTCGAATCGAGCGATCCGCAATCCCTCTTCGAGCGACTGTCGCTCGAAATCGACCGCCACGAATGTCATCCAGGCCGGAATCGCGATGCCGGCTGCGCCGAGTTGCGCTCGCTTCCATTCCTGTGTCGCCGGATGATCCACTTCAAAAACACGCAGCCCAGCCGATTGGAAAGGATTGCGATAGGCGAACGTATCGAGTCCCGCGCCCAGCACCACATATTGCCGGACGCCCCGCGCCACAGCCGCTGCCAGCTGATCTTCGGCATAGCGGCTGCGCACCGCGATGAACGCACGCAAAGAGCGCGAGTGGGGCTGCTCAACAGTGGTTTGCCCCTCTGCCTCGCCGCCCGCAATGGCGATCGCCAGCGGATCTTCAAACACCCGCGGATGATCGAGAATCTGATGCGCCGCGCGCCGCAGGGCCACGCGCTGGGCGGTCCGGCTGGGCCGGCTCTTCGCCAGCAATGCCTCGTGCATTCACCCAATCTAACAAACGCGTCCACCCCTTTGCGGGTAGTACCAGCGCGTGTTTCGGACCGTAGGATGGAACTATATGAGCGAAACATTTCTAACCGGACGAACCGCGGTTGTAACCGGAGCCACCCGCGGCATTGGTTTTGCAATCGCGCATACATTAGCGGATGCCGGTGCCACAGTGGCGATATGTGGACGCGATCAGCAAGGCGTGGATGAGGCTGTAAGACGGCTCACCAACGAGTCGCAGCGTAAAGTGGTGGGAAAAGCTGCCGATGTAAGAACAAGCACCAGCGTAGCGGCATTGTTTGAATGGCTAGACACTGAAACGGGCGGTCCCGACATTTTGGTGAACAATGCGGGCGTGGGCTTAATGCAGCGCACAGCGGAACTCACAGTGGAAGATTGGCAGAAAAGCATTGAAACAAATTTGTCGGGCGCGTTTTATTGCTCGCGCGAGGCGCTCGGGCGACTAAAGAATCGCGGCGGCGGCTACATCATCAATATAGGTAGCTTGGCAGGAAAGAATGCATTTGCGGGTGGAGCGGCTTACAACGCTTCCAAGTTCGGATTGAACGGCTTGAGTGAGGCCATGATGCTGGATCATCGCTATGACAACGTGCGGGTGACTCACATTATGCCGGGAAGCGTCGATACAGGCTTTAGTAGCAGAGAGAGCGCCGGATCGGCCAAAGCCGACTGGAAGATTGCACGAGAGGATATTGGGGAGATTGTACTGATGTTGTTGAGAATGCCTGAAAGGACCTTGGTCAGCCGGGTAGAAGTTCGACCAGCAAAGCCCCGGAATTAGGCCTTTTACGGTGGTCCCAAAGTATGGCATCCAATTTGCTCTCGGAAAGTATGGAGTGGTTGTGAAAGGGGCCCAGAAGAAAATGTCACGGGTTAACGTTCCTTTAGATCCGACGCGAACAGGGCGCGATGCAGAAGCTCTGG